>Ga0209016_1003077_pt1 | contig 10287 bp, 7 predicted proteins | sample EPASupsiteSAE305_FD_187265 | JGI IMG/M metagenome (GOLD analysis project Ga0209016, IMG submission 187265) | Bioremediated contaminated groundwater microbial communities from EPA Superfund site, New Mexico - SAE3-05 (SPAdes) (version 2) | ecosystem: Environmental > Aquatic > Deep subsurface >...
TGTTGGGGCGCATTTCCCAGGTCTGGCCGGGCAGGTCGCCGGCGGCCTGCATGAGTTCGGCCCAGAACTCCCGGAAGGTTTCGGCTGATTTGGGGTAGCGCACGGCTATGTGCTTCACGAATTTTTCGAACTCCTCGCGGATCAGGGCGGGGTCGGCCTTCATGACCTTGGCCTTGTTGCGGTTCTCCTCGTCTATCTTGAGGCGGGTTATGAGGTCCTGCAGGGAGGCGGCTTCGGCTTCGGTGGCGGGGGCCAGGTACTGGGCGCGGAAGGTGAGCCGGTCGCCCGTCGGCGGCTGCACGGTCACGTTGTCCCCGGCCACTTTCACCACCACGCCGAGGGATTTGTTTATGGTATTGCGCACGGGCGCGTAGATCTCAAAATGGTTCGTTTCCATAGGGTTCACGCTCCATTGTACAAATAATGTAATTTGTGCCGGAATCTCGCTATTTCCCGTCAGTCCGCAGCGGGTTTGCTTTTTATCGGAAGGAGAACGGTGAAGGTACTGCCCCGCCCGGCTTCGCTTTTTACTTCCACGCGCCCGCCGTGCCGGCGCACGCTTTCGTATACCAGCGCCAGGCCGAGGCCTGTGCCCTTACCGGGTTCCTTGGTGGTAAAGAACGGCTCGAATATCCTGGAAAGACTTTCTTTCGGGATGCCGCAGCCCGTGTCGGAGATCTCCAGTGCCAGGCACTCCCCGTTTTCGCATCTTTTTTTGAAGGTTTTTATTGTCAGCGTGCCGTCGGCCGGCATGGCGTCTATGGCGTTGCCGCAAAGGTTTATGGTGGCCTGTTGCAGGGCCGAGTGGTAGAGAGGTATCCGTTCGAGTCCGGGGGCAAGGTCCATGACCAGCTCTACTCCGCGTGTTTTGCACTGGGCCTCTATCAGCGGCGCGGCGGCCTCTACTACGGAGTTGATGTCCGTCTCTTTCAACTGTTCATCCCCAGAAGCGCGTGAGAACGTGAGTATGCCCTGAACGAAGTTCTTGCAGCGCAGGGCCTCTCTTTCGATGGAGCGCAGCGGTGCGGTCAGCGGGTCGGACTCTGCGGCCCTCTTTACGATGCTCTGGGCAAAGCCGAGGATGATGCCTATCGGGTTGTTTATCTCGTGAGCTATGCCGGCGGCCAGCTGGCCTATGGCGGCTATTTTTTCAGCCTGCATGAAACGGGCTTCCAGCTCTTTCCTCGAAGTCATATCCTTCATCACCGCTATTGTGCCATGGAGTTCTCCGTTCTCGCCTTTCTGGGCGGAGGTGGACACCAGGGCAGGGACCTTTCTTCCGTCTTTTGCCAGCAGCCAGGTTTCAATATCTTTTGCCGGAGTCGGGATGCCATGGCCGGGGCCGGCGGCCCGTCCTGAAGGCGCGAGCGAACCATGGCCGCCGTGAAACAGGTTCATGGCCGGGGTCCCTATGATCTCCTGGGCGGAGTAGCCGAGAGTATCGGTGAACGATCGGTTTGCCATTATCACTACGCCGTCCCTGTCCGTGACCACCAGCATGTCGGCCATGTTCTGAATAACGCCATTTAGCTGCTCGGTAGTGCGGGAAAGGCTTTCGGCCATGGTGTTAAAAGCCCTGCCGAGCTGTCCCAGTTCATCCCCGGTAGAGATGTGCAGTCTTGCGCCGAAATCACCTATCTCTATCTTTGCTGCCGCCTGTCTGAGTTTTAGCAACTTGGCGGATATGTTCCGGGATAATAACCAGCCGATGATGAAGGCCGCGGCCCCGGCCAACAGGCTGAGGACTATTGTCACTGTCCCGGCGTAGTTCACGGCTCTTTCTACCGCAGATTTCCTGTTTTCAAGCTCTCCCTTCTGGCGGTCGAGGGCGGTGTTAATTGCTCCGAGGAAGTTTTTTTCAGCCGTTTCAAAATCTTCTTTCGCGTCCAGTATTTTTTCGCCTTGCTGGCCGGCGCGGCTAAGTCTTACCACTTCAAGCCCGGTCTTGCGCAGTTCCGCTCCTTTGGCCGTTATCCTGGAGAGTATATCCTTGTCCTCCGGATGATACAATTGTGACAGGCTCGTATATTTTTCAAGAGCCGCTCTGTACCCCTCCAGTCCTTCGGTAATGAGTCTTTCCTCTTCGCTGCCCTGCCTGGCGGCGCTATGCTTGCCTTCAGCGGATCTTTTTTCGGTTTTTCCGGCCATTATGAGCCCGAATTCGCTGACAGAGGAAACTATGCGCAGGCCGGAAAATCTCAGGTTTTGAAGAGCTTCTATGGTCGGAATTGTCTCGTTATGGACCGCGTCAAATGAAGTCCTTATGGAGGTTATCCCTTTAAGACCGAAATACCCGGCCAGTCCCATGAAGAAAACTATTGTCAGGTGTCCGAGTACGATCTTGCCGCGTATGTTCATATTTCAGGGGTTTAAAAACCGAATTGGACCTGCGTCACCAGGCGGCGGTCTCCGGCCGTTTCCCCGAGCCCGGCCATAAATCCGGCAGCGATAAACGCTTCTTCAGAGAGCCCGTATTTGAGGCCGGGTCCGGCCGCGATGCGGTCGCGGTTTTCCTTGAGGTCCCTTTCCCCGGTCAATTCCGCGAACAGGCGCCATGAAGAGGTTATCGGGAAGGCTGCGGAAATGCCGTACAAAATGTTTTCCTCTTCTCCCTCGCCCGAGAAGGCGTAACCTACCGTGCCCTGCAGCGTGGTCCTGGCCAGGTTCTTAAGCCACCCTAGGGAAACGGCCGTTCCTATGGAGCCCTCTCCAAGGCCGTCGCTGCGCCTGCCGGTAGGCAGTTCAAGTTCGGCGATGACGGATAGCGCTGGCCGCCATTCCCTTTCACGCAGGAGAAGATATTTAAGGCCTAGGCTTATGTCTCCAAGGCCGGCTTTTGTGGCGCCGCCTTCTTCCTTGCGCGCCAGCAGGGGGAAACTGAGGTCACAGCCCAGGCGGTCCGCCAGGCCGAAAAATAACTGGGCCCTGGGGACCGAGTACAGGGAGGCTTCCGGTTCGCTGTCGTCGCCGGCCAGGCGGTTTTCTTCCAGGCTGAAACGGACGCTCGATTCGCCGGGTTCGGCGGGCATTATTTCCTCGAACGCTATTGGTTCCGGCGGAGAGCTTTCCGCGGCTTTCGCTGCGCACGCCAGGGCCAGGAGCGCGGCCGCCGGGATCCAGGAAGCGCTTAACCGCGTCATTCTTTCCTTCCCGTGCCTGCCAGGCGTTTACGCACTTCTGCTTCGAAGACATCGACCTTGACCGGTTTAAATATCATATCGCTCTCCTCCAGCCCCAGATCCTTTATGGTCCTGTCATCCAATTCTCCGGGCGGAAGCCCGGTTATTACCAGCACTTTCACGGCGGGGAACTTTTTCCTCGCCAAAGTTATCATATCGGTTCCCTGTCCGTCGGGCAGGCAGATGTCTGAGATCAGCAGGTCCAAGGCGGCCGCTTCCAGCAGTTTTTGTCTGCCTTCCCTCAGGGTGGCGGCGAATACCGGCGTATGCCCCATAGGCGTGAGTATGCGCTTATAGAGCGACCGGATTATTTCTTCGTCCTCAACTATCAGTATGGAGATCCCGTTCATGAGGAGTGGTTCCCTCCGGAAGTTCTATTGTAAAGGAGCAGCCGGCGCCGGGCCCGTTCTCGGCACGTATAGCGCCCCCATGCGACTTTATTATCCCATATGAAACCGAGAGCCCCAGGCCCATCCCCTTGCCAGTAGGCCGCGTGGTAAAAAAGGGCTCGAAGATATGGGGGAGGTCTTTTTCCTCTATGGCGCCGCCGTTGTTGCTGAACTTCACACCGACCAGGCCTTTTGCGCTGTACAGGCTGACGGCCAGTTCAGGGGAGTCCTTCCCCTCCATGGACTGTATGCCGTTCAGCAGGATGTTCACAAAGACCTGCTTTAACTGGTTGGAGTTCCCGATCACTTTCGGGATGCCGTCGGGGAATAGTTTCCTTACGGTTATATGCGCTCTGAAGATGTCGTTCTTGAAAAGCTGCAGGGTCTCCTCCAGGAGCGGCCGCAGGTCCAGCGTTTCCCTGATGGGGTCCGTTTTGCGGGCAAAATGCATGAGGTCCTGGATGACATGCTGGCAGCGCCGGCTTTGCATGTGTATGTCGCGGATGTCCTCCCTCAAACCGGCCTGTATCTTTTCGTCGCGCAGTAGAAGTTCGGAGATCCCAAGGATGCCGGTGAGGGGATTGTTGAGCTCATGGGCTATGCCCGCGGTCAGGCGTCCTACGGCGGCCATTTTTTCCGATTGGATCAGTTCGTTCCTGGCTGTTTCGAGTTCAATGACTTTTTCTTCCAGCTTGTGGTACAGGCGAGCGTTCCTTAGTGCCTGCGTCGCCTGAGCGGCCAGAATAGTGAAGCCGCGCAGGTCGGCGGGGTTGAAGGGCCCGGCTCCGGCGGCCCTGTTGGCGCTGATGAAGCCGGTCACCCCCGGTTCTATCTCCAGTTTGCATATGACGGCGGCACCGGCGTTATTCCCGGAACCGTCACCGCTTTCAAATACCATTGCGTTCCCGTTGGCAATATCGGGGGCGGTTGCCGCCTTCCCGGCGGCTTCCAGGTGCGCCTGCTTTCTGCCCTCATGTTCCAACCCTGTCGAGGCTATTATTTCCGGGCGGCCGGAATTGTCGGCCAGCATGACGGCGGTGTCTTCGGCCCTTAGCGTTTCCCGAAGCAGGCGCAGGATTATCGGCAGGAGCTGGTCAAGGTGGACCGAGCTGAAAACGGCCTTGCTGGCCTCATACATCGAAAGAGTTTCCCTGAGAACGCTTTTCTCAAGGGCCTTTTCCACCAGCGCGGACATCTCGTCTATGTTGAACGGTTTCTGGATGAAGTCATAGGCGCCGTCCTTCATCGCTTTTACCGCGGCCGCTATTGAACCGTAGCCGGTCATTATTATTACTTCGGTTTCCGGACTGATCCGTTTCACTTCGGCCAGTGTTTCAAGGCCGCCGCGCCGCGGCATCCGGATGTCGCTTATCACAAGGTCGAATTTGGTCCTGCGCATTTCCTCCACGGCCTTTTCACCATCCCCGGCCGTAGTTATCAGGTAACCCTGCAGGCCGAGTTCGTGGGAAAGCAGGTCGCGCATCCCTTCCTCGTCGTCTATCACAAGGATGCTCTTTTGGGTCCTGTTCGCGGCCAGACCCTGTTTTGTCTCGTTCATGTCGTCACCTGGATATTCTCTGAACGTAGTAGAAACGTTTATGCGGAAGCCGTAATTATCGGCCCTGTAGTGCCTTGGATTGTTGGTATCATCCCCCCCGGGATCTGACACGGCTAGAGTATCACATTTTGCCACGTCCGGCAATATATATGCGGATATTCCCCGACACTACGCTGTCGGGTCGGCCTGCTAGGCTATTGGCGGGGAACGGGAAAGGGAGGCGTTATGAAAGGAGCAGGAGCCATACAGGATATGCCGCGGGTGGAGCGGCCGAGGGAAAAACTGATGCGCTACGGGCCGGAGAAGCTGGCCGAGGAGGAACTCCTGGCCATCCTGCTGCGCACCGGCTCGCGGGGCAAGGGCGTGCTGGACCTGGCGGGGGAGCTGCTGCGGCGCTTCGGCCGGGCGGACCTGGCCAAGGCCGGGTTCGCGGAGCTGCGCGCGGCGCCGGGGCTGGGGCCGGCGCGCGCCTGCGAGATACTGGCCGCGTTCGAGCTGGGCCGGCGCTACCTCAACGGCAAGAAGGCCGGCATCTACCTCAAGCCGCGCGACATCTGGGAGGAACTGAGGGACGTGCGCGAGCAGAAGAAGGAGCACTTCGTGGTGTTCTTCCTGGATACGCGCAACCAGGAGATAAAGCGGGACATAGTCTCCATCGGCACCCTGAACTATAACCTGGTGCATCCGCGGGAGGTGTTCGAGCCGGCGGTGAAGAACCTGGCCGCGAGCGTGATAGTGGCGCATAACCACCCGTCGGGCTGCCTGGAGCCGTCCGACGAGGACCTGAGCCTCACCAAGCGGCTGGCGCAGGCCGGTAAACTGCTGGGCATAGAACTGCTGGACCACGTCATAGTCACGAAGGAGGGCTTCATGAGTTTCAAGCAGAAGGGTTTGCTGTAGCGATTTGTCCGCGTTCTACGTCGGGCCGCTCGCCCGGCCGGCCGGGTATTTTATATCCTATACGGAGAATTTTTATCCGGAGGACGTGAATGAGCGACGTATATGTTCCTAAAATAGCGGCCGAACTCGGCCTGAACGCCGGCGGCGTGGCCGCGGCCATCAACCTTTTCAAAGAAGACGCCACCATCCCTTTCATCTCGCGCTACCGCAAGGAAGCCACCGGCGGCCTGGACGAGGTGGCCCTGGGCAAGATCCACGAACGCCTTGAACAGCTGAAGGAACTGGACGCCCGCCGCGAGGCCATTTTTAAATCCCTCACCGAGCGCAATCTGCTCACCCCCGAGCTAAAGGCCAAGATAGACGCTGCGCAGACCATGGCGAAGCTCGAGGACATTTACCTGCCCTTCCGCCCCAAGCGCCGCACCCGTGCCACCATAGCCAAGGAGAAGGGCCTGGAACCGCTGGCCGATAAAATTTTCGAGCAGGGCAACGACGACCCGGCCGCGCTCGCGGCGGCGTATATCAGCGAGGAAAAAGGCGTGAAGACCGCCGAAGAGGCCCTGGCCGGCGCGCGCGACATCATAGCCGAGCGCGTGAGCGAGGACGAGCAGGCCCGCGCCCGCCTGCGGCAGCTGTTCGCCCAGAAAGGCGTATTCCACTCCAAGGTGCTCACCGGCAAGGAAGCCGAGGGTGCCAAGTTCAAGGACTATTTCGACTGGAAAGAGCCGGCGGCCAAGGCTCCGTCGCACCGCATACTGGCCATGCGCCGCGGCGAGACCGAGGGGTTCCTCTCCATGCGCATAGAGGTGGAGGCCGAAGAGGCCATAGCCCTGCTGGAGCCGCTGTTCGTCAAGAACGCGGGCGCCTGCGGCAGGCAGGTGAAAGAGGCCGTGACGGATTCCTACAACCGCCTGCTCGCCCTCTCCATGGAAGGCGAGGCGCGGCTGGAGACCAAGAAGCGCGCCGACGCCCAGGCCATAGAGGTGTTCGCCCGCAACCTGCGCGAGATCCTCATGAGCTCTCCGCTGGGCCACAAGAATATCCTGGCGCTGGACCCGGGCTTTCGCACCGGGTGCAAGCTGGTCTGCCTGGACTCCAACGGCAAGCTGATCCACGACGACGTGGTCTACCCGCATAACGGCGACGGCGCGGCCGCTTCGGCCGCCGCCAAGGTGAAAGAACTGGCCGCCAAGTTCAAGACCGAAGTGATAGCCATAGGCAACGGCACCGCCGGGCGCGAGACCGAGGAGTTCGCCCGCGGCCTGAAGCTGGGGGGAGTGACCATAGTGATGGTTAACGAGAGCGGCGCCTCCGTATACTCAGCTTCCGAAGTCGCCCGTAATGAATTCCCGGACAAGGACGTGACCGTGCGCGGCGCCGTCTCCATAGGCCGCCGCCTCATGGACCCGCTGGCCGAGCTGGTGAAGATAGACCCCAAGAGCATAGGCGTGGGCCAGTACCAGCACGACGTGGACCAGGGCGGCCTGAAGAAAAGCCTGGACGCCACCGTGGAGAGCTGCGTGAACAGCGTGGGCGTGGAAGTGAACACCGCCAGCCGCGAACTGCTCTCCTACGTCTCCGGCCTGAACGCGGCCCTGGCCAAGAATATAGTGGAATTCCGCAACGAGAACGGCGCCTTCCCTTCGCGCGCCGCCCTTAAGAAAGTGCCGCGCCTGGGGCCCAAGGCCTTCGAGCAGGCAGCCGGCTTCCTGCGCCTCTCCGCCGGCAAGAACCCGCTGGACGCCAGCGCCGTGCATCCCGAGCGCTACGCGATAGTGGAAAAAATGGCCGAAGACCTGGGCTGCAAGGTGCAGGACCTGATGGCCGACGCCGCCCTGCGCGCCAAAATAGACATCTCCAAATATATATCCGCCGAGGTGGGCGAGCCCACGCTCAAGGACATCCTGGCCGAACTCGCCAAACCGGGCCGGGACCCGCGCAAGCAGTTCGAAGCTTTCGCTTTCGGCGAGGCGCAGAAGATAGGGGACCTGAAACCCGGGGCTAAATTGCCCGGTATAGTCACCAACGTGGCGGCTTTCGGGGCTTTTGTCGACATAGGCGTGCACCAGGACGGCCTTGTGCACGTCAGCGAGCTGGCCGACCGCTTCGTGCAGGACCCGTCTACCGTGGTGAAAGTGGGGCAGCGCGTGAGCGTTACGGTGATAGACGTGGACCTGCCGCGCAACCGCATAGCCCTCTCCATGAAATCCAATCCCGTGGTGGGGCCGCGCGAGAGCCGCGGGCCAAGGCAGGAACCGGCGCAGGCCGCCGGCCCCAGGCCCGGCTTCAACCGCGACCGCCGCCAGGACAACCGGCCGCAGCGCGAAGAGGCCCCTGCCGGCTCCATGGCCGAGGCTCTCAAAGCCTTCATGGACAAGCGCCGCAGCTAGGCCGGCCGCCTGAAATAAAAAAGACCCCGGAAGCCCGGGGTCTTTTTTTGCGGTTGGCGTTATTCGGGCCGGGTTTTGGGGGAGATGCCTTCCAGGCGTTTGAGCCCGGTGCGGATGTCCATATTGTTGGGGTCCAGCTTCTCCGCGGCCAGCCATTCTTTCCAGGCTTCCGGGTATTTTTCGTCCTGGAAGAATTTCAGGCCCCTTTCGAAGCCCTCCTTGGCGGCCTCGGCCTGCGCTTCCGGGACGGCCGGAGACAGTGCCGTTTTGTTCACCGGCAGCGGTTCGGCGGCCGGGGTGTGGACTATGTCCTTGAGGGTGGCTTCGGCCGGGGGGCCGCCGCGCAGCATATCTTTCACGGAGTCGAAGATCCTGCCTTCGCTGGCCGGGATGGCTATCAGCGCCGCCACCGCCAGTACCCAGAGGGATATTTTGACGAATGTTTTCATGACCTCTCCTTGAGGGGAAACACCGCTTAAAGTATAGCCCGGGCCTATTACACATTTATTTCGCGTCTGGCGGGATCCGGGGCCCTTTCCGGGGGGGGCCTATTGGCCCATGGGGGTAGGCCCTTGGACACTTACGGTTTTTAGGGGTGCCTGTTAGACTATTAGTATGAAAAAGCTTATCCTCGCGGTCATAACTGCGGCGAATCTCTCGGCGGCCGTTTTCGCCGGGGATTTTAATCTCGATTCGGTAAGCGCGGCGGACCTGAAGGGTTCACAGGAACTCCAGGCCGTGCCGGTCCCGGTCCAGCCCGAACTGCTCGGCATGGACAAATCCCCCAACCTGCCTTCCCCGCTGCTGGACATGACCATAAAGCTGCCTTTCAGCTCGCTCAGCTCCCGCCTGGCCGAACTGCCCGGCATCAAGATGCGCCCCATAACCGCCGGCGCCCCGGTGCTCTTCCGCAAGGGCGACCAGATAGTGTTCGGCAACGTGACCGTGGACTATAACGGCATAGAGGCCGAGCCCACCATAATTATAAAGCCCTTCTTTGAAGGCGAGAACCGCCTGGCCATAAAGGTGGTGAAGGTGGAAGCCGACATAGCTTTCGGCCCCAAAGCCTTCAACCCCTCCTCCCAGCTGGACAAGGACGGCCTGATGGAGCTGGTGATGACCAACCTCTCCACCGGCATCCTGGAATCCATGGACGCGGCCTTCTCCAAGAACAAGGTGCAGCTGAGGGCCAAGGACGTGCTCACCTTCAAGTATGACCGCCTGAGTTGGACCCTGCGCACCACCGTGAACCCCAAGTTCATCGCGCCGCTGCTACCCGGCTTCATCAGCAACGTTTCCCTGCGCAATTTCACCTTCGACGACCAGGGTTTCGCGCTCAGCGTGAAATCCGGTTCCGCCAGCGCCGCGCAGCTGGCCGGCTACAACCTGACCGTCTCGGACGGCCTGCTGGATAATTTCATCAACCAGTTCACCCAGAAGACCGACTTCGAGTTCCACCCCCAGGGTAAAGAGGGCGGCCTGAAGTTCCGCGCGGACGGCCGCCTGGAAGTGGCCGGCAAGATCTACGCCCGCGACGTGTTCGGCAAACCCAACGTTTATTTCAAGGCTACCATCCTGCCCGAGCTCATAGGCGCCAACACCCTGAAGGTGAAGGTGGAGCGCGTGGACGTGGATCAGGCCTACGGCATAGGCGTCCCCGGCTTCATCAATAACTGGATACAGGGCAAGGTCATCCGCTCCATCACCGAGACCCTGGTCACCAACCCCGAGCTGGCCAAGGTGATGACCGCCACCAAACTGGATGACAAGACCGTGAAGATCGTCCTCAAGAACAGCGCTTTCATGCCCTCCTTCGCCAAGGGCGCGGTAATACGGAACATGAAGATAACTAATGGCCTCATGTACCTCGG
>Ga0209016_1003078_pt1 | contig 10285 bp, 9 predicted proteins | sample EPASupsiteSAE305_FD_187265 | JGI IMG/M metagenome (GOLD analysis project Ga0209016, IMG submission 187265) | Bioremediated contaminated groundwater microbial communities from EPA Superfund site, New Mexico - SAE3-05 (SPAdes) (version 2) | ecosystem: Environmental > Aquatic > Deep subsurface >...
CGGTGGCTAATCGGCGGCACTCTTGCGTGTGTTTTTTTACCCCTTTAAAATCTTTTGCTATTACGGCTCTTTTTAATTGATTTTGAGCCGTAATAATCTGTCCTGTTCGCACACGTGAGATCATACGGCGTAACTCATCATTACGGGTGATTTGTTCCCTTAGTTTTCTAAGGGATTGTTGTTGTTTTTGTACATCCTGCATTGCTTTTTGAAAAGCCTCTAAACGTTCAAACTCATTCATTTGTTGCTACCTCTTCAAGTTTTGTAAGTGCAAGATCAACATACCCACCATCGTCAATATCACCCAAAAGCTCTTTTAACATTTCTGCGGCTTGTTCTTTGTATTCTGATAAGATAACGAGATCCTCATTATCGAGAAGTGCCATTTCATCCACTTCATCTTTTGTAAATTCTGCACCATCAAAATAACCGTTTTCAATGAGTACAAAGTTTGAAAGAACATTAACCGCACTTATGAGAGCGATTTGATCGCTCTCATTGATAATCTCTTCACAAAGGTTTTGAGCGATTTCCGCCTCTGCCTCTGCCTGTTCTGTTAATGCTTCCGCCTCTGCCTGAATTTCTTTAACGTCCTGCTCTGTGATAGCATCATATTTGCGCCCAACAAGTGTGCCAAGGATAAAACTTAGTTTTTGATCGATTTTACCGATAATGGTTAATGCGCTCATCTTGTGTATCCTTGTTCTTTTTGAGCTTCTGCTCTTGCCTCATTATGGGCTTGTTTGATTTGCTCTTTTGTAAGCTCACGTGATTTCATTTCTTTAAGTTGTGCGAAAGCGGTATCATTTTTCATAACTGTTTCCTTTCTCTTTTTCGTCCTTAAACATAGCCGTAGCCACCGCAATTAAAATTTCAATAAAGGCAAAGATGCCAAAACCCGCACTCATAACCTGCTCGATTACGTTCTCGGCAAGGCTTACAAGTTCATCTTTTTTTTCATCCTCTGCCTTTTTTTCATCTTTATTTAGCTCTTCCATGAGGTCTTTTCTGTCAATAGGCATTTTAACGTTCCTTTAACTTTTGAGGCGTTTGCACGATGTAGCAAAAACCAACTAAAGCAAAGTATCCTTTTAAGATACTTGCGATAGTTTCATGTATTGAGCCAAAGATTAAACCAAAAACTAAAGCACACCCAAACCAAACCGTAAAAAAGCCCATAAGAGCCATTAAGCGGATAAATTTACGATCAACACAAAAGCCGCTTATATTGTCAAAGAACGGGATAACTGCCAAGCTTTCAAAGCTTGACACGTTTTCCCAAGACGGTAAAAATACCATCTTTAAAAAGCTCTTTACGTGATCGTATAAGTCCACACGTAGGATAAAACCTTTCATTGTCATTTATCCTCATTTGGTAAAACATCGTCCAAAGATGCCAAGTAATCTTCACTAAATGTAAAGATGCCAAGGATGCCGCCGATTAAATCGTACTTTTTACAAAACTCGTATTTTTCATCAAAGTTTTCTTTAGGAATAGCGAAGAACTCTTCCATAAGTTCATGGCGTTGTCTTTCGTTGTATTTAGCGATAAGTTTTAAGACTTTTTCGGCATTTTCTTCAACACTTTTGAAGATACTATCAATGTCTAATCTCTCGAGTTTATTCGCTTTCATGTACTCTTTAGCCTCTTGAATAGATCCTGCATATTTCACATTAAGATAATGTGTAAAAAGTGTTTTTTCATCAAAGGTAACGGCTTGTGGTAATGGCTGTTTTTTTGCCTCTCCCTCTTTACCTTTTGACATATAAAACTCTCGCATATCCCAAGCATCAAAGAGAACATTATCTTGAATAATGCTTTTATCTGCCTCTTTGGTGTAACCAAGGTACAATAAACCGCTTTGATGAGTTAAAAACTCATTCTCTTGTGCAATGTGTAACATTTGATCCTCATAACCAAAGAGCATCAATCTAAAGAAGCGCATCGCCTCCAAACGTTCATCAATGCTTTTAACGGTTTCGGACGGAATAAACGTTAAGTGCGTGAAATTAGGCATACTTTGCAACTGTTGAGGCACAATAACATCACTCTCACCGATTGCATAACTGTAATTGTCCGTTCTACGTCCACCATCTAAAAGCGTGGTAAAGACACCCGCCATTGCCGCCGCACCACTTCCAACGTGTTCACCACCACCGCCACCGCCTGCGCTGTTGTGTTTAAGCTGTGGTGCATTGGTTGTGGTAAGCATTTCCGCTTTTGCAAATTTATTAGCGACAAGATTACGAGTTGCTTCGCCGTTAATATTGAATGTAATCAAAGCATACAAAGAAGAGTCAAGTAAGTTTAAAAGCTCTTCATCTTGTGGGAAGTATTGCGCCGCAATAATGTTACATCCACCCTTTGAACGGATCTCACGCATAATAACGTCACGTGTCTCTTTCTCGAGCTTCATCGCTAAGAACTCATCAAGAACGTTTAGGATTAAATGCTCTTTGCCTTTAACGTTATCATCTTTCATCATCATAGCACCTGCATACGCCGCCATAACACCGTTAAGGTATGGTGTAAGGATTGCCGCAAACTGTTTATTGTTGGATAAAAAGAGCTGTTTACCTGTACCATAGATAAAATCATGGATACAAAGAATTTGACGTTTTTCAACGCAAATTTGGTACTTCATTAACTCTAAAATTTCCATGACAATTTTCATAACTTGTAAAACACTTTGTTGTGTTTTATCGTCTTTAGCGGCAAGTTCTGTCTCAAACTCTTTCATTTTGTTAAAGAAGTATTCCCATGCCTCAATGTTTGAATTTGTGTTGAAATAAGCATCTTTAACCCATTGAGCCGCCAACTGTTTAGCACGTCCACTAAAGAACTCTGTTTCTTTACCCGCCAAGCTTTCAAAAACGTTGTGAATAAAAACTGTACCCGCTTCGATGTTGTATTTCATTTCCGTAAAGAAAGACCATACGCTCGCACGTTCATCGTATAGGTTGATAATGTAATCGCCCTCACGATAAAGCTCTTTTACAAACATTCCTTTGGTATCGTGGTACGTGATATTTTGAAAGAGTGTAAAGCCGCTTTTAATGGTTTGTGCGATGATGTTATAAATCATAGCCGTTTTACCGCTACCCATACCACCGATGATAATAAACTGTTTTGTAAAGGCTACTGCATCGAGGACATTTTCAACGCATTGTGTTAAGAACGTTTTAACGGCGGGGTTCTTTCGTAAATCTGTACGATTTACTGCCTCGGGAAAGAAAGCATAATTATCCAAGTAAACCAAGCGTTTAGACTTAACTTTTTGTGCTAACTCAAAGAATTTGAGTTGTAACGGTGTTGAAAATTTATAGCCTCTTGATTGACTGATCGGATTAGGATAGCTTGCAACGAGTTCAAGGCGTTTATACTCTCTATTTTCTATTTTTTGGTGTTGATCTGAAATTGCATCATTACGCATCAAAATAGAACGGATTGCCATTGTGTTAATGAATTTCAAGATGGCTAAAATAGTAACTAAACTATGAAACCACGATAGATCATCCGTGCCAAGATTTACCCACTTACCCGCACTTGAAAACGTGTAATTAGATAAATAAGAGATGATATTTAGAAGAGCTAAAACAAAAACGGGTGACATATTCGCTAAAGCACTCGCATTTAGTAGTCTAAAGCCTCTAAAATAATCAACGGTCTTATAATTGATTTGATACATATACGTGTTATAAATAGCGATTAAACTCGCAAATAAAAGCACGCTTGAAATTGCAATACTCACAATTAAAAGAACTGAATTGTGAAAGAAAATACCCACTGCCATAAAGAGATAAACGATCATCCAAAGTTCACTTACAAGAAAGTTGATTTTTTCGCTTTTCTCGTTCATAAATTTTAAAAACGGATCTTCATCTTTAAGATTGTAAACTTTAATATCAATAAAGTTGGTAAATATCTTTTTTGTGATACGGTAACGATATTGAAGATAAAGCACCGCAAACAAAAGAGGTGATACCAAACTGCTTGCAACGGCAATAAAAACGGCTAAGTAGTTTTTAAAACCCATATTGCTCTTTAAACGCAATGTTTCATTTTTAAAGATGGCTTCTCTATTGCTGTGAATAGCGATTGCATAATCGTCAATGTTGGCACGATACCCGACAAAGATAGCCAAAAGAGCTTTTAGCGGCTTTCTTAAAAAGAAAAGCACTAAAGCACCGATAACGACTAAGAACGTGACATTAAAATTGCTTATATAGCTTGCGATAAATGCTTCCATTGGTTTATCCTTTCACTTCCACTTTTAACTCTTTGGCTTTGGCATCTATTTTTTCCTGATAGTCAAAATAGTGTGCAACATCACTTCTCATTTTGTCAATTAAAGTTACAAGCTCACGCAATGCCTTACCTCTTTCAATGATCTGTTTAAGCTCTGTTTCTACCTTGGTTTTATTTGCAAGATAATCTCTCATGCGCTCATCGGCTTTGATTTTTTGATTAACGCTTTCCGCTTTAAACTCATCCTCGAGTGTACCAACTTTAAACGGCTTCATCAAAGTACCCGCTAACATTTTTGCTTGTGGCTCTTTGTTTAAAAGGGCTTCTTTGATAACATTTACAGCTTTAAGGTTTGTATCGTCAAGCTCAACTTTTTTCAAGAACTCGAGAGATCTATTATCAAGGCTTGTAACACTTAGATCATAAAGTGCATCCACTAAAGCCGCTTTTGTGATCTCATCATTATCACTCTTACTCTTTGCAATAATGAGATTTGCAGGCATACCAAGATGTTCTTTAGCCTCTGCCTCTGCCATGCCTTTAACCTTTTGAGAAATACTCTCTAAGGTGTATTCTTTATCATTGATAGTAACCGTTTCTTGTGCTTTTTGGACTAAGTAAGCGATAAAATAATCGTGCATCCATTGACGATAAACGGGTTTCTCTTTGATTTTTTGATCGAAATTTTCGATTGAAATATTGTTCTTTTTAAGATCATCCACGAAATTATTATACGTGTATGCTATCTCAACACCTGAAGCACTCTTAACACTTGATTGGATTGCTCTCAAACGGGTTTCAATATCTTCAAGCTCTTTTAACGTGCTTGCCTTAGTAGCATTATAATCATCGTGAAAATAACTAAATGCAGGCGCAACGTTGGCTTTTTTGACAAGATCCGCACGAAAAGGGTCTTTAATGGTTTCATAGTACATAGCACCCACGGGAACGCTGATTGCTAAAAAAGAAACAACACTATAAACACCGTATTTCATCTTCAAACGCAAATTTGCATATTTGAGATCTTCTTCAACGTCTAATGTGTTTTTGTTAATTTCAAGATCTTTAACGAATGAGTAAAACGCTTTTAGTCTTTTTTTCATTGTGTGCCTCTTACCAAATATCTTTTTTTGTATCTGCCGCTTTTGGCTCTTCGACTTTTGGAGCTTCCGCCGCCTTGGTTTCTACTGCCTTAACCTCTTTTGGAGCTTCAACAACGTCCGCTTTTGCTTCCTTTGGCTGATCTTGCGTTACAGGTGCGCTCGCCTTTGGTTGTGCTTTTGGTGCTTGTTTTGGCTGAATTTCGTTAATTGCTTCACGCTCGACTAATTTCATACCTGTAATAGTGTTTTCGCCCTGGAAAGATAGCGTAACACGATCACGTAAATATGGATAGTTTTGATCCGCTTCCATGATGAGATTTTGTTTTGTTTTATCATCACGCACAACGTAAAACCATTTATCCTCGATTTTCTCACGCTTGGTAATAATACCTGTAATACTTTGTTCATCATTTAGTACACGTGGCTGTGCTATTTTTTTACTGTCATTTTGAATAACTGTAACCTTGTTTGCAGGTTTTGGAATGACGTTTACATTCTTTAATTTACCATCAACCACAGTAAACTCTACACGTGTATCAATGTTTAAACGTTGTTGTAAATAACCTTGATAAGTTTGTCCGTTATCGGCTGTAATAGTGGTTTGGTATGCTTCGATCTCTTTACCCATAACCGCACCTGTAATACCACCTGCAACTGCTCCAAGGATACCGCCCGTAACCGCTCCTTTGCCTCCATTTGCAACACCTCCAACAACTGCTCCACCAACCGCACCAACGCCAACACCTGTTAAAACTGCCGTTTCACGTTCATCAATGATTACTTTTTGTTGTTTTGTAACATATCCCTCAATGAAGCTACGATCAACACGGTTGTTTCCCATTGTATTAAGTGCCATACCATCACTTGCACACCCTGCTAACCCTACAACACAACAAGCCGACAATAAAGCAACTGCGCCTTTACAACGTATAACCTGTAAAACCTTTTTCATTTTAAACCTCTTTTTGATATACTATTTTGCATTTATTTAAGGGCTTACCCTAGGGTAGGCTCTAACCTCTTAACTCACACCGAATTTACTTTTTTTCCCCCTCTTTTTCAGCGTGTTTGGAGTGTGCTTTTAAATACCCTTTAATATACTTTCGTATGAGCATCGAAGCATTCTCGTCATTAGCTTTTGAGATTATTTTAAACTCTTCCCAAAGCTCTTTATCTACCATGATGTTTGCTTGAACTAAATTAGCCAAAACCACACCTCCTTTATAAACTTTTTACAAAGGATATTATAGAGCTATTACCCTTATAATATCCTTATAAACTAAGTGGGTTTGGGCTACCAAGAAAAGCCGACACTCGCCTTTACTGCGCTGTCTTGACTGTTACGTGCAACACCTAAAGTATAATGTGTGTAGTCATTGATTTTTTTACCGAAGTTAATACCCACTGCACTTTGTCCTTTGAAGTAACCTGTGCCGATGTTCATAGCATTAGAGCCATTTGAGAAGTCCAAAGGGGTTGAAAGTGCCAAGGCAAGGGCTACGCCTGCACGTGCCTCTTTTTTGGCTTCTTGTACTTGTTGATCCGTGTACGCTTTAGCCTCTTGTACCTTTGCATCTGTGTACGCTTTAGCCTCTTGTACCTTTGCATCTGTGTACGCATTTGCGCTTGAAAGTGTTTGAGCATCTTGTGTATCAACGTAAGAAGAGCTTACGCCTCCGCTACTGCTCACGGTTGCGATTTTGGTATCAATATATGTGTAAACACCTGATAAATCAACACTACCACCGCTTACGCTAGAAATAAGAGTATCCACTTGTGTTTTTGTGTAATAGTTTGTAAGTGCTGAATTTAGGTAATTAAGATTTACCGCATCAAAGGCATTAATCGGATCTGCAACATTAATAAGCCTACGTCTAAACGTGGACGTACCAAACGACACCGTAGCATCTTCCGTGGTTACTGAATAATCACCGATAGCAATAGAGGAAACACCCGTAGCACTTGCGTTGTATCCCAAAGCGGTACTCCTGTTTTCTGCGTAAGAGCTTGCACCTATTGCGGTATTCCCTGCCGTTGTACCACCTGTAATAGCACTATTACCCAAAGTTGTGTCAAACGTATTGACAGAGTTAGCCAAGAAGCCTACGGATACGTTTGAAATTTGTCCGTTATCTTCGCCGCCTCCTACTTCATAAGCGTGTAAATTAATTGAGAGTATTGCGATTAAGCTTAATCTTGTTATGATTTTTTGCATTTTGAAAGTCCTTTTAAATGCGCTTTAGGTAACGTACATTGACAGATGTGCGTTACCCCTTATCCATTGTTCTACTAAAAACAAAACCTATTTTTAAACCCTAACCTACCGACCAAATAAACGAAAAGATTTAAAAATATAATGCTATCTCCTGAATGTGCCTCCTTAATGAATTTCTGCTGATATTATAAGGGTAATACCCTTATAATATACTTATAAAATGAAACTGAAATTAGCGTGAATAGCCTCTGCCTCTTTGGCTTTGGTTTCTCTCGTTCTCGAGTGTTTTCTTTTGCGCTTTGAGTGCATCGTTAAAGTCTTTGTGTTCACCCTGTGGCTTTTGATTTTCCGCATCGGGTATTCTTGCTTTAACGGCTTGTGTGAAACGCTCGCCTGCCTTATCGTTATCCATAGCGATAATTTTGCGTGCCTTATCAAAACCTTTAACATAACCGTTTAACCGCTCGAGATCCTTAAGTGTTTTTTCGTTGGTTTCCCCGTTGGTTGCTATAACCATCGTATGCTTAGGATCAAGGTTGTTTAATTCGATATAGCTCCACGCATCGATTGAACTCTCACTTATAACAACGTGTGTAATTTCGCCTTTATCTTTAGGCTCTAAAATGGTTAATCCCTTAACACCCTCGCAAAGGTCTTTTAATTGCTCGCCCTGTGGTGCATAATAGTTAATGAGCTTTCGATTGTAACCAACGTGCCTGAACTGCCCGCCGCTTTTTAAACTCTTCATCTCGTTAAATTGGTAAAGTGGCGTTGAGATATTTCCTCTCTCATCAAGTTTAACCTTATAAGCGTTATAGATATGTTCACTTATCTTACGCTTATCGCTTAGATATTCGTTTCTGCCTTTTAACTCCTCGAGGGATTTCCATTTTTCACGTGCAAGATCTGCTTTATACTCACGATCCGCAACTTTGATTTCGTGTTTCTCTATTTTTCCCCTCTCGCTCGATGGTGCATTTATGTATTTAGCTTGCGCTTCAATGGTTGTAAAACCTCTGTTTTTTAAGAAGTTTGTAACCGTGCCACGGTCTGCATCATCGTACACATTACGATAAAAATACGTGCCATTTTTAAGCTGGTTAATAATGATTTTTGCACTTCCATCTTTGCTTTTGTATGCTCCGTAATTTGGTGTAGATCCTTTTTTATCAAACGTCCACTCATTACCATCCAAAAACTCGCAAAGATTAACTTTAAGTGCATCTTTAACGGCTTTCACCTCTGCGGCTCTTTCTGCGATTGCTCTCGCTTTTGCTTCTTTTGCCTCCTGCTCTGCACTTGTAAGGAAACTTGATTTTTGCACGCTTACGTCTTTTGTGAGTATGTGTTTTGCGTATTCACGATCCAAAAGCTCTTTTGCTTCCGTCCAACTCATTTTCATGTGTTTAGTGAGAAAATCGCTTACGTTATACGTGTGTGTACCGTGTTGTATGCGCCATTCATCGCTTTTATGCACGAATACTTTATAATCATCCTGTGGAAGATCTAAAGCCGTTAAAAGTACCTGTGGTGGTAACTCTTTTTTAATCTCGTTGATTTGCGCCGCCATAGTAAACTCTTTTAACGTGTTTGCATGGTTTTTAGCGTTTTTAAAATCTCTTCTAATTTCTTCATTATCGGCGATGGTTTGGATGGCTCGCTCAACATAAGATCCAAGATCGAGTAAATCCCCATGATCTGCTTCTCTTGCTCCACTTGCCTGTTCATTATGTCTAATTGGCTCTTTTGTATCTGTTTGCACGTTTCTAGTATGATCGCTTGTAATTCCATTGGTATTTTCCTCCATAGTGTATTTTAGTGTAGAGCCTGCGTTTTGCTCTTTGGTGATATTTGCCTTTAACTCTGTTACGTTGTTGGTGTAGATTTTTAAATTACTCTTTGCACGGGTTGCCTGCACGTAGAAACTATTATAATGCGCCATTTGTGCATCTGCTAAGACAATAACGTTATTTGCGGTCATGCCTTGACTTTTAACGTCTGTAATAGCGTACCCATGATCGATAAATGGCATATCGTTTATATTAAACTTTTTGTTTTTAAACGTTACCACGTTGCCGTTTTTATCAATGCTCTTGATCTTATCTTTAACGCCGTTTTTTACTCTTAACTCCTTAGTTTCAATATTTTTAGTAAAGATGATTTCATCCCCTGCCGCAAACTGTTTAACTCCATCTTTGAAAGCCGATATTTTTGCACCGCTTTCATACACATTTAGCTCTCTAACGGTTGGATTTTTAGCGGTTGGATCTCTTACGATTAAAGTGTGTGTGTCTTTTATTCCTATGATTTCTAAACGTTCACCGCTTTTAAAACCCTCAATACCATCTGAAACGGTAAGCGTAAAACCTACCTCATAAGAGCTTGTATAATGCGCCGCAACACCGCTTAAATTCACGCCCTCTTTTATGCTGAACATTTCCCCTTTTAGCCCTAGTTTCTCACGGATTGCATCGTTTACGGCTATACGATCAGCGTTACGAGATGCAATAATGAGTGTTTTTTTACGATTTGGCTCTCTCAATGACACGTAATTATCTGTAATTTGTTCAACGAGATCCTTTTTTTCCCCCTCAATGATTGCTTTTTTTTGTTTCTCAGCCAGTTCTTTGATGATGCTATAGATTTCTTCCCGCGCTCCGACATCCACGCCTCTTGTCGGCTCATCCAGGATCAGAACTTCTGAATCGACGACGAGCC
>Ga0209016_1003084_pt1 | contig 10265 bp, 9 predicted proteins | sample EPASupsiteSAE305_FD_187265 | JGI IMG/M metagenome (GOLD analysis project Ga0209016, IMG submission 187265) | Bioremediated contaminated groundwater microbial communities from EPA Superfund site, New Mexico - SAE3-05 (SPAdes) (version 2) | ecosystem: Environmental > Aquatic > Deep subsurface >...
CAGAAATCGATCGCCGATTCCCACAAGCTGCTGGATGCCATGGTTAAAAAAGGTTTTAGGGCGCAGCTGAAGAGCGGCAGCCTGCTCACCGGCCAGCTCTTCGTGGCCCTTGATTTCTTTCCAGAGGCCGTACCGGCCAGAATCAACTGGAGCAGGAATCCTGCCCTGCTGCCGACCATTGGCGGCAATATGGCGCAGTTCCAGACCTCGTTGATGAAGATCGTGCAGAAGCTTGAGAAGATGCCGCTTGAAGAACTGACCGGTGATGCGCGCAAGACTGTGCAGTCGCTGGACGCTACGTTGAAGAGCGCCGATAAACTGCTGAAGAATATTGATACGTCGGTGGTGCCGGAGACGCGGCTGATGATGGAGGATGTCCGCAAGACCCTGGATGGTGCCAACAAGGCCCTGGCAGAGGTCAAACAGACCATGTCGGCTGATGCGCCGCTGCAGGTAGACCTGCGTGACACCCTGCGTGAACTGGGACGCGCTGCCCAGTCACTACGGGTACTGGGTGACTATCTGGAGCGGAATCCGGAAGCCTTGATCCGTGGTAAGAAGGAGGATGCGCGATGAACGCCAGACCCGTGCTTTCTGTCGTAGTAGGGGGACTTCTCGCTTTGCTTGCGCTGGCTGGCTGCGGGCGGTCTCCCCAGACCTCTTTTTATACCTTAACGCCCTTGGTGGCGGATGCCACCATTCCCAAGTCAACCGGCCCCAGTATCACCATTGCGTCAGTGACGCTGCCGGAGCTGGTGGATCGGCCACAGCTGGTGGTGCCGGACGGAGCAACCCGGATTGCCATCCTTGAAAGTCAGCGCTGGGCAGAGCCGTTAAAGTCAGCTATTCCACGGTTATTGGCTGAAAACATTTCCCGCCTGATGAACAGTGACCGTGTCTCGGCCTATCCCCAGCATGCGGCAATCAATGCAGACTACCGGCTGTTTGTAGATCTCCAACGTTTTGAGCTGTCTGGCAGCACCGTGGTGGTGGATGCGCTCTGGGATATCCGCAGCGCAAAAGGTGCGAAGTCGCTGACCGGTCGTTCAAAAGCGGTTGAGCCGATCAGCTCTACGGACTATGAAGCGGTGGTTGCCGGTTACAGCCGGGCCATTGCAACCCTTTCCAAGGAAATCACCCAATCCCTCCGCAATCTGCAAACAAAGGAATGAGAGACACTATGTCGTTACTTGGTCAGTACAGCCGTCTGAAAATAGCTCGGATCACCCCGTCAGGTGCTTTTTTAGCCTCAGAAGAAGGTGATATCCTACTGCCGGGCAAGTTTATCCCGGAAGGTGCCCGGATCGGCACCGAGCTGGAGGTGTTTGTCTATCTTGATTCAGAGGATAGGCCGGTGGCAACTGTGCAGAAGCCGTTTGCCGTGGTGGGTGATTTTGCCCTGCTGACGGTTAAGGACACCAATGCCAAGGTCGGTTCCTTTCTGGATTGGGGCCTGGACAAAGATCTGTTACTTCCTTTCAGTGAACAGCTTGCGCCGGTCAAAAAGGGAGAGCAGGTACTGGTCTATCTCTATCAGGATGCCAGCGGCAGGATTGCGGCCTCTGCCCGGCTGGACCGGTTTTTAAAGCCTGCTGATGCCTCCCTGGCAGAAGGTGATGCAGTGGATCTGTTTGTCTATGCCTATACGGACTTAGGGGCCAAGGTGGTGGTTAACAACCGCTATACCGGGGTGCTGTTCCGCAATGAGCTGTATACCAAGCCGAAGGCTGGTGAAAAACTGCGGGGCTATGTCAAAAAGATCCGTGACGGTGGTAAGCTTGATATTACCCTGCGGCGGGGAGGTGCCCAGGAGGCGCAGACGGATCGTGATCTGCTTCTGGCTGCGCTAACCAATGCTACAGACGGATTTCTGCCCTTAAACGATAAAAGTAGCCCGGAATCTATCTCCGAGCTGCTGAAGTTAAGCAAAAAGAGCTTTAAAAAGGCGGTGGGAGGGCTGTACCGCGAAGGGCTGATCAGTATGGCAGAGGACGGTATCAGGTTGAAAGGCTAAATCCCAAAACGGCAGTTGGCCACAGAGTGCACAGAGAAACACAGAGAAACACAGAGAACTTCAAAAACAGTTTTTGGTGATTCACCAGAAATGAAACTGGCCATCGGCGTTGTATCTATCATGTTCTTCCTCTGAGACCTCTGTGACCTCTGTGACCTCTGTGACCTCTGTGACCTCTGTGACCTCTGTGACCTCTGTGGCAGCTTGCTTTTTATGGGTTAGAGAAACTCCTCAAAGTAATCCAGATCCTTGTGAAAGGTCTCCTCAAGTCGCCAGAGTGAAAACAGGGCAATGGCCATGGTCAGGCAGCCCACAATAATCGCCCCCTGCTGCAGGCCAAACTGATTGCGGAAGTACAGAAACAGCATGGTGATCGGCACGGTCATCCCCCGCACAAAGTTGGGAACCGTGGTGGCCACCGTGGCTCGCAGGTTGGTACCGAACTGTTCCGCGGCAATGGTCACAAAGATGGCCCAGTAACCGATGCCGAACCCCAGCAGACCGCAGATCCCGTAAAATGCCTCGGCACTGACGCCGCCTGCCATGAAATACACGACAACGGCCACAGCAGTGATGATCAGAAACAGCAGCACCACCTTCTTGCGGCTCTTCAGTAACTGGCTCAGAATACCGCTCAGTAGATCTCCTACCACCAGTCCCAGATAGCAGTACATCACGGCATTTCCTGCTGATACGGTTCCGGTTACCCCCAGCATTTTGGCAAACTCAGGTGAAAAAGTGATCAGCACCCCCACCACAAACCAGGAGGGCAGACCGATCAGGATGGCATGCAGAAAACGTCCAAAACGGTCTGCACTGGTAAAGAGTGACAGAAAGTTGCCTTTGCTGACCTGTTCCTGCTCTTTCATGTTGCTGAACATGCCGGATTCCACTACTCCCAGACGCAGTGCCAGCAGACAGAGCCCCAGGATGCCGCCGATGATAAAGGCGTTGCGCCAGTCAAAGCTCTTGGCGATAAAATTGGCCAGAATGGCCCCGGAAACCCCCACCGAGGCCACAATCATGGTGCCGTAGCCCCGTACCGACTTATGCAGCACCTCACTGACCAACGTGATTCCCGCCCCCAGTTCTCCGGCCAGACCAACTCCGGCAATAAAGCGCAAGACCGCATAGGCGGTTATCGAATCAGCAAAGCCGTTGGCAAGGTTGGCAATGGAGTAAAGGAAGATCGAGCCGAACATGATCTTAAGCCGTCCCTTGCGGTCCCCCAGCACCCCCCAGAGAATACCGCCCAACAACATGCCGATCATCTGCATATTCAGCAGAAAAACCCCCTGATCAACCAGCTCCTTGCCGGACAGCCCCAACGCCTTCAGGCTGGGCACCCGCACAATGCTGAATAGCACCAGATCGTAGATATCCACAAAGTAACCCAGTGCGGCAACAATCACCGGCAGACTGAAGATAGCCTGGAGTGCTCCAGCAGGTGCGTGGGACGAGGTCTGTTCGGGCATGGTCGTTTCTCTTTCAGCTGGAGGATTGGGGCTTGGCTGGTTTCAGAAAGGGTGCAGCTTTTATCCGTCGTGTGGTTTTTGCTGCTTAGGCATAAATAGAAAACAGGCCTCTCAGAGCCTGCATTTCATCAGGTGTAACAGGCTGAGACGGCTTGCGCTTTGTTGCTTCATTAGTATCTGTTGGTACTGATGTGAGCGTTACTTCGTCTGGGATATTGACTGTTCTGCGCTCTTTTGCACCGTTTGGGGTTTGGCTGTTATTTTGATCAACAATAGACTGTTTTTTTAGCTCTGCATACTGAAGCTCAAGCGGGGAAAGGTATTTGTTCCGTATTGGAAAGCTCATTGCGCAAATCCTTCAGTGACAAATCCGGCTGGGCAAGGCTCCATAACACCCCCAAGATCCTCATCGTCACGAAAAAGACTGAAAATAGCTAGCCTTTCATCAAATGAAATACCGTGGTAACTGAACTCTGTATCTGTTGAAATTTGCATACAACTCCCGATTTAAAAGGTTTCAGTATTCGTTATCGGCAGTGATTTGCATTTTCTCAAGCTGGAAAAGGAATGGATTTGTAGATGAGTTACAAGCGCAGGTCCTATGACTGTGCCGGAATTGCTGCAAATGTCATCATGCTACTGGGATATCCGCAGCTATGGCCAGAAGCCTATTTTTATTCATCAATGATTGCAATTACCCCTGACTGAACGTAAAATTCCGATCTCATTCCATCCAGTAAGGACACTCATGTTTGAACAAGCCTTCAAGAATATAGACGACGTTCTCTGGAAAGAGGCCGGTTGCGGTAGTGAGCTGGATTACACCGAGCAGACATCATGGCTGCTGTTTCTGAAATACCTTGATGGTCTTGAGCAGGACAAGGCGATGGAAGCGGAGCTTGAGGGTAAGAGCTATCGCTTTATCGTTGATGAGCCGTACCGCTGGGAGAGCTGGGCAGCCCCCAAAGGTGCAGACGGCAAGCTGGATCACAACAAGGCGTTGACCGGTGATGACCTTCGGGACTTTGTTGACCGCAAGCTATTCCCCTACCTGCATGGCTTCAAGCAGAAGGCGAGTGGCCCCAACACCATTGAATACAAGATTGGTGAGATATTCGGGGAGATCAAGAACAAGATTCACAGCGGTTACAACCTGCGGGAGATCATCGACCATATTGATGAACTCCGCTTCCGCTCTCAGACCGAGAAACACGAACTGTCCCACCTCTACGAAGCCAAGATCAAGAACATGGGTAATGCCGGTCGGAATGGTGGTGAATACTACACCCCCCGCCCGTTGATCCGTGCCATCGTTCAGGTGGTCAACCCCACAGTCGGGCAGCGTATCTATGACGGAGCCGTTGGATCGGCAGGCTTCTTGTGCGAGGCGTTTGATTACCTGAAGAGTCAAGGAAACCTGACCACTGCTGACCTGAAAAAGTTGCAGGAGTCCAGCTTTTACGGCAAAGAGAAGAAGTCGCTGGCCTATGTGATCGCCATCATGAACATGATTCTGCATGGCATCGAGGCTCCCAACATCATCCACACCAACACCCTGGCTGAGAATCTGGCCGACATTCAGGAAAAAGATCGCTTTGACATCATACTGGCAAATCCTCCCTTCGGCGGCAAAGAACGGAAAGAAGTACAGCAGAACTTCCCGATCCGTACCGGTGAGACTGCCTTTCTGTTCCTGCAACACTTCATCAAGATGCTCCGTGCCGGTGGTCGTGCTGGCGTAGTTATCAAGAACACCTTTCTCTCCAATACCGACAATGCTTCAGTGAGTCTGCGCAAGCTGCTACTGGAATCATGCAACCTGCATACGGTGTTGGACTGTCCCAGTGGTACGTTCCAAGGTGCAGGAGTCAAGACGGTGGTGCTGTTCTTCGAGAAGGGGGCACCCACCCGCAAAGTCTGGTACTACTCCCTTGATCCCGGTCGCAATCTGGGCAAGACCAACCCGCTGAATGACGATGACCTGAAAGAATTTATCGAACTGCAACAGAGCAAAGCCGACTCTCCGAAGAGTTGGAGTGTGGATGTCAGCGGCATTGATACCGGCACTTATGATCTGTCAGTTAAGAATCCCAACGGCGGCGAGGTCATTACCCACCGCACCCCGCAGGAGATCATGGACGAGATAGCGGCACTGGATGCCGAGAGTGCGGAAGTGCTGGCGAACATAAGGGCGTTGCTATGAAGGCAGGGTGGCAAACGAAAAGACTTGCTGAACTCTGTGAAGTGTTTGCTGATGGCGATTGGGTCGAGAGTAAAGATCAATCACCCTTAGGCATCAGGTTGATTCAAACCGGAAATGTCGGGCAGGGCATTTTCAAGGATCGTGGTGAAAAGGCTCGCTACATTTCAGAGGAAACATTCAAACGCCTTAGATGCACCGAAATTTTTGAATGCGATTGTCTGATTTCCAGATTGCCCGACCCTGTAGGGCGCAGTTGTTTGTTGCCTGATACCGGTGAGCGGATGATTACCGCTGTTGACTGTACCATTGTCCGCTTCAAACGAGATCAGTTGTTGCCAGAGTTTTTTAACTTCTATTCTCAATCATGCGACTATCTCCAAGATATTGAATCCGAAACAACCGGTACGACAAGGAAGAGGATAAGCAGAAGCAAGCTGGGAGAGGTTAAGATTCCTGTCCCCTCTCTTTCCGAACAGCAACGCATAGTCGCTATCCTCGATGAAGCGTTTCAATGTATCGCCACCGCCAAGGCCAACGCCGAAAAGAACCTGCAAAATGCCCGTGCGCTGTTTGAGAGCCATCTGCAAGCTATGTTTTCACAGCGGGGTGAGGGGGGGGAGGAGAAGTTGCTTGGGGAAGTATGCGATTTATTCCAAGGGTTGGCGATCAATGCGAAATCAAAACATCTGCTGGTTACACGGAGTAGTCTACCTTTGCTACGAATTAAAGACCTGAGAAACAATACTGTAGAGCAATATGTTGCAGAGGAAGGCTATCCACCCAATTCACGGGTGACGGAATCAGAAATTATCTATACGAGAACTGGGCAAATAGGGTTAGTATTTCGTGGACGAAGTGGTGTCCTCCATAATAATTGTTTTAAGGTTCGGCCAAAGACGATTGTCAACAACGGCTATTTGTTTTGGTGGCTACAAAATCCAGTTTTCAGAAATCAGATTACTTTTTTAGCATCAAAAGCGGCACAACCTGACATATCACATCTCCTGTTCAAGGCAGAACCGATTCTTGTTCCCCCATTAGACAGGCAAATTGAAATTGTTGAAACTATAGAAGAACTTTTTGTCGAGACCCAACGCCTAGAATCCATCTATCTGCAGAAATTAACTGCACTGGATGAACTGAAGAAGTCCCTGCTGGGTCAGGCCTTCAGGGGGGAACTATGATTACACTTGCCACCCTGCAACAATGGCTGACAACACCAGCCGAAACCGAACATCTGGAGTTCAAAGAAGCCAAGCAGCAATTCGACACCACCAAGCTGATGCGCTACTGCGTTGCTCTCGCAAACGAACGGGGCGGTTATCTTGTGCTTGGTGTTTCAGACAAACCACCTCGACAGGTTGTTGGCTCACAGGCATTTTCCGCAACTACCGAACTTAACGACATCAAAGCCCGTATTGTTGAAAAACTGCATATCCGTGTTGATACGGTAGAACTCATGCACCCATTGGGGCGGGTGCTGGTGTTCGATATTCCTTCCCGTCCGGTCGGGCATCCACTGGATTTTGACGGCGCATACCTGATGCGTGCCGGTGAAGACCTTGTTGCCATGACTCCTGACCAACTTCGCCGTATATTTGCCGAAGGGGAACCGGACTGGTGCCTTAAACCGGCCATGACCGCTTGTGATGGTGACAGGGTGGTGCAACTTCTTGACACCCAGAGTTATTTTGATCTCTTGAATCTGCCGTACCCGGCAACCCGTGAAGCGGTGCTGGAGCGTCTTTCAGGTGAACATCTCATCGAACGAACAGCTGAAGGCTGGAACATTACCAATCTTGGTGCGCTTCTGTTTGCCAAAAAGCTGGATCAATTTGATAACTTGGCTCGCAAGGCTCCCCGCCTTATTGTGTATGAAGGCACCAATAAGCTAAAGACAAAGGCAGATAAACCGGGCACCAAGGGGTATGCCGTTGGTTTTCAGGGGCTGGTGGAATACATCAACGGCCTAGTGCCGTCAAATGAGATCATAGAGCAGGCGTTGCGACGTGAAGTGAAGATGTTTCCTGAAATAGCCGTGCGTGAATTGGTTGCAAATGCCCTGATTCATCAGGATTTGTCAGAATCAGGGGCTTCTGTAATGGTTGAGCTGTATGATGACCGGATGGAAATATCCAATCCGGGTAAACCGTTTATCCCGCCTGATCGATTCATTGATGAATACCGTTCTCGCAATGAGCGATTGGCTGATCTTATGCGGAGACTGGGTATCTGCGAAGAAAAGGGCAGTGGCATTGACAAGGTAATTCAGGCGGCAGAAGTATATCAACTGCCTGCCCCTGATTTCCGTGTGGGAGAGGTTCGTACATCAGCCGTGCTGTTTGCTCATAAAGACTTTGAGCAGATGGACAAGGCAGACCGCATCCGGGCATCCTATCAGCATTGCTGCCTGCGCTATGTGATGAATGAAAAGATGACGAATCAGAGCTTGCGAGAGAGATTTAAGTTGTCAGAGAAGAAATCAGAGTCGGTATCACGGGCCATTCGTGATTCTATTGAGGCAGGCAAGATTAAACTGGCTGACCCTGATGCAACCTCCTTGCGGTATCGAAGTTATATTCCGTTTTGGGCCTGATTTTTGTTTTGACGCTGTTTATTAAACCGAACACCGGCTTTAGTAAATGGCCTATTTCACAGTATTTTTTTATTTAGACGCAAACCGCCCGCAGGTGATGAGAGTCGATCCCATGAACGAAGCCGAAACCCGAGCCGAACATATTGACCCCGCCCTGAAAGCCGCTGGCTGGGGTGTGGTTGAAGGCAGCCGTATCCGGCGGGAGTATCCGATTACCCTTGGTCGTATCGAAGGCCACGGCAAACGGGGCAAGGCTTTGACTGCCGATTATCTGCTGGAATACCGCAACACCAAACTGGCAGTAGTAGAAGCAAAGGCATGGGATAAGCCGTTGACTGAAGGTGTAGCGCAGGCCAAGGACTATGCCGGTAAGCTGGCTATCCGTTTCACTTACGCCACCAACGGACAGGGCATCTATAGCATTGACATGGAAACCGGCACTGAAGGTGAGTTGCCACACTACCCCACACCGGATGAACTCTGGAACCTGACCTTTGCCACCCGGAACCCGTGGCGTGACCGCTTTGCCGCCGTACCGTTTGAAGATCGGGGCGGCTACTTCCAGGGCCGCTACTATCAGGACATTGCTATTGAGCGGGTGCTGGAGGCTATTGCTGACAATAAAGAACGCATCCTGCTGACCTTGGCAACCGGCACCGGCAAGACCTTCATCGCCTTTCAGCTTGCCTGGAAGCTGTTTCAGAGCCGCTGGAACTTGGCCGACTGGAAGAAGGGAGGGGAACCGACCCGTAGACCCCGCATCCTGTTCCTTGCTGACCGCAACATCCTGGCCGATCAAGCCTACAATGCCTTTTCTGCATTTCCTGAAGATGCCCTTGTCCGTATCGCCCCGGACGAGATCAGGAAGAAGGGCAAGGTTCCCAAGAACGGCAGTATCTTCTTCACCATCTTCCAAACCTTTATGAGCGGTTACAACGATACCCCTTACTTTGGTGAGTATCCGCCTGATTTCTTTGACTGCATCATCATTGACGAGTGCCACCGAGGCGGTGCCAATGACGAAAGCAACTGGCGTGGGATTCTGGAATACTTCAGTCCTGCGGTGCAGCTTGGCCTGACCGCCACCCCTAAACGTAAAGACAACGTAGATACCTACGCCTACTTTGGTGAGCCGGTCTTTATCTACTCACTGAAGGACGGCATCAACGACGGCTTCCTGACTCCCTTCCGTGTGAAGCAGATCTCCACCACCCTGGATGAGTATATCTACATCCCTGATGATACGGTCATAGAGGGGCAGATCGAAGCCGGTAAGGTCTACGAGGAAGCTGACTTTAACAAGATTATTGAAATCAAGGAGCGGGAAAAGAAGCGGGTAGAACTGTTTCTGTCCATGATCAACCAGCAGGAAAAGAGCCTGGTGTTCTGCGCCACCCAGGATCATGCCCTGGCAATACGTGACCTGATCAATCAGCTTAAGAGCAGCCCTGATCCCAACTACTGCCAGCGGGTGACCGCTAATGATGGTGTATTGGGTGAACAGCACCTGCGGGATTTTCAGGATAACGAGAAGAGTATTCCCACTATTCTGACCACCTCACAGAAACTGTCCACCGGCGTTGATGCCCGCAATATCCGTAACATTGTGCTGATGCGCCCAGTCAATTCCATGATTGAGTTCAAGCAGATCATCGGGCGTGGAACCAGGCTGTATGATGGTAAGGACTACTTCACCATCTATGATTTCGTAAAGGCCCACCACCATTTCTGTGATCCTGAGTGGGACGGTGAACCGGTAGAGCCGGAGGCGTGTGAAAAGTGCGGCTGTTATCCCTGCGAGTGTGTGAAGACTCCACCGCAACCGTGCAAGGTGTGTGGCCAACTGCCTTGTATATGCGAGAAGACCCCACCTGAACCATGCGAGAAGTGCGGTCAGCGCCCCTGCATCTGCAAGAAGAAGGCGAAGGTCAAACTTGCTGACGGCAAAGAACGTAACATCCAGCACATGACCGTTAC
>Ga0209016_1003086_pt1 | contig 10260 bp, 6 predicted proteins | sample EPASupsiteSAE305_FD_187265 | JGI IMG/M metagenome (GOLD analysis project Ga0209016, IMG submission 187265) | Bioremediated contaminated groundwater microbial communities from EPA Superfund site, New Mexico - SAE3-05 (SPAdes) (version 2) | ecosystem: Environmental > Aquatic > Deep subsurface >...
CGCCGAAAGATGCTTTTGCAAGTGCCGATCTTATAACAATTATTTTAGCCTTATTTTTTATTATTGCAATTATATCAGCGCTTATTTATTTGTTTAATCTGATTCTTATTAAACCTGAGATTAAAATAAAGAAACCATATTATCGTAGAAAAACAGCATTGGTATTACTTTTAGTAACAGGATTTCTTTTTATTCCTATTCGTGGCGGGTTTTCTGTATCAACAATGAATACCGGATGGGCATATTTTAGTGATAAAATAGAACTAAACCATGCGGCAATAAATCCTTGTTTTAGTTTGATGGAATCTCTTTCTCGTGAACAGGCTTTTGATAAGCAATATCGTTTTATGAAGGACGATGAAGCAACTAAAGAGTTTGATAAACTCAAAGATGTTACAGTAACTGATAGTATTCCGGCTTTGCTAACAACGAAGAGACCGAATGTTATTATAATTGTTCTTGAAAGTTTTACATCGAAAATAGTTCATCCTTTAGGAGGATTACCTGATGTGGCTCCTAATATGAATGCATTCTGTAATGAAGGAATATTGTTTACTAATTTCTATGCAAACAGTTTTCGTACAGATCGTGGCCTTGTTTCAATTCTAAGTGGCTATCCGGCTCAGCCTACAACCTCAATAATGAAATATCCTCAACGTAGTCAGTCATTACCTTCTATATCAAAGTCATTGAAGAAAGCTGGTTACTCTACAGAATATTATTATGGTGGAGATGCTAATTTTACAAATATGCGCTCTTATTTGTTATCACAAGGGTATGATAAAATTGTCTCTGATAAAGATTTTCCTTTAAAAGAAAGACTATCGAAGTGGGGTGCTCCCGATCAATATTTGTTTAATCGTGCTTTGTCTGACTTTTTAGGAGTGCAAAAGGAACCATTCTTTAAAACGATCCAAACGTCAAGTAGTCATGAACCTTTTGATGTTCCGTCTCATAAGTTTAAAGATCCATTCCTTAATTCGGCTTTTTATACAGATAGTTGTTTAGGAAAATTTATTGATAGATACAAGCAAACTAAATATTGGAAGAATACAGTATTTGTACTTGTACCAGACCATGCAATGCGCTATCCTGCTTCAATTACCAACCATGAGATTGAGCGTTTTCAGATACCGCTGATACTTATTGGAGGAGCCGTTAAAAAGCCTGTGAAAATAGATGCTTATGCTTCTCAGATTGATATAGCAGCAACAGTTCTTTACCAATTGGGATTGGCGCATAAAGATTTTACCTTTAGTAAGAATATACTAAATCCTAAATCACCTCATTTTGGTTACTTTAGTTTTCCAAATGGATTTGGTATGACTACTTCCCAGAATCAGTTAATATTTGACTGTGAGGCAAATAAAGTTGTTCTTGATCGTGGAAAGAAAAAGAATTTAAATCAAAAACCTGCAAAAGCTTATATGCAAAAGTTATATGATGATTTGGCTAAACGATAATAATAAATCAATAATATAAGAGCTATGTTTACAAAAGAAACTTATATAAATAGAAGAGAACAGCTTAAGAAGACTGTTGCTTCTGGAATCTTGTTATTTTTGGGTAATGATGAGTGTGGAATGAATTATGCAGATAATACTTATTCGTTTAGACAAGATTCTACTTTTCTATATTTTTTCGGTTTATCTTATGCCGGTCTTTCTGCCATTATTGATATAGATAATGACAAGGAAATAATTTTTGGCGATGAACTGACTATTGATGATATTGTGTGGATGGGCACGCAACCTACTTTGAAAGAGAAGAGTGAAAGAGTGGGTGTTTCATGTACTCAGTCATCTAAGAGTATTGAATCTTACTTAAAAAATGCACAAAGCAAAGGACAGCAAATTCATTTTTTACCAACCTATAGAGCGGAACATAAGCTTAAACTAATGGATTGGCTTGGATATATGCCGGCGGCTCAGGAAGCTTCTGTTCCTTTTATTCGTGCTGTTGTAAATCAACGAAATTACAAATCTGCAGAAGAAATAGTTGAGATAGAAAAAGCATGCAATACTACTGCTGATATGCACATTAAAGCGATGCAAATACTTCGTCCGGGAATGAATGAAAGTGAAATTGCAGGTGCGCTTGCTGATGTAGCTTTGTCTGCTGGTGGAAATCTTTCTTTCCCAACTATTGCTACAATAAACGGTCAAACATTGCATAACCATTATCATGGGAATATTGTAAAACCAGGTGATATGTTGCTTTTGGATGCTGGCGCCGAAACTGCAATGGGATATGCCGGAGATATGTCATCTACGATTCCTGTAGATGAGAAATTTACTAGTCGTCAAAAAGATGTTTATGATATTCAAGTAGCTTCTCATCTTGCTGCTGTTGAGGCTCTCCGTCCTGGTATTCCTTTTAAAGATGTGTATGAGCTTTCATCTAAAGTTATTGTTGAGGGAATGAAATCTTTAGGATTAATGAAAGGTAATGCTGACGATGCTGTTCGTGAAGGTGCTCATGCAATGTTCTTCCAATGTGGATTGGGACATATGATGGGGCTTGATGTTCATGATATGGAAAATCTGGGAGAAGTTTTTGTAGGATATAACGGTGAACCAAAGAGTTCTCAGTTTGGGCGTAAGTCTCTTCGCTTGGGGCGGAAACTGGAATCTGGATTTGTTCTGACTATTGAACCGGGTGTTTATTTTATTCCAGAATTAATGGATTTGTGGAAAGGTGAGAAGAAGTTCACAGAATTTATCAACTATGATAAATTAGAAACTTACAAGGATTTTGGTGGTATCCGTAATGAAGAAGATTATCTGATTACAGAAGATGGAGCCCGTCGATTAGGTAAGAAAATTCCATTGACAACAGATGAAGTTGAAGCGCTAAGATAATTTATGGAGAAGAATTCTAAAGCTATACTCTATGCGAGTGTGGCTGTGTTAAGTTGGTCAACAGTTGCTACTGCTTTTAAGGTTGGTTTGAAAAGTCTGACCTATTTTGAACTGATTTTAATTGCCAGTTGTACTGCACTGGTTATTTTTACGATAGTGCTTATTGCTCAAAAGAAACTGGCTGTTATAAGTTCTTTTAGCAGTAAGCAGTGGTTACGTTTTGCCGGAATTGGATTGTTGAATCCAGTTGCGTATTATCTTGTATTGTTTAAATCCTATTCTTTATTGCCAGCACAAGTAGCTCAACCAATAAACTATACGTGGCCTATTCTTTTATTGATTATGCTAGCAATATTTACGCGCAGACCAATTCCGATACCTAAATATATGGGATTGACTTTTTCATTGTTGGGAGTTGTTTTAATATCGTTGGGCGCTGGTAAATCTGATGTTTCTGGAATTTCTGTTTTGGGAATTCTTTTAGCTTTGCTCAGTGCTGTCATGTGGGCAACTTACTGGATGATAAATAATAAAAATAAAGATATAGATAGTACGGTATCTCTTTTTATGGGATTTCTTTTTGGTACCATTTATCTGTTGGTTGCAGCTTTATTTGTAGGCGTTAATATAGAAAATACGACAAGTCTTCTGGCGGGAATATATGTTGGCGCTTTTGAAATTGCTATTCCTTTTATTTGTTTTGGTATGGCTATTCGTATGACTAATAACCCCGCATTGATTAATCAACTTTGTTATTTGTCACCTTTCATGTCTTTATTCTTTATATCTATTGTTTTAGGAGAACAAATTTATCTCTCTACATATATAGGTCTTATATTAATAGTAGGAGGCATTGTTTTTAATCAGTATTTTGCTCATAAAATTACAATGAAGCTTTATAGAACAATAGTGAAATATCGCATAACTCATAGAGCTTATTCCAGCTGATTCTGCAAAAAAACAAACGAACCATCACTCCGTCACTATTTCTTGTAATGCGCTAAAATACAATGTATTGCTCGGTGATGGTAGCGTTTTGATCCATCACTGAACCCTCACTTTTCAGGTCTACCCTCACCAATTGTCTTGTCCTGAAAAAGGTTGACTAAGTTTATAACTAATTCTGAAAATTGGTTGACGATTATAAGCAAAATGTAGAACCAATCTCTCTTAATCCGTATTTTGGTTTACTTTCTACCCGAAAATCTCTTTCCAATTTGTTTTCACTTACAGTTTCACTCGTCGGGACGGGTGCTCCCGTCCCTTGCCGTTAGGCGCTCCCAGAGCGATGATTTAAATTCAAGTATTCATCCTTTTTCTTATAATAATTTTTCCATTTTTGTTTTATCTCTCCATACTGTAGATGTGCATCCTCAGGAGTTTTCATATCAATGCTATAATGGGGTCTTTTAGTATTATAGTCTTCTATGACCTTTATTAGAGCATCTCTTGCTTGCCTGATATCCTTAAACTGCATATGTTCAATCCATTCGGTCTTTAATATTCCGTTGACTCTTTCTGCAATCGCATTTTCCAAAGGGTCTCCATTTTCCGTCATGCTGATTTTTACCTGATACTTATTAAGTATGGACACATACTCATTGCAGCAGTACTGTATTCCCCGGTCAGAGTGGTGAACCAGGTGCCATTCCTGTGTCCATTCCGATAGTGCCATTTTTAGAGCTTGTATAGGACCTTCGGCTTCCAATGTAGTTGCCAGATGCCATCCCACAATTTTTCTGGAATAAGCATCCGTTACCAGGGAAAGATAATAGAAACTGTCTTTGGGCCCGTCTATATAGGTAATATCACTTACATACAACTGGTTTGGAGCAGTTGGTTTCCATCCCTTTATCAGATTCTTAAACCTCCGGAAATGGTGTCTGGAATTGGTTGTAACCGCTTTTGTTCTCCTTCTTCTTATCAGATATCCATATTCCCGTAACAAATTAAATAATGCATCCCGTCCTAAGCATCTTTCTCTCATTTTTCCCTTCAGAATATGGTGGAGTTTACGCCCTCCAATACATGACATATCTTTGCGGACATTATCGACCATCTCTAAAGTCAGCGCTTTATTGGCGACCCTGGAAAATCCTTTGCCAAAGTATTTATAATAAGCTTGCTTACTATACCCAAACAATGAACAAAGCGCCTGAATACTGTAATCAGAGCTTTCTTCGTGAAGCTGATTCACTGTTTGGTGCCAGGTTTTTTTCTGATTTGAATATTAAAACTATCTTCAGCAATATCAATCATTTTGTCTAAAGCATGTGCCTGTAGCTTGCTATGCCTGAGTTCCTCTTCCTGAATACTTAATTGCCGTTCAAGCTTACGAATTCGTTCTTCTAAAAGATATTCCCGGTCTGTCTTGAGTGCACGTTGAGGAATCCTGCGTTCGGGGTTGTCTTTACTGTTCATTGCAATCTTTGCTTTTCTAACTTTGCCTCCAAAGATACGCAACCATTGCGAAATGCTGCTCTGATCCGTTATACAATATTTTTCTGCTAACTCTCTGCGGCTGAATAGCCCGGTTTTGTATTCCATTACAACAAGCTTCTTCAGACTTACTGTGTAACAACTACGACTTAATTTAGGTTTTCCCGTTTTCATGTTAATTTCAGTTTTGGAGTCAACCTAATTTAGGACGAGACATTTCGAGGTATTTTTATTCAAAAACGATCAAACTCAACCTATATTATTGCTCAAGACGTATTAAGCCTGAAATTTGCAGATTGTGCTCAAAAAGGTGATGGTTCGTGCCTTTTGGTGATGGTTTGGTGATGGCAGAAATCAATCCATTACCGGGTAATCACTTATTATTTAGCTTATTAACCAAAAAAGTGAGGGAGTGAGGGTTGAAACTATTTTTTATATTACAGAAAAAGATGATCTACTATTTAGAAGATTTAGTGATAGGAATGATAGAGAAAATACATATTTTGAAACTTTTATAGCAAAGGGGCACTCTATAGGATGCCCCTGCCCCCCATATAGAGAGTTCAAAATAGTGATAATTGCTATCACTCCTATCACTAAATCTTATAATATAAAAAAACAGACTTGAAACTTTGGATAAAGTATCAAGTCTGTTTAACTGGAATGACCAGACATTTATATGTAGATCAAACTACTTCTTAGCAACGCGATCTTTTGTATTCACTTTGCTTTTAGAATCACTCATCTTCTTTTTCTGATTCGAAGAATATCCGGAGCCATCACACATATTAGCTTTCTTTGCAGGATCAGACTCATTAAAGCTAGCTCTCTTGCAAGTTTTTTGCTCGCAATTATCGCAAACACCATTCTGGTTGTTATCGGTAAAACAGCCTCTTTTTCTTACTGTAACATTTGATTTAGCCTGAGCGGTCTGAGCATTTTGAGCGAATGTATCTGCTAAACTAACAACTGCGAATAGCATACAAAAAAATAAAACTCTTTTCATAAAATATAAATTATAGAATCATTTAATATCAGACTGCAAATATAGTAAACAAACAACTAACCATTATATAAAGAATAGAGCTTGTTTAAAACTTTTTTGCATATAAAAGCGTTATTTATTAAATCGTTGATAATAGCATTAAAGTGCTATTAATTTAATACAAAGTGATATGAAACATTATATTTCTGGAATTAAGTGCATTTTATTTGTCTTCACAATAATATTCCCAGCGGGTTGCTCCAAAAACGAAATGAAATCAAGCAAAGAAAGTGTCCTGACAAAAACTGCCGACACAACATTATCCTATATTTTATCACCTCCTGATAATAAGGGAAATTATTCAGTCGAGGAAGCTCTATACAATAGAAGATCACGCAGGGATTTTCAGGATAAAGAAATCTCCGAGAAGCAATTATCACAAATTTTATGGGCATGTTATGGTATTACATCTCCCAGAACTGACAACTCAGCAATGAGAGGCGGCTTGCGAACTGCACCTTCGGCAGGTGCATTATACCCACTCGAAATTTATGTATTGATAGGTAAAGTAAAAAACATAAAGCCGGGCGTTTACAAATACATTTCAAAAAATCACAAGATTGTAATGACCATTAATAGGGATTTAAGAAAAGAGCTGTGTGCAGCTGCACTAAATCAGGAAATGATAAGTAAAGCTCCGGCTGTTTTATTTTATAGTGCTATATATAATAGGTGTACTGAAAGATATGGAAATCGTGGTCGCGAAAGATATGTTTGCATGGATCTGGGACATTCCGCCCAAAATGTATATCTTCAGGTAGAATCGCTTCATTTGGGAACCTGCGCAATAGGTGCATTCAATGATGATTCGGTTAAAAAAACAATGCAACTAAGTTCCGATGAAGAACCTCTCTATATAATGCCTTTCGGTTATTATTTAAATAAGCCATAGGCTTAGCAAGCCTATAGCCTAATTTAAATAAATAAAAATAAAAACTTATTTCCTCTTTGTTTATCGGCATTTCTTTTAAAAAATAGAATAAACTTAATAAAATTTTCAATTAGCGCCCTCAAATAACGAGGTGGTAATAAATAAACATATTAATATAATTTTAAACAATTGATGAATAATACTTTAATTTATTCTTAGAAACAGATACATAGATCTATAAATGAACATAGCGGAATCAAACTAATTAAATTATTATTTGTTAATAGATAGTTCAAAAAACTAATACTTTAAAACATATTTTCTTCCACAATATTAAATGCATACTAATACCACATCAAAGGTTACAATATGAAAGATAAAACTGTTAATATATTAAATAATTATCATTTAACACTCTAGATAATATTTTAAAGGAGGATTAATTAGACCATTTAATGAAAAAAATTTCAAATTATGCTTTTTATATTTAATCTTATTTTTATATTTGTGAAATAATTAACTATAATATACACATTCACATTACTAACTAAAACAAATCTAAATTCACTTAATGACTCTAAATAATCATATGTTTAATTTTAAAGAAAAAAATGGAATGAAAAAAAGTAAGCTTCTAAGTTTCCTTCAATTAAAGAAAGGAATTGCACTTGCACTCGTCCTCTCGTTCGTTTCTTTAGCAGCTATGGCACAGAACATTACTGTAAAAGGTAAAGTTACTGACTCTAAAGGTGAAGCTGTTATTAACGCGAGTATTATGGTACAAGGTACAACAAATGGAACAGTTACTGACCTTGATGGTAATTACTCCTTAACAAAAGTTGCTCCAAACGCACAATTGTCTTTTTCCTACATTGGTATGAAAAAACAAATTGTTAAAGTTGAAGGCAGAACTGTTATCAATGTTGTTTTGGTTGATGATGCAGAAGTATTGAAAGAAGTAGTTGTTACTGCTCTCGGTATTAAACGTCAGGCCCGTTCACTGGGATATTCAACAACTAAGGTTGGTGGTGAAGAATTTACCCTTGCCCGTGATCCTAACCTTGGTAATGCACTTTCCGGAAAAGTAGCCGGTGTAAGTGTTGCAGGTAACTCAACAGGTCCTGGTGGTTCATCACGTGTCGTTATCCGTGGTAATGCTTCTTTAACCGGTAATAACATGCCACTATATGTAGTAGATGGTGTTCCTTTCGACAATTCTAACCAAGGTTCTGCCGGTACTTGGGGTGGCCTTGACATGGGTGATGGTTTGAATAATATCAATGCTGATGATGTTGAGAACATTCAGGTTCTGAAAGGTGCTGCTGCATCTGCCCTTTATGGTTATAGAGGTGGTAATGGCGCGATCCTTATTACAACCAAGTCTGGTAAAAAAGGAAAAGCTATGAGTGTAGAAGTTAACAATAACCTTACATTCAACGCGATTTATGATCAGCGCGATTTCCAGAAAGTATACGGACAAGGTTCCGATGGCCAGCGCCCAGCAGACAAGCAGGCAGCCATTGATTCAGACAGAAGTAACTGGGGTGAAGCTATGGACGGAGGTAATGCTGTCAACTTCTTAGGTCAGAACTACAAATACTCTTACGTTGACAACTTCAAGAAGTTCTATAATACAGGAGTAAGTAACTCATCTTCTGTGGCTATCTCAGGTTCTGATGAGAAAGTTACTTATCGTTTTGGTCTAACCAATAATTATGAAAAGAGTATTCTTCCAAATGCCAACAACAGCCAGTTTGGTATGAATATGAATACTACTTATGATATCCGTAAGAATCTGCACTTCATTATGAATGCCAACTATGTATTCGAAAAGTCTAAAGGTCGTTCTAATCTTTCAGATGCCAACGGTAATACCAATGCAGCTATTCTGTATCATGCTAATTCTTTCGACATTAATTGGATGGAACGTGGTAGCGAAACATCTCAATGGGGTACAACAGCAGCTGGAAAAGAATTACTTTCCGGCAACAGCGTTTACTTCAATAACCCTTACTGGTTGCAGTATCGTAAAACCAACGATTCTAGAAAGAATCGTCTAACCGGTTCCATGACTTTGAAGTGGGATATTACAGACTGGTTGTACATTCAGGGTGCAGCACAACGCGATGGTTTTAACCTTGAATTCAAACAAATTCAGCCAATAGGTGCAGCAGCTGACCCTAATGGTTATTTGACAGAATTCCAAAAGACGTATTATGAAATGAACTATAACTTCCTCCTTGGATTTAATAAGGATTTCAACGACTGGTCTGTAGGTGCTACCTTTGGTGGTAATCAACAGACTAATACTACTAAGATTTATTATCCTGCCAATGGTGGACGTCCGTTTGTTGTAGATGGATTGTGGTCGGTTAATAACCTCGACCCAACAGATACACGCGCTCAAATAGGTTATTCACGTTATAAAGTGAATTCACTCTATTTCACTGCCGACTTAGGATGGAAGAAGCAATTATTCCTGAATGTTACCGGACGTAATGACTGGTTCTCTACTTTGTCACCCGATAATAATAGTTATTTCTACCCTTCTGTTACAGGATCATGGATATTCTCAGACACCTTTGATACTCCGGAATGGTTTACTTTTGGTAAGGTGCGTGCTTCTTGGGCTAGAGCATCCAATGGTACCAGTGCATATCAGAACATGATGACTTACAAAGTTCTCAACTATAAAGTTAATGGACAGCAGGTAGTTACAGTAAACAACGACACTTATCCTAATCCTGATTTGAAACCGGTAGAGATTACAGAAAAAGAAATTGGTTTAAATCTTTCATTCTTCCAGAGCCGCTTGAATTTTGATATGGCTTATTACGTGAAAGATACAAAAGATGACATTGCTAGAGTTTCAATATCCAGCACCAGTGGATTCTCTTCTAGAATTATGAATGTTGGTAAAATCCAGAACAAAGGTTTCGAATTCATGGTAGATGGTACTCCAGTGAAGAGTAAAGACTTTATGTGGAACAGTACATTCAACTTCGCTATCAACAATTCAAAAGTAAAATTTCTTGGTGATGGTG
>Ga0209016_1003090_pt1 | contig 10257 bp, 7 predicted proteins | sample EPASupsiteSAE305_FD_187265 | JGI IMG/M metagenome (GOLD analysis project Ga0209016, IMG submission 187265) | Bioremediated contaminated groundwater microbial communities from EPA Superfund site, New Mexico - SAE3-05 (SPAdes) (version 2) | ecosystem: Environmental > Aquatic > Deep subsurface >...
CCGGAGATGTGGGGGAGGAAATCGTAGCCTGAGGATTCGAGCGCTGTTTTAGCGTAGCTGTAGGCTTCAAGGCAGGAAAGCACATTGTCGCCGTCGGCATCGCCTGGCATTCGGCCTTCCACATTCACTTCTGCAGCTTTTAGAAGATAATACGTAAATAAGCCGTGGTATATTGGAGAGCCTTGCTCCCAGGATTCTTCATCCCAGCCAGCTGCGGATATGGTCAAGGGAGCCAATGATGCATCTGCGCTGCGATATTGCGCATTGAGGGCAAGAAGCTCTCCAAATTTCAGAAACATATCGATGCTAGAGGAAATTTGCTGAGAGGAAACATTGCCAGGCACGGCATCGCTCGACTCTGCCGGATTCACAAACCCGCCGGAATAGCAGGAGTCGAGAATGACTATTTTATTCTTGGCCGGCACCTTTTCAAGCAATAATGCAAACTCGCTGCTAGAGATCATGCCGTCTGTAAAGTTGATTGCTCGCGGATACCAATCGCTCGGGATAATATATGCCTCGCCTGAATCATATCCCCCATAGCCATGCCCGGAATAATAGAACATAAATGATTCAGCATCGCTAGGGACATTTTCCAAAGCGCTTTTGATGGCGCTTTTTGTTGCAAACTTGTTCGTGCTTTCATTCGATTCTGCAGTAATGAGTTTTACTTTCCAGCCCGCTTTTTCCAACATTGTTTTCATAGAGTTTGCGTCAGCGACACAATAAGATAGGTCATTATTTCGTCCATATGGCAAATATATATAATCATTTATTCCAACAATTATTGCATATTTGACCCCGGGGGACGAACTTGCACTTTTCGGAAATAGCTCGCACCCCGTGAGCATCAAAATCACTGATAAAACTAAAAGCGGAACCAATGAGCCAATACCCGAGAGGTGTCTTTTTGCACGCAAGCGTTGCATCGTCAATGCGCCTTTTTCGCGCAAGGGCCATTTTAGCCGGTGCTGCTCTAGCGCTTTTCCCGATTCAAAATACATACCGGACCCCCGCGCCAAGAGCAGCAATCAAACTCGTCCCGTCGGAGCGGCCGGCAATCTCCACCGGCAAAGAGACATCGAGCGCCCAATGCCGGTCGATTTCGGCTTCCCACGACAATTTCAAATAGCCCGACCAGTAGGCGTTGTAAAGGGTTGTCGAAGTATAGTTAGCAAAATTCGCGATTGGCCCTGCCGATAATGCAAATATCTGCTTCCTTCCTACCGATAGGCCAGCAAACTGGATGCCCACTCCTACTTCCGGCCCGAAACCGAGTGCATTCCATGCCCTGTATCTTGATCCATCAGCAAGCCAAACAGAAGCGCCCATATTCACATGTTGGGCATGGACTCCAGCCGCGAACAACAGCGAAATCCCGCGATTTTCTTCTTGTGCGCCTGAGCTGAGCCGCAACGGGAATAACCATTGTGCATCAAGAGAAAATGCGTATCCCGTGTGGCGGGAAAAAGCAGTAGCCGAAGTCCATGTCCACGCATTTGCATACAAGAATTGAGCTTCGAGCGTGGGCTGAGCCTCAGCATTCATTGCGTTTGCGAGAAGCAGAAGAATTATGAAAGCTGCGACCAAACCAGCCAAAGCTGTGTTCCTCGTCTTGCCCATAAAGCGTTGCATGATTATTGTTCAATATAGCCGATTTTGCAAATTGCGTCACCAGGCAGGGTTTTGTGTGAAGAAAATTGCTGCAATTTTGTCATTAATAGTTGCCTCAAGTCTTCTCCTGGCAGGCATGGCGGCATGCAAGCCTCGCATTCGCCTGCCCGAAGATGGCAGCATAACAGGAAGTGCAAAATGGCTCGTCATCTCATCTCTGTATTGTCAGATGAAGGCCGAACCAGCCAGCGCCTCGTTGGATAAAGGTATTCTCCGGAAAGGAACTGTGCTCAAAATCGAGGAAAGCCGCTTCAGTACTGCCGAGAACGAGCAGGGAACGCTTTGGTTCAAGGTCCAGAATGCAGGCCAGAGCGGCTGGGTCTCAATTAGAGACGCACATACCTATCCAACCGAGACGCAAGCCAGAAACGCTGCCCGCAGGATGGAGTGATATGGATTTCATCAGAAGCTGGATTATTCCGCCGCTTATAGGCGCTATTATCGGTTACTTTACGAATTGGCTTGCAATCAAAATGCTGTTCCGACCCTACAAGGAAATCCGGATTGGCGGCATAAAAGTTCCATTTACGCCCGGCATCCTGCCGCGAGAGCGCGAGCGGCTCGCAGAAAGCCTTGGAGATACGGTTGCTCAGGAACTCTTGACCCCGAAAGTAATTACAGACAGGATTCATTCTCCGCAGATTCAAAAGACAGCAGCAAAGGCTGTAAGCATCGCAATAAAAGGTTTTCTGGACCAGGATGCTGAGCGCTTGTTTTTGATGCGGCACAGCGAACAGATAAGTTCGGAAGATGCAGAGGCTGCCCTTGAAGACTCTGCAGCAGGCTCTTCGCTTGCACACCAAATTATCGAATCGCTGAGGCGTCTGGTCGCTTCGGCGGACATTCAGACTGCGATCCAACACATTTTTGCTGAATTCATAACGCGACTTGGCAGACTGAAATTTCAGTCGCTCGTTTCGAAGCAGCAATTCGTCGCAGGCATCATGAAGGCTGCGGGATCCATTGGGAGCCAGAGCGTCGACTCTGATATTGTCCATGTCCAGAGCACAGACAGCGAAAATGAATCAGGATATTCGCCTTTGAGACCAATATTGGCAGCGCTTCTGCAGCTGCCTCCCGATGCGACAATTCGGGTTGCTACCGACAGCCTGGTTCCTTCTGCATATGCATTATTTTTGCCGGAACTGAAGCAATTCCTTCGCAGCATGGAATTCCGGTCCCGCCTCGAAGTCGAAGGCCGTTCGTTTGTAAAAAGAGCGCTGGATCGGCTCGGACCTGTGCAGCGCCTCTTTGTTTCGCTCGCCGGGTATGAAACGAGAATCTCGCAAAGTATGCCTGAGACAATTGAAGACCTCATCAAAACAATAGAACTTCTGCTCGATGACCCCGAAGTGCCTGAGAGGCTGGCAGAAGCTGCATGCGCCACAATCGTCTCGCGCCGCGCAAAAACAGGACCAGCCAGCACCGCAGCCTCCATGCAGCGAGAGAACATAGCTTCAGCAATCGGGCAGTCGCTCAAGGAATCTTCCGACGAACTCAAGCTGAGAGCTGAACGGGTGTACGATGATATCGCAGATCTCAGCCTCGAAGAGCTCGCAGGAGGCCGGATGAACGCAGAGGATATTTCAGGGTTTGTCCTTTCTGCTTTTGTCCGCGCCATAGACAGCGAAAAAGAAATATCTTCCTCAACGATAGGAACACTTTTTATCGATGTACTGAAGGAATCAGCCAAAGGGAAAACAATCGCTGAATTCTTTGGAATTCAAGAGCAGGATATTGAGCAGATTTCTTATACTCTCGCCAATGCCTTGCTCCAGCTGATCGAAACGCGCATGCCTCTATTGGTCGAAGCGATGGATATAAGGGGCATGGTAGCCGAAAGAATCGACAGTCTTGACATGAAAGAAGTGGAGCGCATTGTGCTCCAGGTGGTCAGTCATGAGCTTGCATGGATCACATGGCTGGGCGGAATTCTTGGCGCAATGATTGGCTTTATACAGAGCTTGATTGCGCTTCTATAGCTGCTGACCTTTTGCCTTGCCTTTTGAAAGAAGCTTTTTATATTCTGCGCATAAATAAAAGGAGCCTGTGACGAGAAGACTGCCACCTTTCTCTTGAGTGCGCTGTACTGCTTCTATAATGGCTAACGCCGTGTCTTCGATGATCACGCTGTCCGCTTTTCTTTTATGGAAACTTTCAAAAACAATTTCGGGTGTACTCTGTTTGAAGCTGCCCGGGCGGGTAATGATAATGTCTTCGAATGAAGGGGCGAGCAAATCGGCCATTTCATCATGGCGCTTGTCGTATGCGCAGCCGAACAGCAATATTCGAGGCGAGGGAGCGAGTTCCAGAAAAGTCGAAAGGATTGTCCGGACCGATTCCGGAGTATGCGCGCCATCCAGCACAATAAACGGATTTCGCGAAGCAATTTCAAAGCGAGCGAGCATTGAGGCTTTCGCGAAGCCTTCCTGCATGTGTTCAGAATGGATTGAGACAGGTAGCTGCGAGAGCGCTAGCCCTGCCAGAGCCATATTCCCTGCATAAATCGAACCTACGAGCTGCGTCTGGACAGGACACGGGCGGCCGCCCAGAAAATTATGCACTGCAGAAGGCGCATTTGGGTCGGCTTCGAGTACACAATGCGTGCCTTCAGTATCGACCTCAACCCTGGAAACATGGATGTCACGGCCGACTACCAGGCAGGGAGCCTCCATAGCTGCTGCCTTGGCTTCAATGACTTCGAGTGCTTCGGCTTTTGGCTGAATGGTGCAAACCGGGACCTTTTTCTTGATGATTCCCGCTTTTTCGCCGGCGATGAGGGGAATAGTCGACCCGAGAAACTGCGTGTGTTCGAGCTCTATCGGGGTAATCACGCATACATCGGGAGAAACAATATTCGTCGAATCGAGACGCCCGCCAAGCCCAACCTCAATGACCTGCGCCTGGAATCCCGCCATGCGAAATGCGCAGAATGCGATAAGCGTGGTCAGTTCAAAATAGGTGGGCAGCTCGCCGCCGAAAAAATCATCGGCTGTCTTCCCCTCGACAAGCTCGAAGACCTCATCGGCTGCCCTCAGAATGATATTGTCGGGCAACTCTTTGCCTGCGCGAGTGATTCGTTCCTTCCAGGAGATTATATGCGGAGAGGTATAGAGTCCTGTGGGTATGCCCGATCTTTCGAGTGCGCTGGCGATGAATGTTGCGACTGAGCCTTTCCCCTTGGAGCCGGCGACATGGATAGTCATTCTCCCAAGGTGCGGATCGCCGAGCTGGCTGGCCATCCAGTTCATGCGGTCGAGCTTGAATTCGGTCGCTTGTCCTTTTTCCACATTCACATAGCCAAGGACAAAATCATAGACCTCGTCGATGGATTTAAAATGCAACTGATTCACAAGTATAGCATGCGTTTGGCGCAAGGATTCGTCAAGTAAGGTCTCTATGCATAGTCAATCAAGCCGATGGCACGAGTTGCCGATACCTATATCGAGGGTCAGCGTGAGAATAATCCATGCAGCTGAAATCGGGCCATCCGCAAAGCCATCTGGTCGAAGAAGAAACCGCGGTACAGCTTTTTCTCAAAAGCCTCCATCACAGGCTGAAGAATCTGTACGTGTCGACCAGCCTCTTCATCTGCATGATAAACAAATCATCGTCATCATTGAATCTGAAGGCGCGGTGTTCGATATTCATCGATATTGGCATGAGACGGCGTACCTTCCTTCGTTCATCGGGTGTTTCGGAGGCAATGTCGATCCTTCGCTGAGCGGAGAAGTATGGCGCACTGTGGCCCTTAAGTCTTCTCTGAGGGGAGAGCCGCCTCTCGTCATTCTTCTCGCTGCGCTGCGTGTACTGAATACCCTTTCACCTTCGATGCAGCGAGCAGTAGTTATCAAAACACTCGAAAAATACAGCCTTTCGGAGAGTAGTACGGAAGATCTTCTCAGACTGGATGAAAAGCATCCTGTCGAGATGATGGTGATCGACTGGCTGTCCATGGCGGAAGGCTTGATACAGGAAACAGGAAGAGTGCCGCATTTCAGCACTGCGGAGGAATTTCTAAGGAGCGTGTCATATATCGCGCCGCAATCCCAGGTTCTTGTCTATAGTACACTTGCCGAATCATCCGCCATGAGAATGTGGCAGAGTTCCGGGCTTGGTGAATGCTTTTTCAGGATTGCTGGCAAGGAGCGGGGCAAGCCCGGAGAATACCTTCGTGCGGCGATGTCCGCTGGCTTCGAACGTTCAAGCATTGTCGCAATTGGCGCTTCCGCCGCAATGTTCCGCGCAGCGCAGCTGGCGGGAATACGGTTTTTTCCAATAGTGCCCGAGCAGGAAGAAGAGAGCTGGAAAATTCTTGCTGAACAATGGTTTCCGGCATATCTTCGTGGAGAGGCCTGGAAAATAGATATGCAAGCGGAAAGATTTTACGAGCAGATGTGCCATGAGTTCAATGTGCGCGAAACCGCAGAAGAAATCGGCAGGAAATTTGGCCTGCAACAATCAAAGCCTAAGCTCGTATAAGGAAACGAATATTGGCCAGGAAGGGGAGCGGTTGTACCGCTGGACGATTCCTTCCATCATCTTTATGTCTTTCTGATTAAATATCGATCGGAAGACTTTCCCGTAGGCGGTCCCCGGATCGAGCCATTGTGCAAGTTCCTCATCGTCGATTGGGCGCGTAAAGGCGCCATTCAACGTTATGCTTTCCAATATTGCTTCCGGAAAATGAGAGTGGAGCACATCGCGCCAATTGCTGCGGTTTTGCTGGTTGTGGGGTTTTGCCGCGTAGGTCGGCCCTCCTTGCCTTTCCTGTTCAAATTCTCTCAGCCTTTCGAGAAATTTTGTTTCTTCTTTTCCTAGATTTGCGACGGCTGAGAGTGCGCCCGACAACATCGAAGAGCGCGATGCATCGATATCGAAAGCAAAAAATCGCGCTGTTTTCGAAGCTGCTTGCTTTGCCTGGAAAGCGAGTGTTTCAATCACGCTAAGGGGGATTCTTTCGACTTCGCATACAAGAATGAACGCAGGCTGGGCTTCCTCCAGAAATGCGGAGATCTTCTTTGGACCTTCTGAGCCATTGTTGCATTCATCATAGAGCAGAATCTCGGGCTGCAATATTTCTGTAATGGCTTTGGAGAGATTCTCGAGTTGCATCCGCGCCGATTCATCATTGAGCATAGCGAACACCTTCCCCTCGCTGCTGCGGCGAATCGCTTCCATTGCATAAAAACCCAAGCGGGGGTCAGTGATGAGAATGTTGTCGACCGGCGCGGGCAACACAAAGTCAAAAACAGCCTTGCGAATTGCAAGTAATCGTTCGGTAGCGGAAAATTCGCTTCGAATTCTCCAGCGCGTGCGTGATTCGCCTTCTTTTGACCACACCAGGCTTTTTGAAGAGCTCTCGTTCTCGATGTCGCTCGGAAGAACTGCAAGCTGCGCTTCGCGCCGCACCAATACTTCAGCGCGCCTCGTTCCTTCAAAGCCTATCTGGCTTGGGAAATAAAACAGTTTTCCCGCAAGAGAAGCTGGCAAATACTGCTGAGCCACCCAGTGGTCACGATACGCATGGGGGTACTGGTAGCCTTCGCCGTGGCCAAAAGCCGCCTTGTCACGGTTTGCATCCTTGAGATGATCCGGTACCTCGGCCTGCTCGCTCTGGACAGCCTGCAGCGCGTCAAAATAGCCGAGTGTGGAATTGGATTTGGGGGCAAGCGCGCAGTAGAGTGTAGCTTGCGCAAGGTGGAATTGGCCTTCAGGAAGGCCTACTCTGTCGAACGCGAGGGCACATGCGCTCACAACATTGATAGCCTGCGGATCAGCAAGGCCTATATCCTCCGAGGCAAGAATGAGAAGCCGCCTCAGAATAAAGTCGGGATCTTCGCCTGCATAGACCATTCGGGCGAGCCAGTAGAGGCTGGCATCGGGATCGGAGCCCCGCACGCTCTTGATAAATGCACTTATTGTATCGAAATGGTAATCGCCGTCTTTGTCGTACAGCACAGCGCGGCGCTGAATGCTTTCTTCGGCTGCGCTCATACTGACGAAAATTTTCGAGCCTTCTGGGGGCGGCCATTGCGGAGTGCTGGTCTCGACTGCAAGCTCGAGCGCATTGAGGAGACTGCGCGCGTCCCCATCGGCGGTATCGACAAGATGTTCAAGCGCACCTTCTTCGAACTCCACGGTGTAGAGGCCGTATCCCCGTTCCCTGTCCCCGAGAGTCATCTGCGCTACCCTGAAAAGGTCATCGCGCGTCAATTGCTTCAGGACAAAAACCCTTGAGCGGGAGAGAAGGGCGCGATTTACTTCGAAAAATGGGTTTTCTGTTGTGGCGCCAATAAGAATGGCTGTTCCATTTTCAATCCATGGAAGGAGGGCGTCCTGCTGGCTTTTGTTCCACCGGTGCACTTCGTCGATAAAAAGAATAGTCTTCCGCCCATACATATCGCGATAGGTCTTGGCCTGCTCGATCGCCTCGCGCAGGTCGGCGACGCCCGAAAGCACCGCGTTCAGCGTAATGAAATGGCTTTTCGTCGTGTTTGCGATAATGCGTGCAAGCGTTGTTTTGCCTGTGCCAGGTGGCCCCGCAAATATCACCGAGCTGAGCTGGTCTTTCTGGATTGCACGCCTGAGCAGTCTGCCTTCCCCTACAATGTGTTCCTGGCCCACAAACTCATCGAGTGTGCGTGGGCGCATTCGGCTGGCGAGAGGCTCGCCACTTTCGGGGGAATGCGCAACAGCTCCAGGGCTGAAAAGAGGGTGCGAAGGCATACTATTCGGCTGTCCAGCCACTCCAGGCTCCGGCGCCGGCATTCGCTGCAGGATCGAAGGTGTTTTTGTAAAGCGCATAGGAATCCGTGCCGCCGGCTGCAAGCATCACATAGAGAATATATGCATCGTTTGACGGCTGCCAGAAGCCGATTATATGCTTCGACAGCATGGTGCTCAGGTATACACTTGAGGTGGTCGATACATAGCTTGAGCCATTTTCCTTGAGAGACCCTGTTCCTGTTTCATCGTATTCATAGTATCCATAGGTAGCAATGCCTTTGCTGACCATAATTGTCTTGGTTGCATCCGGCTGTGTCAAAAGAAAAAGCGGGCCAAGTTTTGTCGAAGCCTTGATGGTGATCTGGGTCCACGCTCCAGATTGGAGGCTATATACAAGCCCATCGCTTCGCGAAATCAGAACTCGACCTGCGCTATCCGTCGCAAGTCCAATCAGCCCCTGAGCAAGTGCAGGAGCTGTATCTTCAGTCATTGCACCAGCTGCGCCATGGTACGCAGCGCTGTCGGAAATTGCCCAATATTCGCTGCCATCCCAGACAATATCGATGAGCGGGCGGCTGATATTTGCTATGCCTGCACTCTTGAATGCAGCGCCATCATAATAGTAAAGAGAGTACGTACCCGACGCATGGAAAGCAACAAACAGAGTTCCATTTGCGCACTTGAGCCAGTCGACCGCCGCGCTGCTCCCGATTGATGCAGCCGCATTCATAGCGGTCCATGTCGCTCCGCTGTCAATTGTTTTGTATACATCTTCAAGTACATTATTGCTGTTAGCTTTTGCTACATATACTTTTGCGCCGTCCGACGCCAGCCCAGCGGCGAAATAATCTGTAGAGCCGTTTACCGAAAGCACATTCCAGGAAGCGCTTCCCTTGATTGGGCGCCAGACAACTTGCCCAAGGAGCGCATAGTAATTTGCTGCATCATTTGCCATTGCGCGCACAGTGACATTCTTGAAAAGGTCGACGCCAACCTGCTTTGTTTCCTGACTTATGCTCTTGAAAATGCTGAATGAATTGTCGCACCCTGCAAACAGCACAAGCAATGTCAGAGCCAGCGCCGCATACAGACCTGCAATGCCGGAGCCCTTCCTGGATAAAGCAGCATTCTTCTGCTTTGCCCGCCCGGTTGCGAGAGTCTTATCTAATTTTATGCTATACCCAAAAATATTCATCGATTACTCTCCTTGGAATTAGAAGTGGTACTGGGCGCCAATCGAGAATTCAAGAAAACTAGCGTAGCTGTTAAGGTTCGCATAGCTGCCCAGATGGAGCTCCGGCACGAACCACCACATGAGTTTTCCGCCTATGCTCCAGGATTCGCTGATGTATCGCGATATTCCTCCGCCCAGCTTTGCTATCGGCGAAATAATCCCATTCCCCGAAAGCCGCATGACATTCATGCCAATTTCGGCAGATATATCAAACTCCATCGGGTCGGTTCCGAATACCCATGTCGACGACACGCAGACAGGAGCCAAGAATAAGGTCCTTCCGCCAACGGTAGTTACAAAAGAGCCGGCGATGGACCCCCCGACGCCCAAATTTTTCCCAAGCATATATCGGTACAGCACGCTGAACGCCGCACCCGGACTCATGTTCGGCGTCGAAATCATCGCAAAATTGCTGTCGAGCACAAAAAGAGGAAGAAATCCTCCCGGTGAAATCTCAATCGATTGGCTGCCTTTCTTGCGGTTTGCGGCGAAAGGATCAGCGCTATCCTGAGCCCATACCATTCCTATGCAGAGCACCAAAAGGACTATTGCTGCTGCAACTAGCTTTTTCTTCATCGATCCTCCCCGGTCGCTATTCTTTTCTGGAGCGAGCATGACTT
>Ga0209016_1003099_pt1 | contig 10242 bp, 6 predicted proteins | sample EPASupsiteSAE305_FD_187265 | JGI IMG/M metagenome (GOLD analysis project Ga0209016, IMG submission 187265) | Bioremediated contaminated groundwater microbial communities from EPA Superfund site, New Mexico - SAE3-05 (SPAdes) (version 2) | ecosystem: Environmental > Aquatic > Deep subsurface >...
AGCCACGTTGATGCTTAATTTCTTCCAAGCAATAGTATTAGTGCTGCCTGTGATAGAGAATTTAGCAACGGTCAAAGTACCAGCGCTTAACAAGGTAGACGGTAAAGTCTGGATGCTGATAGTCGGGATAGCCTTGTAAACATAAATAGATTTACCAGCTCTATCATCGGTATCAGGAGTTTCCGTACCCTGAGAGTTATTAGCCTTGAAAGAATCAAGGGTAACTTTCAGATCAGCACCGGTATTACCAGCACCGAAACCGACAGTACCTAAAGCTCCAGAAACGGTCAAAACCTTATAAGCGTTAGCCGCAACCGGGATGCTCAAGCCGCTGAAAGTAGCTGTGGTACCGGAAATCGGAGCAGTCGCAATAACAGTCGCGCCGTCTTTCAAAGAAAGAGAGCTGATGTTAGAAGCGGCAGCCGCATCGGCAACCTTAACCACAACCTCAGTCAAGCTATAATTATCGTTGGTAGTCGTAAAGCGGTAAGCGGCCAAATCTTGGCTCGCGCCACCTACTACAACCGCGCTAACCGGCGAAGTCGCGTCCAAAGAAGAGGCGATGCTACCGGTAGTAGCAGTAATAGTCTGACCAGCTAACACAGCGTTACCATTAGTAGTAACGGTCTGTGAGGAGCCGACAGTCGTACCAGAAACTAACAAGGAAGAAATCATGGTGTCATTACCGTCAGCAACCGTGAAGGTGCTGATATTGCCCCAGACTTCGATAGTCATGTTAGCATTCTTAGCTAAGTTCTCGGAAACGGACCAAGTGTTTCCGGAAGCATTAACAGTCGACTTGATAGTACTGGTCTTTGAACCGTACTTCAAGTAAACGTCATTCAATTTGCTAACCAAGAATAAATCACCGGCGGTGAAATCAACCTGGAAAGAATTGACCGAAGTATCTTCGATGCTGTTGCCAGTCAAAACGAAGGAACCCAATTTATAATTGGTGTTCGGGATGACGACATTCTGATTACCATAGGTATTTTCTTTCGATAAAGAAATAGCACCAGTCTTAACGGTCAAGGTATTACCAGTAACCGCGGCCGACGGGACATTAACGTAACCAAGAGACGACTGTCTCTGAGCGCCGTTAGTGTAAACCAATATTTCCGGAACGAAAGTATCATTGGCAGTAACATCATTAGTACCATCGTTATCGTAGATATCAGCTCTAATTTCAACGGTAACCGGGCTACCAGGAGTAACAATCAAAGAGGAGCCCAAGCTATAAGTAGTGGAAACGCTCGCGCTATTTTTCTCATTCAAGTCAGCAGTGCTGCCGATCTGAACGCCATTAGCGTACAAAGCGCCATTTCTTAATTTGCCGTTAGCATTGCGGCTAGAATCAACAGTAACTTTCAAGTATTCAACTTTCATGCTTTCGCCGTAGGCTTTGAATTCATATTTAGCTAAAGTCGCATTAGAAGCGTCTTTAGTAATATTGCCGGACGGAGAAGTCGCTAATTTAGTAACGGATAAAGTACCAGCTAACACAGTCTGCGTGCCGGTAGTAGCCGGAACGTTAGTAGCGGTTACATAAGCATTGTACTGTGAATCAGCGGCCACTAAATCAGTCGCCTGTTGAACAGAGAAAGAATAGGTCTTAGAAGAACCGCCGATAACATCACCACGTAACTCTAAGGTGCGGCTGCCGGAAATCAAATTTACCGGGCTGCTAGAGAAATCGAAAGTGACATAACCGTCGGTACCCAATTGCTGGGTAGAACCCTTCTTCACGCCATCAACGTAAAAGCTCAAATTCTGTAAATCAGAATAATTAACAGAACCAATTTGGCGGAAGCGGATGCTCTCTAAGCGGATGTCGCGGTTACCAATTGAGGTAACGTTCTTCCATAAAGTGTAGTCAGTTTGACCAGCATCTACGTCAGTCGCAGCCGGAGTAGTCGCGGCGTTGAAAGCAAAAGTAGATAAGGTCGCGCTAGAAACACTCATGGTGTTGCCAGTTAACGGGAAAGACCCGGTAACGACAGCGCCAGTGGAAGTAATATCGCTCGCGGCGTTAATAGCTACGGCGACATTGGCTCCATCGGTAGTAGTGCTAGAGATATTAGATTTAACAGTGATGCTCTTAGTAGCACCGGCCGCAACTGTAAATAATCCAGCCGGGTTGTTAAAGGTAATATAGTTAGCGCTGACCGTCGCGTTATCAGTTAAACGATTGCTGCCTTCATAAAGATAAGCCGCAGTCAATAAAGCGTCGGAAGATACGCCAGTTCTCTTAACTTTTAAGGTCTTAACAGTAACTGCACCGTCATTAGCGGCGGTAAAGTTAAAGGTAGCTAAATTAGCATTAGCCTGACCGTAAATTAAGGTGCTAGCAGCGGAAGTGCTCGAGCTTAATGAAACCATTAAGCCAGAACCAGTCACAACTGGACCGGTACCGCCATTCTGGGCGACGTTAACGAATTCCGCATTGGTAATGCTGGTGCCGCCGGCAGTAACAGTGCTGCTAGCAGTCAAAACATTGGCCATCTGGAATCTATTAGCGGTCATAGCCGCTTCGTTAGAGATCAAACGATAGTTAGTACCATCATAGTAATAAACGTTAGCAGCGCTAGCATTTTTTACCAAAGAACCAGCCGGAGTAGCGCCATTAGCTAAAACCGCGCCAACCGTGTAGTTGACGAAGAAAGCATCAGGAACGTCTACAACTCTCTTGTTCCAGTTAGTACCGTATAAAGCGGCAGCTTGCGCTTCGCTTTGGATCTTTCTTAGAGCACCATTAGGTTCAACGGCGTAAACAGAAGGATCAGTAGTGATCTTCACCATTTTAGTACCCGCTCTCATAGTAACGTTGCCACCCAACGGATAGCTCTGTAATTCAGAAGCAGGAATGGTTACCACGCCGCTGAAATCAGGATACCAAGAGAAATAGGTAGTAGAATTTGGGAAGACATATCTTTTGCCATTGGAACCAAGGTAATATACGGAGCTGTTGCCGGCCATCTTGATCAGATCGCCAGTTGAAGCTGCGGCGCTAGCCGGAGCAACAACGACGCCGCTCATGGCAACCACCGATAATACCATTACGCCAATGACTAAAAGTTTGCGTAATTTTTTCATAAGTAATAGTTAAATCATTTTAAGTGTCCAGACATTAGTAGTCAGAACAGATTATAAATGATATGTATTCAGTTCTCTGCTTTAATAGACTAAAAAATTAGGTCTACCGTAAATCAGTCGGAATCCCGCTCCACCAGCTCGCTTTGAGCTTAAGGCGAAGGCCGGCTGATCTTAAAGTCATAAGTTCTGCCAGCCGAGCGCGTGTTGCCCGCCAGCTGGAGAAAAGCTTAACCGATTTACCGTTTTCCGGATAAATTAAATCGTTCGAGCTTTGAACTGAAAATGTTTAAGTTTATAAGGGACAAACCATCTCATTTCATTGAGACTCGACCCTTGACGGGGTTTGCCAATTCGCAAGTGCGAATTTGTTAATTTATCTCGTTCGGCCTTCCCAGAGTAGAGGACGGATCTTCCAGCTTGGTTAACCTAAGAGGAGATAAACTAACAGACTCGCGCTTATTTAATTATTTCATCTACTTCTTTTAATTTGCTAGACGCCTTAGTATAGTCTTTAGAATCGAATAATTTAGTCGCTTCATCAAGGATTACATTCGCCTCGTTCGCGTCTGATTCCACGTTTTCAATCTTAACACTAGAACTGGCCGCTAAATTAGAGCTAGTCGCTTCGAGCGTCGGTTGTGCCTTTTCCGCAATCTCGATACGCTCTCCGTCTTTAGCATTATCAGCAATAATAACTTCGCTGCCAGTCGCGACTAATAAGGCGACCGGAGCCTTTTTAACTTTAGCCGGCAAACGACTGATCCGATCTTTAACCGTATTTACCTCTTCCTTAAAGCTATGATTTAATTTTTCAACCTGATCTTTATTTTCTTCGGTATTAAATTGCGGGTCGGATAAGACGGTACTGATATCCTGCGCGTGACTGGTCGCAAATTGGACGGCGAGCATATCGCGCTCCTGAGCATTAAAGGTCGTATTCAATTTTAATTTTTCGGAAATTATCCGAGCGATATAGAGCGAGTCGTTCGGTTTCGCTTGCGCAAAAATTTGCTGACTATAAAAAACACTGCCGACTAAAAGTAAAACAAAAACTCCCAGCGCGTAAACCGGCTGTGAGGCCGACTTTAAAGCGCTAGAAAAATCAATTAAAATTATTTTCCAAACCGCCAACTTCTCCGCTCCGGAATTAGAAATCTGGGACAATAAAAGCTCCCGATTGCTTTTAAGCCAATTTTGATCGGGGCTAATCTTATTCAAACTATTTAATTTAGCGATTAATTCTTGATCAGTCATATACTATAATATACGTAAAAATAGGAAAAATGTTACAGTGGCCGTTCTTTTTCGACTAGCTCCTTTAAAGCATTCAGAGACCGGTGCAGAAGAACACGAATATTACCCTTTGTTTTTCCGCTAATATCGGCTATTTCGTCTAAAGAAAGATCATTAATAAATTTCATAATGATTACTTCCCGATATTCTTCTTTAAGAAGCGGGAGCATCCTCTTGATAAGAGCCAAATTAGACTGCTGATCAAGTCTCTCCGAGGGATTTTCCGTCTCATCGATAACGTCTATATTATTATCTTCATCATCTAAAGACACCGTCATTTTACTGCCATTTTCTCGATAATAATCAACGATTGACGTCCGAGAAATCTTATATAATAAAGCACGCAAAGTCTTCGCGTCTACTAAGGTTTTATTCTGAATATAATTCCAGGTTTTTAAGAAAATCATGGAAGTCAGATCGTTCGCTTCTTCTCGATTCCCTATCTTAAAATAGACAAAACGATGAATTTCCTCAACATTTTCGTCATAAATTTTAATAAAAGCCTCTTTATCGCGATTTTTCAAGCGACTCAATATCTGTTTATCTTTAAATTTTTCAACCAGGTTTAATGACATTTATTTAACAAAAAATAACGGGGATATTTAACCCACCGCTCTTTAAAACCGATTTTTAATTGCAAATTTCAGCTTACCATAAGATAGCCCCAAAAGCAAGAAATAAACGCCATATTCATTGCTGTATATGCAGATATATATTATACGCAGCAACAAGCTATTTTAGTCCATCGCTCTATTGACTTTTAATATGTAAAAGTCTTAAGATACTAAGACTTAAGTCTAATCTTACATAGACTTAAAACACTAAATTTTTAAACTACTCCGTCTTATTAGCTCTTGACTGATTTTAATATTTAGTAAATTTGACATAATTTAAATTAAATATCATACTTAAGTCTATGTTATATTAGACTTAAATAATTTTTTAATTTTTTATTAGCCTATTTATATATTTAAGTCTACGATATTTTAGACTTAAATACTAAAATAAATCTAAAGATGGACGTAATTAATCAACAAAATATAAAAGAAGTAGGTTTCCCTGTCTGGGTTTCAGTTTCCGAAGCGGCTGACCTGGGTGGAGTTCAGGGAAAAACTATTAGACGAGCCATTAAGACGGACCCTAACTTACGTTACAAGATAATTAAAAACCGTTACCATATCGAGTTCGGCTCACTTCTCGCCTTCCTCCATAAGAACACTAAACTAAAAAATAAATTAATCAGTTTCGGCCTCGGGCAATACGTCGACAAATGGAAAGAATAAAAAAACCACTCCGGATTCCGACGGAGTGATTTTTTATTGAGGTAACAAATTTCTTTCTTACTCTCCCGTAAACTTATCTTTTAATTATAGAACGGCATCTTTAACCGCTTTGGCTAAGCGGAATTTTACTACAGTTTTCGCCGGGATCTTAATGGTTTCGCCAGTGGCCGGATTGCGACCTTCTCTCGCTTTACGATGCGCTTTGACTAATTTACCAAAACCAGGAACGATGCATTCACCACTCTTTTTCGCTTCTTTATAAACGAAAGCCGCTAAATTATCCATAAAACCGGCCGTTTCCTTCTTGCTTAATCCGGTCGCTTCCGCTAAAGAGGCGATCATTTGTGACTTTGTCATTTTTGACATAAATTGGACAGAGGCCTTATTAATAATCCAGCGCAGGCCAGCTTAAATAATAACGCCACTTTTTATTAATACTATTAAAATTAATTAATATTTATCTAGGTATTTTCAAACAACTGTTAAAAAACTCAATGTCTATAGGTACATTATAGCATACCCTCTAAAATATGCCAATAAATAGCGGCCTTTTGCTAATCTACCCCGCCTTGGCCCCTTTATGAAAATAATACTGTGGGACTTTATCTAAATGCCAAGACGCTTTCCACGCGCAATCGCCCAGACCGGCGTCCCAAACATTAGCGCCCAGAGCTAGCGCTCTTTCTAAGTTAACTTTATTTAAATATTTACCTAGGCCAGGCAGAGCCGTCTTATTAGCACCGTTAATCAAATATAAATAATTATTCTTATACAAAACCGATAAAGAAGCGGCCTGCACTAAGCCATCCACTTCAATACCAATTATCTGCCAATTAAAAGGCAGGGCCAATAAATCTTTCCAGCCCTCTCGGTCCTCTTTAAACTTAAGATAAGAGTCGTCAAATTGCGCGGAGTTGAGATGAAAAAGAAAATCAATATCGGCCTGACGGGCATAAAATATCTTTGGTTCGGCGGCTTCTACTTTACGGCAATCACTACGAAAGTTACGCTGCTTCTTGGCTGACAGGCGCGTTTTCAGATAGTCCTCCCAAGTCTCGAGTCCGGCCAGCGGTAGAACATAAATATAATCTTCGATCGGAAGAGACTGAGTAAATTTATCAGCGCCGGTGATATCGTCGCACTTAACCACGCCTTCGGTCGCTTCATATAATTTCGGAATAATATTTTCGTACCCCGGCTTAATAAAGGGGCGACTTTCTTCGCAATGTTCTTCGGCAAAAAATTCTAAACCGCCCCAAGATTTATTATGCTCAAGCGGTAATAAGCCCACTGCCTCCTCGCGGCCGTCCGCCTGTCGCTCATAAGCGACTAAAAAACAAAGGGGATAGGGTTTATGTTTATAAAAGCTATAACGAAAATCCCATTCGTCAAAAATCGTTTCTTGCGGCGATAGAGCGCGCCAAAGGCGCTCCGCTTCTTTTAGGTCTTGAACCTCGGAAATAGTAATCATAACTTACATTATATTCGGCTGGAGATGATAATAGGGCGGATTATCCTTATAGCGCTTAATCGCCAAACGAATAATCTCTTCCAAAAAGTCACCATAATCCATGCCGATAACTTCGGCGGAAGCCGAAAAAGTTCCTTCCGCGTCTAGGGATGGGTTAGGGTTAAGCTCTAAAACGTAAGGGTTATTATTCTTATCGACTCGAATCTCGATCCGGCCATAATCATGGCAATCTAAGATATTATAGGTATCGAGAGCAATCTCGCCCAGTAACGCTTCCAATTTCTTATTGATGTTTTTCGGTGGCCGCTGCACAACGATTTTCTTATATTCGCCGCCGTCGGTATATTTTGCTTCAAAAGGATAGATGTGCCATAAATTAGCCGGTAATTCGTCAAAAATAGACCGAGCTAAAGGTAAAATCCGCAGGTCGTCTTCTTCGCTGCCAATGATCGGCACATCATATTCGTCACCGTCGATATATTCTTCAATAAGCGCCGGTCGACCGATTTCTTTTAAGACTTTCTCTAATTGGCGATAAAGCTCTTCCTTATTCTTGACGACCGAGTCATTAGTGATACCGATGGAATTATCAGTATTAGCCGGTTTGACGATCAGCGGATATTTCAGATCCTCACGAATATCATCGTCGAGAGAATAGACGTAGTCCCATTCCGGCGTCGGAATCTTATGATAGCTCAATAATTTCTTAACCCGAATCTTATCAATACAAAGTCCGAGCGTAAAAGGATTAGAGCCGGTATACGGGATCTGTAGCGTATCAAAAATCGAGGCGGCGTGCGGCTCTAAAAGACTAGAATTATTGATCCGTTCGCAGACATTGAAAATCAGATCAACGTCGCTATTTTTAAGATCATTAAAGGCCTTAGGCAGGTCATTGAAATCGAAGAAACTAAGCTTATAGCCCCGCTCTTTTAGGGTCTTTTCAATATCCAGGCCGATGACGGTTAGATCTTTTTCCACAACTACTTCCTGTTCCCCTTCGCCCTCTTCGTACAAATTACAGGCAATACCAATATGGAGATTGCGTTGGCTAGAGATAGCCATGCGCCGAATTTTTTCGATTTTAGAACGGCGCTTTAAGATATCAACATTAATCGCCGAAACCGAAAAAGGCGAACGACGGGTCGTCTTGCCGATCGAAGAGGCGGGATGAAATTTAGCGACTTCATAATTAATCATCTTTTGCGCCTCATCTAGATTATCTTGCGCGTCGAGCGGATTACTCCCGGACACTAGGATCCAGCCCAGATATTCATAGCCGTCGGGCGGCGATAAGACCGAGTCACCGATCTTTTTCTCAAATTGAAATTCTTTAACGAATGGTAAACGCTTCAAGGCATCGGCAATATCAAGATTAACAATAATACCGGAATAATCCGAAGAAAAAGTATCGGCGATCAGGTATTCATAAGGGCCGGTCGGAAACTCAAATTTAGGAATATAGACGCCGCAGGCCACCTTAAGCAGATTTTCAATCAGATCGACGTGCCAGGCCGCTTTAACGCTCGGGTAGACCTCGTCTCCTCCCAAACGCAAATTAATTTCTAAGAGCATCGGGCCGCGCGGCGTGGATTTCGCTTCAAAATGAATACAGCCGTTTAATATACCTAATTTTTCCAAACTTTCGTCAGCCATAACTAAAAGTTCCGCCTGATTCTTGGGCGGCAGGCTCGACGGCGTCATCCGCGTTGTTTCAATAAAGAATGGTTCCTTGGTTTTACCATTATCGGATATGGCACAAAATTTGATCTTACCGTTTTGGATTAAGATGTCCATATCAACCTCGTCGCCATCGATATATTCTTCCACAAAGACGTCCAGACCGTCGTTTAAAGCCGACTCGATCTTAGGGGAAATATCCTTCTTAATATAATTATAACTTTCCTTTAATTCCTCCTCGTTATTAACCTTAACGACAAAAGCGCTGGCCGCGCCATAAGCCGGCTTAACGACTAAGGGAAAATTAAAAAGCTTAACCGTCTCTTCGAGGTCTTTAGAATTTTTCAGTTCTCGAAATTTGATAGTCGGTAAATTATTGGCCGCGCAAAATTCCCGCAAAGCATATTTATTGCGGACGCGGCTGGCGACTTTATAGGGAGTGCTAATCAATTTATAGCGATCGGCGATTTTAGCGGTTAACAAAACGTCATCCTCTAAAAAGGTTATGACCCCATCTAATCTTATCTCCGGATTATTCTTTAAAAAATTGTCTAAAACGGTCAAAGCTTCCGCGTAATTTAAGGTATTAGCCGTGACGCAATAATCAACATGGGGCTGAAAACTATTAGCCTCCCGACTTAAAATAATGATTTTAAGCCCTAAATTCTTAACTTTTTTGACGAACGCTTTCTTAGAATGAAGCGGGTCATTAGCGCTAGCGGTATTAACAATTAAAATTGTTTTACCGGCCAGCGCACTACGATTAGAATCCGAATTACCGTTCCCGTTCATAATTATTTAATATTATAAGTTACGCCGATTTCAATAACCACTTCGCGATCACCGGCCGGGGTAGTCGGAGTAATGGCCGCGCCGCCGCCCAGACCACCCTTACCGTAGTCGACTGTACTATAAAGAGGCATGGGGCTCACTAGATTCTCATACCAACCGGTTATATCTCTCAATTCGACTCCGGCCGTAGTAGCGAGGGCATTACTTTTCACCTTAGCGTCTTCAATCGCCTTAATCCGCGCTTGCTGCTTCAGATCGTTCATATTAGAGGCGTCAAAGCTCAAGTTATTAACCTGATTGGCGCCGGCGCGCGAAGCGGCGGCGATCACCCGGCTCAATTGGTCGGGATTTTTATCGTAAGCATTAACTTTGATAACGAGCTGCTCATTGGCATTATAGCCAGACACCGCTGAAACATTGTCTTTATAGTCATACTGCGGATATAAAGAATAGTTCTGGGTCTGAATATTCTCCGCGGCTATCCCCACAGCTTTAATCTCTTTGATAATATTAGTCACCTTAGAATTCAATTGATTCAGAGCTTCTTCTGGTTTAGCAACTTTATCAATCTGGACGCCGAGAGTAACAATCGCGATATCGGGCGTATAAGAAACTTTTCCTTGACCGCTA
>Ga0209016_1003103_pt1 | contig 10235 bp, 10 predicted proteins | sample EPASupsiteSAE305_FD_187265 | JGI IMG/M metagenome (GOLD analysis project Ga0209016, IMG submission 187265) | Bioremediated contaminated groundwater microbial communities from EPA Superfund site, New Mexico - SAE3-05 (SPAdes) (version 2) | ecosystem: Environmental > Aquatic > Deep subsurface >...
CGGCCCATGCCGGCGTCCAGTTTCAGATGCAGCCCCACCTCGGTCTGCAGTTCCTCGGCCTGACGCGCCAGTTCAGGGAGGATTGTCCGATCGACCACCACCGGTGTCAGACGGTATCGCAGGATAATCGGCAGGGTCTGCGGGATCACCCCGGCCAGGACAAGAATCGGCTGAATGATACCAGCCTCCCGCAGCCGGGCCCCTTCCACGGCCTCGGCAACCCCGAGCGCCGCCGCGCCCCGCTCGACAAAGATCCGGGCGCAATCGATCATACCATGGCCATAGGCATCGGCCTTGACCATGACCATGACTGCGGCATTGCCGGCAAGCTTCCGGAATTGATCAAAATTGTTTTCTAAAGCTGCCCGGCTGATTTCAACGGTATTAAGTGATTTCATCGTTTTTGAGCAGTCTGAACCACTGCTGCCAGCCCAATCGGCTGGAAAGACACAGGGCCCAACCGATGGCACAATACAGTGTGCCGATCATTGGTCCCGGTTGGGTTAATTTTCGCATCAATATACCAGAGGCCATCATCAGCGCCACCAGCAACCAGGTTTTCCAGGAGTAGACCGCGCCAAGGCAGGTGCCATCCTCAAAAAGGATGATACGCTGGATGGAGCGTCGGGCTATTTTATCGAGAATCAGCAACGACTTGAGGGTGCCGAGCACACCGGCGACCGGAATAAGCAGCCAGTTACGCCCCGGATCGAGCCAACCCCAGCCACGGTAGACGAGGAGGCACCCGATAGCGGTCCAGAGAAACGGCGCCGCGAAAAGGTGAACCGACCGCGGTACTCCGGGTTTATACCAACGGCTCAATACTCTTACCTCTGTCACCAAACATGCCGGCCAACCCTCAAAACAAGATAAGCCCATCCCCGAAAAGGGATGGGCTTATTGATCGACCTTAATTTCTGGTGCGATCAGATTTCAGTGACGGTGATGGCGCTTTCCGGGCAAACTTCGACACAGGTCTCGCAACCCAGGCACTCATCGGAATTCACAGGCTCAGCCTTGCCGTCCTGCATCTCGAAAACCTGCGCGGGGCAAGCATTGACACATTCTTCATCACCGGAACATTTATTTTTATCAACGATAATTTCCCACATGGCACAACCTCCAAAATGAATGAATTGAGAACAAAAGAAACAATGATATGCGGCCTCGTCTCCAAGGCAAAACAATACGCAAGAGTCGATTTCCTTTAAAAGACGGGCCAGGGTTTGTCAAGTTAAAAGATTTTCCAAAACGACTCAACCGGCCTTGAAACACCCCGTGGCAGGAGCGATTGCCAACAGAATGCACTCGGAGAAAAGGGCTGATTTCCGTTACCGGCAACCTGCTTTTTTTGATTTGATATTGCCTGAAACAAAGGTAAGAAGAGGGGGTCTTCTCACTCTCTCTTTTTAGCGGGTAAAAAAATCACCATGGCAAAGAAACTACCAAAAAGCAGCAAGGCCGCCCCTTCCCCCGAAAGAGGGGAGCAGGCGATGATCGAAGGAATACTTGAGGGCAGCCCGGACGCAGTGGGCGTGGCGGTGATCAGGCTCGATTGCGGATGCCGGAAAATGGCGGCAGTCGATAAGTCCGGCGATCCCGCCAGCAAGATCATCATGTACCGGGACCACGCCGAATCCATCTGTGCGCTGTGCAAGGAAGATGATGGCGATTACTCCCGCGTGGTCAAACAGTTTATCAGCTGGAAATCACCGGAACCGGACATGTACACCAAAGAGATGATCATCACCAAAGTCCTGGGGGGGCCGCAGGAATAAAATCCGGCGGGCCGCCGAGTGCTGCCCGCCTCGCCGACATGCCCCGTTCTCCCCTCACCGGCTGGGGCGGATCGATGCCCGTTCCGGCGGTTTTTCCCGGCAAGGCGGCAGGAAAGCCCCTTTCCTTGTATTCTTCATGCAACGATCTGACATGAAAAAACTCTTGTTCGCACTCCTCCTGTCCATTCTCCTCAGCACCACGCTGCATGCCGCTGCCCGGGAAATCAAACTCGCGGCACTTGCCAGGCCGGGCTCCCCGCAGCGGATCGTTGCCGAAAAATTCAAAGAACTGCTTGAAGCCCAATCCGCGGGAAGCTTTTCAGTGAACATCGATCCCGTTGGTCTCGGTCCCAAAGAGACGGATGTCATCGATGGGATTCAAACCAACACCATCCAAATGGGGATCATCACCGCAAGTTCTTTGGAGGTATTCGACCCCATTGTCCGGGTTATTTCCTTCCCTTTTCTCTTTCGCAATGAACAACAGGCCGCGACCATCCTTGACGGTCCGCTGGGAACGGCTCTCTTTCGGGATCTGGAAACCATCGGCTGCAAGGGCCTGGCCTTCTCCGAGGTCGGATTCAGGCAGATGAGCAACAATCTCCGGCCAATAAAAACCCTGGCCGACCTGCACGGGCTGAAAATCCGGGTGATGCCCTCACCGCTGCACACGGCTACCTGGCTGGCCCTGGGGGCGAATCCGGTCCCCATGCCCTGGCCGATCTATTCCGAACTGGAACAGGGGGTTGTGGATGGCCAGGAAAATCCCCTCTGGATAATGGAGGCCTACAGTTTCTTTGAAGTCCAGAAATTCCTGACGCTGACCCGGCACAGCTATATTGCCCTTATTGACGTGGCCTCACTGCGATGGTGGGAGACTCTTACCCGGCAGGATCAGGAAATGATACAGGAGGCCATGGTGCGGGCGGCACACTACCAGCGGCTCGACCAGCGGGCCAAGGAGGCTGCCCGCCTGACCATGTTGCAAGAACAGGGCATGATTATCGAGAAACATCCCGACTTCGAGGCCTTTCGCGACAAGGTAGCCGGATTGAAGGAAATGACGATCTATCGGGAACCGAGGGTGCAGGTGCTGCTGGCCAAAATGCAGGAAGCGGTCCTGCTGACCCCGGAACCACCCACCGCCGTTCCGGAGGAGCGAGCCGGGATGTCCACTGCCTTGACCCCTGCGGAACCCGATCAGCCGCCGACGACAGCCATCCCGGAACAACCCGAAGCCCCCGGTCCAACCGGAATTCCAGAGCACACGGCTGCGCCCCCGCAACCGGCGACTCCGCAAGCCGGCCTTCTCCCCATCCAGACCGAAGCAGAGGTAGAATCCGCTCCTCTGGACCCCAAAGATGAGCAAAGTTCCGAGCCAGGGACGAAAACAGCCGAGCCGGAGCGTCAACCGACCGCCCTGGAGCTGCTCGACGCACCGATGCCTCCCAAAAAACCGATGCAGATCATCCATGAAGGGCAGACAACGAGTGAGGGTGAGACCCTGCCGCCGATCATCGAAGAACGAATTCCACCGTTCCCTGATCCTGTTCCCCAATCACCGGTCAGCTCGAAGCCGGATGTAAAACAAGCCCCTCCGCTCCCTTAGGCAGGTGCCGGGCTCACCACCCCGAATTTCGAAACGTTTTGACATTCCAACTGCCATCCAGTATAAGAAGATATGGTTGTTTTATCTTTCTTTTTTCGGTAAGGGAATATATCATCCGCCATTCGGACGCCCTATGATGCATTGCCTCCCCTTCTTCCTTGCCGACAGCGCTCCGGACCTCCGGTCGGGGCGTCATGCCCTTTGACGGTTGGCTCAAAAGCCTGCCGACCGACACGCCCCGCCATGTCCGGACCGATCTCGAAATCCTGCGCGCCCATCCCTTTTCGTTTTTAGGAGCCCAGCAGGTTGTCAACCAGATCGAGCGACTGAGCGCCCATCTTGGCTCCCAACCGCCGCTTATCCGCCGGGCGGCTATCAGCTATTCCCTCTACATTCGCCAGCTCGACGCCATCCAGGAGATGGAAAACGGCATTCGTCAATCCTGCGCCCGGGATTGCCAACGTCCGCCGGTGGGATGCTGCAACAGCGAACACCATGTTATTCTATCCCTATCCGACATTCTGATTGCCCGACCCACCCAAAACTCCCTGCATCTCGCCCATGTGCTCACCACGCTCCAAAACCGGGAACACGCCCATAGCCTGGAACAGGGACGCCTGATCCGACCCGGCTACTGCAGCCACCTGACCGCCACGGGCTGCACCCTGCGAATGTTTAAATCCCCGCGCTGCATCCACTACCTCTGTCCCCAGGTTGAAGAATCGATGACCGCTATGCACGGCGACAACGCCGCCCCCTTTCTCGCCGCCATGCACGCCATCGGCAGCTGCGTTATCCATACCCTGGAGGATTTCACCAGTGCTGCGGTCATCGAGGCTGCGGAAACTCTGTTTCCTGGGAAAAAATCTGCCGGCGAACATTGATCCGCCTCCGCGCCGCCGGCGGTCTCAGGTCCTGCCGCGATCCTGGCAGGAACCCTATCAATCGTGCAAAACTGCTGGTTCTTTTCACAAAAGAGCCTTAGGTTACCCTCTGTGAGCCTGCTGACTCCACAAACATCCGTTTTAAGATAACCCTTTCACTCTTCATTTTTTCTGCACATGCTCCCCACCTACCCTGAAACTACGGAACTGACCCTGAATCTTCGTCCCCTGCTGCACCCGCTTTTCCAGGAGCTGCGCGAAGGCATCTCCGAGTTCACCTTCGCCAATATCTACCTGTTCCGCCGGACGCATAACTACACCCTTGCCAGGCTGGGCGATGCTACGATAGTTATCCTCGGCAGGGATAAGCACACCCCTTTCTTCATGCTGCCCTTCGGATTTCCCGAGCAGCCGCTCCTGGACCGGCTCTTTTGCGATCACGGCATGATGAAATGCGCCTCCAAAGCCCAGGCGGAGGTACTGGGGGCGAGGGGGTATGAGGCGCGGGAGGACCGGGATAATTTTGACTATCTCTACCGGCGGCAGGACCTGGCCGAACTGGGCGGCCGGAATTATCACAAGAAGCGCAACCTGATCAAGGCCTTTGTCAGCTCACACACCTATACGGCACTGCCGCTGCGGGCGGAGTATCGGCTCCATGCCCTGCAAATTCTCGAAGAGTGGCGAGCCGAAAACACCCAGCCCGGCGATTACGAGGCCGCCCGGGAGGCGTTGGAAAACATGGAGGAGCTGCAGCTTTGCGGCGGCATCTACTATGTGGCGTCGCGGCCGGTGGCCTATGCCCTGGGCGAGGAATTGGCAAAAGGAGCCAGCTTTGCCGTTTATTTCGAGAAGGCGGTGGCCGGTTACAAGGGACTGTATCAGTTCATCAATCAATCCTTTGCCGCCGTCCTGCCGGAAAACTACGAAACAATCAACCGGGAACAGGATCTGGGCGAGGAGGGGCTGCGGCACGCCAAGCTCAGTTACAAGCCGAGCGGATTTGTGGAAAAATTCAAGATCTATCCCGCATCAAGCCTTCCGGCCCGAGGGTAAGCACGCCAATCAACCCAAAGCGGCAAGCAAGCCTCGCCCCGGTCGCTGTATACGGTTTAGTGGCTGTCGCGGCTGTACCGAAGAATCTTCCCCTTGAAATCACGGGATTGTGCCTGTTCCTCGGTTGCTCGCTCGAAACTTGCGGCAAACCCGAGCCCTTCCATCCGCCTGGTGAATTGCCCTTGTTGCCGTCTGCCGGGATCAATGATGATCACCTTGACCGAGCTGCTGGAATGCTGGTCGATAAAATGGGAGAGCAAGGCGGGATGATTGGGTTCGTAGAGGAGGTCACTGCCGATGATCAGATCGAATGACCCCAGCGCCGGCATGGCTTCGGCCCAATCGCAGCGCTCGAAATGCAGGGGCGGCAATTCGTTCAATCTATTGTTTTCCTGTAAGAATTCGTCCGCCAGGGGATGGTAGTCGCTGGCTGTGTGCTGAGCCCCCCGCTCGTTGGTGATCAGGCTCGCAAGCCCGAGTCCGCAGCCCACTTCCAGGATATTGATCCCTGCCACCTCATAAGAACTCATGATATCGGCCAGGATAAGACCTGAGGGCCAGACATTGCCGAACAGCGACCAGGTTGCCGAGGAGATGCCCATATTTTCCGCCGTGCCTTCGGGGTCATGGAACTGCTGCTTGTCCTGGAGCGAACGGATGTTGTAGGTGCTGCCGTTGATGACAAAAGTTTCGAATTTGACGTCATACATGGGGGGTTGCTTGCTCATACCGATGGGAGATTCGGAAGATGAAAGTGAGCAAATCAGGAGGCGGGGAGACCCGCGCACGGGGCGGGAGAAACTCCTGCCGAGATGGACAGTTCCAAGAGGAGCACTCAAGATACCGGTTCCGGGCGCAAGAAGATACAACAATCGGAGATATTGGCGCGATGCCTGCTTAGAGGGGCAACTTTTAGGGGATCGCAAACAACTCGTGCCATCTCCTTAAAACGTTGTGAATTTAAAGCAGGATGCTGCGAGCTTCGGCAAAAGCCGGGCAATGACAAAATAGTTTATCACATCACGATGCAGCCCGTCGCCACATCGTGATGCACGGATTAGTTACCGCCGCTTTTCCTTGTGGTAAATCTGCTCGCGCTGGGCGGCAATTTCCTCGTCGGCCAGGTAATCGTCGAAGTTGATCATCTTGTCGATCCAGCCTTTGTGACCGATTTCGATGATCCGGTTGGCCACCGTGGCCACGCACTCATGGTCGTGGGAAGCAAAGAGGATCACCTCGGGAAAAGCAATCAGGCCGTTGTTGAGCGAGGTGATCGATTCCAGATCCAGATGGTTGGTCGGTTCGTCGAGGATAAGGACATTGGCGCCGATCAGCATCATCTTGGCCAGCATGCAGCGGACCTTTTCGCCACCGGAAAGCACATTGGTCTTCTTCAGGGCCTCCTCACCGGAAAAAAGCATCCGGCCGAGAAAGCCTCGGGAGAAACTCTCGCCCTCGTTCGGCGGCACGAACTGGTTGAACCATTCGATCAGGGTCATGCTCTTGTTGAAAAACGCACTGTTTTCCTTGGGGAAATACGAGGTGGTGATGGTCTGGCCCCAGCGGAAGCTGCCCGCATCCGGCTCCAGCTCGCCGACCAGGATCTGAAACAGGGTGGTCTTGGCCAGACTGTAGGTGCCGGCAAAGGCGATCTTCTCCCCCTTGTTGACCGAAAAACTGAGATTTTTCAGCACGTCAACCCCTTCGATGGTCTTGGAAAGGTTGTCGACCTCGAGGATGACGTTGCCGCAGGGCCTTTCCGGCTTGAAGGAAATAAAGGGATATTTGCGCGAGGAGATCGGCATGTCCTCGACATTGATCTTTTCCAGCAGTTTCTTGCGCGAGGTGGCCTGCTTGGCCTTGGAGGCGTTGGAGGAAAAGCGCTGGATGAACTCTTTGAGTTCCGCCACCTTGGTGGCTGTTTTCTTGTTTTCGTTCTGCTTTTGCTGCAGGGTCAACTGGCTGGCCTGATACCAGAAATCGTAGTTGCCGACATAGACCCGGATCTGGCCGAAATCGATATCCGCCATGTGGGTGCAGACCTGATTGAGGAAATGACGATCATGGGAGACGATAATAACGGTGTTGGGAAAACGGATGAGAAACTCCTCCAGCCAGGCAATGGATTTGACGTCCAGGTTGTTGGTCGGCTCGTCCAGCAGCAGGATATCCGGGCTGCCGAACAGGGCCTGGGCCAGCAGGACCCGGACCTTGTCGCCGCCATCCAGTTCCTTCATCTTCAACGAGGCCATCTCCTCGGAAATACCCAGGCCGCTGAGGAGCACCGATGCCTCGGATTCGGCCTCATAGCCGTTCATCTCGCCGAATTCGACCTCCAGGTCACCGCAGCGCATGCCATCGGCTTCCGACAATTCGGCTTGGGCATACAGTGCTTCCCGCTCCACCTTGACATCGTAAAGCCGCTTGTGACCGCGGATAACGGTATCGAGCACGGTTTCTTCGTCATAAACGAACTGGTCCTGCTGAAGCACGGCGATCCGTTCCTTGGGATCGATGGAAACCGTCCCTTTGTCGGCGTCTTTCTGGCCGGCAAGGATTTTGAGAAAGGTGGTTTTGCCCGCGCCGTTGGCCCCGATGAGACCGTAACAGTTGCCGTGGGTGAACTTGATATTGACGTCTTTAAAAATAACGCGCTTGCCGTAGGAGAGCGCAATGTCGGTTGCTTGCAGCATGATTTCACTTCCTGTATAAAAAAAAACGGCCACAAACAACATGTCGTGACCTTGTCCGGAATATCGCTGTTGAAAAAAGAGCCAGCGGAAGAAAACCGGAAAATATATCCCAAAACCGGGAAGAAATGAAGCGAAAAAAGCAACGGGCACGATTTATTACCTATTTGGGACTGGAAAGCGCCTGCTCTCCCACCCCGGAATCGTTAGCTTCCTGAACCGGCTCAGCACCAATGCCGGCTCTCCTTGTCCGCCGTCGGCAGGCTCAAACGACGACCAACGCTTCACAAAATCATCGTGCCGTATGCGATCATGGCGAAATAATCTTGGCAGACGTTCACAGCCGGGTACAATAGCCCTTCACGTCTGCTGAGATCCCATGCCAAATCGGCAAGTACGGAGAACACGCCTATCTACTCAAAATCAGGTAAAAGCCATGGATGTGACCATCGTCGGCGCCAGCGGCGGCTGCGGCCGCGAAATAGTGACCCAGATCGTCCAGCAGCGCTTGCTGGAGAACCGGGAGATCCTGCAACTGGTGGGCAGCAATCCGCACTCCCGGCGGCCGCATCTGCTGCACGGATTCCGGGCCGATCTCCAGGATGCCTTCGCGGAGATCGTCCCGGAGTTGAATGTCACCGATAATCCGGAGAAGATCATCGGTGACGTGGTGGTCATCACCGGCGGCCAGACCTTTTCCACCGCTCCCGCGGAGATCGGTTCCGCCTCGCGCGACGTCCTGGCCAGGGCCAATGTTTCGGTATTCGAGCGGTTCGCCCGTTCCCTGGCCCGTACCCGGCGCGAATATCCGCCGGTGGTAATCATCGTCACCAACCCGGTGGAACTGGGGGTGGCGATCTTTTCCCGATACCTGCCCCGCACCCATGTCATCGGCATGGGCGCCTATTCGGATTCGGCCCGCTTCCGCTGGGAAATCGCCTCGGATCTCGGCATCCGCAGGCAGCGGGTGCACGGCTTTATGCTTGGCGAACACGGCAACGGCATGGTGCCGATCTGGAGTTCGGTCCGGATTCATGGTCTGAGCGAAAACGAATGGCGTCTGGTGGAACCGAAACTGCGGCGCGGCCTGACCACCGAGGAATATCCGGCCGCCCTCCTTGCCCATCAGCGCCGCCTGATCGAGATGATCAGTTCCGATCCCGCCAATGGAGCGGTGGCGGCCCTGCACGCTGTGCGCGATCTGCCCCCCGACCTGCGGGTGGCCCTCAAACCCTTTGCCATCCACTACACCGACGCCAAAACCCAGACCGCCACTGCCGCGGCCACGGTGGAACTGGTGAAGGCAGTCCTTGAAGGCCGCCGGGTAGAGATCTCGGCCCAGTACCTGCACGAGGGTGAAAACAATCTTCATGGCCCTTGCGGCGGTCGATTACTTCTAGCCGGCACGGTACAGCGGGTAATGCCGGATCGCGACGAAATGACGGCCGCGGAGCGAACCCTGATCGAGCGTTCCTCCCGGGCAATCCAGGAAAAGATTCAGCAGTGGTGGCATGATGACAGATGAGATGCAGTTGTGGCTGGTGGTCCTGACCACCAGGGACCATGCCGGTGACACGGCGGCGATCGCCTCGGTTTTTTCCGGGCGCGGCATCCAGATCGACAGTTTCATCGGTTTTGGCGGCAATCCCCGGAACGACGGCGAGTCGCAGGGACGAATCCTGATCACCTTCCGGGCCTTTGAAGATCGCTGCCGCGCCCTTTGCCGGGTCCTGGCCAGCCTGGAGGCCGTGGCTGCGGTCCGTTGTTTCGCCGAGTCCGACATTCCCGAGGATTTGACGGGGAAAGCATTAGCCGTCAAACAGTTATTGGCGGGGATTGAGGGAGTGAACCCGACCTGCCGTCCGAATGGAAGGGGCGAGAAAGATTGACAGGCGCAGCCCTCTTTTGTAAGATTTACGGTTCTGGTCTCCAGGACGCTTTTTTTGTGAAGAGAAAAAATCGAGTAACAATAATGAATTGACTGACACCAACCCGACGATCAATCCCGATTACGGGCATAATCGAGGAGATCGGGGATCGGTACGCGCTTTTTCATCCCTGCCTTCGTTGCCCGGCAATCTTCGGATTCGATTTCCTCTCTTTTCCCTGCTGTTTCTCCACAAAAGGAAATACCCCTTGATGTATCTACTGTTCGGACTCTATCTGTTTTTTTTGACGTTTATCCTTATCTACAATCTCCTCCAGCTGAATCTGCTGT
>Ga0209016_1003107_pt1 | contig 10220 bp, 7 predicted proteins | sample EPASupsiteSAE305_FD_187265 | JGI IMG/M metagenome (GOLD analysis project Ga0209016, IMG submission 187265) | Bioremediated contaminated groundwater microbial communities from EPA Superfund site, New Mexico - SAE3-05 (SPAdes) (version 2) | ecosystem: Environmental > Aquatic > Deep subsurface >...
ACCGTTGTGCAGCTTTACATCCGCGACCTGGTTGGCAGTGTAACCCGACCGGTTAAGGAGTTGAAAGGATTTAACAAGATAGCCCTTAAAGCAGGCGAGAGCAAGCAGGTAAGCTTTACCATCACCGAAGCCGAGCTATCATTCTACGACATCAACCTCAAGTATACCGCAGAGCCGGGCAACTTTGTGGTATGGGTGGCAGCCAATGCAGCCGACGAGACAAACCAGGCCTCACTGGTCTATACAGGTAAATAAACAGGCAAAGTCAGATTGTTTAGGTTATCCTATCTTATTTTGTTTGGAGGGTGCATAATGCACCCTCTGCTGTTTTGATATAGTATTCATAATTAATACATTTGGAACATGAAACACACCATTATTTCCCTGCTGTTGATAATAGTTGCCGGCGCATCACTTCGCCCGGCACCGGTCAGCGCCCAGGACATGCGGGCCGGCACCTACTGTAACCCTCTTAATGTGGATTACACCTACATGATTTACAACTCCGACAAAAACCTATCCTACCGTTCCGGAGCCGATCCCGCCGTGGTGGAGTTTCGGGGCGAGTACTATATGTTCGTAACCCGTTCGCATGGTTACTGGCACTCCACCGATTTGCTCAACTGGCACTTTATCTCGCCCGAAAAGTGGTATTTCGAAGGCAGCAACGCACCGGCAGCCCATAATTACAAAGACTCTGTGTTGTATGTAACCGGCAATCCCTCGGGAGCCATGAGTATCTTATATACCGACAATCCCGTGAAAGGCGACTGGAAAGCAGTGCCCGCCATTCTGCACGACCTGCAGGATCCGGCCCTTTTTATCGACGACGACAACCAGGCCTATATGTTTTGGGGCTCATCCAATGTCTACCCCATCCGCGGAAAGAAGCTGGATAAGAACCACCGCTTTTTGGTAGAAGGCGAAACCGTGCCGCTGTTTAACCTGGATATGCAGAAGCACGGCTGGGAACGCTTTGGCGAAAACCATGCCGATACGGTATTGGGCGGATACATGGAAGGACCATGGCTTACCAAACACAAGGGCAAATACTACATGCAGTATGCCGCACCCGGAACCGAGTTCAATGTCTATGCCGATGGCGTGTACGTGGCCGATCATCCCTTGGGGCCATACAGCTATGCACCCAATAACCCCATCAGCTACAAACCCGGAGGGTTCATGAACGGAGCCGGACACGGAAGCACGGTGGTAGGTCCCGGAGGCAATTACTGGCACTTTGCCTCCATGTCCTTGTCGGCCACCGTTAACTGGGAGCGCCGCCTGTGCATGTACCCCCTCTATTTCGATAACGAGGGACTGATGTACTGCAACACCAATTACGGCGATTATCCCCATTATGCCCCCGCCGAACCGGGCAAGCACGGCACCTTTACCGGCTGGATGCTGTTATCGTACAACAAACCGGTCAAAGCATCCTCCGCAGTAGCCGGACACGAGGCAACCCACGCAACCGACGAACGGGTAAAGAGTTTCTGGCTGGCAGAAAAGAACGACAGCACCCAATGGCTTCAGATAGATATGGAACACCCCGGCATGGTATATGCCTTACAAGTAAATTATCACGACTATCAGTCGGATATGTACGGAAAAGATACTAACTTGCGCCACCGTTATGTAGTGGAAGGATCGTTGGACGGCAACAGTTGGGTAAATCTGGTAAACAGAAGCAAAAGCTTCAGAGACACACCCAACGACTATGTGGAGATGGAAACACCGGTCCGGGTACGTTACATCCGTTACCGGAACATCGAAATACCCACGCCGCACCTGGCTATTTCGGATGTACGGGTATTTGGCAAGGGCGAAGGAAAGAAACCCGCGCAGGTAAAACAGTTCAGGGTAGAACGGCAGTCCGACCGACGCGATGCCCTGATAACCTGGCAAGGCCAGAAAGGATGTCAGGGATACAATATCCGTTGGGGAATTGCTCCGGACAAGCTCTACAGTTCGTGGATGGTGTATGGAGATACATCGCTGCTGCTTAAGAGTCTTACCACCGACCAATCCTACTACTTTGCCATCGAAGCATTTAGTGAGAACGGCATCTCGGAGCTCTCGGGAACAGTCAAAGCAGATTAACTATAAATAATATATTATGAGAATCTTTCGAAGTGTTACATTATTCCTCTGCCTGCTTACAGCATTGCAGGCAACAGCCGGCGACAAGCTGAGCTTTCTTAAAAAACAGTTTACCACCACAGCCGGTTACAAGCTAAACTACCGGGTGCTACTTCCCGTAGACTACTGTCCGGAGCAAAAGTATCCGGTAATCCTGTTCCTGCACGGAGCAGGCGAGCGGGGCAACGACAACGAAAAGCAACTGGTACACGGTTGGGATATGCTAACCAATCTGGAGAACCGGGCAGCCTATCCGGCCATCGTAATAGCACCCCAATGTCCGGAAGAACCACAGATTCCCCATAAGAACTACTGGGTAGATATCCAACGCCCGGTTACCCCGGAACAACGCATGTTCAGAACCTTTCCGGCAAACGCCCCCATTACCGAACCCCTGGCAGCCGTTAAGGAACTTGTAGACAGCTACATTGCAAAAGGAGTGGTAGACACCAAACGCATCTACGTAACCGGACTCTCCATGGGAGGCATGGGAACCTTCGATCTGGTATGCCGCTATCCGAACTTCTTTGCCGCCGCCGTACCCATTTGCGGAGGAGTAAACACCGACCGGTTGGCTAAATTCAAAGGCAAAACAGCCTTCCGTCTTTTCCACGGCGACCAGGACGACACCGTACAACCCAAGTTCTCGCAAGAAGCCTATAAAACACTTCAGTCAATCGGAGCCGAAGCCCAATACACCGAATACCCCGGCGTAAACCACGCAAGCTGGGTACCCGCCTTCAAAGAGCCCGATTTCCTGAGCTGGATGTTCAAGCACGTAAAAAAGTAACATAAAACAGCGTAATCCCGTTCCAACACGAATAAAATGCAAAAACATCTGTCACCTCACACCTTTGGAGGGTAACAGATTGACTGTCAACAAATAAAAAGGTGACAGATGTCTAAAACCCATCTGTCACCTTTTATCATCTATCACCACGGCGAAATCTACTCCTCCCGCGTTCCGTAACCAACACGCGATCTATCCCCAACACTTAAGGAAAGTAGCTGGCTTCCAATAGTCTTTTGTCTCTTTGAGTACGAACAAGTATTCGTTTGCTATATGTGTAACTTTCATTCAACAGCTGTGGAATGAAAGTTACACAGCTGTTGACTTTGTGTTTGTCATATGGCAAACGAATAGTTCTTCGCAGTGCCGGTAATAGTTCCTCGTATACATAAAGATAAAAGACAAAGTGTTGGTGATTAATTAAGAAAGGAGAGGGGAATATTTATAACTACACAGCAATTATTTAACGAATTATTTAATGAATTATCAATATTATTTATATCTTTGGGAAAAGTTCTACTACAATCCCTCTGATTAAGAAGATTTTATAAGAACTCTCTTTACCAAGTGAATACTATCTAATACTATATAACCATGCGATTTAAGCTCCACATAGAGGCAATTCCATCTCTTTACGGAAATAAACTTCCCATAAACTATCAATATGAATTATCCGCTTGGATTTATAAAGTGATAGCGCGGGGAGACGAATCCTATGCCCGTTGGTTGCATGAGAACGGCTTTAGCCATAAACACAAGAATATGAAAATGTTCACCTTCTCCAACCTGTTTATTCCTAAAACAAAAAGAGAAGAAGACCGGCTTTGTATCCTTTCGGATTTAATAAGTCTGAACTTGTCGTTTCTCCCCGAAAAATCTACAGAAGAATTTATCAAGGGAATCTTTTCCGAGCAAGAATTCAGTCTGGGCGATCAGAAAAGCAAAGTAGCATTTCGTGTTCGGCAAGTAGAGTTAATCACCTCTCTTGATTTCTCATCAATAATGGAATTCCATACCCTTTCGCCGGTTGTAATCTGTTTAAAAGAAGCAGACGGTAGCATTAAATACCTATCTCCGGATCACCCGAGCTACGGACAATTGCTTATTAATAATTTGATAGAGAAATACCAGCTATTTTACGAAGCCCCCTTTACAGGCAATAAAACCTTCTATTTTGATCTTATTACACCACCACGCTCCCGTTTGGTAACCATAAAAGCAAACACCCCGGAGCAAACAAAAGTAAGAGGATTCAATTACTCATTCCTCCTAAAAGCAGACCAAGAGTTATTAAAAGTAGCCTATGAAGCTGGTTTGGGAGAAAAGGGAAGTTTGGGGTTTGGGATGATAGAAGAAAAACATATACAAATTTGAAAATATTAATCAAAAATGAGTTTAGACACTGTTATAAAAATAGGCAAATTTTATCGGCAGGATAAAAATGCGTGGAAATACCATGATCAAATAAACTGGGCAATGAAAGATGTCGAGGCTTTATCTAAGAACAAAGATAAAGATGGAAATTCGGTTGAAACTACTTTTTATGAAATTAAAGTACTAAATAAAGGTGACCGTTTTGTTTTTGACCTTTCCAATATGACTGAGATATTGGATGAAGATAAAAAAAAGAGTATTTATTATCTGAATTTTAAAACGTCGAAAAAAGATTCAGCAAAAAGATATTTATTAGGTGATTTGGTATATTCATGTTACCAAAACAAAAAAGGTGAGCTTATTGAAGGTGGCAATTATAGAATGAATGGCACATGGACGAATAAAATAGTCAAAGGTATAATTGAAAAGAAATCCTCTTTTTGGTTAAGTGAAGATGTTGCTAAAAGTATGGACAATGATTTTATCCAGAAATTCCGTTCAGAATTTAGACTCAACGCAGATGAAATAGAGTTATTTCTTAAAAATCAAACATCCGTAGTAATTCACTTTAATTTTGAAGGAAAAAGATGGTTTGAAATACCTAATATTATTAACAGTATTGATTACATTTTAACGTTAAATCTTGTACAAGATCATAATGATAATAAAAGTGTAGTTCTAGAAAAATATTTATATAAAACATTGGGCGGAGTAACACCTGGCTTTATTGATTCCAGTTATAAAAATCGCTTGTTTAAGCGAGATGAAATTATCAGCTTGATTTATGCTGGCAAAGCTACAGAAAAGCCTTTGATCTCAATAGGAGGAAATTTGGGAATAATTGCATTGCCACATTCAGATAATCTAACAACAGAAATGGTTATCAATTTTTTTGAAAGAGAAAAAAATTCCATTAAAGAAGAAGTCACAAAAGAAGATGATATTTTAATTGAAGATATTGAAAATGATAATGATTCCCTTTTTGTTGATTTAGTTGATAATGATTTCGATGATGCTGTTAAATTTGATATTGTATTTACAAATGTACCAAAGTCTCCTTCAGGAGTGTTCAATGATTTGATTGAAATTTCAAATGTTGAGAAAAGCTTAATAAAAAAAATACATAATAATATCATAGATCAGAGAAATAGAATAGAAAAGCTGGCTAATACTGAATATCCAAATGCAAAAAGAGCTTTTCATTTTAATATATATACCAGTTATCTAAAAATATTTGGTGATGCAACCAAAGAGAAAAAGAAACTCCAGTTTCATTTACTTAAGGAGATTCCTAAAATATATACGGATAGCTATTACCTTGATCCTTTATTACTTCCCGCCTTTATTGATAAAGTTGAGTATAACATTCGAGAAGGAAATCAAAGTTTCGCTACCTTAAAATATGATTTATATTTTCTAATGAACATTCAAAAAAATGATACACTTATGGAAATTCAAAATTCTAAAAGCTACGCTTTAGGAGTAAATTTGGGAGTAATGGCCCGACAATTTGCAGCTTGGCGAGACGATTGTCCAATTAAATCGTTCGAGAAATCGTATGTTGGGAATCTTTCTCGGAGAATCTCTTCTATCGAAGAATTAGTAAAATTTATTTCATTTATTAATGAAAAATTAGTTACCCATGAACGTATGTATCCTGATGTAAAAAAAGCATATCAGGAGCTATCTAGTATAATTAAAAATTTTAAAGATGAGAAATACAACAAATTTAACTGCTCACTAGGATTCTTTGAAAGTTACTATGAAGTAAAAACAAAAACAGAAAATTCTTTAAATAACCTATAAACAACAAAATTCGATGGAAAATTTAATTGAAAAATCAGAAGTACTTTATTTGTATGAAAGTAAATATACGATTCCTAATGGAGATCCATTTACTGGAGAGCAACGATATGATGATGAAACTAAACGTATTTTGGTAAGTGATGTACGCATAAAACGTTATGTTCGAGATTATTTTATTGAACAAAACCAAATGGAAGAAGGAAAATATGAAATTTTCGTTTTTAATGATAAAACTCAGGTAGCGGAAGGGAGTAAAGAATCTGGAGCATCAGCACGTATGCAATCGTTATGGGCAAAGTATTATCCGAAAAAGCCAGAAAAGAAAATGTTGGAAAAAGCAGCTTTAGAACTATTACAAAAATGCATAGATGTTCGCCTCTTTGGTGGAATATCTACTGAAAAAGAGGCTGCAGTCAACATTACTGGCCCAGTTCAGTTTGCGTTATTAAACCCGTCATTGAATAAAGCTGATTTAAGAATTCATCAGAATACATCCGTTTTTTCATCTAGCGCAGATAAATCAAGAGGAGCAATTGGTACAACTAGCGTCGTTCCTTATGCATTAAACCAAATACATGGTTGGATAAATCCTTATTCTGCAAAAAATAGCGGATTAACAGAGGCAGACATTAATGAATTATTTGTTGCTATGTGGAATAGTATCAATAATTCAAATACAAGAAGTAAGTCAAATCAAAGTTCTGTTCTTCTGATTCAAATTATTTATCGGAATCCAAATGATAAATTATATGGAACTGATAAACTGATCTCAATTTCTTCATCAAAAGAAGAAGAGCAAATACGAGACATGGAAGATTTCTCTTTCGACTTCAGTCTAATTGATAATGCAGCAAAATCAGAGAAGATTAGAGAAATCCGTTTTTACACGGAGATTGAAGCTATTCAAAATGGAATTCTTGCATTAAATAATTGTAAAATTCTACCACTATCTTTATTTATTGACAATTAATGAAAGGCGTACGATTAAATATCAAAGGAGATTGGGCTCAGTTTAGACGATCTGAAACCAATAATAACCCTTTATCGCATGATTTTATTACAAAAACGGCTATGATTGGAATGATTGGAGCCGTACTAGGTAAAACCAGGACGGAAATGAAAGTGTTATTCCCTGTTTTAAGTGAAGACTTAAAATATGGGGTTCAAATTAAAAATGAAGTCAAAAAACAATCTTGGGGTTTTACTTTTAGAAGTGTAAATAATGCTTGGGAAAAGGCTCCTAAACAAATGGAATTGATTAGGAACCCGAATTATGACGTTATCATTTGTTTAACTGAAAATCGGTCAGAAGCACTTTTTGATGAATTTGTTTCTTTTTGCAAAGAGGAAAAAGCATGTTATCAACCTGTTCTAGGTTTACATAATTGCCCTGCTGATATTCAATTTGTAGAGAGCGGATTCTTTGAGTATATTTCTGAAGGGATATTTGAAACCTATGGATTTGTTACTACAAAACATATTCCTACCGAAGGTTATAGTGAATTGATGCAACGGATTGGTTTTGATAAAATTCCCAGTTTTCAAAATCATGATTTCTGGAATCTACCAGATAAATATATTTCAATAATTTATCCTTCTGCAAACAATGTAGTTTGTGTGAGCGGAGAGCATTATATTTTTAATAATTCAACAAAATGGTGTCTGATTTAAACTATAAATCCCACCCAGATAAGCAATTAGAAGACCATATTTATGGGGTAATAACAAAATCCCATAAATATACTTCTTTGCCAATTGCGGAAATTGCAGCTCTGTTTCATGATCTGGGGAAAATTAATCCTAACTTTCAAAAGAAATTAGAAGGATTAACAGTTAATGAATATTCGAAACACTCTTATTTATCAGTATTAGCTTTTTTTTATTGTTTAAAAGCTAACTATAATGAGATATATGCCTTGATTGGAGCTAAAGATAAATCTGACTTTTCCATAAAAATATTACAAACAACAGCATTGATTGCATACCACCATAGTAATTTGCCAAATTTTGAAAAATTACCAAATATGGACGAGGTTATTATTGCTGCAGATTTTGCAAAGAGAAACGAATTGTTTATATCTGATTTTTTGAGTAAAAAACTAAAGAAAGAACATAATCCCTTTTTTATAAATTACGTTGAAAAAGAATTTTCCAGAATAGGAAAATACACTTCGCATGTCCATTCAAAATTGTGGCAAGCTAATTCACTTAATTATTTCATGGATACTCAATTTGCATTTGCTTCTTTAATTCAAGCAGACAAACGTGATGCTGGGAATAACAATTATTCTCAAATTGAAGATAAAATTCAAGAATCTATCCATAATATAGATTTTGTTTTGGAAAGCAAATTTAAAGAATACGATAACGCTCAAAACCCTTCTGATTTAAATCGTCTCAGAACTGCTATTCGATTAGAAGCAACAGAAAATATCTGTCGACAGATATCAACAGAGCAAAGAGTTTTTACTCTTACAGCACCAACTGGCGCTGGCAAAACATTCACTTTGTTATCTCTTGCACGCGAAATTCAGCGTCATAAAAAAAACTTGGGAATAATTTACGCATTACCTTTTCTTTCAATAACTGAACAGGTGCAGTTAATTTTGGAAAAAGATCTTAAAATTGATTTTCTACCTATTAGCTCAAAATCTCGGAATAATGAGATTGAAAAAGCAGAATTCAATTATGAACAAAATCCAACAAACGATAATTTACAAAAACTACTTCAAGAAGATTTCATTGAACAAACGTTTGATCACCCTTTTATTGTTACAACATTTGTTCAATTATTTGAGACATTATTAAGCAATCGAAATTCTATATTGCTAAAGTTGCCTAATTATTCAAATCGAATCTTTTTAATTGATGAAATTCAAGCTTTGCCACCTCGGCTTTATATCTTTTTTTCAGCATGGATTGAAGCATTCTGTAGAAAACATAATTCGTATGCAATCTTATCCACGGCAACAATGCCTAAATTTGATTTTCCGACAAAAGAAATCCTTGGCGATGAAATAAAACCGGAAATCCTATTTAAAGATTACAAGAACAATTTACCTGTTGAATTATCTGATTCTCAAAAATATTTCTCTGCAAACATCTTTAACAGATATAAAATTAATTTAATTAATGTCGATGTTCTTTTAATTCCGGATCTAGTAGAGCATATCCTTAAGCAAGAACAATCCTGCTTGATAATTTTAAATACAATTGCTGATACCAAATTATTGTACGAAGAACTAAAGGACGGACAAAATGTTATTTTGCTAAACACGCATTTTACTCCAACAGATAGAAGCAAAAAAATAGCAATGGCGAAAAAGAGTCTCAAAAACAAAGAAAAAGTTATTTTGATTTCCACTCAATTAATTGAAGCTGGTGTCGATATCGATTTTCCTATTGTTTATCGAGACTTATGTCCACTTCCAAGTCTAATTCAAAGCGCTGGCCGTTGTAATCGAAATAAAACTGTTGATTTGGGGCAAGTTTATTTTTTCCAATTAACAAAAAAACAAGGGAAAGCAAGTTCAGAAATAATATATAAAAAGGAGGCTAGTGAATTTCTAAAGTTTTGCAAAACAGAAATAACTAACGGAATTGAAGAAAATCAACTATTTAATATTCAATCCAAGTTTTTTGAATTAATAAAAGACAATTTGAGCATTGGCGATTTTGATTATGGTAATGAACAAAAAGCTAATATGATAGAATGCGTAAACAAAGCTGAGTTTGATCGCTTAGGACAATTTCAGTTAATTAGTAACGATATTTTTGGTGAACAATATCGCTACTATATACCGAGAGATAATACTGATTTAGACTATGAAGATCTGGTAAATTTACAGCGAACATCACTTAGGGCTGATTCATATGCTGAGAATAAGAAGTTTAAGATAAGCATAAACAACGGACTTAAGAAATTAAGTGATAATATAATAAATGTGCGAATAAAAAAAGATCAAATAGCTCCCGCATTTCGTAACAAAGAAGAATATTTTGGGATTCGCGTGCTATCAAATCTGAATACATATTCCTTTGAAACAGGTTTAGAACTAGGGACAGAAAATTTATTTATCTGATGAAACATGTTACAGGAACATGTTTC
>Ga0209016_1003108_pt1 | contig 10218 bp, 9 predicted proteins | sample EPASupsiteSAE305_FD_187265 | JGI IMG/M metagenome (GOLD analysis project Ga0209016, IMG submission 187265) | Bioremediated contaminated groundwater microbial communities from EPA Superfund site, New Mexico - SAE3-05 (SPAdes) (version 2) | ecosystem: Environmental > Aquatic > Deep subsurface >...
CATGATCTGGATGAGGTTCCTGCTGATGTCCGCCGGGTCTTTGTCACGGCCCATGACATCACCCCGGAAGACCATATCCAGATGCAGGCCGCCTTCCAGTACCACACCGATAACGCCGTATCTAAGACCGTCAACTTCCCCAACACCGCCACCATTGAGGATGTTGAAAATGTCTACATGCTGGCCTACAAAACCGGCTGCAAAGGGGTTACCATCTACCGTGACGGTTCCCGCGACGAGCAGGTACTGTCCACTACCAAGAAAGAGGAAAAAGCCAACGTTTCAGCACTGGCGTTGGAAGACGATAAACACGCCATCAAGCGTGAACGCCCCAAGGCGCTGAAAGGCTGGACCTACCAGATGCAAACCGGCTGCGGACCACTCTACATCACCGTCAACGAAGACAAGAACGGCCTGTTCGAACTCTTTACCACCATGGGCAAGGCCGGTGGTTGCGCGGCATCACAAGCAGAGGCGATCGGCCGGATGGTCTCCCTGGCATGGCGCAGCGGCATCCAGGCCCGTCAGGTCATCAAGCAACTGCTCGGTATCTCCTGCCACTGCCCCTCCGGCTATGGCGAAAACCGGGTACTCTCCTGCGCTGACGCCGTGGCCAAGGCAATTCAGGCTCATATGCTGGAAAACGGCTATGACCTGAACGCAGAAGCAGCCCAGCATGAGCGTGGTGCCTGCCCTGAGTGCGGCGGCATTGTTGAGCATGAAGGCGGCTGCATGGTCTGCCACGTCTGCGGCTACTCTGAATGCGCATAACTAGAGATTGACAAGGCGGAGCACCTTTCGTTATAAAGGTGCTCCATTTTGCGGGAATAACTCAGTGGTAGAGTGTCAGCTTCCCAAGCTGAAGGTCGCGGGTTCGAATCCCGTTTCCCGCTCCAACAAAATCAAGGACTTGGCCAACTTGGCTAAGTCCTTTTTTCTTGCCATGGTGGTTGTTGCATCCGTTTTTGCATCCGTTTGGCGGTGGAAACGCACAGAAATAGTGTGTAGCGTCCTGAATATTTCTGAAACATCTAATCCCCCAAGTGAATCACTCCTAGAATTCGGGGCCTTCGCGCTCCGCCACTCATCGCATATCCATCAATACAACTCCTTGATCCAGAATTGAGACAGCTGATTCGATTCCGCAAAACCCTCCTCGATATATAAAAGTCGCCTTCCGCTTCAGCTCTAAAAATAAAACTTGACTATTGGTTATATTTGACTTATGGTCAACATATTGGAGGATGGGTCATGAAAAACTCAAACGGTATATCTGATTCTCAAAAGCCCATGGGAAGGCGCGAACGCCGCTCTATCGAGACCCGCGAGAAGATATTTCGCGTTGCACTGGATTTATTTGCCGAGCGGGGCTTCAACGCCACAACTGTAGATGCAATCGCTGAAGGAGCGGATATCGGTAAAGGAACATTTTTCAATTACTTCGAGAATAAGGAAAGCATTCTTCTGCAGTATGGTGAAATGCAGCTTACAAAAGTCGGAATGTTCGTAGCTGAATCTCTCAGGACGGATGAATCGTTTAACTCGCTCATTCATAAGTTGGCGTCAACCATAACCGCTGAACAGCAGAAAAGCCCAACGCTTTCTCAAAGCGTATTCACGGCAATTTTCTCAAACGAAGCTATCCGCTCGAAAATGGCAGAAAACCTAAGGCAAGGAAGAGAGCTTCTGGCCAAGCTTATAGAAAAACGCCAGCAATCTGGAGAAATTCGTGCTGACCTTCCAGCGATGGAAATAGCTAGTTTGTTTCAGGTGAACATATTGGGGACCATGATGCTATGCGCTCTGGCTCCAGACAACATCTTGAAAGAAAAGATTGGGAACATGGCAACTGCATTTGTGGAAGGGATTCAGGCTGCATAAACTCAACAGGTCGGGATTTCCTATGAATGTCTGGTTTGCGTTTATTTGCGGATTATTCCTTGGTGGATTTGCCGGGGTTGCCTTGATGTGTCTGTTCTTTCTCTCAAGGCAAGACGAGTCCAATTAACAGTGACTACAGCAGTCAACAGGACGATTGATATGATTCTACAAATTACGAAGTACGTGACAGTAACAGCAATACTTCTGGGGACCTCTAACGCATTCGCGGATTCGACTTCTGTCTACAATCTTTCCATGGATGAAGCGATTACCAAAGGGTTGCAGGCTAACGTTAATCTTGCAATAGCCGGGGCACGGGTTGATGAAGCTACTGGTAGCCTTGAGCGGAGACAATCCGCCTACCTCCCCCATGTACGAATCGAGACACCGATTGCCTATCAGACCCGCAACCTGAAGGCACAAGGGATGGACTTCCCCAACATACCTTCAGTTGTTGGCCCGTTCACAAGTTTCGATTTCAGGGTATACGGCGACCAGACTCTTTTTGATTTGCAAAGCTACCACAGCATAAAAGCCAGTGAGAAAGACAAGAGCGCCCGTAGCAGCGACTTGGAAGATGTGCGGAGCCAAATTATCCGGCAGGTAGCCGTCAACTACATTGTTGCTGAATATTCTGCTGCCCGGGTAGAAACGGCAGATTCCCGTGTCAGGACATCCGAAGCGTTAGAGAAACTGGCTTTGAACCAAAAGGAAGCTGGTGTAGCTGACGGGCTGGATGTCCTGCGTTCCCAGGTGCAGGTTGCCAATGACCGACAGAACCTGCTCGTAGCAAAGAATTCATATCAGCAAAGCCTGCTGGTATTGGCCCGAAGCATCGGAATTGATATGGGTACGCTATTAGCGCTAACCGACAAACTCTCCTTCAAAAAACTTGATTCCCCGCAAATCGAACAGGCTGTCAACGCAGCGCTGCAAAGCCGCCCGGATTATCGTTCCCTCTTTGCCCAACGGGAGTCGGTTGAGTCACAAATCAAATCATCTCGTTCGCGCTACCTGCCAAAGGTCATCCTCAGTGGCAATTACGGTGGCAGTGGTCAGAGCCTTGGCGATATCGAACCGTCAGGGGTGATACAAGCCAATTTGGTGATGACCCTGTTCGACACAGACCGTAGCGGCGAGAGGTTTGAACTGGAAAGCAGGCTGAAGCGGATTGAACAACAGATTGACGACCAGAAACGTGGTGTTGAGCAGGATATCCGGGAAGCCCTGCTGAACCTGCAATCCGCTGAAGAACAGGTAGGTGTGGCCAAAAGCGGACTTGAGCTGGCGGAAAAGGAGCTTCAGTACGCAAGTGACCGGTTCAAGAATGGAGTGGTCAACAATATTGAGGTCGTGAAGGCACAGGATTCCCTGGCACGGGCACATGACAACAATCTCAACGCCATGGCGCAGCATGCTCAAGCCAAAATTGCACTCGCCAAGGCACTGGGGAATACAGACAAAACGTACCGGATATTTCTGGGTATCCAAGAAGCTAACGGGAGAGGTTTATAGTCATGAATAAGAAAATAATACCAATAGTTCTGCTGGTTGCGGCGGTTGCCGGTGGTTCAGCCTATTACTTGGTGAACAGGAACAGCCATAAGTCGGATACGACCCTGAAGATATCCGGCAATATCGAGGCCCATGAAAGCGTTGTCGGCTTCAAGGTGCAGGGCAGACTGGTTGAACTGCCTATTGAGGAAGGTCAACTGGTCAAGTCAGGCGACCTGTTAGCCAGACTCGACCAGACCGATTACCGCCAGCAGGTTGATATTGACGATGCAATGGTTAAGAACCGGGAAGCGGAACTGAAACTCTCTCTCTCGGGAAGCCGTACCCAGGAGAAGAAGTCGGCAGAACAGGCTGTAGTGGACGCTCAAGCCGCCCTTGAGTTGAGCAAAGCTGACGCTCAGCGCTATCAGGCCCTTTTTGAAAAGGATGAGGTGTCTGCCCAGGTCAGAGATACCTATGCGACCAACCTGAAACGTGCCCAGGCAAACTATGAACGGGCAAAACAGAACCTTGACATGGTGAACGAAGGGGTACGCAAGGAACAGATTGCCATCAATCAGGCAGGGGTCAATTCAGCACGTCAGGCACTTGGCATGTCTCAAATAAAGCTTGGTTACACCAGTTTGTTCGCACCAACAACGGGCGTTGCATTGGTTCGGCATGCTGAAATCGGTGAAATCATGGCAGCAGGCACACCGGTTGTCACTATTGCCGATCTGGACCACCTCTGGCTGCGCGGCTACATCAGCGAGACGGATATAGGCAAGGTCAAACTTGGCCAACAGGTAGCAATCAAGAGCGACACCTTCCCCGGCAAGTCATACAACGGCAAGATTTCCTTCATTTCATCACAGGCCGAGTTCACGCCAAAGAGCGTTGAAACGCATAAGGAGCGGGTTACGCTGGTTTACCGCGTGAAAATCGACTTGGACAACTCTACCCATGAACTGAAACCGGGCATGCCTGCTGATGCCAATATCGAGACATCAGTAAAGTGAGTCCGGCTTGGAAGAAAGGGGCTGAGATATGTGTGACGTATTAGTTGTAGATGACGACACCGATTATCTTAGACTTATCACCAGTTTTCTCAACGCAGCTGGAATATCTGCAATGCCAGCAAACAATGGGGAACTGGCACTAGCTGAACTTATGAAGACAGGCTTCAAGTTATTGATTACCGACTTGAATATGCCTGGGTTAAGCGGATTGGATGTGGCAAGGAATGCTATCGCCTCGTTTCCCAGCTTACCAGTTATTTTGATAACTGCTCAAGGGTACAGCGAGGTGTTTGAACCAGCGAAAAGCGCTGGAATAAACCACATAATCACAAAGCCTATTGACACAGAACAATTTCTTAAAGCGATTGACGTGGCAACTTGCGGTGCTGTTAAGGCTAAAAAAGGATTTTGTTAGCTTCCAATTTGTATAACAGGAATTGAGATATGTGTGACGTGTTAGTTGTTGGAAACCAATCTCATTATCTTGAACTTGTTACAAGTTTTCTCAATTCAGTGGGGATATCGGCAAAATCTGCCAATAGCGGAGAGACTGCACTGGCTAATCTGAAAGCAACACAATTCAAGCTCTTGATTACCGATCTGAATATTTCGGGAATATCCGGGGTTGATATGGCGAAGAAAGCCATTGCATCCGTTCCTGGCTTGTCTGTGATTCTGATGACTGCACAAGGATTTGACGAAGTGATTGAATCGGCCAAAAGCGCCGGGATACGGCACATCATTACAAGACCGCTCTGTCAGGAGCAGCTTATAAATGCGATTGATGTAGCAACTGACGGGGCTGTTAAGGCTAACAGGGAAATGTATGTCTGAATCAGTAAATGCCATAGAAGTCCACGAGCTGACCAAATCATTTCCTGGTGTGCTCGCTGTTGACCATCTCAGTTTCTTTGTCAGGAAGGGAGAAATCTTCGGACTGGTCGGGCCTGATGGAGCTGGGAAGACAACGACCATGAGGATGCTTGCCGGTGTTATGTCTCCCGATTCCGGTGGCGCAACCGTTGCAGGATTCGATATCAAGACTTCGGCAGAATCAGCCAAGCATAAGCTGAGCTATATGCCCCAACGGTTTGGCCTCTATGAAGAGCTGACAGTTGATGAAAATATCAACTTCTACGCGAAACTCTTTGGTGTCAAACCGACTGAGCGGGATGAGAATGCTGCCCGACTTTTGGTAGCAGCAGGGATGAGCGAGTTCAGAGACCGGCATGCAGGTAAACTGTCAGGCGGCATGAAGCAGAAGCTTGGCTTGGTGTGTGCCCTCATTCATACCCCTGATGTCATTCTTCTTGATGAGCCGACAAACGGCGTTGACCCGGTATCTCGACGAGATTTCTGGCGTATTCTTTACTCTCTGCTGGGCCAGGGAGTAACCATCCTGGTCACGACAGCCTACCTTGACGAAGCGGAACGTTGCCATCGTGTTGCCCTGCTCCATGAAGGACGCATGCTTTTCTGCGACACTCCAGCCCAACTGAAAGCGAATCTGCCGGGTGCAATCCTGTCGGTTGTTACTTTACAGCCAAGGGAAATCAGTGAACTGCTGGCCAATTGTGATGGGATTTCAAACATCATGGTTGTTGGCGATGGCTTACATCTGGTAGTCGATGATGCCGAAAAGCTGATTCCTGGGATAACGGAAATGATCACTACAGCTGGTTTGCCATTTGAGACCGTTGAAGAGGTAACGCCAACGGTAGAAGACCTGTTTATCGAAGCGGTAACGAGAACTTCGGGGAGGACTCAATAATGGACAACTCCCCTGCCGTAGTAGTTACAGACTTGGTAAAGAGATTCGGAGACTTTGTAGCCGTTAACAACATCAACCTCGAAGCCCATAAAGGGGAGATATTCGGTTTCCTTGGCCCTAACGGCGCTGGGAAATCCACGACTATCCGCATGCTGTGCGGTCTGCTCTGTCCCACTTCCGGCAAGGCGCTGGTTAACGGTCTTGACGTGGCAACCCAGGCAGAAGAGGTTCGACAGAGCATTGGCTACATGTCCCAGAAATTTTCTCTCTACAACGACTTGACTGTAAACGAGAACCTGAATTTCTTTGCCGGGATGTACAGCGTTGGCAATGCTGACCTTAAGGAACGCCTGGACTGGGCTATCGAGATGGCTGGGTTACGTGGCCGGGAAAACACCCTGACCGGAACACTGGCTGCCGGATGGAAACAGCGACTGGCATTGGGGTGTGCGGTATTGCATCGACCACCGATAGTGTTTCTGGACGAGCCGACTTCCGGTGTTGACCCGATGTCACGGCGGCAGTTCTGGGACATGATTCACCAGATGGCTGCTGAAGGAGTGACTGTTTTCGTGACGACGCACTATATGGACGAAGCCGAATACTGTAACCGGTTGGTGCTTATCTATCGAGGGAATATCGTTGCTGCCGGTTCTCCGCTGGAACTGAAACAGAAATACATGACTGGCGACCTGTTGCTGGTCGAATGTGCCGATGTGGGCACGGCACTCGAACTGCTCCAGGACGCTCCTGGGGTGGACGATGCAGCCATATTCGGCAATGCGCTCCACCTGGTTGTGGGCAAGGCTTCTGAGGCAACCAGTGCAGTACGGAACTATTTGTCAGACCATGGCATTGCAGTGTCGAAGGTCGAGGCAATACGCCCCAGCCTTGAAGATGTATTTGTTTCGCTGACCACAGCTCGTGGGGCCAAACCGGAGAAGAAAGAATCATGAACCTGAACCGTATGCTGGCAATGGCCAGTAAGGAAATCATTCAGATAAAGCGAGATGCGCGAAGTATTGCCATTGTCGTTGCCATGCCTTTGGTCATGATGCTGGCGTTCGGCTATGGGGTTAGCTTCGATACCAAGCATATCCCTGTCTACATCTTTGACATGGAAGGAAGCCAGCAAAGCCAGGATTTCCTTAAACGGTTCCAGTCATCACAGTATTTCAGGGTGGTAAGAACCGTCAGCAACTATAAGGAACTGGTGCAAGCCATTGATGGCGGGAAATGCCAGATAGGTATCGTTGTCCCGGCAGATTTTTCGAGCAAACTGAAATCGGGTGAGACGGTTAGTGTCCAGGCACTTGCCGATGGCACTGACAGCAACAGCGCCAACCTGGGCATGGGCTACAGTCAAGCGGTTGTACAATCCTATCTTCAGCAGGTTCAGTTGCAATGGCAGCAACGTCAAGGACGCGGCCAGGGACAACCGGTCATCAGTGTCGATTCCCGTACATGGTTCAATGAAAGTCTCGAAAGCATGGCAACCATTGTTCCTGGGGTGGTCGCACTGGTAATGGCGGTTGTAGGGACTTTTCTGACCTCCATGACCATTGCCCGCGAATGGGAACGGGGAACCATGGAGCAGCTTATCTCCACCCCAGTCAGTTCCATGGAAATCATGCTCGGCAAGTTGACTCCGTATCTGATTGTTGGACTGTTCGATACCTGTGTCTGTGCCGCAATGGGAGTCTGGTGGTTCGGGGTAGCGTTCCGTGGCTATGTCTGGGTGTTTATGCTCAGTTCCGTCCTGTTCCTGACGGTTGTGCTTTCCATGGGATATTTCATTTCGGTAATAGCCAAGACCCAACTTGCGGCAAGCCAGATTTCCCTCATTGTTACGTTCCTGCCAGCCTTTCTGCTATCCGGGTTTATGTACCCGATTGACCAGATGCCAGCCATTATCCAGGTGATTACGCACATCATTCCGGCACGGTACTTCATGTCTATCTTAAGGAACGTGTTCCTGAAAGGCACTTCTATCATGTCGATGTGGCAGGACTTCCTGGGTTTAGGACTTTTTGCGCTGATACTCGCGTTCGTGGCAACTCAGGCATTCAAGAAACGGCTAGATTGAGGGGTATGAGATGTTTGGTCGATTAAAACACATGCTGATAAAGGAGTTCATTCAGGTTTTCCGTGACAAACGTGCCCGGTTTCTCCTGTTTGGCCCACCAATTATCCAGATGATGATTTTCGGATACGCGGCAACTCTGGAAATCAAGCATGTTCCAACTGTCATTGTTGATTATGACAACAGCCAAGTCAGCAGGGATTTGGTTTCACGATTTGAAGCCAGCCGATATTTCGATATCCGCAAAAAACTTCCCGATTCACGACAGGTCAAGCAATTGATAGACGATGGTGACGTGACCATGGCGATTCAGATTAATGCCGGATTCGCCAAGGATATCCGCAAAGGGCAAACCGCTCATGTTCAAGTTCTCGTCGATAGCACTAACTCGAATACTGCTCTGGTTGGCCTTGGCTACGTAAACGAGATAGCAGCCAAATTTGCCAGCGATTACCTGAAAGAGACGTTGGAACGTACAGCGCCGTTTGCCATTACACAGATGCCGAAAATCGTTCTGGACAAGCGCCCTTGGTACAACACCGATATGTCGAGTCAATGGTTCTTCGTGCCTGGGGTCATCGGCAATTTGGTTCTCGTCATCGTCGTCACCCTGACCGCCTTTGCCGTTGTACGGGAACGTGAGATTGGCACCCTGGAACAAATCATGGTTACACCCATTCGCCGTTCTGAATTCATCCTGGGGAAAACGATTCCGTTCTTTCTCATCGGGCTGTTAGACGCGGCTCTGATTTCAACGATTGGCATTCTTAAGTTCAGCATCCCGTTACGCGGGAGTATCGGGGTGTTAGCCTGTGGCACTGTGCTGTTCCTTCTCTGTGTGCTTGGCATCGGTCTCTTTATCTCCACAGTTTCATTGACCCAGCAGCAAGCAATGATGACCTCATTTTTCTTTATCATGCCATCGGTTATTTTCTCCGGGTTCGGTTCGCCTATCAGCAGCATGCCCGAATTTTTCCAGTACCTGACGTACATAAATCCAATGAGGTACTACCAGATAGTCTTGAGAAGCGTCTATCTCAAGGGGGTCGGGCTTGATGTTCTCTGGCCAGAGATGGCTGCTATGGCTGTTATCGGGGTATCAATGCTGATGGTCAGTGTCTTGAGATTCCAGAAGTCATTGGAATAGCCAGGTAGTTAAGTACTGCTGTATGGAATATTTCGTCGGTTTCATGGTGTGCATATGGGTTATGTTCGTGATTATTGCGTTTTGGCCAAAGAGAAAGGACTGATGGAAAGCATCGAATATTAAGGGTTTTATAGTCCCTCGTCGTTGCGAAGGGTTTTTTTAAAAATCCTATATGCAAAATCGGCGAGAGCTATTGGCCAATATAATACGTTAGATATTTTGTCAGCTGGTAAGGCCTCGCACTGATGTTGAGTGCCGGTAAAGCCGGTCTTTGGGGAATATCCCAGCGACCGGCTTTTTTTATTTAGAACAGGACAAGGCCGGGAACTCATCCCTGCCGGGGCGCGGGTGAAGTCTGGGACGGTGGGTGATATAAGATATGCAATAAAATGTAAACTAATGGTTTACATATTGTGCAGCAACTTATATATTGATGCTCATGCGTTCAAGTGGTTCAATTATAAAATAGGTGCTTAAATGTCAACTAATAGTTTACATTCAAGTAAAAATCTGAAAGCAGCACTATTTTCCTTGCCGAATGGCATGCCGGTTACAACCAGTCAGATGGAGCAGATGGGTATATCCCGCCAACTGGTACACCGGTATGTGCTGAATGGCTGGCTGGAGTCACTCGGATATGGCTACTTCCTGCGTGCCGGTGATGAGCTTACCCGGAATGGCGCTGTGGCAGCTCTTGAAAGCCAGGGGCATGATGTCCACATAGGCGGAAAATCGGCTTTATCACTTAGAGGAACCATACATTATCTAGCCCTTGGCAAAGATAAGCTGACCCTGTACCGGATGTCACGCAAGAAGATACCCG
>Ga0209016_1003113_pt1 | contig 10206 bp, 7 predicted proteins | sample EPASupsiteSAE305_FD_187265 | JGI IMG/M metagenome (GOLD analysis project Ga0209016, IMG submission 187265) | Bioremediated contaminated groundwater microbial communities from EPA Superfund site, New Mexico - SAE3-05 (SPAdes) (version 2) | ecosystem: Environmental > Aquatic > Deep subsurface >...
CCCGCCACAAGCGAATCAAGGTGCTGGGGGCCACGGCGGCCCAGCTCGAGCAACAGCTTTCGTAACAGGTTGCCCCCGTTTCCTCACGGAGCGGGGATTTTGGTTTAAGGAAAGGAAATCAAGATGCTGTTGGCTAAACATGGTGATCGTGTACGCGTTCATTACACCGGAACGCTTGAAGACGGATCAATCTTTGACTCTTCGGAGGAGACCCAGCACGAAGGGTGCGGTTGCAGCTCAGGCGGCTGCGGGTCGGAGTGCGGTAGTGATCCGCTGGAGTTTGTGATCGGTGAAGGTAACGTGATCCCCGGATTTGAGAAGGCGGTGATCGGCCTGGCCGTGGGCAGCAGCACCACGGTCACCATCCCCTGCGATGAGGCCTATGGCCCCCGCCATGATCAGATGGTGGCGGTGGTTGATCGCAGCGAACTGGGTGACGGCGTCGAGCCGATCGAGGGGCAGCATCTGGAAGTGGTGCTGCAGGATGGCAGCAGTATGCCGGTGCTGATCACCGAGGTGACCGATAGCAGTATCACTATTGATGCTAATCACCCCTTGGCCGGAAGAGACCTGACGTTTGCTATCCGCCTGGTTGCACTAGTGTAACACGCAGCACAGATACGAAACGAACAAAGGCTGCCCGGATTGGGCAGCCTTTGTTCGTTTGTAGATGGTAACGCGCAGGTCTATTTGCTGGCAGCAACGGTGGAGCCCACCGCCTCTACACTGAAATCCTTGGCGTTCCCGGGCGGATTGATGATCACCAGGGTAAAGGGTATCGTCTTGCCGGGGGGCACTTCCAGATTGGTCAGCGAATCACCGAACTGGTTGTTCATGGCCGCTTCGATCTTCTCCCACGGCATGCTGGCCAGTTGTTCACGGGTCAGCTGGTTGCCGGCGTAAGCCAGTTGGGTTACCACCGGCTCGCTGGTGTCGCTGAACAGGGTTGCCTTGACCTGCAGGGCTGCCCGGGGCTTATTGAAGCTGTTCAAGGCTTCTCCAGTAATGATCAGCAGGTCGCCGGCCGCAGCCTTGTTCAGGTAGGCAGCCTGCAGCTGCTGAACCGTGATCTTGCCTTCCTCAACCTGGGCTTGTGTGCCAAAGAAGAGGGCTGGTTTGGCGCCGTTGCCCAGGAACAGATAGCCCATGTAGCCCAGAGCCCCCACCAGCAACAGGCAGGCAATGATGACCAGGGTTGAGGTAATCGGGCTTTGGATACGACGGGAGGCGATCGACAGAGGCGATGCCTCGCCGGCGCTGTCCGCGTGGAAGGTAAAATCCATGGTTGTTGTCTGTTCGGGTGCTGCAACCGGTACCGGCGGTGCATCTACGGTGCCGAAATCAAACAGACCGCCACTGCCTTGGGTTGCGTTGGCCGGCATTGCCACACTGGCGGCCTCGGTACCAAAGTCGTAATCCCCCAGGCTGAAGCTGTCTGCTGAGGGAGCAGCGCCGGTGGGTTGTGCTGTGCCAAAGTCCACGGCAGAAAAATCCAGACCATCGGACGGTGCAGCACCCGATTGCGGTTCTGCATCGCTAAAGCTGAATCCCAGGTCGTCGCCAGTGTTTTCTGTTGGCTGACGCGCGGCTGTCATGCCGCCGAACTCGGCGCCGTCAAGGTTGAAGCTGTCGTCGGGCCGGGAAACACTGACATCGCCGAAATCAAAGCCGCCGAAGTCGATCTCGCCACCCGGTGCAGCCGCGACAGCAGTCGGCTTGGTGGTGAAGTCAAAGGTGATGTTCTGTTGGGGAACCGGTGAAGCGCTGACTTCGCCAAAGTCGAAGTTGATCTCCGGTGAGTGCTCAAGCTCGCCCGCCTGGGGCAGCACCGTACCGAAGTCGAGACCAGAGGCAGGCAGAGGCGGTGGCGTAGCGGCAGCTGGAGTCTGGTCAACTTCGACATCGGCGAAGGAGATCTCGCCCAGCTCCAAGGTTGGGGCCGTGGCGGCGATGGCTGCCGCTGAGGCAGTCTCTACAGCCGGTGGAGCATACTCTTCGGGGGCTGCCGCACCGGGCTTCCGAACGGTGAAGACGTGCCGGCATTTGGCGCAGCGGACCTTGGCGCCACGCTCCGTCACCTTGTTGTCGTCAAGCTTGAACTTGGTCCGGCACTGCTCGCATTGGATGATCATCGCCAGCTCCGTTAAGCGGGTTGGTTGTCGCGCAGGCCTCGCAAGGCCAATAAAACAGCGATTTTGTATCAGAAAGGGGCAGTGGTGTCAATTTCTTATCCGTCGGACCGGTGCTGGCAGTAGGCAGCAATCGGGCATTTGCGGCACGCGGCGCCGCTTTTGCCAGTGCAGCCTTCGGTGATACCCAGGTGGCAGATACTGAAGTCATATCTGATCGGGTCATCCGGTGACAACTCGCGCAGACCGGCTGTGATCTCCAATGCCATCCGCCAATCGGGGGTACGGCGGGTAGTGAGGCCCAGTAACCGTGCGATTCGCTCAATGTGGCGATCCACCGGGATCACCAGCTGGCTGGGTCTGACCGATGTCCAGAGCCCGAGGTCGATACCGTCGTCCGGCCGCGCCACCCAGCGCAGAAACATGCAGAGCCGCTTGCAGGCACTGCCTCCGGACGGAGCCGGAAACAGGAAGCGGAAGCTGCTGCCGTCGGCAAGGCCTCCGGGGCCATACACCGGCCGGTAATCAAACGTCAGCAGTGCGGAGCTGAAGCCGTTCAGCCCCTGTTCGACGGTTGCAGCCTGCGGGTCGTGAAAGCGGGCGAAAAAAGCCTCAATGCTGCCGGCCTGCTGCCGCATCAGACGGATGGCCCATACCAGGGCGCGCAGGTCATCTGCGTTGTTAAAACGATGCTTGAAGCCGGCAAAGACGTCCGGCTGCCGCAGCGGATCGAAGCGATCAATAAGGCCTGCCGGTGAAGGGCCCAGCTGCTCGAAGATGCGTCCCAGGCTGCCCTTGATCACCGTGACACTGCCATAGGCGAAGACCGCAGAGATCAGCGCCACCACTTCGCGATCGGCTGGATCGGCATAGCGGTGACAGAAGGAGAGCGGGTCGTTGGCCAGGTGGCGCTGTGAGCGCCCGGCGTAGAGGGACTCGAGGGTGGCTTTGAGGGAGCGGCCGGACACTACACCTCAGCCTCGCGCAGGAACAGGGCGGCATCTTCCGGTGAGGTCGGGTTGATGTAGAAGCCGGTGCCCCACTCGAAGCCGGCGATGGAGGTCAGCCGCGGCACCAGCTCGATATGCCAGTGGTAATCATACTCCAGTGAGCTCCAGAGACCAGGCTTGCCCGGCCGCCGGTGCATCGGCGGGCAGGTGTGCAGGATGAAGTTGTAGGGGGCATCTTTGAGCACCAGCTTGACCCGCAGCAGCATGTCCCTGAGCGCAACCGCCAGTTCGGCCAGTTGGGCGTCGTTCATCAGGGCAAAGTCGTGGGCGTGCTGTTTGGGATACAGCTTGAGCTCAAAGGGGAAACTGGAGGCGTAGGGGGCCAGGGTGACATAGTTGGCAAACTCACGCACGATCCGGCTGCCCTGATCAAGCTCGAAGGCGATGATGTCGCAGAACAGGCAACGTTCCTTGTCGGCGTAGTGTTTGCGGCAGACCTTCAGTTCGGTGGCCGCCACCGGCGGCAGCATCGGCACGGCAATCAACTGACTGTGGGAGTGGGCCAGGGTGGCGCCGGCACGGGCGCCGTGATTCTTGAACAGGATCATGTAGCGGAAGCGGAAATCCCGCCGCAGGTCCAGCAGTCGGGTGCGCCAGGCAATCAGCACTGCAGTCAGCTCAGCCGGGGTCAGGTCGGCCATCGAACGCTCGTGGTCCGGGGTTTCGATAATCACCTCATGGGCGCCGATGCCGTTCATCACGTCATAGGGGCCGTAGCCGCGATTGTCCAGATCTCCCTCTACCCGCAGGGCCGGGTACTTGTTGGGGATCACCCGCACCTGCCAGTTGGCGGCGTTGGGCAGGCCGCTGGGGCGGCTGGCGTAGATCTCGGGCGGCGTCTTGTCCTCATTGCCGTAGCAAAACGGACAGGCGGTCATCGGCAGCGCTTCCGGCTCGGTCTGGAAGTCCCGTGGCCGACGGCCCCGCTCGGTGGCGATGATTACCCAATGTAGCTTTAATGGATCCCATCTCAACTCAGACATACCTAACCTCTCTATCCGAGGAACGAGGATTTTTTCGTTCTGGTGCTGACAATCGAGGAATGACGAGGAGGCGTACCATGGAGTACGCCGCACAAGGCATTTCGAAGATTGGCGGAGCCAGGACGGAAAAAGACCGTTTCCTTATCATATTAACCAGTCGTTGGCTTCCAGCTCCGGCCCCTCATAGTTCAGCATCAGTGGCGCATCAGATGGCCAGCGGCCGATCTGTTCAGTGTCGCGGGTCAGGGTCAGCGAGGCGAACAGTTTCGCTTTGGGCTGCAGGTTCAGCCCCTCCAGCGGGATGGCCACCTCGCAGCTGCGGTCGATGGCCCAGCGACAGCAGGCGTTGGTGGGCACCCAGCCACCACTCTCCTTGGCCAGCAGCATCCCCTGGTTGGCGCTGCGTTGCATCGGCAGGCGGTACTCGCGGTCGGCAATCAGGTGCAGCGCCAGCAGATCAACCTCTTTCAAGAGCCGCGACAGGTCCTGCATGCCGTCGATCCTGAAGAACAGGGTGTCGCGGTTGTACCCCCAGTAGAAACCCTGCAGCATCCGGTCGGCGGAGTGCATAGCCGAGCCCTGGCGGGTCAGGTCAAACAGACCGGCTGCCAGCCACTCGAAGTAATCACTCACCCGGCCGTTGATGGCCGGCGTGATAAAACCGGCCGGCTCCCGTACCAGGCCGGCCGGGCTTTTCTTCTTGATCGGCTCCAGCAGGTTGGGGGGCGGATCGAGACCCAGCAGCCGGTAGACATTGGTCAGATGTTGCCGGAACAGGTGGTCGAAGCGGTCGCTGTGAGGTGAAAAATGGTCGTCGCCGAACCACCAGAACCAGTCGCTGCCCTCAGCGGCGTATAGCGAGGTGCAGAGCATACGGGCCGTTTCGTCACCGTTGGTGCCGCAGGCCTGCAGGATATGGGCCGCAGCCGGATGATGCTGGCTGACCGCCTGGCGGGCCTGGTGCAGCAGGTCCCAGGCCAGGTTCTCTTCGGGATGGCCGATCCAGATGCCGTAGTTGGCGTTGATCCAGGAACCGGGGTGGATCCGGTGCAGCCGTCCCTCGAAGGCGGAGTGGTCCAGCACCTCGCTGCAGGTGGTCAGCCGTAGGTCCTGCGACTCGGCCACGGCAGTGTAGAGGCCGGACAGGAAGTCGTAGGCGTTGGCGTGGTAGAACTCCCAGGCATTTTCGCCGTCCAGGATCACCGGGATCACCCGTCCTTCGCTGCCGATCTGCTGATGGATCTGGCGCAGCCGGCCGCAAAAATCCAGCACCGCCCGGCCGGGGTCCCACTGGCTGTAGCTGAAGCCGATCAGGTCGGACAGACGATGGTCGCGGAAGAAGATGCCCAGGTCGCCGTGGCTGGTGGTGTAGCGCCAGGGTCGGTAGAGCCGCTCATTGTGGTGACCCAGTCCTCCGTCCAGTGATCTGGCCAGCACCTCTTCGTCGCTGGCCACCCAGCTCAAACCACACTCTGCGATGATCGAGAGCACTTCGTCGCTGACCGACCCTTCCGAGGGCCACATGCCGCGGGGGGTGATGCCCAGCACCTCCTGGAAGTAGGCCAGACCGCGCCGGATCTGCGCGGCAGCGTCCTCCGGGTGGCGGAAGCGCTCCTTCGGCAGGGTCACCTTGGGCATTGCCTCACGGGCCAGTTGGGTGTCACATACCAGTGGCAGGATCGGATGAAAGTAGGGCGACAGGGCCAGCTCGATCCGCCCCTGCTGGTGCAACCGTTGGTAGAGCGGCAGGATCTCGTTCAGCAGGCGTCGTTGCGTGGCGAACAAGAGCGCCACGTCGTCGGTGCTGTAGCCCTCACCCTTATCCAGCAGTTGGCGGAACTCAGGGAAGCGGCGACGGGCCGCCTCGCCGGTCCAGGCCAGGAAGAAGCAGACCTGCAGGTCCCGCAGATCCTGGTGGCTGAAGTGGCGGATCCGCTCCCGTGCCGAGCCCGGCTTGCCCTCGCCCGCCATGTAGAGCAGTTCAAGATAGCGGCGGTGGGGCTCGATCATCCGTTGTCGGTTGGCGGAAAAGAAGTTCTCCAGCAGGAAGACCTTGTCGTCATCGGTCATGGTGGCCGGGTCCTGCTGACCCTTGATCAGGAAACGATCCACCGCATGGCCGGCGGCGTAGTCCAGCAGCTGCTCGATTAACGACGGCACCAGATTGAAGACCGCCCGGGCGCCGGGCGTGTCCTCCACGATGGCCGGCATGTCGTAGTAGTCTTTGATGGCGTGCAGGTAGGTCCAGGGCAGCACGTACTCGTTCTGCACCGTATCCTTGTAGTACGGCTGATGCATGTGCCAGATGAAGACCAGATCGAGGGGGGCGCTCATCGCGACTACTCCAGCTCTTTCTTCCAGCGCTCCACCTTTTTCTGATACTCGTTCAGCAGTTTGGCGGCGGTCTTGTCATCCTTTGATTCGGCCACGATATGCACGAAAGACCGGTACTGATCCGGCAGCACCAGGGCCCAGTCGTTGCCAAGATGGACCTTGATGCCGTCGATGAAGCTGGCCTCTTTATCCAGCGAATCCTCGCTCATCTTGCGCATGATGCCGCCCTTCATCTCAAACGGGCAGGGGACGCTGGTCTGCAGGAAGGCACGCTGCGGCGCGTCGGCCAGCGCCTTGGAGAACGGTACCCCCAGCGTGGCCGACAACTCGATCAACTTGCCGATAGCGAACATGCCGTCAAAGGCTGCCTGGAACACCGGGAAGGCAAAGCGGCCATCGGTGGTGGCGGCCATGATCACCTCGGAGGAGCTGGCCGCTTCCAGCATGGCTCGGTCGTTGCTCTTGGTACGGGTCACGGTGCACTTGCGTTTGAGGGCCATCTGCTCGATGGTGGAGGGGGCCTGCACCGGCACAGCGATGGTACCGCGTTTTTCATTGCGCAGCTTAAGGGCCGTCACCAGGGCCAGCAGTTCCACACCCTCATGCAGGGCGCCGGTTTCATCCACCAGGGTGATCGCCTCGGCGTTGGGTTCCAGCCAGAAACCGGCCTGGGCCTTGAGCGAACCGACCACCGTGGCCAACTGGGCCAATGCATCGGCCTTCGGCTTGGGAGTCACGCCGCCGCGCCCCTCATCCACATAGGCGTTCAGGGCGACCACATTGCAGCCCAGCTCGTTCAGGAGCATCGGCAGCACCTGACAGGCTGGCGAAAAGTTAAAGTCCACCACCACGGTCCAGGCTGCCTTGCGGATCACCTCCTGGTTCAGTGCCCGCAGGTAGCCTTCACGATAAAAGTCCACCGCCTGGGGCAGTTCGATGATCGCCCCCGGTTCGGTGTGGTGGGCCCGCCGGAAGTTCTCCTTGAAGAAGATCCGCTCGGCGTTTTTGGACATGTTGGTGGAGAAGTCAAGACCGTCGCCATCCAGGAAGACGATCTCCATCGAGGCAGGGTCGTCCTGGGCCTGACGGAAGTGGAAACCGCCTACCTCGCCGAAGGTTTTCAGCTTGTAACGGATGATCGGCAGCGAGGTCATGGTCATATCCCGCACATAGACCCCGGCCGAAAGCAGGCCACCAACAAAACAGCGCTTGAGCATGCGCGAGGAGCGGTTGGCATCCCGTCCGCCCAGCACGAAGCTGCCCTTGGGCAGCATGGTGCCGTAGGCGCAACCCAGCTTGGCCACAAACTCCGGGGTCAGTTCCACATTGGACAGGCCGCTGATGATCGCCCCCTCGAACAGCGATTTCTTCCACTTCTCGCCCCAGATCAGGTTGGCGGTGACGATGGAGCCGGCCTCGATCACCTTGCGGGGCCAGATCTTGACATCGGCCTTGATCTGCACCTCGTCGCCGATGGAGGTGTCGTCAGCCACGATCACCCCTTCATTCAGTACGGCGGACTGTCCCACCCGCACGTTGGCGCAGACCACGCTGTCGGTGATGCGGGCACCTTTCTTGACATAGGCGTTGTCCCAGAGCACACAGCGGTTGAGTTTGACCCCGGCCTCAATGGTGCAGTTGCGGCCGATAACCGAGTCCTTGATCTGCACGTCGCCGCGGATCTGGGAGTTGTCGCCGATCACCACCGTGCCGGACAGCCCGGTAGCGTCCTCCAGGGTCACGTCGGTGCCGATCCGCAGGTCCTTACCGACGTAGTCCTGCTTCTCCTCGTCGATTTTCAGGTTGACCTTACCCTTGAAGATGTCGTGGTAGGCCTCACGGTAGGAGTCGGTGTTGCCGATGTCGCGCCAGTAACCCTTGGCGCTGAAGCCGTACAACGGGTCCTTGTTCTTGAGCATCAGCGGGAACAAATCCTGGGAAAAGTCGAAGTTTTCCCCTTCGGGGATGTAGTTGAAGATCTCCGGCTCCAGCACGTAGATGCCGGTGTTGATCGTGTCGGAGATCACCTCGCCCCAGCCCGGTTTCTCCAGAAACTGGGTGATCCGCTTCTCCTTGTCGGTGATTACCACCCCGAACTGCAGCGGGTCCTTGACCGAGGTAAGGGTGATGGTGGCCATGGCCTGGTTGTCGGCATGGAAATCCAGCACCTTTTTCAGGTTGAAGTCGGTTAAGAGGTCGCCGGAGATCACCATGAACCGTTCGTCCAGATATTTCTCGGCCGCCTTGACCGCACCGGCGGTGCCCATATCCTCCAGCGGGGTGACGTAGGTGATCTTGACCCCGAAATCGGAGCCGTCGCGGAAGAAGTTTTTGATCACCGCCGGCTGGTGATAGAGCAGCATTACCAGATCGGTGATGTCGTGTTTTTTCAAAAGCTCGACGATATGCAGCATGATCGGCCGATTGAACAGCGGGATCATCGGTTTCGGGATGCTGCTGGTGAGGGGTTGGATGCGGGTGCCGAAGCCGCCGGCCATGATGACTGCCTTCATAAAAATCTCCTTGGGATAAAATTACATTCCGCTGGCCTTGTGCTGGGCCTTTTTGGCCAGCACCCGCTTGATCTCTTCCTTCAGCTCGGTCAGGTCGCCGGACTTGACCACGTAGCTGTCGGCCAGCCAGGCCGAGAAGTCGTCCTTGTAGCAGGAGAAGGCTGAGCAGAGGATCACCGGCATGTCGTGGCGTTCCTTGACGATCCGCTGCAACAGCTCGATGCCGCTTTCGTTTTTGAGTTTGATGTCCAGCACTGCCAGGTCGAAGGCGCCGTTTTCCAGTTTTTCTACCGCCTCGGCTGTGGTGGCTGCGGTGGCCACCTCATAGCCTTCGTCTTTCAGTTCCTCTGCGTAGAGCAGGCGGATGTTGGCCTCGTCGTCGACCACCAGGATCCGGTTCATGGCTGCTCCTCCTTACGGGTGGGTAGTTTGATGCTGTAGCGTACTCCGGCCTCCGGTGGCGCCACCACCAGGAACGGGATGTCCAGTTTTTCGAGCATGTTGCGGCACAGGGCCAGGTTGAGGCCGGAGCCCATCTCGCGGGTTTCGGCAAAGGGGGTCAAGAGTGCCTCCAGCTCTTCCTGGTTCAGGCGGCGGCTCAAGTCGTCGATCTGGATTACGATCCGGTCGCCTTCCTGACAGGTGCTGATCTGCAGAGAGCCGTTCTCCAGGCCGTCGATGGTGCCCAACAGGATGTTGCGCAGGCAGTAGGAAAGTTGCTTGTAATCGACGTAGGCCTGGGGCAGGTCGTCGGCCGGGTGGAAATGGCAGCTGTAGTTCTGGGTCAGGGCCTTCTCCTGGATGTCCCGGATCACGGTCTCCACCAGTTGGTTCACATCCCAGAAGTCACGGATCGGATAGAGGGCGTCGGAGTAGGTCAGGATCTCGTCCAGCACCTCTTCCATCTGGCGGGCCTCAGCCACAATCGAATCGATGAAGGTACGCTTGGGGTCGCTGTCCGGGGTGGCCTTGAGCACCGAACGGGCAAACCCGCCGATCACCATCAGCGGGTTGCGGATCGAGTGGGCGATGCTGGAGGTAATCCGGCCCACCAGGGCCATCTTCTCCATCTTGACCAGCAGCTCCTGCTGCTCCTGCAGACGACGATTGGCTTCCTGCAGTTTGGTCACCTCTTCCTGCAGCCGTTCGTACAGCGAAGCCCGCTCAATGGCGAAGGCCACCGGAAAGGTGAAGGTCTCGATGGAACGCAGGTCATCGTCGGTAATCGGCTGGCGGG
>Ga0209016_1003114_pt1 | contig 10205 bp, 12 predicted proteins | sample EPASupsiteSAE305_FD_187265 | JGI IMG/M metagenome (GOLD analysis project Ga0209016, IMG submission 187265) | Bioremediated contaminated groundwater microbial communities from EPA Superfund site, New Mexico - SAE3-05 (SPAdes) (version 2) | ecosystem: Environmental > Aquatic > Deep subsurface >...
TATATTTTAAACCAAGTTCCAGCCTTGCAATTTCATTTGTTTTAATATCTCCTATAAGCCAGGCATTTGCATAGCCTCCATTATTTCCTTTTTTCATTATTTCACACCACTCATCAATAGAAGATGCATATTGTGTAGCGTGTCTCATTCGTGAGAATTCAGGAATACCATTTTTGTCGAAAGGAAAGAAAGCCGCAATAGTTGTTTCCGAACCAACAATCCCTGCACTAGTTACAAAAAAATCTGTTCCACTATGAATATATCCTGCCATTGATTGCATTAATATTCTATTACCTTTCTGAGGAAGAATATCTAAAATTATATTGAACTGAGGAATGAAATACGGACACATCGTGTTGTGTCCAAGAACAATGTCTCCATCTACAGTCATACTGCCTGTTGCAATAAACGAGCTACATGATTCTTTAACGGGAGTGGGGGAATTTGGAGCTATAGAATCTTTTATAGTAGGCCACCAATATCCTATAATTTCAGCATTACCATTGAGAGTTACAATTTCATCCCGGGTAGCTGTAACTCCTGCAACTTTCATTCCTTCAACAATTCCATCTATTTCTTCTAAATTTTCAGGATCTACTTTGGGTGTAAACATTTTCCCGGCTTCCTGAACCAGCCATTGCCATTCAATAGCACTTTGATAATACCATACTTCACTTAGTACCCTGAGAGATTCCTTTATATCTTTAGCCATTAGATATCCATGCTGGAAACCTCGTTCTCTGGGAGTTCCTTCGATATGAAGATATGTCCATCCATTCTTTTCGTGTCTATTTGCTTTTGATAGCCACGTTTTTTGTTCTCCGGTAAGTTGTTTGCCAGTCTGCCCCTGGACAAAAACCGGGGAAATAAAAATCAATAATAGGAGAATAACAGCTTTCTTTTTCATGACATTAAGATTTAAAATTTCCTATTATATAAAACAACAAGAAAGAAGGATAGGTTTATTAATAATATATTATAAACCTTATTGATATTCAATTGTTTATTACTAGGTGTAGTTATGAAACAGAGGTAAAACTAAAAACGAAGCTATATGAAGAAATTATTTTTAACCACAATTATTATTTTATCCATGGTGCTAGGTGCCAGTGAAATGCGTGCACAAACCACAGAAGCTCAGCTTAATCAGGTAGAGTTGCTAAAACAGTATTTTGGAACCTGGAAGTCCGATTACAAAGACACTACAGAAGTTTTTGTAATGACTCCTTATGGAAAAGGCATGCAAGTTAGCTTTAAGGCTACTACTAAAGGAAAGGTTATCTACCAGTGCAAACAAGTATGGGGATATGATATAGAGAGTGATAAGGTATTAGGCATCCAATTTGTAAGAGCTTCTTCAAGCACAGTTTTATATGTATGCTGGTTTACATCTAAGAATATCAATGAAACTATAGAGTATGCGGCTCGTAATGATGGAAAGATTGAAAAGACTAACTCTCAATGGAAAGAAGACTTTAAATCGCGTGATATGTTTATACAAAGTCACATGATAAATAATAAAACAGTTTCCATGCGTACATTCATGCGTGTGAAATAGAAATCCTGTCAGAAAAAATCCAGTGCAGCGTAATGCAACACTGGATTTTTTTTGTTCTTAAAGTTCCTCTTCTTTCATTTTAATTGGAACAACGAAAAGAGGAACCATAGTTCTTTTTAGAATAGCTTTCGCATCATTTCCCATAATAATACTATCCAGCCAGTTTCTGCCGTGAGTTCCTAAAACAATAATGTCGGCATTAATTTCTTTTGCAGTTTCCAGTACGGTTTGGGCTATCTGACCTTCTTTAATTATTGTATTAATTGATTCGTCGCCAAGACGCTTTTTTGTTTCATCCAGAAATTTCTGCAAGGTAACTTTAAAGTTTTCAATATATTGAATTCTGAATTCGAAAACAGCAGGACTTCCTACATAGTAATTAGGATGTTCGTATAACACGTGCAGTAACGTAATCTCGGCATTCATTGCCTTAGCCATGTTATAGCCAGCTTGGGCCACTACCTCGGCGCTTTTGTCGTAATCAATGGCTATCAATACTTTTTTTATTTCCCTTGCTCCCATACTGTTGTTTTTTAAGTGGTTGATATCTTAAGGTTTAATGCATATTCCTGACATTATAACAAATCAGTGTACGGAAAGGTTGAAATACTATGCATTTCCTGAGAAGCCCCACATCTAAGGCTGAATATTTAATTTGTTTGTTAAAGTTGAACACTTGATTCTTGAGTATCTTCTCGCTAAAAAACTTGTTTGAAGACAGTTCTGAAATCTGAATTTCATATTTTGCTTGCCCGAAGATTATTGTAAAAACCATAATCAGAAAAAGATAAAGAAGTGCTAGTATCATATTGCTTTAAGATTTTGTTGTTTGTAATTCTTTGTGTACCCAGATTTTATTTATGATGCAAAGATATGGGCATAAGTAATGCGCTCCAAAAAGAAAATGTAGGAATCGACAAAAAAATCATCTTTTGCAGAAAAAATCACAATTGTTTGAAAATGTATAATTTCTAGTCTGATGGCCCTTGGCTTTTCATGCCTTTTTTGCAAAATAAGCCTACACATTTCACGACAGCACTCACGACAGCACTCACGTACGTTTAAAATGCTGATATATATTAAGTTGCAAACTATTTCGTAAAACTAACAGCAGACGTTACAGCAGCGAAGAAATATATTAAATAGTTTTATTTTTATTTCATAAAAACAAAACCTGTGTTTTAGCTTGAAAAATTATGGGTAAATGCAGAAATTAAATTCTCAAACTATTAGCTTGTTATTTATTGACCAATGAATTTTATTTATTGAGCAATGGCGGAGAATTATTGGTGAATGGATTTTGATTATTGAGGTTTAGTTTATATCCGCATTTCCTCACTAAAAAAAGCTCTCATAAAAAATAAAAATGCAAAATTGATCTAGCAATCTAGCGGAGTAACCTTAAATATTTGTATACCAGTTTGATATAGGTGTTAGATTAAATTGTTTTGATCTAGCGGTAATCTAGCAATCTGGCACTAGTAGTCACAATTAGGTATCATTACCCGCTTTTTTGACTGTTTTTATTCAAAAACAGAAGATTTTTATATGTAATTGTAGATATGAAACATCAGATATTGTGAATTTGAAACATTATTAAATCTATTGAACTTTATCTTTGCAACATCGAAACTCTAGTGATAGATGTTTAATTAAGAACTGTATTTTCCTTGCTTTAGTCTTTGTTAATAATACAAATAAAGCATTAAGTTGTAAAAATGAAAAAGAAACAATTGATTCTGTCGTATCTATTTATGGCGATGTTAATGTCGATAATGATATTAACGTCATGTGACAGTGATAAGATAGTTTCAACTGTAAATCCATTCGATGAAACTACGGAAAGTGGAGGTGTCTTGACACGAGACAAAGTTGTTGTTATTAGCGATGTTCATCTTGGTAATGACACTACTTACTCTGAATGTGTAAAGCATTTGCCTTTATTGAGGAAATTCCTTACACAGGTACGTGGCTCAAAAACTATAAAGGAATTAGTTATTGCCGGTGATATGCTCGACGAATGGTATATTCCTTCGCGAACAGATACTTACAATGGTGGTACTCAAAAGGATTTTGTGAGAAAAATAGCTCAATCCAACAAAATTGTTGTAGACGAACTGAATAATATTATTCAGGATAAAAAAATAAAGGTTACTTACGTACCAGGTAATCATGATTTGCTTATTACGGCAGATAATGTAAATGAAATATTTCCAGGTATCAATCAGGCTCGTGATGAAGGAAAACTAGGATTAGGTACGTATCATCCGGAAGATTTTCCTCAGATAGCTATTGAACATAGTCACCGTTACGATTTCTTTTGTGCTCCTGATCCATATAGCAAACAAAATGAGCCTGTAGGATCTATTCTTCCTCCGGGATATTTCTTCACTCGTATTGCAGTGAATTCGGTAACAAACTATCCTGCAGCTTCAGAGATTATTCAACCTAGAACTGTGAATCCCAGCTCTGCTTCGGATAGCGAACAGGTAAATAACTATATCTATTATAATTGTTGGAAAAAAGTACTCTCAACTCTTATTCCTGTAAAAGATAATTATGATGAAAAAATTATCGTAACAAATATTGGAAATCTTAAAGAGCCATATTCTATAAACGATGTTCTGCCTTACAATACACAAGATGGCAAGATTGATATGAACCTCTTTAGTGGAAGTTGTAGTCAGCAAGCATGGGAGAAACGTTTGGCATACAACAATGTTCCTAAGATGACAAATGCAGAAGATGCCATACCTGGTAGTTTAAAGACATCATTTCTTGATGAACAAGCAAATACGCAGTATTTCAAAAATAGTAATTCGAATGTGCGAATCGTTATCTTTGGCCATACACATATACCAATGGTGACATCATCTACCAACACAAAAAATGAGGCTTGTATTTATGCTAATTCAGGTACATGGACAGATGAAAAAGTAAAGGCCGGTCAGCCTGCAGTTAATCAGAAAAAGAAAAATATGGATTTCGTTGTCATTGAACGACAACATAATAATAAATCAATGGTTGATGTGGAATTGTTCAACTTCCATAATGGTGTTAATAATTCAGTGCTGATAAAATCAATCAAGATGTAATTTGATAATTTACTGGTAGGTGTTTTCAATATGTCTTCGAAGATATTTTTAATAATATTCTTCGAAGACATTCTTTTTGTATTAAAATAAATTACTTATATTTGTAAAGCGTACATTGCCCTTCTGAATATAAAATTAAAGATACTATGGCATAAATAGGAGCAATGCAATACAAAATAGAAATTTAATTAGTATGAAAAAGACAACCTTTCTATTGCTTATATTCTTTATAATGAGCATTTCATTTTTTACAAGTATAAAATCCTTCTCAAATGTTCCAAATAGATTTGTTCAGGTTGATGATACTATACATCAACGAAATAGAATAGCTAAAAAGCGTTCTGTAACAGAAGTCTTTCCGCAATTCCCGGGAGGAGCCGATGCATTACGAAAATACATAAAAGACAATCTGATATTCCCTGAAGAGTCTGCGAAAAATAATGTACATGGAAAAGTAGAAATAAATAGTGTTGTAACCAAGACTGGAGCAATAGAGAAAGTTATTGTAATGACTTCTCTTGATAAATATTGTGATGCAGAGGCTGTTCGCCTGATAAAGAATATGCCGAAATGGATTCCCGGAAAGGTAAATGGAGTGCCTACGGATTTGCATCGTGTAATTGCTGTTGATTTTATAAAAGACACGAATACAAGGGTAGCTACAACTTTAGATTTTCGATCAATTACTACATGCGGTGGGATAGATAGTCAGAATTCAGAAATAATTTTTACTGTTGTGGAACAAATGCCCCAATTTCCTGGGGGAGAAGTGGCTATGAATGAATTTATAAAGAAGAACTTGAAATATCCGGAGTTATCAAAGAAAGACAAAACATCTGGTAGGGTTTATGTCCGGTTTGTTGTTTCTAAAGAAGGACAATTGTGTGATGCTCAAATAATACGTTCTTTAGACGCTTATTGTGATAAAGAAGCTCTTAGAGTGATTAGGAGTATGCCCGTCTGGATTCCTGGTAAGCAAAATGGGGTAAATGTTCCTGTCTATTATATTGTTCCGCTTAGTTTTACTTTGCCTTTACAGTGAAAATATTTTAGGAAAAATGAAAATTACTTTTAAAATATTAGTAATAGTAGTTTTATTATCAACCCTCTTTATTTGCAGTTGCAAGAATAAAACTTCGAATACTGATAAGTATAACTTATCTATTGTTTGTGATAGTAGTTTTAAGTTCAAGCTTTTATCGAATGCTTTTCTTACTGATGATCATGATACTTTAAAAGTTAAGAAAGTAGATTATGATTCTGTTAAAAAGGAAACAACTTTGTTTTGGGATAGTTTGAAAACAGGAGAGTATACTTATCATATTAAATCGGTTTTTGATTTTAATCAGAAGGCAAAACTGATATTGAAAACTGATACTATTATTAATTTAAAAAGTAAAATCAGGTATCAGTTTGTTGATTTAATATCTGAAAGTGACCTTTTGGATGATCAAACTATCGCTTTTGCGTATCGTGCAACCGGATGTTATTATTATCTTGAAAATTATATGCTAAAAAAGGAACATCATGCTTATTATCTTTCAGGATCTTATAAAGATAATGGTGCTTTAGTAATAGTAAATAAAAGAGTTTCATCTTCGATAATTAATAGTTTGAACCTCCTTCAAATAAAATCGAGGCAATGTATAAAAAAGGAAATAAAGAACAATGTTAAGCAATGGAGTACAATGACAGGTGAGTTCTTTTTATTTGCTAAAAATAAGGTGTTTTACATAAACAATAATTTTCATTGTGATTGTTTGCCTTATCATACTTTTATAGACCAATATGTTAACAGAGAAAACTAATAGCAGATTATGAAATCAAAACTTGAGATGAATAAAGCATTAGTAAAATGGACTTTTACAAGTCTGATAATTGCATTTCTTTTTTCTTCATGCAAGAAAGAGGTGCAGGACAATTATCATCCCAAACATACATCTGAATATTTATCTAAGCAACTAGAAACTGCTTACAAAGAAAATGATTCAGTTCGCCTGAATGCTTTCTTTGAAGAATGGCATAAGTCAATAAAACCAAATACCGATGAATTTATCCATTAGAATAAAGTTTATACGGCCATATATGACATTTACAAAGTGTTTTGTAAATTCAAGGGAAAACCGATGTATTTTGTTGTACAGAATCAGATCGATTATGTGGTGGCTGACTCTAAACCTGACACAATTATGAATTTTAGACCACCAATTGAAAAATATAATGTGGTTTATCTCACAAAAGAATATAGAGAGGCATTGATCAATTTTTCTTTGGAAAAGATCTATAGAGAGAAAGGAGAACAGGTTGATAGTATGGATTTATATAATGAATCTAGTAATAGAGCACAAAGATTAGACCATTATATTTATATTTCCGGACCTGGATTTGGATTTACTTGGATTCTTGAATCATCTCCTGTTCTTTCAAAAATCACTTTTAATAAAAAAATAACGCAGGCTATTGCACATTATGATAGTAATTTTCAAGGAGGTGAAGTTATATTTGAGAAAGTAAAAGATAAGTGGGTGATGAAAAGTATGAAGAAAACATATATGTCGTAATTTGTAGTAAGTGTTATGTTACATGAATAAAAAAGATAAGATACTAATTTATAAGAGAAACTTGAAGATTGTTTTGGTAAACCTCATTCTACTGACAATCTTTGGTTTTTATTATGTAGAAAGACAGAAACAGCTGGATGTATTAACTACTGAAAATGCAAATAGAGAGCATTTTTTTAACTTGCATAAAAGGAGAGAAATATTAATAAAATCACTAAGAAGAAATGTATTAAATGGTGATACGATAGCCTATAATCGGTTACGCGGAATTTATATGAACACACCTAACGAAGGTGAATTTCTTTTTTATTCAATTATCGTAGCAAATAAATGTCATTATCCTCTAGCTTATTATGATGTTTATCTTGAAATAAGATTTTTGGAGAAATTAATGCCTGATATGAGTTGCAATAAAGAGACTAAGACTCTCTTGCATGAATATTTAAAGGTCGCAGCAAGACTTGGACATTCGAAAGCAAAATATGATTTGAGACAATTGCATATATAACAATTCATGATGTAATGAGAAAAAATGTTTTAATTACGCTATTTTGTATCATTGCCCTAATTGGCCTTTGGGTTTACTTTTACAAGAAATATGAAGTGAATGAGCTGGATGTTTATATGAATGTATTTACATTGAATCATACAGATCTTACTATAAGAGAATTGGAAAAACGTGTGGTAGAAGATAATGATAGAAATGCATATAATCAATTGCTGTATTCAGATAATACAACGAGCTATATATATGATTCTGATGAGAATAAATCGTTGTTTTATTCATTATTGATGGCAAATAAAAGTCATTATTCTTCAGCTTATTATAATGTTTATAGACTATTAAATTCCTATGAATATTTTAGTAATTGTAAGGTTGTAAATAATCGTCTGGTACATGAAAAGAACCCATTTTCTTTTGATAAAATAACGAGGCGGTTTATGATTGATAATCTGAAAAAAAGTGCTGCTTTAGGTGATATGCAAGCTAATAGTTGTCTTGGCGAATTATATCTGAAAGGGAAATATCTTCCTAAAGATACTATTCTAGGTAGGATGCTGATTAAAAAATCAGGTTATTAATAAAGAATATTTAGATAAAACTGTTCCATAAATTAAACCTACCTTTCACTAAATTCCTTAATATACCCAAATCGGTTTGATGAGACGAAAAGGATAGCATTGTTTCTCTGTATTTCATGTTGAGGTATACGAAAAGCAGCAATTGTTGTTTTAGTGGCGGAATAGAATAGATAACAGCTACTTGTCTCTCTTTGCATAGAATTAAGAAAGACAAGTAGCTGTTTAATAGTATACTTTGCATAAGCTTATATAATTATTTCAATTTATACGATTATAATTTGTTACTAATGGAGATAAACCTTCACCGATAAATGTTCTTATAATCTTATTCGGATTTGTCAAATCAAGCAGAACACGAACAGAACAATTCTCTGGTGTATTGTTTACATCCTTGAACTTAATAATTTCTACAGTATTTTTTGAAGTAAACCACATTATAACACTGTAAGGATCTTTCATCTTAGATATTTTAGACCCTATAAACTTGTGAGTATCCCTATCATAAATAAAGAAAGTTCTTCCCTCTGAAACAACTTTTCCTTTTGTAATATCCTTATAGTTAATTTCCAGACTGTTATCTGTTATCTTGTTATTCCAGATTTCAAAAGTATCTTTGCCAAGTTCGCCTTTCCAACTACCACTGAATAGCTTCAAAAGTTCCCGTTGATTCATTTCTGTTAATGGCGGATCATTTTGTTCATTTCTGTCAATACGCTGAACATTAAATGTATCTACTACTTTCTTGTCTACCGTAACAATCTGCTTCAATGAATTTGGTGATAGATATTCAAATCTCATACTAAAATTGGCACTTGAAGGATTAGTGATATTGTTTACTGGTACAGATTCTAATACATCAGGAGAGGTGAACCACCAGACATAAGCATCGGTATATCCTTTATTAAAGACTCTTGTCCAAATATATTTGTCACTATTCTTATCATAGACAATTACCGATTTGGATTTCCAAAATCGTTTTCCATTCGACTCGTACCATGAATCGGCTTCAAAGGCATTTCCATTATCCTTGCAATCCCATGTAAAGATAGTATCTTTGCCTGTTTCACACTTCCAGACTCCTGTAATTCGTTGTTTAAATAACTCAATCTGATTCAGATTCTCCGCATTTTTCTTTTCAATAATCTTATCTACCGTTGATTCTACAGCATAGATAATTTTCCATTTATCTCCTGCCTTTTTAAAAAGCATGAACATTGCTTCAGGATCAGACACCGTTGAATGTCCATCTTTAAAATTCATTGTACATTGAGCTTTTGCAGTATATAACACAGTCCATTTGTCCAAAATAGTATACTTTTCATCAAGAAAAGTATATTTCTGATCAATCATGATCTTAAACATAGAGTTTATCCCCTTCAGCATATCATCATATCCAAAGATGTTTCCATTATAGATATATCTGAAATCCGGTGAATTGTCAAACACAGCGGCAGCTATGTCAAAGTTTACTTGCTCGCATCCTGTAATCAGAGTATTAACCACATCCTTTACTTCAGTTTTAATTTTATCAATTTCTTTGCTGGAGACTGAACCATTGGTGCTTGCATAGCAAAAAGAAGTTGATGTGATTAATGCCCAGATTAGAAATAAGTTTCTAATAATTTCTTTTGGTTTCATGACATAAAAGGTTAAAGTTATATGTTAATTGGGACTGAGAGAATCGGACAAAATATCCCATTATATAAAACAATATATTTCAGAGGGAGTTTGTAGAAAGTATATTGAATTAATTGTTTTTATACCTGTTATATCTATATTTACATGACAGTGGGGTTCAGAGGGGAGAATGTTTATTTATGGTTTTTACAAAATAAAAATCCCGCAATAAAAGATAGGTTGTTATGCTACTTTTATTGCAGGATTAATAATCAATTTATTTATAAATAT
>Ga0209016_1003116_pt1 | contig 10190 bp, 7 predicted proteins | sample EPASupsiteSAE305_FD_187265 | JGI IMG/M metagenome (GOLD analysis project Ga0209016, IMG submission 187265) | Bioremediated contaminated groundwater microbial communities from EPA Superfund site, New Mexico - SAE3-05 (SPAdes) (version 2) | ecosystem: Environmental > Aquatic > Deep subsurface >...
AGCTTTCTTTATCTGGCTGTCTCTGGCGGCGCTGGGCACCGGCAATGATATGAATAATATTAATACCGCTACGGCCGATAAAAATAACTTAACTGATGGTCAAGCACTTAATGATAGTGCTTTCGCACCGACGGAAGCTTCTAAACCGAGTGCTTTAATTAAATTCGTTATTGCGATCGGCATGCTCGTCGGCGGCTTAATGGTTTCGCAGCAAATCGGCGGCGCCGCGGGCGGTTTGGCTGGGAAGGGGATGTCGGCATTACAGAAAGGACAGGCGATGGGAATGGCGGGATTGAAGGGATTAGCTAAAGCCCCATTGTTACCTATTAATTATGGAGTTGATAAATTACAACAGCACACCGGAGTTGATTTGAATGTAAAAAGAGCCTGGGGAGTAATGCAGGCTAAAAGAAAGGAAATTAAAGAGAAGCAGTATGCTGAAGGACAAATCGCGGCTGGTAAAGCCATGGAGGAGGGCGGCAGAGTGCACGGCATGTTGGCAATAACCGGCAATTCAGGAGATGCTTATGAGCAAATGAGTACCTGGAAGGGATTTAAAAAGCGGTTAAAGGGAGGGCAAGCTATGGCAGAAGATAGGGGCTTAGCCTTAAGCGAGGGGGCAGAAGCTAAAACTGATTTTGCCAAAACTGATTTTGCAGATAAATGGATCAATGGAGGTAAGATGGATAGAGAGATAATGATGAAGAATGTTTCTGACCAAAGAGATGACACTTCGGTTGATATGACTATAGAAGATAAGAATCTTAAGAGAATTAAGAGTGAATTGGAAGTTGAGACGGCCAAATCGCCCGTACTTCAAGACAAGAAGAAGATTGACGGATTAAAGAAAGAAGAGGAGGACGGAGAGGCTCACATGACTGAATTAAAGCAAAAAATGGCCGCAATTAATCCGTTACAAAGATTTATTACGGAAAATCGTGGCCAAATTGATCGAGAATATACCGATACGGAAAAGCACAAAGCAACCGATGACCGGGCTAGTGCCAAGAGAAGAATGAGTGAGACTGAAAAAAAAGTAGAGTATAATACACCAGATTCTAGTTTTGAGGCTCGCGCCGCCGAACAACATGCTGTGGCGCAGGAAGTTTCTAAAATCAAAGATATTACTGATCCTAGCGAACTATTAAGAATTTTGAAAGATGCTATCGCAACTCATGACAAAACGATGGTTAAGGCTATTACTTTAAAGATGACTAAAGACTATAATGATAATGAATTCCTGCAGCCATTAGCTGGCCGAACCGACCATGTTGGTTTGAAGAAATTGATGAATGATCTTTCTGACAAACATTCGGATAACTACGCTGGTTTTAGTCAGCAAGAAGCCTACGGCTTGGGTAGTCAGATCGCAGAAATTAATAAGACCACTAACCATGCCGCCGCGACGGCCGCCTATACGATGGAGAATGGCAAATGGCGCGAAACTACCAACAAGGAACATCACCATATCAGAGATATTGAAACTGGCAAACAGCAGTTGCAAGCCTTTCTTCGTAATAATAACCGCTTAGCCTATGGTTATCATGATGATAAAGGCTCGTTTCATCTTGATGAGGGCGGGATAATAAAATTGATGGCTATTGATACTGCTGCCGGCCATAAGAATATGGAAACGATGAATGAAAGTGCGGCTGGTTTTATATTCGAAGCCTTAAAAAATGATAAGAAATTATGGGATCGGTTTACCCAGAAGAACAAAGAAGATGGCAGGAGCCTTGTTGACGCACTAACGACACGTTTAGGTGAGGTAGCGGGCGGTCGCGATATTAATGTTAAGTTATCAAAAGTATCTGGTATATATAAATGACAAACAATAAATCTCAAAAAATTTTAGAAAATGGTTATTCCGCAGATTTGTCGGAGGTGGTTGATTATATTGTATTGTATAATCAACAGAGAGAAGCCCTAAATCTTTATAGAGTTTTAGATCGAGCCATTAATGAAAATAAGGAGGCGCTCACGGCACAGCCTAAGTTACTTGCGTTTTATCAGGAAGCACTGATCAAATTAAAGTTTATTTGTTTGGCTAATCTGGATAATAAAGAAATTTTGAGTTTGATAAAAAATAGTTTTTGTTTGCAATTGAATCTGCCAGATTATGATTTATTAAATAAATTGAATGCTGCTTTAGTCAATATTATATTAGTTGATGAACGCAATAAACTGAAGGATGATTTACGAAGGGTAATCCTTGTAAATAATGAAAAAATTGTTATAAATCATAGCATTAAATTGATTAAAGATTGGTTAAAAAATTATGTTAGTGTGGCGGGCGTAGAAGGTAGCAATGAATTAGCCAAGATTCAATATTTAATATCTTTGAAGAATGATAAATTAATTAGTCCGGTAGAGTATAAAAATTTACAGATATTATTTAAGTTTTATGATTATTTAAATAAGCGATCTGACTCTCCAGCCGGGATGGAGGAGGAATATCCTGTGGTGGTTGGAGGAAAATTGTATATTTTTCGCAAAGGGGTCTTGGAGCCGGTATCAGATAGAGACGGGGTCGAAGAAGCTTTAAATATTTTTGAAGATAATCAGATTATTAATGGCCAGGAGGAGGATAAAAATAAAATTCAAGTAGCTCCTTCCGTGGCTATGCCGGTCGCCTCTCCGTCTACACCATACGCTGATATGTTGGCTGATTTAGAACAAGCCTTAAAAAATTATCCCTCCGACAGTCTCGAACATAAAGCGATTAAGCAGGAAATTAATCGTTTGAAAGTCGCGGCCTTTAAGCAAGCGCAAAAAACTAATGTTAAAAAATAAACCGCGGCGTATTGTCGTCTCCGGCTCCTTGGCCTACGATCAGATTATGGATTTTCCCGGTAAATTTTCTGACCATATCCTGCCCGATCAGGTCCATAATCTGAATTTAAGCTTTTTTCTCTCTAGTTGCCGTCAAAGTTTTGGCGGAACAGCCGGTAATATCGCCTATAATTTAACGCTTTTACAAGAACGGCCGACTATCCTCGGGGTAGCCGGTTCGGATTTTTTAAATTACCGGAAACGGTTAAAAGCGCAAAATGTCGACGTGCAGTATCTGAAAATTTTTGCTCAAGAACGAACGGCTGTCGCTTATATCATGACGGATTTGGCTGATAACCAGATTGCCGCCTATTACCCCGGACCGCTCCCGAAAAATTACGCGCGCGGCGCAGCCAGAAAATTAAAAAATATTGATTTAGCGATCATTGCGCCGGAAGATAAGAACAGGATGCTCGATTATGCCGCAGTGTATAAGAAAAATAAAGTGCCTTATATTTTCGACCCCGGCCAAGCTATTATTGCTTTTTCGGCGGAAGAATTACGGCGAGTCCTGGGCGGCGCAAAGATTTTGATCGGCAATGATTATGAAATTAAATTGATCTTGGATAAATTAAGCGCTAAGCACGAGCATTTGAGCAAGTTAGTTAATACTATAATCGTGACAAAAGGCAGCGAGGGTTCGGAAATTTATCAAGGCAATAACCGAATAAGTATTAAGGCGGCCAAACCCAAGAAAATTAGCGATCCGACTGGCGCCGGCGACGCTTATCGGGCGGGCTTGATCAAAGGCTTGATAAACGGCTATAATTTAAAAACCTGCGGTCAACTAGCGGCTCTTACCGCCGTTTACGCGGTTGAGAAATTTGGGACTCAGAATCATAAATTTTCGCTGGCGGAATTTAAGAAGAGATACCGGCTAAATTTTAAAGAAACGTTAAATATCTAATTTATGACGCATCATATTAAAGACATAAAATTGGCTAAAAATGGCGAAAAACGTCTGGAATGGGCCGGCCGCGATATGCCGGTTTTAACCGGAATAAAAGAAGAATTTAAGAAGATTAAACCGTTTAAGGGTAAGCGTATCTCCGCCTGCATGCATGTCACGGCGGAAACGGCTAATTTGATGCTAGCGCTGCAAGCCGGAGGAGCTGATATTACTTTAGTCGCTTCTAATCCTTTATCGACTCAGGACGATATCGCTGCCGCGCTTGTTAAAAATCATGGTTTAAAGGTATTGGCGATTCACGGTGAAGATACAAAGACCTATTACAGTCATTTAAATCAAGCTCTTAAGAATAAGCCGCAGATTACCATGGACGACGGCGCAGACCTCATTTCTCTTTTACATAATAAATATAAAGCACAAGCTCAGGATATTTTAGGGAGCCTGGAAGAAACGACGACCGGCGTTATCCGTTTACGCGCGCTTTCCGCTCACGGTAAATTATTATTGCCGGTTATTGCCGTTAATGACGCTAAAACTAAGAATCTCTTTGATAATCGCTACGGCACCGGCCAGTCGACTTTAGACGGAATTATCCGGGCGACGGGAATTTTAATCGCCGGAAAAAATATCGTCGTGGCCGGTTATGGCTGGTGCGGACGCGGTTTCGCGCTACGCGCGCGTGGCATGGGCGCCAAGGTGATAGTGACAGAAATTGATGAAATTAAATCTTTAGAAGCGGCGATGGACGGTTTTCAGGTTATGCCGATGAAAGAGGCCGCTAAGATCGGCGATGTCTTCTGTACTTTGACCGGAGATGTAAAAGTTATCGATCGCGGACATTTCCGGTTAATGAAAGACGGAGCGATGGTCTGTAATTCCGGACATTTCGACGTGGAAATAAATCTGCCGGCTCTTAAGAAAATATCGAGCCGGGTAAAGACGGTTAATGAAAACGTTGAAGAGTATTTGGTCGGTAAAAAAAGGATTTATGTTTTAGCCCAAGGCCGCCTGATTAATTTAGCCGCGGCTGAAGGGCATCCGTCGAGCGTGATGGACATGAGTTTTGCGACCCAGGCTTTAGCGGCGCAATATGTCGTTAAAAATGCCGGCCAATTAGCGGCTAAAGTTTATAACGTGCCGGAGAGTATTGAGAAAAAAGTTGCGACCTTAAAATTAAAATCATTAGGCATTAAAATCGATAAATTAAGTCCCGAGCAAAAAGCTTACTTAGCTTCTTGGGAGCTAGGAACTTAAAATAATTATATGGATATAAAATTAATAACTTCTGAATCAGTGACCGAGGGTCACCCGGATAAAGTTTGCGATCAAATCAGCGACGGTATTTTAGATGAAATCTTAAAGAAAGACCCGGCGGGGCACGTGGCGGTCGAATCCTTCGTAACTAACGGCTTAGTCGTGGTCGGCGGGGAAGTGCGGACGAGCTGCTATGTCCAGGTTGATGAATTAGTCCGGAAAATATTAAAAGGAATCGGTTATAACGGCGCCGAATCCGGATTTGATTGCGATAGCGTCGGGATTGTTTCCGCTTTGCACGCGCAGAGCGCGGAGATCGCTCAAGGCGTCGACGAAGGGCAGGGAGATTTTAAAGAACAAGGCGCCGGTGATCAGGGCTTAATGTATGGGTTTGCGACTCGCGAGACTAAAGAGTTGATGCCGCTACCGATAATGCTCGCGCATAAATTAACCGCTCGCTTAGCCGCGGTTCGCCATCAGAAAATATTACCCTACTTAAAACCGGACGGTAAAAGCCAGGTAACGGTTGAGTATCATGACGGCCAAGCCAAGCGGGTTGAAACTGTCGTTATCGCCGCTTGCCATAGTGATAAGGTAAAATTAACTAAAGTTCGAGCGGATATTTTAAATAAAGTAATTAAACCAGTTTTAGGGAAGTTGCTCGATAAGAAAACTAAAATTTATATAAATTCTACCGGCGCCTTTACTGTCGGAGGACCGGCGGCTGATACCGGGTTAACCGGACGGAAAATAATCGTCGATACTTATGGTGGCGTCGCTCGTCATGGCGGCGGCTGTTTTTCTGGTAAAGACGCCTCTAAAGTAGACCGCAGTGGTGCCTATATGGCCCGCTACGTTGCTAAGAACGTCGTCGCTGCGGGATTGGCTGATAAATGCGAGTTGCAGGTTGCTTACGCGATTGGCGTCGCTAAACCGGTCGGGATTTATATCAATACCTACGGCACTAATAAGTTTTCCGAAGATAAAATATTAAGAGCAATTGAGAAAATTTTTGATTTCCGACCGAAAGCGATAATCGACCAATTAGGCCTAAAGAAACCGATCTTCTTAAAGACTGCCGCCTATGGCCATTTTGGTCGAGCGGGTTTTAGCTGGGAGAAGACGGATAAAGCGGCGGCCTTGAAAAAAGCGGTGAAATAGGCTAAACTGAACAATTAAAATAGTATTGATTGTATGCGCGTCATGGTTTTTGGCACATTCGATAATTTACATCCGGGCCACCTTGATTATTTCCGTCAGGCGCGTCGTTTTGGTGATGAGTTAGTGGTGGTAGTGGCGCGTGATAGGAATGTTTTAAAGATTAAAGGGCGACTGCCCCGAGAGCATGAAATGGTTCGTGTCCGTAAGATTAGATTAGTTTTACGCGCATCAAAAGAAAGAGGCAGGGCAGTTTTAGGGGGATTAACTAATCAGTGGTTAGTTCTAAAAAAATATCAACCGAATGTAATCTGTCTGGGCTATGACCAACTGGTAGATTTAGTGAAACTGAAAAGCGAAATTAAAAAATTTCGTCTTTTTTGTAAAGTTAAAAGATTGAAGCCGTATCAGCCAGAGAAGTATAAGTCGAGTTATTGTGTCAGTAATCGATAAAATTATGCAATGGGATACCTGGACCAGGGGAACAATTCATCCGTATCGTGCTGATAATATTATCCGCGGTTTAGCTTTGAATAATTTGTCCGATTTTAAGACTGTCCGGACCCTATATATTAATAATCGGGGGACTCTTTGGTGGTCATGGCATCACAAAGATCTGGCAATTTTAGGCACAAAGCTAAAGAATATTTTAAGTTCATCAAGAGAATCCGTCAAACATTTTAAGATGTTTGATGGATATTCTGCCACAGCCTTTAAAGCGTCTGAAGCAATTTATAATAAAAATTTAAAAAATGTAGACAATAATAATTTGATAAAATTGTATGATAAGCTATTCTTGGCTACTTATCCGGCTAATATAATTTTGGCCGCTGATATTGACGCTTTTGATACGGTATTAGAAAATTTTTTGAAAGATGAAATAATGTCCGATTTGCTTAAAAAATATCAGCTAAGTGAAGCGGAAGAGGCTTACAACGCTTTAATCGCGACTACTTACCGAACTTACGTTAATAGGCAAGAAGTAATGATCAAGGGATTTGCTCTCAAAGATGATTATTCTGATTTAGTAGCTGAGAAGATCTGGAAAAAGTTTTGGTGGACCAACCTGGGTTGGGAAAATATGAGGCCGCATTCCCCAGTCGATTTTAAAAGATTAATCAAGAAACAAGCAAAAAGTAAAACATTAGTTTCAGATATTGATTTTCTCCAGACGATCGCCGCGCGCAACAATCGAATGCGTTTGGCCTATTTTAAAAAATTAGGACCGTCTGTTCGTTTAAAACATTGGTTGAAAATTTTTGATAGTTATGCATATTATCATGATTTGAGAAAAGAATTGCAATGCAAAAGTCTCTACGCCTTTCACTTATTGATGCAAGAGGTTGCTAGTCGCTTGAAGTTGAGACCGGGAGATTTAGAATGGCTTTGGCATCATGAAGTTAAAGATTTATTAGATGGCGGAAAAATAAACTACCCAGAGATTAAGCGGCGTCAGCATTGGGTAGCAGCTATTGCTTGGCCGTCTCGTTGGTTCTTTTATAGCGGGCGTTCGGCTAAAGACGTGAAAGATCGTGAGTTGCCTATTCGGAAAGCGCCAGTTGTGAAAATGAGCGGATTAGGAGTAGCGCCCGGCAGGGTCAGGGGAAAAGTTAAGGTATGTATGGGCGTGATGGAGGCTTTGGAAAAAGTCAAAAAGAATAATATTTTAGTAACTAACATGACCACGCCGGACTATGTCCCGATCATGAAAAAAGTTAGAGCCATTATCACTAGTGAAGGAGGTTTGACGTGTCACGCGGCAATTATCGCTAGAGAGCTTAAAATTCCTTGTGTGGTCGGAGTAAAAAATGCCACCCAGGTTTTGCGAGACGGGCAGAAAGTAGAAGTTGATGCTAAACGAGGAATTATCAAAATTATTAAATAATTATATGTCATTGCAAAAATCTTTTGATCGGCAAGGTATCACGATTTATCCCTGGTATATTTCTGATGTGATTGCCACTAAAGATATCGGGAAATTAGCCGATGGCTTAACTATTAAAAAGGTTTTTTTGTACATTAAGGGGGGTATAACTAATATTTGGTATGAAAGAAGATCCACCGACGCCTTAGGGCGGTGGATTCTAGAGCAAATTATTAAAAAACCAGATTTTTACCGTCAGGTAATTACCAAAATTTATTATTATAGCTCTGACTTGATGAAGTTTTGCCGAAAGCTAGGAGCTCTGAACCCCGAGCTTAAATCTGATTGGGAGTTGCTGAAAATTTATGCCGAATATGAACAGAAACTGGGAGTACTGAGAATCTGGGGTTGGGTGCCGCCGATTTTGGATGGCATTTTTGAGCCTTTTTTGTCGGATTATCTCATGGCTAAATTTACTCAGTTTTTGCGACAGAAAAATCAGCTTGCTCAAGTAGCTGATTATTACTCTTTGCTCAGTACTAGCGAAAAAATGAGCGAGGTCCAAGGAGAAACTTTAGAACGGCTTAAATTATTAGAAAAAATTAAGACTGAGAAAAATGGCAGAGAAATATTAGCCGCAATTTCTCGGGGTAAATTGACTCGTTTTAAGGAGCTGCTTACTCCTGCCGACGGATTGATCAATAGACATCTTAATAAATTTGGTTGGCTGACTTATTCTTATGCTGGACCGGTTATGAGTTTTGGGTACCTATTTAAGACTTTGGTTGCTGATTTAAAAAATGGTGCGCCACGCGAACAAATAATGAAGATTACTCGTCATTTTAGTTCTATAAAGAGAGCTAAAGCTAGATTGCGAAGCCGCCTAAAATTATCAAGAGACTTAACCTACTTATTCGCCGTTTCCTCTGAACTGATGTTTATTAAGGATTACCGAAAAGGGATTTATCAGAAATCTTATGTGGCGATGGATAAAATTATTTTTGAATTAGCCGATCGCCTCGGAGTCTCTCGTGAGGAGATCAGATATTTGACTCGGACAGAAGTCGCCGACGCCCTATTAAACCATAAAAAAATAATTTATCAAAAGCGGGCCAAGCAAAGAGTAGTCTTATGTTGTTATACCGTTTCACGTGGTCAGATTAAAGTTAATGAAGGATCTGTCGCTCAAAAAATAATTACTAAGGTTGAAGGGCATAAGCCGGTTAAGTCGGTCGCTGTTAAGGAGCTTAAAGGCTCAGTCGCTTATGCCGGCTTGGTCCGAGGTCGGGCGAAGATTATCTTAACTAAGGAGGATGTGCCTAAATTGAAGATTGGCGAAATCCTCGTTTCTTCCGCGACTAACCCCGACCTGATTTCAGCTATGAAGAAAGCGGCCGCCTTCGTAACGGATACCGGCGGCATCATCTGCCATGCCGCCATCGTCGCTAGGGAATTGAAAAAGCCTTGCGTCATCGGGACTAAGATTGCGACCCAGGTTATCAAGGATGGCGATGAGATAGAAGTAGACGCGAGACGGGGGATCGTCCGGATCTTAAAGCGGAAAAAATAAAATCAGGAGCCTATGCCTAAGATATTGCCCAAAATATATACTAGAGAATTCTCTCTCATCCTCGATGAGATCTGGGGTCGAGCGTATACTGATTTTTTAGGAGTCAAGACAAAAACCGAGCCACGGCAGATATTTATTATTGAACGCGGCTTAACAACCACTTATCGTAATCCGCAGCTGGATGCGGAATTGCAGCAGATATTTTTAAACCGTCTGCGCGGCGATGAAAATTATCTGAGAAAGTTTTATCGGGAATATCTGGAAAAATTTAAAGATTTGCGACAGCTTTGGGAAAAAGAAATTTTAAGTCAGGTGGAATTAAAGCAACTGATTGACAGTATGATCGCCTTTTGGCCGGCTGTCTATGCTTCCATACATCTCCAGGTCCCGTCTTTTTCGGCCAGCGACCGTCAGCTGATGGTTGAATTGCGGAAAGAGATCGATATCGCGGCCGATAGGGTATCGGATGCTATTATTCGATCCTTGGAAAATATTTTTCCTGATTTGGGCGAATTGAGTCTGGTTATCAGTCGTGAAGACTTAGAACGCCAGACAGTCGATCCGGATAAGCTACGGCAGTCTTTCAATCAGGAGCTGATCAT
>Ga0209016_1003118_pt1 | contig 10186 bp, 8 predicted proteins | sample EPASupsiteSAE305_FD_187265 | JGI IMG/M metagenome (GOLD analysis project Ga0209016, IMG submission 187265) | Bioremediated contaminated groundwater microbial communities from EPA Superfund site, New Mexico - SAE3-05 (SPAdes) (version 2) | ecosystem: Environmental > Aquatic > Deep subsurface >...
TGCCTTGATTGTCTCGGGAATTTCTAGTTTTGTCGGTTATTATTTTTCCGATCAGATTGTTTTGGGAATTTCAGGAGCAAGACCCGCAGACAGGAAAAGGGATTTTCTTTTTTATACGGTTGCCGAAAATATCGCTATAGGAGCCGGGATTCCGGTTCCCAAGCTTTATGTGATAGCCGATTCTGCACCAAATGCTTTTGCGACGGGTAGGGACCCTGCTCATGCTGCGGTTTGCGCCACGTCCGGTCTTTTGGAAAAATTAAACCGAACTGAGCTGGAAGGAGTGGTTGCCCATGAAATAACCCATGTCAGAAATTACGACACAAGGCTGATGTCGGTTGTTTCCGTAATGGTCGGTCTTGTAGCACTTTTGGGAGACTGGCTTTTAAGGGCAACTTGGTTTGGTGGAAGAAGAAACGATAACGATAGGGATAGCGGAAACTCAATTTTTCTGGTTTTAGGAATAGTTTTTGCTATTCTGTCCCCAATTATCGGACAACTCATTCAATTAGCAATTTCCAGGCGTCGTGAGTTTTTTGCGGATGCGGGATCGGTTGAGCTGACAAGGCAGCCTAGCGGTTTAATCTCTGCATTAACTAAAATTTCAACTGACAGAGAACCTTTGGAAGTTGCAAATAAAGCCACGGCTCACCTTTATATTTCCAATCCCTTTAAGAGTAAAAAACAAGGAAGTGTTTCGTGGTTCGCGAATCTTTTTAACACACACCCTCCGATTGCAGAGCGCATAAAAATCCTGAAAGGGATGGCTTAACTTCTTGTTAAAAATTCTATTTGGCGATATTATTACGAGAGTATGGTAAAGCTCACAAAAGAGGACGTTTTACATGTTGCCAAACTCGCAAAACTAGACCTGGTAGAGGCAGAAATTGAAAAATTTACGCCGCAACTTTCAAATGTAATTAATCACTTCAGCGAACTTTCGGAAGTTGATACAGAAGATACCGTTCCGACAAGCCAGACAACAGGACTTGAGAATGTTTATCGTGAGGACAAAGTAACTACTGAAGGGTCTTTAAGCGCTGAGGAAGCAATTTCAGGATCCGATAAAATTCATAACGGTTATTTTAAAGTCAAAGCTGTTTTAGAGGGAAGAACGGATAAATAGATTTTATTTATGAAAAATACGAAAAACATCCCGCTGACAATTAAGGAAACACAGGAAGGCCTTTTAAAGAAAAGATTTTCGGCAACAGAGCTGGTTGATACCTATCTCGAAAAAATAAACAAAGAGAAGGACCTAAACGCGTACATAACAGTTTGTGATGATGAAGCCTATAAAAAAGCCGGAGAGGTAGATAAACTTATTGCGAATGGCTCTTTAACCCTTTCGGAAAACTTTCCTCTTTTCGGTGCGACAATAGGCCATAAAGATTTGTTTTTAACTAAAGGAATAAGAACAACAGCAGCCTCCAAAGTGCTTGAGAGCTATGTTCCTGCCTATTCCGCAACCGCCGTTGCCAGAATGGAAAAAGTGGGAGGGATAATTTTAGGGAAAACAAATTGTGATGCTTGGGCGCACGGAGCAAGCGGAGAAAATTCCGATTTCGGCCCAACCAAGAACCCGTGGGATAAAAAGTTTGTTCCGGGAGGATCCAGCAGCGGCTCGGCAGTCTCCGTTGCAGCAGGCCTTTCCCTGATTGCCACAGGAACGGATACGGGAGGCTCCATCAGACAGCCTGCTAACTTTTGCGGAGTGGTTGGCCTCAAGCCTACTTACGGAGCCGTTTCAAGATACGGAATAATTGCCATGGCCTCTTCCCTTGATTCGGTCGGGAATTTCGGGAAGAGTGTGGATGATGTTGAAACGGTTTTTAACGTAACCAAAGGTGAGGACGGACGGGACAGCACCGTCAAAAATGCAGAGTTTGTTAAGCCAAAAGCCAAAATGAGAATAGGCATCCCTAAAGAATATTTTGTAGAAGGAGTGGATAAAGAGGTTGCCGAAAGCGTGATCAAAGTATCCAAAGTTTTTGAAAAAGCAGGAATTGAACTGACTGAGATAAGTCTTCCCCATACCAAATATGCCATATCTGTTTATTACATTGTCCAACCCGCAGAGGTTTCCTCAAATCTTGGAAGATATGACGGAATAAGATACGGAAATCCCCGTGCGGATTTCGGGGCTGAGGCAAAAAGGAGAATAATGCTTGGAACCTATGTTTTGTCTGCAGGATACTACGACGCTTTTTATCTCAAGGCTCAGAAAGTCAGATCCAAGCTGACTGAAGACTTTGATGAAGCCTTTGAAAAAGTTGATGCGATTTTGGCGCCTGTTTCACCAACTCCTGCATTTAAACTCGGAGAAAAGACTTCGGATCCTCTTAAAATGTATTTGGCCGATATTTTTACGGCTCCTGCAAATCTTGCCGGAATTCCCGGACTGGCCATACCATCGGGTTTTAATAAAGAAAGTCTTCCATTAGGTTTTCAGCTTTTGGGGCCCAGGTTTTCAGAGCCGGTCCTCTTTGAGTTGGGAAAACTGTACGAGAAGGAAACTGATTATAAGGCAATGTTGCCAAATCTTTAAATATGCTACGCGATTATAAGTCTGTAATTAGAAATAAAAAATTCAAATATATCTGGATTTCCCAGATTTTTTCTCAGCTGACTATAAACATAATGAACTTTGTACTTCTTATACGGCTTTTTGAAGTTACGGGTTCGGCAATCTCAACCTCTCTTTTATGGGTAGCCTATGCTCTTCCGGCGATTTTAGTCGGGCCCTTTGCTTCAGCCGTGGTTGACCTTGTTGATAAAAGAAAAATGCTCATTTTTACAAATCTTTTCCAGGCTCTGGTAATATTAATTTTTGCCTTTGCCGCAAATTCCAGCATTTTCTTTTTGTACGAAGTGGTTTTCCTTTATTCCTTGTTGAACCAATTCTATGTCCCGTCCGAAACTTCCACTTTGGCATTTGTTTTGAAAAAGGATAAATTAGTTCACGGCAACAGCCTTTTCTTCATAACTCAGCAGGGCTCTTTGGTTCTCGGCTTTGCTTTGGCCGGCCTTCTTAACGCATTTCTGGGATTTAATAACACAATATTTTTGTGCTCAGCATTCCTTTTTATTGCTTTTCTTAGCACACTATTTTTACCGAGTCTAAAATCCGAGAACAAAATCCCCAAAGGATTTGAAACTGCCGTTTTTGGCTTCTTTAAACATATCAGTAACGGCTACTCCTTTATAAAAAGTGAGAGAAAAGTACTGACTCCCGTACTTCTTCTCATCGGGTTTCAGGTTGCACTGCAGATTGTGATTGTTCAATTCCCAACCTTGGCAAAAAACATTTTGAATATTCCCTTAAATAGTGCCGGAATATATATGTTAGTACCCGCCGGAATCGGAGCGGTTTTTGGCGCTCTTTTTATACCTAAAATTTTAAAAAGAGATGTAAGAAAGAAAACACTCATCGATGCCGCTTTATTAACAATGGCTATATCGTTGATATTTTTGATTTTTGTCGTTCCTCTTTTTAGCTACATTGTCAGATTTATACTTTCATTCCTTTCCGTGGTTGTTATAGGGTTCAGCTTTGTCGCAATCCTGGTTCCCTCACAGACATTTTTGCAGGAATCGACCCCACCGGAACTTAGAGGCAGGGTTTTTGGTAATTTCTCTTTTTTGGTCATAACGGTATCGGTACTGCCGGTCGTATTTTCCGGATCAATAGTTGAAATATTCGGCATTAAATCCCTGCTTCTTTTATTGTCAGTTTTTATTTTTGTAGTTTATGGATTTTCTAAAAAGTTTGGTGATAGATTTTTGGCAGGATAAATTATGATATTAATAAGGTTATGAATAAATTTACACCCATAATCGGCCTTGAGGTACACATTGAGCTTTCGACCAAAAGCAAAATGTTTTGCGGATGTTCCTCCGACCATTTTGGAAAAGCTCCAAATACGCAGGTTTGCCCAGTATGCCTGGGGTTACCCGGAGCGCTTCCCTTCGCGAATAAAGAGGCGATTACCGCTACCATAAGGTTTGGTCAGGCTTTCGGATCTCGAATATCCAGCTTCAGTAAATTTGACAGAAAACACTATTTCTACCCGGACTTACCCAAAAGCTACCAGATTTCACAATACGACCTACCACTTTGTGTCGGCGGAGCCTTTGAAGATAAAAGGATAAGACGGGTCCACTTGGAAGAGGATACCGGCAAGTTGGTTCATGAAACCATAAACGGAGAAAAATCAACCCTGATCGACTTTAACAGAAGCTCGGTTCCTCTAATGGAAATGGTAACTGAGCCTGATTTCCACGACACGGTTTCAATTATAAGCTTTTTAAAAGAGGCTCAAATGGTGGCCAGGTACTTGGGGATCAGTAATGCCGATATGGAAAAAGGTTCCATGAGGCTTGAAGCAAACATATCCCTGACTGATGAGGAAGGTATTAAAAAAGGAGAGCTCCCCGACTATAAGGTGGAACTAAAAAATATTAATTCATTCAAGTTCTTGGAAAAAGCCATAAATGCCGAGATCAAAAGGCAGGAAGAAATTTTGACTGTCGGAGGGACTATACATTCGGAAACCCGGGGCTATGACGAAGTAAAGCAAACCACATACTCGCAAAGAAGCAAAGAGGAGGCTAAAGATTATAGATATTTTCCGGAGCCTGACCTTCCCCCAATGAGATTTACCGATGGGGAGATAGAGGAAATAAAAAATTCCCTTCCGGAGCTTCCCAAGGATAAAAGGAAAAGGTTTGCTGACAAATATTTACTATCCAACGACTATATTGAGATCCTTATTTCCGACCCCGGAAGATCTTCCTATTTTGAGGAGGCAGTTGGTCTTGGACAGAAATGGAATCTGTCGGCAAAGCTGATTGCTGACTTGATGATAAATAAAAAGCTTGATTTACAATATCCTGAACCTGCGGGACTTATTAAAAGAATCGTAGAAATTATCAAAGTGGAATATTCCGGCGGCAGTGATGTCGAGACAGCCGTAAACGAAGTGGTGACAGAGGAATCAAAAGCAGTGAAAGACTATAATAATGGCAAAGGAGAAGTTGTCGGATTTCTGATGGGTATGGTCCAGAAAAAGCTGAAAGGCAAAGGAAATCCGTCCATGGTACGCGAAAAACTCTTAAATAAATTAAATGAGCGATAAAATAACTGAGATTCCAATTCGGGTTGAAAGTCCTTTCCAGCAGGAAGCGGCTGAGAAGGCCAATGAAAAAATGGCAAATATTCCCGGCGGAACCGCTGTTTTGTCAAACCCGGACCTGGGTGACAAGATTCTTACAAACTACGAAAAAGCAGAAGAATTACAGGCGGAGGTAAAAGAGTTAAAAGAAGAAAATATCAGGGATCCCCTCACAGGCGCTTTTAACAGACGCTTCCTTGACCGGCAGTTGGAGCATAAACTTCAAAGCGGGCAGGATTTTTCTTTAATTATGATGGATATAGATCACTTTAAAGAATTTAACGATACCTATGGCCATAAAAACGGTGACAGACTTCTTGTTGAAATGGTAAGAACTCTCTCCGCCCGTCTGAGGATCGCCCGTTTGAACGGAGAAAAGGATTTCATAGCCCGTTATGGGGGAGAAGAGTTTGCGATAATACTTTCTAATGTAAAAGATTTGGACACGGCAAAAAATCTGGCCGACAACCTCAGGCAAATGATTGCAGATTCGAGTTTTAATATTGACGAAAAAACAAAAGTCGGAAAAAGAAAAACGGTGAGTATGGGAGTAGCGGTCAGTAGAAGCTCTGACACCCCCGGAGACTTGATAGTCAGAGCAGATGAAGCTTTATACAGGGCAAAAGATAACGGACGTAATCGTGTTGAGGCAGAGTCAGTCTAATTATGTATGCCTAAATTTACCCATCTCCATGTACACACAGAATATTCTCTCCTTGATGGCCTAAGCAACATTCCCAAACTTCTGACATATGTAAAGGAAAACGACATGGACTCTGTGGCAATTACCGATCATGGAGTAATGTACGGCGAAATTGAGTTTTATAAAGAAGCACAGAAACAGGGCGTCAAACCGATAATCGGAATGGAAGGCTATATAACATCGGGAGACTTGAAGGATAGACCCGTAAGAGGAAGGGTTAAAAATTATCACGCCATACTTTTGGCAAAAGGCCATGAAGGATATCAAAATTTAATGAAAATTTCTTCGATCGCCCACATCGACGGTTATTACTACCGACCACGGATGGACAGAGATACTCTTAAAAAATACTCTAAAGGAATAATCTGTTCTTCGGCGTGTCCCATGGGAGAGGTTGGACAAGCTCTTTTGGAAGACAACTTTGATGAAGCCAAGAAAATTGTTTCCTGGTATTCAGATGTTTTTAAAGATGATTATTATCTGGAAATCCAAAGGCATGAATATGAAAAATGGATTGATGAGGCGGGAAATCAGGAAATTAAAACGTACCTTACTGAAATGAGAGATAGTGAGAAAAAATGGAACGATGGAATTATCAAGTTAAGTAGAGACTTAGGGATACCGCTCATGGCTACAAACGATGCCCATTATATAAAACCGGAAGACGCCACCGCCCAGGATGCCCTTGTTTGTATTTCTACAGGTAAAACAATGAATGATACAAAAAGAATGAGGTATATTGACGCCCCCACTTTTTATCTAAGAACTCCCGATGAAATGAAAAATCTTTTCCCCGATGTTCCTGATGCATTGGAAAATACGGTAAAAATAGCTGAAAAGTGTAATTTGGAAATTACACTTGGTAAATGGTACTTTCCGAAATTTGAGCTTCCCCAGGGAGTGACCGCCGACGAGGAATTAAGAAAGTTGGCCAGAAATTTTTTGTCCAAAAAAGTTCCGGATGCGGGCAAAGAAGGAGAAGAAAGACTGGAGTATGAACTGGATATCATTTGCAAAAAGGGATACGCTCCGTATTTTTTGATAGTTCGCGACATTGTTCATTGGGCAAACAGCAAAGGAATCATAACCAACACAAGAGGATCTGCCGCCGGAAGTTTGGTTTCTTACGTTTTGGGTATTACCACGGTTGATCCTCTTAAATACTACTTGCCTTTTGAAAGGTTTCTAAATCCTTTTAGGCCGTCTCCGCCGGATATCGACTTTGATGTGGCTGACGACCGAAGAGGCGATATCATTGGATATATAACTGACAAATACGGTAAGGAGAAAGTTGCCCAAATTTGTACTTTTGGAAGAATGTTAAGCCGCGCTGCCGTAAGAGATGTTTCAAGAGTTTTGGGTTATCCGTATTCCGTGGGAGATAAGATATCAAAAATGATTCCTCCACCCAAGCAGGGTTTTCCGATAACAATAGATAAAGCACTTGATGAGGTTCCCGAATTACGGACCATGTATGACACGGATACTGATACCAAAAAAATTCTGGATCTGGCAATACAAATTGAAGGCAATGCCAGACATATTTCGGTTCACGCTGCCGGAGTTGTTGTTTCACCAAGTGAAATCACCGATTTTTCTCCGGTGCAAAAAGAGCCTTCGGGAGACAAAATAATTACCCAGTACGAAATGCATGCCTGTGAAGATGTTGGTTTAATTAAATTTGATATTCTTGGAATAAGAAATCTGTCCATACTTGGTGCGGCTGTCGATATTGTTAAAAAAGAGGTCGGAGTCAGTGTTGACCTCCACAGCATTCCCCTTGATGATAAGAAAACCTTCGACATGCTTGCAAGCGGCCAGACAATGGGTGTTTTCCAATTTGCCAGCGGCGGAATGACTAAGTACTTAGTTGAGCTTAAACCCACAAGAATAGAAGATCTAATGGCCATGGTTGCTCTTTATAGACCTGGTCCGATTTCTCAAATACCCGAATACATCAAAAGAAAACATAATTCCAAATTGGTTAAATATTTGGATCCCAGAATGGAAAAATTCCTTGGAATGTCCTACGGACTTATCGTCTATCAGGATGATTTACTTTTCTGCGCTCTGGACCTGGCCGGATATACCTGGGAAGAGGCGGACAAATTCAGAAAAGCAGTCGGTAAAAAAATCCCTGAAGAAATGGCCGCACAAAAGGAGAAATTTATTAAAGGTATTATTTCCAACGGTCAAACGGAGAGTTTTGCGGAAAACCTTTGGAAACTTTTCGAACCTTTCCAGTCATATGGTTTTAACAAGGCCCATGCAGCCTCATATGGAATGATTGCCTACGAGACCGCATATATGAAAGCAAATTATCCTGTTGAGTACATGACAGCCCTTCTTACGGCAGAGTCTGACGATAAAGAAAAAGTTTCGGCTGCGATTAACGAATGCAGGCGCATGAAGATAAAGGTGCTTCCGCCGGACATAAATGAATCTGATATAGGGTTTACCATTACGAACGATAAAGATTCATTGAACGGAAAAGCCATAAGGTTCGGACTTTCCGCCATCAAAAATGTGGGCCAGGCTGCAATTTCTTCAATTCTTTCCGCCAGGGCTGAGGGCAGGTTTGAATCTTTTGCCGGTTTTTTGGCAAGAGTTGATGGTAGGAAAATCAACAAGCGGGTATTGGAAAGTTTGATCAAAGTCGGTGCAATGTCCGCTTTCGGCGGCAGGGCAGCACTTCTTTCGGCAATGGATTCAATTCGCGATAAAGTCAGCGTACCTAAAAACGATGACCTACAGCAAGGTCTTTTTGCAACAGGAGAACTTAAAAAAACCGAAGCCTCGACAGTTATAACAATTGCAAACATTCAGGAATTTCCGGACGAGGAGCTTGAGGCTCTTGAAAGACAACTTTTGGGTTTTTCCTTAAGTGCCAAGCCGATTAGTGAGATCATCGGTCCTTTAGAGTTCCAATCTACCCATAAAATAATTGAGATCATGGGCACCGAGACGCATGTGGATACTGTTCGGGTTGCTGCCGTTGTTGCAGGTGTCAGAGTCATCACAACCAAAAAAACAGGTGCTGAAATGGCTTTTGCAAAGCTGGATGACGGAACCGGAACTATTGAGGTTGTTATCTTCCCCAAAACTTTCAAAGAAACAAGAGATTTTTGGAATGAGGGTCAGCCGCTTTTGGTAACCGGTAAAATTGATGTTCGTGACGAGACCCCGGGGATTATAGTTGACGCAATTGAAACGATAGGTAGCATTGGCGAGAAAAAATTCAGAGAAGTATACATCAATATTCCCAAGGATACCGATATAAATAGCCTCAAAAGGTTAAAGTTATTACTTACTGAGAATTTTGGAGATAAAGATGCCTACCTTGTTTTTGACGGAGGGCGAAACGTTAAGTTGCCTTTCAAAATAAATTGGAACGAATCTCTTGCTCAAAAAATTAGCGACATCCTTGAAAACAAGTCTTCTTGAAGATAAAGCCGATTTCTTGTACAATAACGGTCATGGCATTAAAAATTTCGATTAAAGAAATAGAGTTTGGCGTCGGAGACAGGATCCGTGTCGTCCAAAAAGTAAAAGACGGAGACAAATCCCGCGAATCCTTTTTTGAAGGAATGGTTATTTCCATAAAAGGCCGTGAACCAGGAAAAACTTTTTTGGTCAGAAGAATTGGTGAGGCCGGAATCGGAATTGAACGCATTTTTCCCGTCAACCTTCCTTCTATAGATAAGATTATTGTAGTTAAAAAAGGAACCGAAGGAGTCAAAAGATCCAAGCTTTATTACACCAGGCTTAAAGCCCCGACCGAGATAGAAATGATCTATAAGAAAGCCGGTAGCAGAATCAAGAGTGGCTCCAAAGGCAATAAGTAAATATTCCCACCTCAATCTTCTTGCACACATCTCCCAGATCGTCTACATTGGATATATGAAGCTTTTAAAAGGGGGTGACACTAGATAATGAATTCATACTGGAATGGATATACAGGTGCTTTCGTTCCTGGGGTTTTGGCAGGCTGGCTGAGTATGTTTGTTATTCCAATTGCAATCTGGAGTCTTTTTTGGATGGGTATGGCCCTTTGGAAAGCTGCCAGAAACGGAAGTAAAGCTTGGTTCATAGTTTTACTCTTGGTACATACATTGGGAATTTTGGATATTCTTTATATTTTTGTATTTTCCAAAATGGGTGAAGCTAAACCAAAGCTTAGTAAAAAATCCAAATAACCTTTAATCGGATTTTTGATTGGACGGTTTACTATTTCGTAAACTGATTTTTGGTTTGGTTGTAACAAGTGTCTGTCTGCACCCAACTCAATTACAAACCACCCGATACTCGG
>Ga0209016_1003119_pt1 | contig 10181 bp, 6 predicted proteins | sample EPASupsiteSAE305_FD_187265 | JGI IMG/M metagenome (GOLD analysis project Ga0209016, IMG submission 187265) | Bioremediated contaminated groundwater microbial communities from EPA Superfund site, New Mexico - SAE3-05 (SPAdes) (version 2) | ecosystem: Environmental > Aquatic > Deep subsurface >...
GCTGCTGCCATGCGTGGCGGCCACGGCCGCCGTTGCCGGTTCCCTGGAGGACAGCCTCAAGGCGGACTCCCGGTCTGAGATTTATGGTTCCAAGGATGACAGGTTGAATCTCTCCGACCTTTCGTCCAACGACGCGAAGGACATCGACCCGGCCCTTCTGGCAAAACTGCAGACGGCAGCGGATTCCGTCGCAGCGTTGTTCAAGGCCGATCAGGTTTCCGGCGGCAATCTCACTCTTTATCCCTACAAGGAAAAACTGCACAACAAATATCAGCTTTGCCAGGACGTGCGCTTCCGCGAGGAGAAGACCGGCTCGTTCTGCTCCGGTTCCCTTATCGGCCCGAACCTGATACTTACCGCCGGACACTGTGTCCTGAATCAGGACGAATGCGATTCGACCAGGGTGGTCTTCGGATGGGAAATAAAGGAGAAGAACGGCGCGACTCCTTCAGCCGTCAACGAGAGCGACGTGTACTCCTGCAAGAAAGTCCTCCGGGCCTTCTATCTGGACATGATGCCGGAAAACCCGAAAGACAAGGACAAGCTGGATTATTCGGTCATTGTGCTGGACCGAGAGGTCAAGGACAGGAAGCCGCTTGTTCTCAACCGCAAAGGAAACATAAAGCCCGGCACGAAACTGGCCGTGATAGGCCATCCCGCCGGCCTTGCGAAGAAGATAATACCGGCCGGCAAGGTCCGCAGCACTGCGAGCAAGATATACTTCACCACGGACCTGGACACCTTCGTCGGCAACTCCGGCAGCCCGGTGTTCAACATAAACACCATGCAGGTGGAAGGAGCGCTGGTGCGGGGCGGCACGGACTATGTGGTAATAACCCCGAAAGAAAACGTGGAGGCGGTAAAGCAGGACTGGATAGTCCAACGCTACGGGTATGACGTTGAGCCTTCGACAGGCGGCGTGACCTGCATAAAGTATCACAATTCCCCGCAGGAAGGCGGACGCGGCGAGGATGTGACAAGAGCTTCCGTCATCTCCAAACTTATTAGCCGGGCCATCAGCGAGGAGAACAAGAAGAAGGTCAAAGTCCCGGAAACCGGCAAAAAAGCCGGCAAGGCCCTGTCCGAAGGTATGAAATCCCTGCAATAGCACTCCGAACACCAAACTTGCGCCCGGACAGCGTTGCTGTCCGGGCTTTTTCATGTCCCGGCGCGTTCCGCCAATACAAATAGTGATTACCGACGTGGGTCTTTGGTCCTATTAACAAAAGGGTCGTTGCACTCATGCGCCGAGATGCCAATTCATATATAATTTGGGTAGGGAATACTGTTTGACAGGGAGAGAGGACATTATGAAACGTTCAGAATCCATAACCGCTTTGCTCGCCGCGCTGATGTTGTCCGGCATAACCGCCGCCACGGCGCAGACCGGCCTGTCCGGCCTTGATAACGCGCAGAGGGAAATATACGGCGACAATGACCTCATGAACCTTTCCGACGTGAACGGCAAGAGCGGGACCGCGTCCGCCATCTCTCCCGAACTGGCGGCCAAGTTGGCCGGTTCCGCCGATTCCGTGGTCGCCCTTTTCAAAAAGGACGATATCGACGCCAACGGAAGGCTCACTCTCCAGCCTTTCAAGACGTCGCTGCACGAGACTCTTTCTCTTTGCCCCGGTTCGGCCTTCGAAAACGAGAAGACAGGCTCGTTCTGCTCCGGCTCCCTTATAGGTTCCAACCTGATTCTCACAGCCGGGCACTGCGTGCGCACGCTGGACGAATGCATGCAGACCAAGGTGGTTTTCGGCTGGAGCATCAAGGACAAGGACGGCAACACCCCGGAAACGGTCAGCACCTCCGAGGTGTACTCCTGCAAGAACGTCCTCTCGGCCTATTACGACGACGAGACCGAGGAGAACCTCCCCGCGAACAAGAAGAACCTGGACTATTCCATAATTGTGCTGGACCGGGATGTTAAGAACCACAAGCCGCTTAAATTCAACCGCGGCAAGATAGCGACGGGCACGAAACTCGCTGTCATCGGGCATCCCGCCGGTCTGGCGCAGAAGATAACCCCGGGAGGAAAGGTCCGCACCAACACCGACCCCATATTCTTCGTCACGGACCTGGACACTTTCGGCGGCAATTCCGGCAGCCCTGTGTTCAATATAAGCACCATGAAGGTGGAGGGCGTGCTGGTGCGCGGCGGCACCGATTTCATCGAAGGCGAGACTGAAAGCGGACAGCGCTGCGTGCAGTATCACGTTTCCGCGCAGGAGGAAGGCAAGGGCGAGGACGTGACCCGCTCCTCCGTAGTGGTGAAATATCTGGAGAGGAAGATAGCCGCGTCGAAGAAGAAGCAGGTCAACACAGCCGGTTCAGCTCGGCGCGCCAAATCCGTAATCTCCTCCGCGCTCGGACAGTAGGTCGGGTGGGTCCATGGACCCAAGATGATTGTATCCGCCTGTCCCATGCGGAAAGTGTTTTTTGTGGTAACATATAGCATCGCCGGCGTGGCTGGCAGCTTAACATAGAGAGGAACATATGACAAACACGAGACGCTCCATAATAGCAGCATGCGCTATCGCGGCCACGTTCGCCGCCGTCCCCGCTTTCGCCTCCGGCGGGCAGAAAGGCATATATGGCAAGGATGACCGCGTTGATGTCGTCAATGTCACCAATTCGACCATCAAGAAGCTGACCGAATCCACCGTCGCTCTGTTCAAGGCCGAGGATGTGGATTCAAGCGGCAAGCTTACCCTTCAGCCCTTCAAGTCCTCTTTGCATGAGAGCATCCAGCTCTGCAGCGACGTAAAGTTCTATAACCAGAGCATAGGCGCTTTCTGCTCTGGCTCCCTCATCGGCGAGGATATGGTCATGACTGCCGGACACTGCGTGACCAGCGCCGAACAGTGCGCCCAGACCAAGATAGTTTTCGGTTTCGGCATAAGGCAGGCCGGCGGCAACACCCCCGCCTCCGTCCCGGTCAGCGAGGTTTATTCCTGCAAGTCCGTGATCACGCAGGTGCTTGACGAGGAAACCAAGGCCGACTACGCAGTCATCCGCCTGGACCGCAAGGTGACCAATCACAAGCCGCTCGCGCTGGAAACCGGCGCGGCCGACAAGAGCCAGAAAGTGTTTGTAATCGGCCATCCGTCAGGTCTGGCGACCAAAGTCGCCGCCAACGGAAAGGTTCGCGACGATTCTGACCCCAATTACTATGTCACGAACCTTGACACCTACGGCGGCAATTCAGGCAGCCCCGTGTTCTCCCAGTCGACATATAAAATCGTGGGCATACTGGTGCGCGGCGGCACGGATTATGTGCTCAAGGCCAACTCCAACCCCCAGTGTATCACCAACTACGTCACCGGAGAGGATGCCGGACGCGGTGAGGATGTGACCAAGAGCTCCGTGGTGGTCAAGGCGGTAAAAGCCGCCCTCGCCAAGGAAAAGGCCGCCGCTGCCGCGGTCAAGCAGCCCCAGCCCAAGCAGGTCAACGTGCAGGCTGTAAAGGATGCGGGCGCGCTTCTCGGCCGCTGATAAAAATTCGCAGGACGCAAAAAAGGCGGGACTTTAAAAGTCCCGCCTTTTCATTTTGTATGGATAGCCTTCGAGCGCATCTAAAATCTCCATATTCTGCTGCAATCGACGCTTCTGCCCCGATACTTCGTGGTCTTTAGCTTACAGCCCACTGGGCCTGTGCGCCTCAGCCCGCTGTGTCTCATGTCAAAACAGATGCTTTCGCTACGAAAGGAGATTTTAGCCGGACTCTTACTGGTGCTCCAGCTCCAGTTTTTCAAGTTCCTTGCCGTCTATCGCGGAATTCAGTTCTTTTATTTCGTCGCCAAGCCGCCGCACCTCGTCGAACTTTGAATACATGGCCGGGTCGCTCATCTTCGCGGTAAGCTCTTCCACCTTTTTGCGGGCCGAGGCAATTTCCTTTTCCAGCTTCTGTATTTCCCTCTCTCGTCCGCGGCGCTGGGCTTTTTCCTCCTGCATCTGCTCGTAGGAGGGTTTCTCCGCCTTTTCCTCCGGCAGGGGAGGCAGGGGCGCCGGGGTCGACTCCTGATGGGCGGAGGCCTGCCTGTGGGCGAAGTATTCGTAATTGCCGGGGAAGAGCGTTACCTTTCCGCCTTCCACATGGGCTACGTTGTTTGCCATGCTGTTGAGGAAATACACGTCATGGCTTATGCAGCATACTGTCCCGTCAAAGTCCACCAGGGCGCCGGAAAGAGCCTCGACGCTGGCCAGGTCCAGGTGAGTGGTCGGTTCATCCAGCAGAAGCACGTTCGGAGGGTCAAGAAGCAGCTTGACCAGAGCCAGACGGCTCTTTTCCCCTCCGCTCAGGTACTTGACCTTTTTATAGACCGCGTCTCCGGAGAACAGGAACGTGCCCAGTATGGTGCGGACAGTCCTTTCGGCGTTCATGCGGGGGCAGTTCATGGCCTCCTCGAAAACCGTGCGGTTCGGGTCCAGCATGTCCAGCCGGTGCTGGGAATAGTAGCCCGTGCGGACGTTCAGGCCAAGTTCCCGCTCCCCGGAATCGGGCTGTATGACGCCGGCAAGCAGCTTCAGCAGGGTGGATTTTCCCGCTCCGTTCCTGCCCACGAGGGCCAGCTTCTGCCCGCGCTCCAGTTCGAAGCTGAAGTTGTCGTAAACCTTGTTCTCGCCGTATGACTTGCTTATATTGGAAAGCTTGAGCGCCTTCAGGCCAGTGCGCTCCGGCTGCGGGAAGGAAAGATGGATGCTCTTCATGCTGGGAGGGAGTGTGATTATCTCCATTTTCTCCATCTTTTTCAGGACGCTCTGCGCCCGCGCCGCGGTGGACATGCGGACGCGGTTTCGGTCCACGAACTCCTGCATTTTCTTGAGCTCGTTCTGCTGCTGGTAGTAGTCGGCTTCGAGGCGCGCGCGGGCGGACTCGTATTCCTCCACGAAGTGCGCGTAGTCGCCGTAGTACATCTTCATGTCGCCGTGTTCGAAGCTTATGATGGCGGAGGTGGTCTTGTTTATGAAGTCCCGGTCGTGCGATATTATCAGCAGCGCGCCGGGATAGGAGGAAAGCCAGTCTTCCAGCCAGAGGAGTGAATCCAGGTCCAGGTGGTTGGTTGGTTCGTCCAGCAGAAGGGCGTCCGGCTGCTGAACCAGAAGGCGGGCCATGGCGGCGCGCATGGCCCAGCCGCCGGAAAGCTCGCTCAGCTTGCGGTGAAAATCGGCTATGCGGAAGCCAAGCCCCATCAGTATTTCCTTGGCGCGGGCCTCGTCCCTGCCGTCCGGCGCGGAAAGTTCCGCCAGAGCCTCTTCAAGCACTGTGGACGCGTCCGTGGGGGCGGTCTCCTGCGGCAGATAACCGAAAGTGACGCCTTTCTTCAGCTGTATGCTGCCGCCGTCCGGCTCCTCTATTCCGAGAAGGATTTTAAGAAACGTGGATTTGCCGGAACCGTTAGGGCCCACTATGGCATATCTGTCCCCCGCGTTAAGCTGAAGGGAGGCGCCTTTCAGGAGAACCTGGTCTCCGAAGGCCTTGGAAATATTGCGCACTGATATCATTGGAAGCTGTTCCTCGACTATATAAGCGTGTTGTCATACATTGTGCCAAATATGCCGCCCCGCCCAAAAGGGTGTATATCAATTTGCGGGCATCATGCAATGATTGCTAAACTTTACACAATGCCCCACGCCAGCGCCGCCGTAACAGCCATCAGGAATTTCATCAACGCCGACCCGGCGAAAGCCGCCCATGCCATAGAACCACTGGAAGCCCAGGAGGGAGCGGCAATCATGTCGGCCCTGCCGCCGTCCGCCGCGGCGGCCTGTCTGGAGAAGATGCAGCCGTCCTGCGCCGCCGCCATACTCCGCCGCCTGCTGCCGGAGCCGGGACGCGCGATAATGGCGATACTCCCCCCTTTCATAACGGCGGAACTTATAACCATACTGCCTCAGGGCGAGCGTGAAACCGCGGTAGGCCTGCTCGGGGCCGACGCCGCCCGCGCCGTGGCCGAGATACTGACCTATCCCCAGCAGAGCGCCGGCAGGATGATGAAGAAGAATTTCCTCGCGTTCCGCACGTCCGTGCCGGTCCAGGAAGTGATGACGCGCCTTCGCGCGCTGGACAAGAAGCGGGCCGCCGTCACCTACTGCTACGTTGTGGACGAGGACAACCGGCTGGTCGGCGTTCTCAACATGAGGGACCTCATCCTCGCCGTTCCGGAAACGCCGATAGGCGAGATAATGATACGCGAGGTCTACAAGATTTCCCCCTATACAGACAGGGAGGCGCTTGTCGCGCTTTTCAAGGATAAGCGTTATTTCGTCATGCCTGTCGTTGACGAGAAGGACCGCATCATCGGGGTGGTCAACACCGCCGCGCTGGTGGAATCATCGGAGCAGGAGGCCGCCGAAGACCTCCAGATACTGTTCGGCGCCAGCCCGGAAGAGCGCCCCTATTCCCCCATATGGTTCAAGATACGCAAGCGCCTGCCGTGGCTTACCGTAAACCTTGCCACGGCCTTCATGGCCGCCGCAGTGGTGGCGGTTTTTGAGGGGCTGATAGCCAAGGTGGCGGCACTGGCGGTTTTCCTGCCCATAATAGCGGGGCAGGGCGGCAACGCCGGAATACAATCGCTTTCAGTCGTACTGCGCGGCATAATAATGCGCGAGGTCGACATCAAACAGGCCCTGCCTCTTGTGAAAGACGAAATTGCCATCGGACTGGCTACCGGCCTCGTGGTCGGAGTCATAACCGGCGCGGCGGCCCTTCTGTGGAAGGGCAATCCATATCTGGGCCTCGTGGCCGCGTTCGCCATGATTGTAAATATGATAGCGGCCTGCGTGTCGGGCGCGCTAATACCCATAATAATGAAGCGCTGGGGGTTCGACCCCGCCCATTCCTCCGGCATATTCATCACCACAGTCACCGACATAGTGGGCGTCTCCGCCCTGTTGGGCGCGGCCTTCCTGATGCAGTCCCGCCTGATGTAAAGACATGCTTTCCCGGCGCAAATAAAAACCCCTCCGTAAGGAGGGGTTTTCTGCTTTATAATCGCGTATCAGTTGCCGGTACGTCTTCTGGTTCCGGAAGAGCCGGTTGAGCCGGTGATTTTGTTTTTCAGGGCTGACGTCTTGGAAGTATAGGTTTCGGCTTGGTGTGTGCCGGAACCGTATGACACCTCACCCAGGCTGGAGGTTTCTTCCTTGGCGGCAGTGAGCGCCTCGTTTGCCTCTTCAACAGGGGCGGTGGACTGCTCCAGCGTGAAGTCCTTCATATTCGTATCAGGCGCGCCATTGCCGGTATAGAGGGCAGACGTTCCCAGCGAGGTCCCCTTGTCCGTGCTGCCGGAAGCGGGCTGCTTCTGCGCTGTGGAGGTCTTGGCGCTGCACTTGGCGTCCTGGTCGAAGAAACTGGCCCCGGAATACTGGAGGGAAGCGGACGGATAGCCTTCGCATATGCCGTTGGTCTTGACCTGCAGGCGGCGGCCCTCAAGAATGGCGGCGTCGCGCTTGCCAGCCAGTCTGAGCGAAAGTATCTGGCTCTTGGCGCAGGTGCAGTTCTTGTTGCAGGAGTTCAACTGCTTGGTGTCGAAGTCCATGCTGTCCCGCAGGCGCGTTGCGCCGCTGCCGCAGTAGAGGTCCGCTATTTCGGAGGAGACATCGTTTGCTTCTCCCGAATAGACCTTTATCCAGGTTCCGCAATACTTGGTGGACTTGAAGTGGAGGTATTCGGCCGAGCGGAGAGGCTCCGTGTTTTCCGATATGCAGGACTTGCCTTCCGCGAACGTCGGGCTTTCTGCGCAGGACTGCATGTTGTAAAGCGCGTCGCTGGCCTTGCCCTGATAGGTTGACATCTCGGAGGAGCACCAGTTTATGCCGTTCATCTGGCAGGTCATGCTGTCCGGGGAACCCTGCCGGCATGCCTTGAAGCAGTCTATGTAGTTCTGGGAATAGTTCTTGGCATAACTGCCGCCATTGCATGTGCCGTCCTTGCTGTACCAGTAGTAGGGCTCGCAGCGGCCGAAACTTCTGTCATTGGAGCAGGAGTAGCATTGTATCTGGTAATCGCGGCGGCTCTTGCAGCTGCAATAGATGTTGTACATGTCGCATTTGGTCATGACGTTCAGATTGGCGTTGCGCGGGAAATACTTAAAGATGGCGTCCTTCTTGTATTCTGGGTCGCCCGACACGTCCACAAGCGGGCCCTTGGAGCCCGAGTCCTGATTGTTGAAACCGAAGGCGAAAAGGTTTCCGGCTGTCCCGGCGCAAAACAACAACGCCAGCGTTAGTACAATTTTAGTCATAATATCCCCATCCCCGCTATATTTACTATTGCTGTACTCTTACTTTAATGCATAAAGCCTGAACTGTCAATAGCGGAATCAGCCCAGCTCAAAACTTGTCACGCCGAATATCCTGTGCATGGGCAACTCAGGTTCCCACACGTCATAGCGCGTGTCGGCCTGTTGCCCGGAGGGCTGGGCCATATACATCCTCGCCGTTCCGAAAACCTCGGTCATGCCGTATTTCCTTGCGAGAGCCAGCGCCAGATTGTTGCGTTCCGGCACATCCAGCAGGAACTCGGACCCTTCCGGCACTGTGGAAAGCAGGGCGAGAAGTATATCCTCCGCTATTTCGGCCGAATCCGCGAACAGAGGGCCGACCTTGTATCCTTTCCGGCACTGCCTGATGACGCCATAGCCGTATACAGCGCCGGGAACGGCCCGGTATCTATCGGCCCTGCCCTGCGGCGTATCCGAAGAACCGGCCTTTTCCATGGACCCCTTCCGGTAGCACGCGAAGCCGGAGGCCGAGGCGTTCTTTGTCCACAGTTTCAGGAAATTATGCCTTTGGGCCGGAAAGCATTTGTGGTCGTAAGCCGCCAGCTTGGGCAGCGGCAGTTCTGCAATGGGCATCATGTCCGGGGCGACGGCAGTCCGGGCCGGCTTAACGCCGCGATAGCGATAGTTGCGATAGGCGTAGCGGAAGCCGAAAGCCTCGTAATTGCGAACCTTGTCCAGCACGCCGTCAACGCCTATGTGGCATCCCGCCAGATAGGACAGGGCGGCGCGGCCCAGTTCTATGCCTATGCGTCCTCCGCGCAGGTCCGGACGCACTATGAAAAAACCTATGAAACCGAACCCCGCCGAATGCTTCTTCCCCCCGCCGGCCTCGCCGGGGTATTTGACCGCGGAGATGAAGCCCAACGGCTCCCCCGACTCGCTTCTGGCCGTGAAGAAGCCCTGCGGGTCGGTGTTATAGAACGCCTCCGCGTCGCAAAGACCGGGATTCCAGCCCTCCTTCGCCGCCCACTCCACGGCGGTGTCCATCTCCGCCCGTGTCATGGTCCCCACCGTAAAAGATGTAGCTATGGTCTGCTGTCCGTTGGTTGGTGTCATGGCATGCTCCTAAAGATTGTTTTCCAGCGCTTCCACCACGGTGCGGAGTGTTTTTACCCGCCCGAAAAACTTGTCGTTGGATTCGATGATATGCCAGGGCGCGGACTGAGTGGAAGTCTTGTCGAACATGTCGCAGGCGGCGGCTTCATATGCGCCCCACTTTTCCCGGTTGCGCCAGTCCTCGTCGGTTATCTTGTACCGTTTCCAGGGCGTTTTTTCCCTTTCACGGAAACGGCGCAGCTGTTCTTCCCGCGAGATTGCCAGCCAGAATTTGAGGACTATCGCTCCCGAATCGGCAAGCTGATTTTCGAACGAGTTTATCTCCGCGTAAGCCCGCCGCCATTCATCAGGGGAGCAGAAGCCCTCTATCCGCTCGACCAGAACCCTGCCGTACCAGGTGCGGTCGAAAATCGCCACCCGCCCCCGCATGGGTATGTGCCGCCAGAAACGCCACAGATACGGATGTGCCTTCTCCTCGTCCGTTGGGGCGGAGACCGGCATTATCCTGTAAAGGCGCGAGTCCATTATACGGGCCACGCGCCGGATGGTGCCGCCTTTTCCGGCGGCGTCATTGCCCTCGAAGGCGAGTATCAGGGATTTCTTCGAATCGGCCAGTGCGCGGGTAAGCCCGGCAAGCTTATATTCCAGCCGGGACATCTGTTTGGAATAATCGGAGTGCGATAGCTTTTGCGACAGGTCCAGCCTGGTTATAACGCTGTCAGCGGAGGGCTTTGGTCTGTCCGGCGAATGCTTCGCAGCCGCACTCGGGGCTGAATCCAGCCTTCCCCGGATAGCGGTCATGACATGAGAGGCAACCGTATAATTGCGGTAAGG
>Ga0209016_1003122_pt1 | contig 10161 bp, 6 predicted proteins | sample EPASupsiteSAE305_FD_187265 | JGI IMG/M metagenome (GOLD analysis project Ga0209016, IMG submission 187265) | Bioremediated contaminated groundwater microbial communities from EPA Superfund site, New Mexico - SAE3-05 (SPAdes) (version 2) | ecosystem: Environmental > Aquatic > Deep subsurface >...
GCTCGAAAAACTGGTCGAGGTCGGCAAGACGCCGCACCCCGGCCGCGGCGCCAACTTCGTCGATCCCAAGTTCGGGCCGGTATGGGCGACCGGCCACCTCGGCGACGAGAGCATCACGCTGATCGGCACCGATCCGCAGAAGCACCCGGAGCAGGCCTGGAAGGTGGTGCGCACGCTCAAGGGCCTGGGCGGCGGTTCGCTGTTCCTGAAGACGCATCCGAAGTCGAAGAACCTGTGGGTCGATACCACCCTCAACCCGGAAGCCGCCGTCAGCCAGTCGATTGCCGTGTTCGACGTCGATCATCTGGAAAAAGGCTACGAACTGATCCCGATCGGCGACTGGTCGGGGATCAAGGAAGGTCCGAAGCGCGTCGTCCAGCCCGAGTACAACAAGGCCGGCGACGAAGTCTGGTTCTCGGTCTGGAACGGCAAGGACCAGGAATCGGCAATCGTCGTCGTCGACGACAAGACGCGCAAGCTCAAAGCCGTGATCCGCGACAAAAAACTGGTCACGCCGACCGGCAAGTTCAACGTCTTCAACACCCAGAACGACGTGTACTGAGCGGAAACCCGTCGATATCGGGCAAACGGGGGGGCACCTGCCCCCCCGTTTGTTTTAGGTCGAACACTCCGAATGGCGGTTTGGCTTACCCGACGGCGGCCGTTATGATCCCGGCTCCGGGCGATGCGGCCCCGGCAGGAGTTTCCCCCGTCCGCGCAGGCCGTGCCGGCGCCGGGATGTCGAAGGAGAAGAAGTGGCAGTCACCGCCAGGGGTTCGCGTTGGGCCCAGCGCCAGGTATTGGCCAGCAACGCTTTGTTTGCGGACCTGCCGCCGGAACGCATCGCAGCCCTCGCCGAAGCGTGCCGGCTGGTCGACTACCCGGCCCACAGCCGGCTTTACGCCGCCGGCGAAACGATAGGCGAGGCCTTTCTGCTGGTCCGCGGGAGCGTCCGCCGTTTCGCCGCCAGCGACGACGAGGCGGGCAAGCTGCTCGACGTGCCCCAGGCCGGACAACTGCTCGGCCTCGCCGAATTGTTCGCCGGGGACCGCTACCAGGTCTCCTGCCAGGCGATCGGCGACTGCCTGGTTCTGGCCATCGACCGGCAGGCCCTGAAAATGCTGGCCGACAGCGACCCGCTCTTCAGCCGCGCCTTGCTCGCCGCACTGGCACGCGCCCATTGCCGTATCGAACTGGATATTGCCGGGCGCCAGGCTGGCGCCACCGGTGCCCAGAAGCTGCTCGATTATCTGGTCACCCTGGCTGGCGACGAACTCGGTCCAGCCGGCGAAACCACCGTCCAGCTCAAGACCAGTAAAAAGCTGATCGCGGCCCGCCTGGGCATGACCCCGGAAACTTTTTCGCGCTGCCTGCGCCTGCTCACCGACAGCGGTGCAATCGTGGTCGATGGACGCAAAATCCATCTGCAACACGCGGCGCTGATCGAGCGCTCCACCGACGCCAGCGCCCGCCCCCTCGCTTTTCCCCGCAAAACGCGCGGCGAGCAGGAATCGCAGCGGCGCCCCCCGTCGCAAGGCGCGGTGATCAATCTTTGCGGGCGCCAGCGCCTGCTGTCGCAACGCATGGCGCAAGCCTGGGCGATGGAGAAACAGCGGATTGCCTCGGTGCGCTCCGCAGCCCGCTTGCGTGAAGCGCGGGCCCAATTCGAACGCAACCTGGCGCGCCTGCAGCCCCTCGCCCCCAAACGCATTGCGCAGGAATGCCTGATCGAGGTCGGCAAGGAATGGCGCTCATTTCTCGCGGTGGTTTTCGCCGGCGGCGAGCAAGCACCGCGTTCCGAGGAGGTTTTTTCCGCCAGCGAAACCCTGCTCGCCGCTTGCGACCGGCTAACTTCCAGCGCCGTGCTGCTCGCCGGAACCCCGGAGGCCGGCTACGTCAATGTCGCCGGCCGCAACCGCGTGCTTTCGCAGCGCATCGTCAAAAGCATGTTGTTCGAACCGCTGCTGCAGGAAGATGACGCGGCAGCTGATCTCCCGCAACAGGTCCGCTGCCCATCGGTCGAAGAATTCGAAGAAAATCTCGCGACCTTGAGAAACGGCAGCCAGGCGATTCCCGAACTGCTGGCACAACTCGATGCAGTCGAAGCTCAATGGCGGCGGCTCCAGGCGATTCTCAACCCCGACCTGGCCAGCGTCCTGCAGCGCCGCCAGCTGAGCATGATCGCCAGCGAAGGCGAACGCCTGCTGCGCCACCTCGACACCGCGGTCAAGCTCTACGAAAGACTGGCGCGTTGAGCGCCGCCGGGGCCGGCGAAGCGCAAGATGGATCGCGTTGGCGACTGAAGCGTTGCCAGGCAACGGATGAGCGTCGAGTCGGAGTTCGCTCAACCGTTCATGCGCCGCAAAGCGATTGATTCAACCTGATTTATGCCGCGTAATATGTTGATCAGCAAAAATCACGGCCAAGGTACCCCATGAAACGCATCAAAATCGCATTATTGGCCATTCTGCTAACGCTCACCGCGCTCTGGCTGGCGGCAGACACCTTGGTGCCGACGCCGTTCACCTACTTCTCGTTCCGCAAGGTGTTTGTGCAATACAGCGGTGTGCTCGGGATCGGCCTGATGAGCATCGCCATGCTGCTGGCACTACGGCCGAAATGGCTGGAACCGCACCTGGACGGCCTGGACAAGATGTACCGCCTGCATAAATGGCTGGGCATCGGCGCCTTGATTGTTTCCATCCTGCACTGGTGGCTGGCAAAGGGCACCAAGTGGATGGTCGCTTGGGGCTGGCTGGAAAAGCCGGCACGCAAACCACGCGGCGAGGAAACACTTGGCCTCATCGAAGGCTGGCTGCGCAGCCAGCGGGGGTTTGCCGAGTCGGTCGGCGAATGGGTGTTCTACGCGGCAGCCCTGCTGCTGATCCTCGCGCTGGTGAAACGCTTTCCCTACCATTGGTTTGTCAAAACCCACAAATGGCTAGCAGCAGCCTATCTGGCGCTGGCCTATCACACAGTCGTGCTGACCAAGATCGACTACTGGACACAACCGCTGGGGTGGGTGCTGGCGGTGCTGCTGCTCGGCGGCAGTGTCGCCGGCGTACTGGCCCTGGCCGGCCGGATCGGCGCCGAACGCAAGGTGCGGGGCCGCATTGCGTCGATCATCGACTACCCAGCGCTGCGCGTCCTCGAGACAGATGTGGTCCTGGAGGAAGGCTGGCCCGGACACGCGGCCGGGCAGTTTGCCTTCGTCACCTCCGACCCGAAGGAAGGAGCCCATCCCTATACCATCGCCTCGGCATGGAACCCGGCTGATCGACATCTCACTTTCATCACCAAGGCGCTGGGCGATCACACCAGCCGCTTGCGGGACCGCCTGAAGGTCGGCATGCCGATCACCGTAGAAGGCCCCTACGGTTGCTTCGACTTTGAGGATGCGCAGTCGCACCAGGTCTGGATCGGTGCAGGCATCGGAATAACGCCCTTCGTCGCCCGTCTCAAGCACCGTGCCGCTACGCCGGACACGAAGGTCGTTGACCTGTTTCACCCGACCGCCGACTTTGAACAAGCCGCCATCGACCGACTCACAGCCGATGCGGCCGCAGCCGGAGTTCGACTGCATTTGTTGGTCGATGGCAAGGACGGACGCCTGAATGGCGAGTACATCCGGAACCTTGTGCCCGATTGGCAAACGGCCAGTTTCTGGTTCTGCGGCCCACCGGCATTCGGTCAGGCTCTGCGCGAGGACTTGATCGCCCAGGGAGTACCGCCGGAACGATTCAACCAGGAACTGTTTCAGATGCGGTGATGTTGCTTGGCGACCTGAATCGCCTCGAATTCGGAAGCCAAGTCCCGGCGTTGGGTCGGGAAGACAGACCCGCTGTACGTCACATGGCGGATAAGTGACTGGGTTGGCCGATGAACTGCTGGAGGTGAATTACCGGTTCTCGGCCTTTGCTGACGCTCAACACTCTCCAATATACAGTCTGTTCCTGGCAGAAAAGCAGTCCCCGGACGTTCCCCAAATCCGTGGCGATTCAGGTGGCTAGACTGGGTGCTGAACAACTACAAGAAGGCCCCTCTGGTCATCGAAGCAGGTGATGAAGATAGAGTGATAACATCCTGCTTCAAAGCCTCATTCAGGCGGCAGGACTGCTGCAATCATCATATGAATTTTGACTAGAATAATATGCAAGGTGCCTCTTTAAGTTTCGCGAGTCTTTTTTCTGGGTGTGGGGGGTTCGACTTGGGCTTTATCCAAAAGGGATTCAAGCCTATCAGCGCATACGATAGTGATCCTGACGCCGTAGAAAACTTCAGCTCCAATGTGAGTACCGAAATTCATAACGTGGACCTTACAGAAGGCGTTCCGAATGAACACATTCTTCGTGGGGTTGATGTCCTTGTGGCAGGCCCACCATGCCAAGGGTTTTCTACAGCAGGGAAGCGCTTGGTGGATGACAAGAGAAATCACCTGCTTACCCTTACGGGGACTCTAGCTTGCAGGATAAAGCCCAAAGTTTTAGTTGTCGAGAATGTCGCAGGTGCATTGTCTGGTGCTCATGCTCGATACTGGAACGAACTAGATCAGACAATGCGTGCAGCAGGGTATCGTACTAACACCATTAGTTGCCAAGCTGCGAACTTAGGTATGGCGCAAATGCGAAAACGGATTTTGTTTTTCGCATGGAAAGTTCGTCGGGATATCGATTTCTGTCTGCCAACGCTACAAACAGCAGATTTGCAGTCAGTGCTAGGAGGCCTGGAGCACACAAATAATCATCAGCCCAAATTACTTATCGCGGATAGTCGAGACTGGCAGATCGCCCGAAAAATAAGACCCGGCCAGAAACTTTCAAATGTTCGGGGGGGCGCAAACTCGGTTGCAACCTGGGACATCCCAGAGGTATTTGGTGAAGTGACAACTCATGAACGCACTGTTCTTGAGTTGCTGCGAAGGTTGCGGCGGCAAGAAAGGCAGCGCGATTACGGCGATGCAGATCCCGTTTCTCTCCCTCGCCTTAAGTCAGCACTGGGCCGACCATTTGGTCGGTTACTGGAAAGTCTGGTGGCAAAGGGGTACCTCAGGCATGTGGATGGAGGAGTGGACTTGGTTGGAACCTTTAACGGGAAATTTCGGCGCCTTGCATGGGATAAGCCGAGTTGCACCGTTGATACTCGTTTCGGTTCCCCGAGGTATTTTCTCCACCCTACGGAAGATAGAGGCTTTACCGTGCGTGAGGCTGCTCGAATTCAGGGTTTTGGTGACGACTATAAATTTTGTGGGAGTGAAGCGGCCCAATACCGAATAATTGGTAATGCGGTGCCCCCTCCTCTTGGCGCTCAAGCTGCAAAATTGGCAAAACAACTCCTCGGGAGGGGGGGATGACCTTAGAACAGCTCAGAGCAAAAGTGAGGGAATGGGATCGGCAGCACACTGGTGATCCCATCGCATCTGCCCACTACGAACAACTCCTAAATCAGCTTCAGTATCACGCGGAACGTGAATGGCGTGTATACCTTCCTGCTGAGCATCCAGATTTCAACCCGAACTATATGGAGCGTTTGGCAAGGTGGATAGGCAACCTTAGCGATGAAAGCGACCAAAAGCTTTTACTTGAGTACGCACTTTACATAAGTTTTTTTTCGCATGATGATTTCGCTGCGATGTATCGGACAGCATTTGATCGCGAAATAATGCCTTGGGTAGCACGGAAGATTGGCGCTGATTTGAGTTTGGGGGCCAAGCAGTTTCACGAAAGGGTTACTTACCAGATTCACAAAAAAACTTGGTTTTGTCCTATTACCGATAGCATGGACATTAATGAGTTTTATAAAGTAAACCATCTGCAAGGTGTAGGGCATAGGCCTCATTTTTCTACGCTGCAATATTTGGCAGAAAGTGCAGGAAATAAAAATCCAGGGATTGCGGAAAATATCTCGTACTATATGGCCAATCCAAGAGCGGAATCTCCACCCCCTCCATCCTTGGATTTAATAGTTTTATTAGAGGATATCGTAGGGTCCGGCTCGCAAAGTATTGATGCTGTGCGATGGGCCGCAGAGACGCTAGGAAAGCCAGTATTGTTTATTCCTCTCATAATCTGCCCAAGAGGTGTTGAGGCTTTACGAGCAGAGGAGGTGCGATTAGGCGGTCGTCTTACATTAAGGCCTGTAATTGAATTGCGCCGAGGTGACTTATTAGGCCCTGAGCGGAAAGGGGCGGAAGGGTGGGGTATTGCGGCTGAATTAGAATGTTTGGCTAACTGTTGCTCTACCGACGTAAAGTTTAACTATAATCCTTTTGGCTATAGAGATACAGGGAGCTCGTTAGTAACATACTCCAATACGCCAGATAACACCCTCCCAATTGTGCATGATGTTGGTCGGTTTAATAATTGGAGCCCCTTGTTTCCTAGGGTTTATCGGGATAGTTGATATTTAATATGAATATAACGATTAATCCATTTCAGCAACTCTATTTCTCCGATGATACTCAATCGGAAAATAACTATGTTGAGCTTTTTAGTTCCGAGGTTCTTCAAACTGCAATACACCCTATTTTTCAGGGCGGTAACGTAGTATTGAGTGGAACCCAAGGTTGTGGGAAGACAATGATTTTGAGCCTTCTTCGACCGGAAACGCGCATTGCTTACTGGAAGATAGGTAAGGATTTTCCAGTAAATAAGCAAATGAGAAATTTTGTATCTGCCGGCGTTAACCTTACGCGAAGCAGAATCGCCGATATTGTACAAGTTACGTTGCATCGAGGCGATGAAATCGATGAGCGCGAGTTGCCATTTTATTTTGCGGATTTTTTCAATTATCTGGTTGTCGATGATTTAATTAAATCTGTGGAGACTATTGGAAAGCACCCGGAAATATTTGATTCGACTGTGGTATTGAGTAATATAGATAATTTTGTTGCCACAGTTGCTCGCCAAGATTGTTGGTTCGGTTATCTCGATGAGATTTCTACTCTGGAAGATTTGCGTCGCCGAATTTCTCAGAGAATTGATTTTTATAGGCGCTGGGTTAACGGAAATTTAATCGATCCCGAGCCGCCTGAAGAGATTCGGAGTACTAAAACTAATATTGGGGAGCCAATCGCACGCACAGCGGATTGTCTCAGGGAAGCCGGCATAATTTCCGACTTAGTCCCAGTACTGATACGCGTTGATCAAATAGAAGAGCTTCATAGGGCGTTCACTGACCGGCAGCGTAAATTGCTCCTTTTGTTCAGAAAGATGCTTAATAGAGCCTTCGCTTCGCGGGATGCGAGAGTGCACTACCGTGCAGGAACTAGGCGTTACGGTTGGACTAATCCTGATTATCTTGGTGTTTGGGGTAGTGAGGCTCGTTTGGAAAATAGGCGTGACTATCATCTCATTGACATGGATGAGGAGTTATTCGCTCGTGGCGAGACCAGAAATTCGATATTTGAAAGATTTTCAATCGATGCTTTTCAAAAGAGGGTTGAGTATTACTTTAAGAGCGAGGCGGGAGTATTAAAGCCTCATCTTGCCAAATCGATATTCGGGAAGCACCCGAACGCTGTAGACAGAATCGTTCAGCTTCAAGAATCAAAAGATAATGCGCAGATAGATCGTGCGCTGGGAGTGGATTCGGCAGCTGATGGGGGAAGTTGGTCTGAGGATTGGCGCAATTTTTTGCGCAATTTGTACAAGCAGGGACACGAGGGGATGCTTGATGCAGTGCTGGCCGCTGCATGGGGAAGGCAAACAGGTGGTGCTAGGTCAAAGCGCCAGCATCGGGAAGATGCACCTCCAATAGAGGCGCCATGGAAGGAGCGTAAATGGTGGCGGAAGGAGAGGCTAGATCTCGCGGTTTTGCAATTAGTAACTCGTTGCCAGCAACGGTTTATGTGGTGGGGCTATGACGATATTCGATCACTTAGTGGTGGGAATATCACAGTATTCCTTCACATATGTCACAGAATATGGGATGGATTTCTAAAGAACGAATCTAGCTTGCCTGAACAAAGAAGAACTAATTTGCTGAATGGTGGTGCGATTGACCGTAATATTCAGGCGGCCGGTATCCTGTTTGCCAGTAACGAGTGGTTCAATAAGCTGCCCGAAGAGCCGGGGGGGAATGCTCGAAAGAATTTCGTAGAAAGACTCGGAGTTAGGCTTAATGAAGACATGATTAAAGACATCCGAATGGCATATCCCGGAGGAAACGGTATTTCTTTGGCTCAAACAGAGTTTAATTCTGAAGTTGAAGAAGTATTGGATTTGCGAGTTTTTCTTAGGGAGGCTGTCGGATACGGTGTTTTATTCGAGTCAGAACACTCGTCGAAAGTTAAGTCTAGCGGGCGGAGGCTAAAGTATTATCTTAACCCGATTTTATGCCCTCGCTTTCAGATACCAGAAGCGAGAACTAAAGAGCCGTATTATTGGAGGCTGGATGAGTTATTTGATTTAATAAGGAAGGCTCAAATAACTATTTCTAAATTAAAAAAGCCAATGGTCAGGTCAAACTCTAGCCTACCCTTGTTTCCCGATCTGGACGATTAACATTAATGAAATTTAGACCGTGGGGGGCACTCGAGTGGACTTTGTCATTAAGCCCCAAAAAGAATTGGTTTTTTCTTGGCGCCCTAGGGACTGAGCAGCGTTCGATTGCGAGCTGGAAGTTGTTAAGGGAGTGCGGCGTAATATCTGCAGAATTGTTCGCAGAGATTTATGACGTTTTTTCAGATAAGTATTACCACAGAAACGCTGCTGCATTGAAGGAGCGCAAAGATGAGTTTGCGAAATTGGGCGGTAACTACTCCTCTATTTTTAATTTTGATTTGATGTCAGAGCTCTTTCAGATTAATGGCATTGCAAATAAGGCATTGCAGTCTAAGTCTGTCGTCCTTGATATAACATCTTTTCCAAAGCGTTTCTTTTTTCCAATTCTTAGGGCTCTCGCTAAAAGCCCTACTATTAGTAATTTGTTGATTACTTACACTTCACCAGCGGCTTATGCTGAAGATGCTCCATTGTATGAAGATATAGAAAGCTGGAAAACGTTACCGGGTTTTGGTGGGGGAGATAGTAAAGCAGACTTTTGGGTTGTAAGTGTCGGCTTTCTCGTCGAAAGCTTGAGGCGCTATGTGGGAGATAATCCACAAGACAAAATGAAGCTGTTAATTCCTTTCCCAGCGCCTCTCGCCGCTTTACGAAGGACGTGGCAGTCTGTTGCTGACCTTGAGCAAGGGCATGAAGATGACCGATTCGATAAATATCGCGTCGACACGCTCGATATATCTGCGGCGTTTGATCGAATCACTTCTATCGCGGGGATGCCCGAAAGAGCCTTAGCTTTTGCGCCTTTTGGCCCAAAGCCTACTTCGGCTGCGATGTGCCTGTATGCTATGCAGAGGGATTCATCAGTTCATTACAGCCAGCCTACGGTTTATCATCCGGATTACTCTAAGGGCATTAAAAATAACTCGCTAGAATCAGCGGTTAGCGCTTATTGGATTAAGCATGATGGCGAATTTCTATATGCTATTTGAATAATGTTTTTCTAATTCCAGCCAAAGCCGATTTATTTTTTCTGTAGGTACGCTGGCTTTTCCGTAATGCCAACCCGAGTAATATGGGAAATATGCGGGGGCCAATCTGGGTTTTTTGTAATTAAGCTTTCAATTCGGTTCATCCTGTGCGCCTGCTGAACTGCGCATAGCGGTCAGGTTTTTTCCCGGAGACTGAAAGTCTGCTTTGGCCGAATAACAGAAGATCCAAAAACGAAGCCCGGCAATTGCCGGGCTTCGCTGATCTACCGTCCGACAGGCTTTTTTCGCGCCCGACAGACTTCATTGTTTCCCATCAACCGCTTACCAGTTCGGCTCGCGCTCCGGCGTGGCGGTGATCTTGTGGATCGACAGGTCGGCACCTTCGTATTCCTCTTCCTGGTCGAGGCGGATGCCGAAGAGGGTTTTGAGCAGGCCGTAGACCAGCGCGCCGCCGGCGACGGCGATGACGATGGCGAGGACGGTCATGATCAGTTGCGGCATGAAGGCGATGCCGCCGGCACCGCCCAGGGCCTTGCTGCCGAAGATGCCGGCGGCGATGCCGCCCCAGGCGCCGCAGAGGCCGTGCAGCGGCCAGACGCCGAGGACGTCGTCGATCTTCCAGCGGTTTTGCGTCAGCGTGAACATCACCACGAACAGGCCGCCGGCAACGC
>Ga0209016_1003123_pt1 | contig 10159 bp, 10 predicted proteins | sample EPASupsiteSAE305_FD_187265 | JGI IMG/M metagenome (GOLD analysis project Ga0209016, IMG submission 187265) | Bioremediated contaminated groundwater microbial communities from EPA Superfund site, New Mexico - SAE3-05 (SPAdes) (version 2) | ecosystem: Environmental > Aquatic > Deep subsurface >...
AAATACGAAAAGCTGCGTAAGACCGAGGTAATTCAACACTCAAAGAGCATTTCTCCTACCCGCAAAACAGCGGCAAGGGAGTGGTGTAACTCTAAAGTTCAGTACTTTTCAAGTGTTGCAGCATATTCGCTTCGCCCAATTCTGCTAAGTGTCGAGTCACAAAAGTAGTAAAGGTCTTCTTTTCTGTCATTTTCGTAATCATAATCAATTTTATTGGCATCTACCCATTGATAATCCGCACAGCAAAGAAATTTGGCGTCTGCGATGTCATAGACAAACGCCAGATCTGCTGGCGCTAACCGTGGCCGTATCTCGGCTTTACTGATGACCTTGCAAACCACGTCCTCTTCAATCCGCTTTACAATATCGCGGCGGAAATTACGCATCTCCTCACCAAACTCAGACACCAGAGCCAGCTTCGGACGCAATTTTGTAATCATGCGGGCGGTACCAATCATTCCCAGATGATTCGGATAAAGGCATTTGCCAATGTCGTCATTAAGATCAAAATTCAATTCTTCTGTCTTGATGGAGCCGATATGTGTCACCAACAGATTGATATTTTCCAGCGCAGAGGCAGGATATGCCTCCCACAACTCCTTCCCCTTGGTGTCAGGCCTAAGACCGTCTGACACTGTACACAAGGGAAACAAACCTGTGTCACTGGTAAAGACGATTTTCTGCTCGGTGCCTCCGAAGTCAAAAGTAAACAACAGGCCGATGCTCTGATCGCGGGAAACGACCTCGTCATGGTAGGCCGGCAGCACGGTTAGAGTAAGTCCTACCTGTAATTGATATCTGTTATCGACATTCAGGGTGTGGATGGTATCAAAGTTTTTGTCCATCAGGTTCAGCAGACCGGAAAATTTTTTGAATGTGCCGTTATTGAAGTAAAGTCGAATTTTCTTTTTCGGTGTGCCTGCCTTGCCTGCTTTACTATTGTACTGGTAAAGCAAGGTGCAGATAGATTCAAAGTCGATGGTATGATCATTATGGGCATGGGTAATGACAATATTGTCGATGTCATGAATGCGGCATCCGGCATTGTGGAAATTTTCAATAAAGTTGTAACCAGGATCAATCACCGTGCCTTTGCCGTTATGGTAGATAAAATAGCCGCCACCCCGACTACGCTCTTCCGTATCGGCAGGAATTGCGGGGGTATAGGAGTTCCATTTGCGCAGCACCAGAAAAAGTGATCGGTCCTCGGACAATAAGGATTCGGGCTGCAGAAACATGGCAACATTACCCTCTGCCGCCTCCTTCTGACGGAGAAACTCCTGCCCTTTTTCTCCCAGACTAGTCCTGATCGTACCGACAAAGTCACGGATATCTTGTAGTCTGTCATCAGATTTTATAGAAGCCGTTGCCGGTTGAGGGAATAGTCGTCGCCATGCCACATCGGGATTTTTGCCGACCAAACGGAATATGGTGAAAAAATCTGCACGGTATTTCTCTGGTTCGCGTTGAGCCGCCAAAGATATCTTTTCGCAGGCAAGCTCATAATTCCCCATACGGTACAACGTAGCCGCCCACGCTCGAATAATTCGCATGTCATCTGGCTTTATTGCAAGAGCCTGCTGATAGAGCTCAACTGCCTCCTGCCAACTACCTTGCATACTAAGTACAACTCCTTTATTTCGTAGAGTTACATAGTCATCCGGCTTAACCGCAAGCGCCTTGTTAAACAGTTCTATTGCCCTCTTCTGATTGCCCAACTTGCTATAAGAGACGCCTAACTCGCGGAACGCATCATGGTTTTGGGGCTTGATCTCTAAAATCCTGTTGAACAAGTTAACGGCATCTTGTTCCTTGCCTAAATCATTAAGTAAGACTCCCTTTTCGTACAATGCGCTGTAATCATCCGGCTTGACAGCAAGGGCCTTGTCAAACCACTCAATGGCTTCTTCTGTCTTACCCAGATTTCTGAGCGATATGCCTTTAAGGTACAATGCGCGGTAATCGTCCGGCTTGACAGCCAGTGCCTTGTCAAACCACTCAATGGCTTTCTGGTCATCCCCAAGATTGCTAAGTGAAGAGCCCTTCATACGCAGAGATATATGATCATGAGGTGCTATTTCCAGGGCCTTGTCAAACCACTCAATGGCTTTCTGGTCATCCCCAAGATTGCTAAGCGAAGAGCCCTTCATACGCAGAGATATATGATCATGAGATGCTATTTCCAGGGCCTTGTCATAACATGCAATGGCATTTTGTTCGTCATCATGCTGACTGAAATAAACTCCTTTATTTCTCAATAGGAAAAAATCTGACTTTGGGCTTGCCGCTTCAGACCATGCAAGTGCCTGATCCAGCAAGGCTATCTGGGCAGGATGATCAGGACAGGTATATCCGATCAGCTCCGCTTCAAAAAACAGGCGATAATCCTCATCCCCTGCCTGAGTTGCCTCTTGTCGGCACTGTGTTAAAACCACAATGGTTTCGTCTTTATTGGACGCAGCAAGCAAATCAGCACGTTGGCTCTGTGCATGGTATTTTTTAAGTCGTTTCATACGACCAGATTTAGCCATCTAACACTCCTTGTCAGCATTAATTCTTACTGAACATACGAGACTGATTAATCTCCCCCCAACACCTCTGCCACTGCCTGATAGACCCGCTTCAGCAGATCATCGCCCAACCTTGCCAGCGGCCCTTCAATCAGCCGCTTGTTATCGATAGCCCGCAGTTGATCCACCAGTAGATCGGAATCCTGTTCCATACGGTCTTGGGCAGCTATCCGTAACCGCAGTGGTTCAGCATCATCAATCAGGTTGGTGCTCAGGGGGATAATCAGGGTGGAAGGATGTTCAGCATCAAGCAAGGCTTGGTTCTGCAGGATCAACACCGGTCGGATCTTGCCCGGTTCAGTGCCACGGCCCGGATTAAGGTTTGCCAGCCAGATTTCGCCATGGTTACGCATGGGGCGCATCCTCAATCTCGCTAAACTCGGCATTTACCCGCATGCTTTCAGCCCGCACCTTCAGGCTGGCCTCCATCAGGCGGGTCCGGCGCTGTTGGGCCGCAACCGCTGCGTTCATCTGCTCCAGCGCCTTACGGACATAGGCAGCGCGGGGGAGGTGCAACTGTTCGGCATGGATATCTATGTCATGCAACAGCTCATCAGGAAGACGTAATGATAGTGTAGTCATTTATGTGCTCCTTTTTGTAATACACAAATAAATACTAGAGCAGACACATAGAGATGTCAACCGGTCTTCCCGTTCAGATACTCCGCCAGAATGGAACGGCTATGCTCGTCATCATGACAATAGACGCAAAGATTTTCCCAGTTTGAACCATTGGGGGGATTATTGTGGTGATTACCGTCCTTGTGGTGGACGGTCAGCAGTTGCAGATTTTCCCGTTCAAATTCCCGTCCACACTTGGCGCAAATCCAACCGTGGATCTTGAGCGATTGCTCGCGGTAGTTGGCATTAGTGGGTTTATTGCCTGATTTCAGCTGATTGACCAGCTGACTGAGTTCTTCAGCAGAGGGGAGTTTACGGGATTGGGGGCGGCGGGCAGGCATGATCAGGCTCCGCTACGGGAAAAACGGTAGCCCACCCCGCGCACGGTCAGAAAGTGGGTCGGACGGGTCGGATCAGGCTCAAAATACTTACGCAGCCGCACCACAAAGTTGTCCAAGGTACGGGTCTCGGTGTCAGAGCTGTAGCCCCAGACCGATTCCAGCAGTTCACCACGGGGAATCACCTGTCCTTCCCGCTGAAAGAAGAGCGACAACACCCGCACCTCCATCTCGGTCAGATCGATCTCGCCCTGGGCGGTTTTGGCCCGATAGGAGAGCAGGTAGGCCTCGTTAACACCAAACTGGTAGCCTTCCTCCACCGGATCAGGACGGTACCAGGAGGAACGGCGCAGCATTCCTTTGACCCGCAGCAGGAACTCGGCCAGGTTAAACGGCTTGGTCAGGTAATCATCAGCGCCACTCTCAAGGCCACTGACCCGGTCCACATCTTCAGAGCGGGCGGTCAGCATCAGGATCGGTACTCGTGAATCAAGCTCCCGCATCGCCTTGCAGACCTGAAAACCATCCATGCCGGGCAGCATCACATCAAGAATAATCAGATTGCAGCGTTCAACCCGCAACGCCTCCAGCGCAGTCTCGCCCCGGTCAAAATGGCTGACCACATAGCCGTCAAGCTCCAGGTTAAAACAGATCCCCCGGGCCAGATGCAGTTCATCTTCCACCAACATGATACGTGGCTTGTCATCACTCATAACGCCTCCAGACAGGCCCGGCCTTTGGCGGTGAGCCGGTATTTTTGCATGCGGCTGTTGGGCTTGTCGGGAATTGTCATCTCAAGCAGAGTCGCTTGCAGCAATTTTTCCAGGCTCCTTTTAAAGTTTCCTGTCCTGGTTTCATACCCTGCAATACCCAAAAGTTGCTGTCCTGCCCTGGTTTCTTCACGACAGGACAGCAACATCCTCTGTTCGAGTTCCGTCAGTACGACTTGGGCCTCGACTTGGGCCTCGACTTGGGCCTCGACTTGGGCCTCGACTTGGGCCTCGACTTGGGCCTCGACTTGGGCCTCGACTTGGGCCTTCGGTTCTTGCCCGGTGACTTGTTCACCCCCAGCCCGCTGCTTGCGGTGGATCGTCACAATAAAGCACCCTACATCCACGCGGAATTCAGGCGGGCGCAATCCGGCTGATAGACACAGATCAAGCATGTCGAGAGTGCCTGATCCCGCCTTTTCGATATATTTACTGAGATAGAGCGGCTCCGCAATGAGTGGATTAACCGGCAAGGAGGGATGTGGCTTGGTCAGCTTGGCCAAGGTCATGGGAGGACGCAATTCACCTGGGCTCCAGACCTCCAACCTGTCTGAAAACAGCATTACCTGGACGCTTCCGTTACTGGTGTAGTCACGATGCGCAACGGCATTGACGATAGCTTCGGACACGACCTCTCGTGGAATCTCATAGGCCACCGGAGCTTGCGGGCCGTCCTTCCGCGTACCTACCCAAAGATCGATCTTGGACATGACGAAATCCACCGCCTGATCGACCAGTTCGAAGAGCGTCCCCTTGTAGATATGGTAGGAGGGGATCGGTTTATGAACCTGCGTGGAGTGGAAGTGCATGCACTTCACTTCGGACGAAATCAGGAATCGCTGCGGGCGAACACCGAATAACAGGACAGCGGCATGGGATGGACGTCCATTGTCGAGTAGATTCAAATGCTCAAGAACAGCGGCAGGAGGTGTATCTTCATCCAATGCAAAGCCCCGCGCCCGACGAGCACTCAGCAGAAATTCACTGATTTTTTCGTCAGCCAGATCCGCCAGCGTGGCTTTCTGGCAAAAAGCTGCATCAAACGGGCCGCCACGGATCAACTCGTTGGCCACCAAATACTGAACCAATGCGGCATAAAGGCTTGTTATCAGTTCTGTAACTGTTTCAAATCGACGGCGGATAAGCTGATCTCCCGCCTTGCGGATCAGAGCCCGCATCTTGGGATGGCGAGCAGTATCGTCTGATCCCTTGACGAGGATCAGTCGCTCCGTACCACAAGTAGCGGCATGATTAAATTCCCGCTCAGTCGGTGAGAGCCCCTCAAGATCCTCATACCCGTAGTCATTGCCGAAAAGGCCGACATAGATGGCGCTCTGTTCCACCTCCTGGAGATACACCTCATCGACACGCCGGTCAGAAGCAGGCAGATCCTCAAAGAGAAATACCTCAAAAAAACGACGTAACAGCGGATCACCGTGGACGTACTCTTTGAGTGCCCGCCGTTCATCGGCCAGCTCTTTCTGGACCGAGCTGATGAAAAGCTGTTTTCTGGTAGTCATGACGTCTGCTCACTCATAACGCAGTGCCTCAATCGGGTTAAGACCGGCAGCCTTACGGGCCGGATAGAAACCAAAAAATATTCCCACGGCGCCGGAAAACAGCACGGCAACGGTAATGGAAACCGGAGAAATCAGGGTGGGCCAGGAGAGGATACGGGATACCACCGTAGCACCACCAGCCCCGAGGGCGATCCCGATCAGGCCGCCCATGAGCGTTAAAAGCACGGCTTCCGTCAAAAATTGCAGCAGGATGTCGTTCTTTTTAGCCCCAATCGCCATCCTGATACCGATCTCTCTGGTCCGTTCGGTAACCGACACCAGCATGATGTTCATAATGCCGATGCCACCAACAACCAGGGAGATGGAGGCCACCGCCCCCAGCAGCAGCGACATCGCCTTGGATGATTGTTCTGCCACCGCCAGTATTTCCGACAGGTTACGCACCGTAAAATCCGGTTCCTTGCCGCCAACAATCCGGTGACGCTGGTTCAGCAGGTCATTGATCTCTTTTTCAGCCTTGGGAAGCTGTTCTTCGCTCTTGGCCTTAACCAGGATGGAACCGACCGTGTCCGGGAACTGACTGCCCATCAGCTTGCGCTGGGCCGTGCGCAGCGGCACAAAGATCACATCATCCTGGTCGGTGCCCTGGGGTGATTGCCCTTTCCCCTCCAGCACACCGATCACCGTAAACGGAACCTTCTTGATCCTGATCATCTTGCCCAGCGGGTCTTCTGCGCCGAACAGATTCTGGGCAATGGTGCGGCCGATCAGGCAGACCTTGGCAGCGCCATCATTATCCGAGCTGGTAATACTGCGTCCGATGGCTGGCGGCCATTCACGGATTACAAACAGCTCCGGCGTGGTGCCCATCAGCAGGGTGGACCAGTTCTGATTGCCATAGACGATCTGCCCGGAACTGCGCACCACCGATGCAGCAAGATCAACCGAAGGGCATTCACTCATCATGGCCCTGGCATCATCTGCCTTCAGGGTCTGCACCCCACCGCTACCGGTACGCAGGCCGCCACTGGTCATGGAGCCGGGCAGCACCAGCAGAATATTGCTGCCGATACTGGCGATCTGCTGCGAGATGACATAGCTGGCACCGGAACCGACCGCCATCATGGCGATCACCGCCGCAATGCCGATGATGATCCCCAACATGGTCAGGAAGGAACGCATCTTGTTGATCCGCAAGGCCCGCAGGGCGATGCGCAATGCCTGGATAACGTTACTCATGGATGGAAGGGGATCGTGAGTTGCCGGGCAACGGCTTGAAAACATTCAAGCGCAGGGACGCTGTACTGAATCAGGATAATCCGGTCAAAATCGCCGCAGGCTGCTGCAGTCTGCGCCTCCTGCAGTGCAATGGCCGCCCCTTTCAGCATCGGATAGCCGTAGACTCCGCAGCTGATGGCCGGAAAGGCGATACTGCGGATGGCGTGCTGACGGGCCAGCTCCAGACTGTTCCGGTATGATGCGGCCAGCAGTTCCGGCTCACCCTTTGTCCCATCGGTCCAGACCGGCCCTACGGTGTGGATCACAAAGCGGGCAGGCAGGTTGTAGCCTTTGGTGATACGGGCTTCGCCAGTGGGGCAACCACCCAGGTTGGCGCACTCCTGCACCAGCCTGGGACCGGCTGCCTTGTGGATAGCACCATCCACACCGCCACCACCCAGCAGGGTGTTGTTGGCAGCATTGACAATGGCATCAACCGCTAACGTGGTGATATCGCCCTGGATGATCTCTATGATTGCGGATGGCATGCCTGTATCCCTCATCGTGTAATAGCGACAGCATAGGCCTGATCACTGTATGATGTCAATTACCCTTGGAAAAGCAGTTGCACGCGGAGCCGCAGAGACGCGAAGAGTAAAATCATGTGGTTACAACATATTGCCGTTTCACCTGAAGGGTTGTTCCTTGTTTTAGGTAACTACTTGATTTCCTCCGCGAGCTTCGCGGCTCCGCGTGAGTAATTGCCGTTTCAGGACTACCGCCCGCGCTGTTCAAACAGCAACTCCACCACATTGCGGACATAGCGTTCATCGGAGACCCCGTCCACCGCTTCGCCGGGGAAGGCCACCTGGCTACGGAACAGGGTTGCCAGTTCACGAAACAGCTCCAGCCGGGCGGCCGGGTCAAGTTCTTCCCGGCGGATCAAGGCCCGCAGGGCAATGGCCCCTTCTTCCCGGCTGACCTTCTGCCGCAGGCGGGCCACCAGATGGGGATAGGCCGCCAGGGAGTTAAACTTCTCTGTGCCAAGCTGTTCCAGATCAGGCAGGTGCACCTTGGGGGTGCGGATCACGATTGTTCCGGCAGCCAGATCACCCAGCCGCTGGCATTTACGGCTGGTCAGGCTGGCAATTCCCCCCACCAGATAGAGCGCAGGCAGAGAATCAACAATCCGCAGCAGGTTTCTGATCACCACCTGACTGAACTGCAGCTTTAAACCCTGTTCATCCATGACCCGCAGATGCAGCAGACGCTTACCCACGGTCTGCCCCTGCCAGTACCATTCACAGCCGATGCCATAGCCGATGGAGATCACAAAGCCGGACAGGATCGTCAGGGCCATAAAGATATCCTGGCTGATCAGCGCAAACAGCCTTAAGACCGTGCTGATGGTGGTGGTTGCAACCGTGATACAGCTAAAATCCACCAGCAGCGCCAGCAGACGACTGGTGGGACCGGCCAGTAACAGGGAGAAGCGGATCCCCTCCGGGGTGCGGATCTGCAGGGTAGTGGTCTGTTCAGCCACGCTTGGCCACCTTCCCGCCCCGGCCTGAACGGCCCAGAAACAGCACCAGCAGGCACAATTCAACCACGCCAAAGGCGATCTTGACACTGTAGGGCAGCACCGGTTCGTGGTACTGGGAGAAAAAGGCCTCCACAATACCGGCCCAGACCAGCATCAGCCCCACCCCGCCGATCAGGGTGGTCAGATCAGCCCAGACCTTCCGCATGCGGGCCACCAGGGTCAGGCCACTGCCCTTGCCGATCAGAGTTGTTGCCAGCACCAGACCGGCCTGCCCGGCGATCAGGATGGCCGGGATCTCAATCACCCCATGGGGCAGCAGCCAGCCAGCCAGGAAGATCCCCTGCCCGGCAGCAAGGTAATCCAGCACCACCGCCCCCAGGATCACGCCGTTGTAGAACAGCAGGATGATGGTCCCCACCCCCCAGGTCATGCCGGTGGCCATGCAGGCGATGGAAACCTGGGTATTGTGGGTCATCAGGCTGCTGGAGAAGGTTGCCTTGTGACCGGCCAGCCGCTTGCCTGCCTCCTGCTCTTCCTTGGCCACCCGCTCCGCTGGTGAACCGTGCAGATGATCAAAGGGCAGCAGCATCGCTTTTTCTTCCGGCGCCACCATCAGGATGGCTGCGCCAAAGATTGCGCCAACAATGGTAATCAGTACGGACAGTTGGAACTGACGGATATGGCATCTGAAGGTTTGAGGGAAGGTCTCCAGCAACCAGGTGCGGGGCACCAGACGATGGGCGTTGTCTCTGGTTGAGTGGATCTCGCCATAGGCCCGGGCCACCAGACTTTCCAGGTAGCGGCGGAACTCAAGCGGCGCTGCCAGACCATCAAGCCGGGCCAGACCGGCGCTGGCCCGCTGGTAGAGGTAGTGAAACCGGGCAGCCCCCTCAACCCCCAACCTGCAGGCAGGGTCATCTTCAACCCGCTTGAGCAACCGCTCCAGCTCATCCCAGAACGGCTTCTCCGTAGCTGTAAAACGTTCCAGATCAATGATCATAGCAGTTGTTTCCGTTTCACATCCAGATAGTGGGAGACCAGATCAGCAGACAGTCGCTCATCCTTGACCAACAACAGCCTGATCCCCTGCAGACGCAGCTTCTGCTGCAGCTCCCGCAGTTGATGCCAGGTCAGATGCCCGGCCAGATGGCGGTAGAGTTCATCGCTGCTGCGCAACCTGGCATCGCTGAACAGCGGGGCAGCTGTAGATGGCTGCGGCATGGCAACACAGATCAGATGGCGGCGGGACAGGATACGGATGGCCCGGACAAACTCCTCGGCCAGGGCCGGTTCATCCAGCGGTGCAATAAAGATCAGCAGGGCCCGGCGACGCAGACGGGCAGCCATAAAGGTGGCCAGTTCACCAAAGGAGGGGTTATCTTCACCGGGCTGCACCGTGTAGAGCAGGTCACGGCAGTGGCCAAAGTGGGTCTTGCCGGTCTTGGCCCGCACAAAGCCCTGTACCCGGCTACCAAAGGCCGCCACCCCGAACAGGTCACCCTGGCGCTGGGCCACTGACCCCAGAATCAGGGCGGTACGCACTGCCTGCTCCAGAAACGGTTCACTGCCCCCTTCGGCG
>Ga0209016_1003130_pt1 | contig 10135 bp, 7 predicted proteins | sample EPASupsiteSAE305_FD_187265 | JGI IMG/M metagenome (GOLD analysis project Ga0209016, IMG submission 187265) | Bioremediated contaminated groundwater microbial communities from EPA Superfund site, New Mexico - SAE3-05 (SPAdes) (version 2) | ecosystem: Environmental > Aquatic > Deep subsurface >...
GATTTTATAAGTTTAATTACCAATACAACATCAGCGACCAGTCAGCGAATCAACTTGTATACGTGGACTTGAAAACGGCTGAAATTGTCGTAGAACTGACGACTAGTAATGGTCAAGTTTGAACGATTTTCAAACATCGGCTGCGCATATTGGAAAATCCCCAGCGAAGAATCTAAAGTAAATGCAGTCGACACTGTGGAGTTGCTGTTGCTAACGGCGATGATGTAGTACTCCGATGTTGCTGGATCCTTGAACAGACGGGTGAGTGTTGTCGTCTGATTGTCACTTAGGCCGGGTTTGTGTCCGTCGCTCATGGTCATCCCCAGAGTATTGATTTCTTTGACCAGCGGTTTATACACATCATTAATCCACTGAAGGCCGCTGAAAGGATAGGCATCACTTGTTGCTAAGCTGTCCTTGGTTACATAATGAACCCAGTTCAGCCATCCTTCTGAACCTCTGTAATTGACAGACGGCACATCGGCTGCGCAGATGCTGTAATAGATCATGAAACGGTGTTCGCCTTTGGTTCCCAGTCGATAGTTAAACGAATCGAATGCTGGAGCGTCTCCGTGCCCCTGCAGAACCACCCACCATGGTTTGCCCGCACGATACGCGGCATCGGGCACCGCGATTGAGTCGGCGCTGAGTCTCTCCGGCTGCCATCATGTAAAATTCTGTCTGTCCCTGTACATAAGCGTAAGAATCATAGAGCGCAATGTCAAAAGCATTTCGAAACGTGTAAAGACTGTCGGGGTTAGCAGCCATGTCATAGAAGCAGATAAATACCGGCTTGGAGCTCAGGGTTTTGATCAAATCATAGCCTGCTTTTATGGCCGGGTATTTTGTGTCAGCCGGTTCATCGGCAATGTACCAGCCGTAGACAGCCGAGTGATTTTTGAATTGGTTGACGAAGCTGGTAAGCAGTGCAGTATCGATCGTATTATTGGATGTGATATAGCCTCTTGGAACCTCAATAATCACCCGAAGGTCCATCACATACGCCTGATCAAGCCATGTCTGGATATTCTCATTTGTAATATAAGGGTAGTTGTATCCAACGGTAATATTGCCTCCCTCGTGGATCATCTCCAGGATTGATTCAGGATAATCCGCCCGGTCCCAGTATCCGACTGGCCAGGCGTACTGTTCAGCCATGGGAAGAACATCGATGATAATATCATCCAGATAGGTGCACTGATTACTGACAGGCGTACCGCCATTTCCTCCGCCAGCAAAATACAATCGGCGGATACCGCAAGAGCTTAAGCCCGTGGCAATGTTTGCCAGCAAAAGAGTTTTATTGACAGACAGGCAGAAAGTATGGTCGACATCATCCTTGGTAATCTCCAGCCGATAAGGTGTCATTGAGATAAAATCCAAGCCGGTGTCGTACCATGATCCGCTATTCCCTTTGGCCATGATATGGCCCAAGGCTTGATCGAATTTAACGTAAATTGCGATATTGTTTGAGTTATCGATTACCTGAAACTCGTCTGTATCCAAACCGGTGCCAGGCTGAACAGTCATGGCGATCATAAATTTTTTATCGATGGTTGTATCAGCGGTCACATCGGGTGAATAAATCGCCTGACCATAGCCATTGGAAATACAGCCCAGCTCTGCTTTTTGTCTATCGCTGGAAGCAACGATCCTTCCTGTATTGTAAGTATACCACCACCCTTGCTGACCTGTCAGGCTGATATTGGGCGTATAGGTCTGGGATTCAAAATCTGCCGACCATAGCGTTTCAATCACCGGCAGCGCAGGCAGTATATCCACTGTCACATTATCAATATAGAGATACTGACCGGGGATATAGGTTCCGTAATTGCCGCCTCCGAGAAAGTACACATAGCCCAAACCGGTACTGGTAACATTGCAGGCAATGTTCCGTAGTTTCATATTACCATCGACATAGAGACTGAAAGTATGGTCATCGTCGTTTTTGCTGATTTCAAGCCAATAGCCGGTTCCGGAAGTATAGGCAATGCTGGTGTCAGACCATGTTGATGCATTATACCCTTTTGCCTTGATATGGCCAGAAGCACGCTCAAAGATTATGTTAACTGCGTTAATTCCGCTGTTATCGCGGATTTGTATCTGATCATCTTGAGCCCCGCAACCCGGCCAAATCTTAAACGATATCTTGAACCTCTTGTCTGTGGATGTGTCTTGATTAAACCATGGGGTACAGACTATTTGACCATAGCCGTTGAAGCAACCGATTTCAGCTCGCTGTCCACTAATATAAGAACTGACTATCCCCTGATTTTGACTATACCACCACCCTTGCTGGCCTGTCAGATATGTATTGAGAATATAGTCAGGTGATTCAAAATCCGCCGCCCATAAGAGGTTGAGCGGCGGAATCGTTTCAACGGAAATATTATCAAAATAGAAATACTGATTACTAACAGGCATACCGGCATTGCCTCCGCCAACGAAGTACAAGCGTCCTATGCCAGAAGCGCCAAGCCCTGTAGGGATATTCTGCAACACCATTATTCCGTCGATGACCAGACTGAATGTATGACCGCTCATGTTCCCATAGTAGCTGTCGTCTTTGATGATTTTCAGGAGATATGATGTTGCCGGAGTAAAGGTCAAGCCGGTGTCGTACCAGTCTCCGATATTTCCTTTGGCTTTGATATGGCCCGAAGGTTTATCGAAGGTAACGAAGATTGCGATATTTCCTGCGTTATCGAATACCCAAATTTGATCCGCATCCGAACCTGCTCCGGGCTGAACTGTCATTGCGATCAGAAACTTTTTGTCGCCGGATGTATCAGCCGTTATTTCGGGGGAGTAAATGGACTGCCCATAACCATTAGAAGCGCCAAGTTTGGCCTTCTGCCCAATAACGACCTCGCCTTGTCCCATACTCGACCACCAATTTTGTTGTCCTGCAAGGGAATCAATCGTATAGTCCGGTGATTCAAAATCTGTTGACCAGAGTATCCTTCCATATGTATTCGCAGTTACCATTAAACATATCATGACTCCCAATCTAGCTATCCATTGACTCATAACGCAACTTTTCATTAGGAACCTCCATAAATAATTTAACGCTAAGGTGATTTCTTAGAAGCTTTCAGTTATTTATATTACAATCAATCTTCCAGTTTATCCTGTTTTTGAACGCGAGTCCCGAATCACAATCTGACAGTCGAATATGATTTGCCTTCACGTTATCTTTTATAATGGAAATTAACAAGAAAAATTTCAGACTCTGTCAGGTTTATTCAGTTGGGTTCAATGCCTCGCCCCTTGTGGCGACTTTTACCCTGTTTTTTTATCTTTGAATCTCCGGTTCGTCCGCAGGACGGGAGAATTTTTTTATTTCTCTGAAAATTCAACCAAACCGAATCGTGATGTATCATTGTACCCCCCGGATCCCGCCCACGCATAGCCCACATGCGTTCCGCCACGAGGACGATTCCAGTAAAAGTTTATATACCATTTGGAATCTTTTCCGGGAGGAATACATCTCAGTTCGCTAAACGGGATGGCCATTTCAAACCAGAATCGTGACGGTTTGACGAGGATTCTGGTTTTATATTTAATGTTCAAATTAACTCCATTATCGCCTTTGTATGCATCCCAAAAAGAGCCGTCCGAATCAATGATAATCTGATGATACTGCGTACGTTGATCTATTCCAGCCTCTCTATAACCATCACATTCGGTAGAAAGAAATATCTCTAGAGAATCATACGCCCATATATTGCTGTCACGGGCAACCGCCACGCCAGCGCCTTTGGTCAAAAATTCATCCTTCTGCGAGATTTCGCCAGCGATGTAAATATTCGTTGCGTCATAAGACATATAGATGGTCGTTTTCACCGTATCAGTCTCCAGAGAACCGGTATCGTTTCTCATTAAATAACCAATTTGTCGCATTCCTGACGGATACCATTCTCCTATCAAACCATCAATTTCAGGAGTAAACGGCCGACAAGTATATTTGTAAACTTTTCCGAGATCATTGAAAAGTCCTGCGGTGAAGAATGATTCTGTCCCTTTTGCAAGCCAGTTAACGCGATCGTAATAGATAGATCCTTTTTCTACTTTTGAACTCGCAACTCTCAAAATTTGCTGCAAGTCGTCCCTGATTTTTCGTGGATATGTTTCCGTCCAGTAACCAAGTACTGGCGGCTGTCCGTTCCATTTCGGATCTTGCTCATCATGTTTCCATTTAATGTTCTCCCATCGATCAATGACAGTTTTGTAATAGTCGCCGACTTCTTTTGCCGAAGGTCCGAACATGATCGAGCAGTATTCATCTATGCAAGCGTCCACATTGAAATCTGGGTTCCATGCTATCTTGTACATCATGTAGAGCATCAATGAATCATAGGCGTGCGAGAACTTTTCTCCATTAAAGAGCATCCCTGATATTTTATCTTTGTTCTTCAGTATGAATTGCTGGTAATAATGCGGCACCATGTATGGCATGTCCATTCCCAAACCGCCTGTCCATCGCGGAGCGTGAGGGTAATGAAGCCATAAATACGGCTTTTCGGATGATATCCTGCTGAGAAGCGCGATGTCTTGGCAGGCATCATTCCATGCTTTCGTTTCTTTTAAATATGCGGCTGTTAATTGATTCGGATTGACCCGTACAGAACTCAAAAGTAGATTGCCTGGATTATCTGCAAACATAGATTCCTGAATAATTCGTTGTTCGCCATATATATATGTGGTAACAACTTTGTCGGGCCACCTTCTTTTGCATTCGCGGGCTAGTTTAAGATAATACCAGCTAAAAAGACGTGAGTATTTGCGTCCAGCCGCCTTTTCATCCGTCATGGCAAGACAGTTGGGGCAGTTGCAGCCACGCCAGGCATCGCCGGGACTCCAGTGAATATATTTTTTATTCGGGGCAAAATTCCATTCTCCTGAACATCCGGAAAACCAGAAAAGTTTGCCGCCGTCACCAGTTTTGTAATAATTATCAATAGCCGCAATGTGTGCTTGGAATCCTTCTTCGCTACTGTAGCACCGGTACGAAGAGAAATCTCCACGTTCGCCAACAGCTCTTGAGCCATCCGCACGTAATGCAAAATATTCTGGATGCGTTTTGCCATATATCTCATTCCAGAATCTATCAGTATGAAATTGCGTTTTAAGATTAATGTCGGCAAGCCTGGAAAAAATAAGTAATGTAGCTACCTCTTGAGGCTTTGCCTTGATAAGATTAAAATCAGTTCCGTTGCCATAGCCTAGTGCGCGAAAATCAAAAACCGGTTTGTCTGAATATGAAACTGCTGGAATGACTAGGCTTGTTTTTGATAATTCGGGGATATGCGTACCTATTCCCTGGAAATAGAATCTAAATCCGGCAAGACGTTCGAGAAAATCAATCATCGCAAATAAAGTTCCACGGCTTTGATAACGGTCTCTTACGGACAGCGTTTTTGCCTGTGTCTGTGAAAGATGATTTTTACAAAAATTATCATTCCCTGCTAAAACGATACCTGCTGAAACGCTGGCAACTATAAAACCTTCATCAGGCATTGCCTGCGCTTTTTGGAATACCGCTTTAACCAAATCCAAATCATTTGGACCTATGAAAATAGCTCTCCCGTTTTTTGGGGCAGTGTCGACGATGATGAAATTAGCTCCAGTAGCCTTATCAAGATAGAGTTTTAGCAGTTGGCCAATCTCGCGATAATAACTTTCTTTTGAGCATACGATGGGTAATTCAGCTTTGCCTTTTGATGCAATAACAAGCGGTTTTAAGACATCGTTTATGGAAATTTCAACAGGATTAAGTGCTTTCGACTTATATGGCTCGGAAATATTATATTCTGCATGTCCGGGGGTATTTGAAAGTCCCGGCGGGGATAGTGTCTGCTGCGCCGTGGCGTTCACTCTAGGACTTACTTCTAGAAGCGCGAAGAATATGATTGTTATATTCATGGTCAACAGTGATTTCATGATATATTCCTGTTCCTTTTATGAGGTTATCCATTTATTGTTTAAGAAATATCTACAATATTTACCATGGACCTAAATCATTTGCTAAAAGATATTTTTTATTATTGGTGTGTCCGTCCATATATAAGACATTTCCATATTTCAGATGACGATTTGAGAATCTGTAATCAGCCGTACCAAAGGTATTATTACGAGTCATCTGGGCTATTCCAGTTCCTTCTATCAAAGATAATGCAGAGGAGATGTTCCTATAATTTCCCAATTTCTTACGATAAGGAGCTCCAAAGCGATGATAGTCCGCTGAATAACTCAAGCCTGTGAGTGCGTTAGGCGCGCCAATAATAAAGCGACTACAATAAAATGGTTTGCGTTTAGACCATTCATCGATTTTATTTGAAGGGATTCCAGCATAAGAAGAAAGCAATTTAATCCAGAAACGGTTAACATCTCCGACGCGATCACCATGCATAACCCAATCGTTAGAATCGTTAACGTACTGAAGCTGGGCCTGTCCAAGTTGCTTGAGATTGTTGATGCATTCAGTACTTCTGGCCCGTTCTCTGGCTTTGTTCAGCAACGGAAGTAACATTGATGCCAAAATTGCGATTATGGCTATCACTACCAGTAGTTCTATGAGTGTGAAATTAAACGATTTGCAATCTTTCTTCACATTTGTTGCCGTTTTTCGACTTGTTTTCGGGAACATGTTAGTTTTCATTTTGCACCCCTAAGTTGAAGGTTTTATGAAATTATAATTGGATTATGCGATCCAGTAGGTAGTCCTTTTGGGCATCCAAACACTACTAGAAAGTTTTTGGGTACTCATTTTAATTAGTTTGCATATTATATTTCCTCCGCAACATCTATAAATTATTGTTCACATGCAAAATCCGCTGTTACCGACCACGCATTCAATTAATGTGTTTTATAATATCGTTTGAATGCTCTCATGCTGATTTCCTTACAATAAATTCCGGTTTTATTGTCACGCTCCTACCAGAACTCTTTTTGATTATCATCTCATTAAGCAAGTTGATGGCTTCGGAGGCTATGAGCTCTAGTGGTTGCCTGACCGTGGTGATTGGTGGACTGAAAACTTCAGCGAACGCGTTATCATCAAAGCCGGAGACGGCGATGTCCGCAGGTACTCGATATCCCTGCCTACACAACTCGTTTATTATCAACGCTGCGAAAAGATCATTCTGAGCTACGATTGCATCGGCTTTATTTTTAACTACAAGTAAGTCTATTATCCGTCTGGCGTTCCCGATGGTCTCGGTTTTAAATGCATCGTCAATGAGAATCAGATTCTCGTCAAATTCCAACCTTGATGATTGTATTGAGTTTACATAACCTGTATATCGGTGCTCGCATACTTTACTGCCACGCCCCACGAGGGATATTCCGATTCTCTTCCTGCCCTGTTTGATAAGATGTTTAATTATGGCATTGATTCCACTTTCGATATCCACCTCTACGGATGCAGCATTTTTCAAATCCGGCTTTCCTATGTATACAACATTAGGAATGACCCGCATGAATTTAGTGATTTGTTTTTTTAATTCAGGATAACCGTGGACAAAACTAATGATCCCTTCGGCGCCGTAGGCGGCAAAGTCCATTGCATACTCAAGAATATTCTCAACACTCTCATGTTGCTGAGCAATCATTAGGCGGAAACCTTTTTCTGTGGCGGCTTTTTCCATGTGCCGGATGCATTCAAACCACATTAAAGGAGCCTGCGAGTCAATCAATACTCCAATGATGCCACTACGTTTGCCGGTTAGCATTCGCGCTGCCATATTTGGCCTGTAATTGGCTGCTGCGGCGATTTCCAGGATTCTTTTTCTGGTAGCTTCGCTCATTCTGGCATTGGTGCCGCCAGTACCTAAAAGAGCCTTCGAGACAGTAATGCGCGAAACCCCGGCGATTTTTGCTATATCGCTCAGCCTTGACGGTTGAAAATTATTTTTTTCATTAGTATTCATAACAATATATTATAACTTGATTTCTCGTGAAGTCAATAGCTTAATGAAAAAATCAGCCCAAAAAGAATAAAGATAAATTTTAAAGGTTCACGAATGTCGAAAGCCATCGCGCCGCACATGGATCGACACATAATCACCGAATCTAGGGGCCTTTCCTGTTTCTGCGATTATAACGGGAGATACGGCTGACCAATTGCGGAACGGGTGAATCAATACGAGCTTACTAAACGGATATGGATATTGCCGATGGAGCTTGGAACAGTTGCCCTTTCCGAAAACAACTGGTTTCACAACGATTCGCCAGTCACTTGACAAAATTTCAGCGGTGCGAAAATGCTCCAGCGTTGCAACAGTAACGCTGGGCGCGATCCGAAGACTTTCGCCGGACTCAGCGGCATCGGCGAAGAACTTGGACGCGGCAAGAAGCTTGATGAGATTCTAAAAGCAATGGGCATGGTCGTGGCCGAGGGCGTAAAAACATCCCAAAGCGCATATTGCCTAGCCAGACAGGCCGGAGCGGAAACCCCGATAATTGACCAGATTTATGCGGTGCTTTATGAGAACAAGGAAGTCAAAACCGCGATCCGCGAACTTATGACCCGAAAAGCCCGAACGGAAATGGAATAATCAGCTTATCCCATACGACAGCACCGCCAAAAGTCTGAAATTCCAATTATGAATGGTTCAAGAGAATTTTTGTCCGCCTCAAAGTAATTGACATTTTGGAGAAATTGTCCGCATTTTTACCATTTGCTGGACTTTTGGCGGTGCCGTCCCATACTTGCAATGCCTGCCGTTTGATATTTTTTTGGCGTTCAACTATTTATTTTTTCAAAAATCGCGCTATATTATAACCTGTTTTTTTAAACAAAACCGGATTAATATACGGAAAGGGTTGAAAGATGGCAGGCAAAGGCAGCAAAAGAAGGCCTGGAGATGAGAAGAAGTTCCGGGATAACTGGGACGCAGTCTTCGGCAAGAAGAAGAAATCTTAAACTCCGGCCATTCTGACTCATAAATCCGCGGCGAAATCTCGCCGCGGATTTATTTTTTCCGGCTAAAACATGAAAGAAACTGTGCCGGGTTCCGCTATCTCGCCGAATACCAGCCAGTTGCCTTTCCCCTCTATCACTGAAATTACAGACTTATCCGCCCCGACCGGACGCTTGGACAACGTCAGCGTAAACTTGCCGCGATAGCCGAAAGTTATGTTCATCCGGCTGCCATCAACGCAGACCGAATCAACTTTCAGATTTGAATCAAGCAATTGCGGTTCCACGCTTGCCGCATTCACGGACAGGAGAGTGCTGCTGTGCGGTTTCAGGCGGCAACGGATACTGCCGCATGCCGAGGTTGATTCATCCCATACATCAGTAACCAGATATTCCCCGGCGGTCAAACCCAATTGAGCAAAGTCAACCGTAAAATCACGTTCTTCATCACTGATATTGAAAATCGCCACGGTGCGCAACGGCAGTAAGGCCATGTCTGCCTGCAACGAGAAATGCGGGGTTTTCAAGTACCATACCGCCGGGCATTCGTCGGTTTTGCGATAATCAAAACCGGCAAAGAATACCTCCTGCCCGTTATTGGGGCAGCAAATCGCCTTCTTCAAGAATTTAAAGCGCGGATTGTCCGCGTCTTCATCATACAGCCATCCGGCAACTTCAACCATGGAACGGGTGATGAGGCAGTAGTTTATGCACAGTAATGCCTCTTCGTCGGTCAGTCCGGGAAACAGTCCGACAGAATCGCTGTTCGGAACGATCAGATCGCCGATGTGCAGCGCGAAACATGCGGTTCCCCACAGGAAATTGGTTTTCACATGTTCCCAGTTGCCGCTGCCGATGTCAATGCCGTAACGGTAATTGGTGAAATATTGTCCCAGGAACGGATTGCCCATGACAATGTCACAGCCGGTCTGCAAATAAGCATCGGCGGGGATGCGTTTTCTGATTTCATTCAGCCACCAGTCGCGATATTCATATCCTGACGCAGTTTTATTGGCAAGCAGGTCATGGCTGTCTTCAAAGGCGTAACTCCAGAAGTCATGCTTCATGCCTTCAAAGCCGGATTCCTTGAAGAAGCAATCCAGCGCCTGTTCCATGTATTCGCGGACTTCCGGCTTGCTGACATCCAGCGGGGAACGTCCTTTCACGCGATATGAATAGTCGGCAAACCAGTCCGGATGATCCTTGTACAGC
>Ga0209016_1003131_pt1 | contig 10133 bp, 4 predicted proteins | sample EPASupsiteSAE305_FD_187265 | JGI IMG/M metagenome (GOLD analysis project Ga0209016, IMG submission 187265) | Bioremediated contaminated groundwater microbial communities from EPA Superfund site, New Mexico - SAE3-05 (SPAdes) (version 2) | ecosystem: Environmental > Aquatic > Deep subsurface >...
TGACGGAAGCGCGATAACCGGCACTTATGCCATAAACGGGAATCAAACCGGACAGGGACTGGGCGTAGATGCCGGAAGCGGTGAAACTACAACCCTGACTGTTTCCGACACTTCAATTTCCGGCTTCCAGAAAAACGCGATTGACGCCGTGAACGGGAATGCTAACGGGGCGACCGGCGCTGGAACGATTAATCTTACTGTTGATGAATGCGTGATTACCGGTGTCGGACCGACAACCACTATTGCCCAAAACGGCGTTCTTGTTTGGAATCAGGGCGGCGGAACCGTAACCGGAACCGTAAGCGATACGGTTATTTCAGGATTTGACTACACGCCGGCAGGGACAGAATCAGCAGGCATTCTGACTTATGGTTCGGCAACTATGCCGACAATAGAAAACACGGATTTTAATAACTGCGAACTGTCCATCTCCGCTTACGGCGGCGGAAATATTAACGCGATTACCGGCAATACCTTTAACGGTGTAAGCCCGGCCAGCGCGACTCTGACGCAATTAGCGGCCATAGAAAATACTTTTAGGGATAAGCAGGATGATTCTGTTTACGGCGCGGTTTATTTGCTCGCTAATACCGTAATCGCTACTCAGGAAAAAGGCTTGCAGAAAGCGATTAACGCCGTTGGTGCCGGAGATATAATAAAAGCGGCGGAAGGAACTTATAGCGGAAACGTAAACATTAATAAATCGGTATCAATTGTTGGTCCGAATAATGGCATTAATCCGAATTCCGGGACGCGCGGTATTGAGGCGATTGTTAACGGAGGGATTACTTTGGCTTCTGATAACATAACGATTGACGGGTTTACGATAACCAATCCGGCCGGCAAACAGGGTATATACTCCCAAGACCATAACGGAATCGTTATTCAAAATAATACCATCAGCGATATCGGCAGTAGTGATTCTTCCACTTCAGGTACAAACTTCGGAGTAGCCGCGGTTTCATCCTCTGCCGCGGTTAATGGTTTTACCGTGAAAAATAACAAATTCAATCAAATAACCGGCGGGGCGTTTAAAAGCGCGGTCGCCATCGCCGCCGGTTGGTCAACAGGATCGGAAGATATCACGAGTTTAGTGATTGAAAATAATGTTATTTCCGGTATTACAAGCAATACCGGTGAATATTCCGCAGGCGGCCGCGGAGCGTATGGAATTTTAATTAACCATGGCACCGGCACTACGGGAAAAACTGTGAGTCCTGATGTGTTAAATAACACAATAAATAATCTTGAAGGTTTGTGGGCGCATGCCATCGGCTTGGAAGGAAATACTCCAAACGCTATTGTCGCCGGGAATATAATTAGCAATCTCACGGATTATAAAACTCCAAGCGACGCGGTCGGGGTGCAATTTGAGGATAATGACAGCGCGGATACGGTAACACTGGAAAATAATAAATTTGGAACTTCGGTGGCCGTCGGCGTGCAGAATGTAGTATCAGGAAAAATTGTTGACGCTTCTGCTAACTGGTGGAACAGCCCGACCGGTCCGACGCACGCGAGCAACCCGGGCGGAACCGGAAATTCGGTTAGTGATAACGTAAATTTCCGGCCATGGTATACGAATTCCGAACTGGCTGATCTGGATCAGGCCGTACCGACAGTTACGGTTGCCGCGCTAACTACTAATGATCGGACTCCGGCTTTGCAAGGAACCGTAAATGACAATAAGGCTTTAACAGATTTAGAAATTATTGTTAATGTAAATGGCGCGGATTACGTTGCTGCTAATAACGGCGACGGCACCTGGGTCTTAGCAAATGATGCAATTGCGTCATTAGCGGACGGAACTTACGAAGTGATGGTAAGCGCTGAAGATAAAGCCGGCAATATCGGGACGGATACCAGTAATAACGAGCTGACGATAGACGCGACTGCTCCGATAATTTTCGCGCTTTCAGTCTCTCCGGATCCCGGAACCGCTAAGGTTGGCAGTATTATTACATTAACTATTACAGCCGATGATAACGCATATTCAGCCGAAGAAATAATTATTAACGGCGTGGATATAACTGCTTCATTCCATGACAATGGCGACAATACTTATACGGCAACCTATAACGTCGCCGAAGGAAATAATGATGTAATATCAGGCGCTATCACTGCCAGCGCAGTTTTGAAGGACTCGAATGAAAATGAAAATTCGGCTTTTACAACGGTTAGCGCAAACTCTTTATCAATAGACGCACACACCCCGACTATTACGTCAATTATTTCCGACGCAACCGCTGAAGGCTGGTTGAAGGTCGGAGATGAGATCACCTTTACCTTGGCGCCAAGCCAAACCGAACCGGGGGTCACGGTTAGCGGATATTATAATGGCGTTTCTTTAAGCTGGGGTATAACGAATGGAGGAGCGACTTATACCGCGGTTTATCAAATTGAAGAAGGGGATAACGATCAAATTTCCGCTCCTTTGCAGATTAGCGCCATAACGATTACCGACGCGGCCGGAAACACGAGCGCGCCAGCCGAAGGAAGCGATATCCAAAAGAAGATTGACGCGAACACGCCAGAAGTGCAGCTTATTAGTTTATTTACCGGCAGAACTTTATCAGCTGGAGAAACTGTCACGATCGACTGGACGCCTTTGGCTGATGCCGGATTCGGCGCTACTCCGATTAGGATAGAATTTTCTAAAAACGGCACAGATAACTGGCTTGATGTTATTTTAGGTACGGAAAATGATGGAAGATATAATTGGCTGGTTCCGAACGAAAATACTTCAAATAGCGCTATCCGCGTTACAGCTACCGACCAAGCCGGAAACAGCGATTTTGAACCCAGCAGCCCTTTCTCAATTTCTTATATCGTTGATGATAGTGAACCAATAGTAAGTATTACTAACCCAGATTCAGGAAGTTCTTACGTTGGCAATACTCCGCTTGAAGTAATGTGGACGGCTTCGGACAATAAAACTTCAGCGTCCAACCTTGATGTGTTACTTGAATATTCGGTTACGAATAGCGGAGGAAGCCGAACTTGGACAACTCTTTACTCGGGGAAAAATAACAATGGAGGCGTATATTTTTGGAATGTACCTGATGAACCGACAACCACAGGACTATTAAGAATAACTGTTACCGACGCGGCCGGAAAGTCAACTCCAGCTTATAGCCCGATTTTCACCATAACCGAGGCTCCGGTCTATATCTGCGCTGAAACCGCCCCGGGCAGCGGACACTGGGAATGTGATATTAACCTTAATGAAGGTTGGAACCTGGTTTCCTTGCCGGTTATCGTGCCGGATGAAACATTGACTACGGTTCTTGGCGGCGTGATGGATAATTTAGATACGGTGCAATACTACGTTTCTGACGCCGTTGGCTGGATTTCCTATAATCCGAACTCATCCAATCCGGCATTAACGACCATTGAAGATGGTAAGGGTTATTGGATTAATATGGATGTTGCCGATACACTAACGGTAACCGGCGTTAAGTCCATGGCCGGCAGCGGCGCTCCGGGAAGCCCATTAAGTTATTCCGTGATTCAAGGCTGGAACTTAATCGGTTTTAAATCCACTATATCCATGCCGAGCGTTGATTATTTGAACGGTTTGAATTCGGGAACCTGGACGCTCCTTGATGCCGGAGAAAATATTCTTAATAATGAAGACATGGATTCCGGACACGGATATTGGCTAAAGACGACAACGCCGGGAAGTATTACTCCGGGCGCTAATTAATTATTAAAGTTTGCTTGTCCTATTATATATGCATATGAAAAGAAGAATCGCAGTTTTATTATTACCGGTTATGCTCATTTTTCCGGGTCTGGCGCTGGCCGATGAACCGCCCGCTTTCCCTCTCGCCGTTTACGGCAATGTTAAGATTGACAACGCCGACGCTCCTATTGGAACGGTGATTACTGTATTTAACGGCGTTAATGAAGTGTCGCGGGTAGCGACGACGCAGGCGGGAAAATACTTTTTGGAAGTGCCGGAGGTAAACAAGGGCGAGACTTTAGTTTATAAAGTAAACGGGACTGAGGGCGGACAGAAGAAGTGCGCTAATCCTTTGAGCGTGGCTTCTGATAAAATTGATTTAAGCGTAACGACGACGTCTTCCGGCGATAACGGCGGAAATTCAGGAGGTAATAATGGCGGCAATACTGGTGGTAATTCAGGATCTAGCGGATCATCCGGCAGTTCCAATGATACTAATGAAACGCCGACTCCATCCGTTCCGGCTGTCCCTTCGGCGCCGAACGTTCCCGGCCAGGTATTAGGCGAAAAAACAACCGGCGACAAAGTTTTAGATGATATTTTAAGCGAATCAGGAATTGTGTTTAACGGCGATGTCGCGGCGCTCTTAAGCCATCTCGGGAATAAACGGGAAACCAAAAGGGAAGAGAGCGGAAAAAAGAAATATGTCGCCAATCTTATTAAGGGCTTAAAGAATATTCTTAGTGGAAAAGAAAACGCTCTGACTAATTTTATCGCTTACGGAACCAGGCAGACGCAGATTCTCGGCGAAGGCGAACGAGCCGGAGCTTTAAATTCCTTTAAGGCGGCTTTTGGGAAAGTGCCGGAAACCGAAGAAGAATGGCAGGACGCTTTAAAGATCGCTTTGGGCAGATGGCCGAATAAAAAAAGCTCCGCGGCCGAGAAAAAAGCTCTCCTTGAATTTAAGAAGATTTACAAGCGCGAAGCCAACATGAAAGACGCGAAAGACAACGCGGCGGTTACGGTTATGGCTTACGGGCTCCGGCCGGCTAAAAGGAATATGAACTCGGAAGCAACGGCCATAAAATCATTTAAAGCGATTTACAAGAAAAATCCGAGTCTCGCGATTGATTGGGATATTGTTCGGGCTATCGCGTATTCAGGGGCGAAACGTTAGAGTCTTGCGAAATTGCTCTTTTTTCCACTTTTTTAGAAAAAGTGGCGCAACCTGCCTGCCGGCAGGCAGGAAATCGCGAGCAGGAAAAATTTTGGATCATTCGCTATGAAAGCTAGTAAAATTCCAAACTCGTCGCCCCGCCTGATGGCGGGACTCCTCAGACAGTGGAATTTTACACGCTTTCTACGCTCATGATTTACCCAAAATTTTTCAATGCTCGCAGTTAAAAAATGCTTAAAGCGGCGATAAAATTTTTAGTTGGAATGTTATTTTTATTGCCTTTGGCCAGCAAAGCCGACGAATTAACGCCGCCGGCTTTGCCGGTATTTTATTACGGCAATGTCATTTTTGACGGTGAACCGGCTTTGGCTGATTCTTTGGTATCCGTAAAAAAACTGGCCGACAATACTGAATTCGGCAGTTTCAGTCCGAGCGAGGCGGGAAAATATTATTATGAAATGGCCTGCTCGGCTATTATCGGCGAAAGCCTTTTTTTTACTCTGGACGGAATCGTTGCCGGCGAGACTGTTTGTCCGGACGTTATGGCGATTCCGAGCGTGAATCTTAACCTGGAGGCTGACAGTAATAATCCAAAAGCCAATCAATGGACTTCGGCGATTACGTTTCCTTTAAACCTGAATCCGGAAGATGAAGCTAAAATAAATTTTACGCCAGTCGCGGCCGGAGCTGATAATACGGTAACGATCGGCGCGAGCGGGCTTATAATAACAAGAGATTCGGCTGACCCGTTAAAGCGTTTTGAAATCGTTCTCACCGCCGGAACCCTTATAACCGGAAGCGCGGCTTGGGACGGCTCTATATTGGCGCCGACCACGAGGGCGACATCAACCCTGAGTGTGCCGGACGATCCCGGATCCGAAAGTATTGAAGAAGAGATTGTTGAAATCGGGTTCAGCGGAGAGAGTCTTAGTTTTGACCAGCCGGCGCGGATATTTTTTCCCGGGCAAACCGGAAAGCGCGTCGGATTTTCCCGGGCCGGCGTTTTTACCGAAATAACCAATGTTTGCCCTCTAAATAACGGCTTAAGCCTTGTCGGCGGGGTGAATGAATGTAAGTTTGACGACGGCATCGGACTCTATGTCTGGACTAACCATTTTACTTTGTTTACGGTTTTTTCGTCGGTTTCTCTGCCTTTACCCCCTCCGGAGCCGGTAAGGCCTTTAAGCGGCGGATCATCCGGTTCTACAGCCTGCGCGGAAATAAAATACGGCGAATGGGGAGAATGTGAAAACGATTTTCAAAGCCGGGAAATTATTTCTAAAATTCCGAGCTACTGCGAATTAAGCGAAGAAGAAAAAAACGCCGCTAAGCGGGCTTGCGTTAAAGAAGAAATTCCGGAAAACGCGGAGAATGACAACGCGGAGAATGGCGAAAGTGATAATAGCGGAAAAAATAACGGCGTTGTGCTCGGCGAAAAAATTTATTCGGACGGCGAACTGATCCGGAGCGCTGACCGGAAAATATATTATCTTGAAAACGGGACGCGGCGGCATGTCCTTAATTTATCCGCCCTGAAAAAATTCCGCGGTTTGATGATCCGGGAAGTTTCAGTTTTTACCGTTAACGCTTATCCGGAAGGCGAAAAATTCCGCGGCTGGGGGGAGGGCGATCTCGCGCGGGATAAAGCCGGAAAAATTTACCTGATAAAAGGCGGCAAAATGATTCATGTCAGAAGCCTTGAAGAATTAAGGAAAAATTACTCTGGAAAAGAAATTTACGACTTGTAATTTCGCGAAATCGCGGCCGTCTTATCTTAACGGAATATTAATGTTTGGGAGTTAATATTGAATTCTGAAAATAGTTGGCATTGAGCCGATATTTCGCGCTGTTAAAACGCGCGCTTAACATAAAAACCGGATTAATAGCCGGTTTTAAGAGCAACAATATGAACATGGAAAAGAACGTGGGAAAAACCGACCGGTGGATAAGGGGCATATTGGGTATTGCCCTTGTCGCCATCGCGGTCTCTATGACCGGGGGAACGTGGATGTATGTTCTCGGAGCCGTAGGAGTGATCTCTCTTTTAACGGCCATCTTTGGCTTCTGCCCGGCCTACAAAGCTTTGGGCATCACTACTAACAAGAAAAATCCGACCTCGCCCCAGGCGCGGATCTAAGCGTCTGATGCCGGAAAATTAAGCTAAATTTAGGGTAATTTTTTGAGAAAATCGGAAAATTACATGTTTAGGCTATTAAATAAATAAATAGAGAAGTCAGGCCAGAACCCCGCCCTTTGTAAAAGGCGGGGTTGGTTGATTTTTCGGTCAGAAAGGAATATACTGTTAAAATAACTTTTTAACTGAAATGACCCGGTAATTACCAGGCGGGTTCATTATTTCGCAATATGGGTATACTTACTAAAATATTCGGCGATCCGAACGAAAAAACCATAAAATCGCTTCAGCCTATTGTTGATAAAATTAATTCCTTTGAAGCCCAATATGAAAAATTAAGCGACGAGGAATTAAAAGGCATTACCGCAATTTTGCGCGCTAAACTGGAAGAGCTAAAAAAGAAAATGGACGAAAAGGCGGCTTTGGAAGTAATTCTTCCTGAAGCATTCGCCGCGGTTCGGGAAGCTTCAGTAAGAGTAAATAAGCAAAGGCATTTTGATGTCCAGATGATAGCCGGCGTTATTTTATTCCGCGGCCAGATCGCGGAAATGAGAACCGGCGAAGGAAAAACTTTGGTCGCGACTTTACCATTATATTTAAACGCATTGGCTGGCAAGGGAACGCATCTTATTACTGTTAACGATTATTTGGCTAAAGTCGGCGCCGGCTGGATGGCTCCGATTTATTACGCCTTAGGCATGTCAACCGGAATTATTACCCATGAAGCCGGGTATGTTTATGATCCTTCTTATCGGGACGAATCAAAATTTGACGAACGGCTGATGCGCCTAAAACCGGTTGACCGGCGTTCGGCTTACGCGGCTGATATCACCTATGGGACTAATAACGAATACGGTTTTGACTATTTACGGGATAACATGGTTTCGCGCGAAGAAGATATGGTTCAGCGCAATCTGTATTTCGCTATTGTTGACGAAGTGGATTCCATTTTAATTGACGAAGCTCGGACACCTTTAATTATTTCCGCGCCGGCCGAAGAATCAACTGATAAATATTTTAAATTCGCCGGACTGGTCGGGAAATTAAACGAAGACGAAGACTACAACCTTGACGAAAAAATGCGAACTGCTACCCTGACGGAAAACGGCATAAAGCGCATGGAGCAATTTTTAGGCATAGATAATATCTATACCGTCGGCGGAGTAAAAGAAGTTCATCATATTGAACAGGCCTTAAAAGCCCGGGTACTTTTTAAACGCGATAAAGACTACGTCGTAAAAGACGGGGAAGTGATAATTGTTGACGAATTTACCGGACGGCTCATGCACGGCCGGCGCTATTCGGAAGGCCTGCATCAGGCGATAGAAGCTAAGGAAGGCGTTAAAGTCCAGCGCGAATCGCAGACTCTCGCGACCATAACTTTTCAGAATTATTTCCGCATGTACGAAAAATTGTCCGGCATGACCGGAACGGCCTTAACCGAAGCTGAAGAATTTTACAAAATCTACGGGCTGGAAACAATGGTTATCCCAACGCATAGGCCGATGATTCGGAAAGACTTAAACGACCTTATTTATAAAACCGAGGAGGCGAAATTTACGGCGGTCGCGAAAGAAGTAAAAGCGCGGCACGAAAAAGGCCAGCCGGTTTTAGTCGGCACGATTTCCATAGAGAAAAACGAGGTGCTCGCCGGTTTAATGGAGCGCGAAGGATTAAGGCCGAACGTTTTAAACGCTAAAAATCATGAAAAAGAAGCCATGTTCATCGCCGAAGCCGGAAAGCTCGGCGCCATAACTATTGCCACCAATATGGCCGGCCGAGGCGTTGATATTATTCTCGGCGGCCCGGCGGCCGGAGCCGAAGGCGGGGCGGACAAAGCCGCGCAGGAAAAAGTATTGGAGCTCGGCGGCTTGCATGTCATCGGCACCGAACGCCACGAAGCCCGGCGCATTGATAACCAGCTCCGCGGCCGAGCCGGACGGCAGGGTGATCCGGGCTCAAGCGTTTTTTACGTTTCGGTTGAAGACGATTTGATGCGGATTTTCGGCGGCGACCGGATGAAAAATCTTATGACCACTCTCCGGGTTCCGGAAGACATGCCGATTGAAAATAAGCTCATCAATAAATCCATTGAACAGGCGCAGAAAAAAGTAGAAGCCAATAATTTTGATTTAAGAAAACATCTGGTTGAATATGATGATGTAATTAATAAACACAGGGAGAGCGTATATAGGAGAAGGAAGCAGATACTAAAAATTGCGAATGGATATGATGACACGGAGAATGAAAACGGGAAATCCCCTCGCTTCGCTGAAGCCGCGCAGGGAAAGCAAATTCAAAACTTAAAAAATAGCGAGGCTTGCGATTTTGTCGGCCGCGAGCCAAAAGATGTCCGGTCGCTTAGCGACATAATTTTAGGCATGGCGGAAAACGAAATTGAGCAGGTGGTCTGCTTCCATACCGTAAGCGACCTGATTAAAGATTGGAATATTACGGAAATTTACCAGGTGGCCGGGACGATTTTTCCGGTTGAAGAAAAATTAAAATCCGATTTATTAAACATTGCCGGCGAAAACAGCAAATTAAACAAAGCGCGCGGCCGGACAGCGATAATTGAACATCTTACAGGCCTCGCTAAAGACCATTACGCGAAATTAACCGCGGCCGCCGAAGGCGCGGGAATAAAATGGCCGGAAGTGGAAAAGCAGGTTCTTATCCGCTCCATTGACTTAAACTGGGTAGAGCATCTTGAAGCCATGGATTACATGCGCCGGGGCATCGGACTCCGGGGCTATGGCCAGCGCGATCCGCTCATGGAATATAAAAAAGAAGCTTACCGGATGTTTAACGAATTAAACTCTTTAATCCAAAAGCAGGTGGTTTATAATATTTTCAAAGTCGGGGATTTAGAGGCGATGGAGACTCGCGCCGCTTCATTAACCGCTGATCAAAAAGGACTCGCTGACCGGCCGATAAGGTTAAGCGCGCCAGCCAAGGAGATGACTAAAGGCGGAAATTCAGCCGAAAAAACCGAATTTGTCACCCGCCGGGAATTAAACGAAGAAGGCGAAAAAATCGGCCGCAACGACCCTTGCCCATGCGGAAGCGGGAAGAAGTATAAGCGCTGTCACGGAGCGTAATAGGTCTTAGCCTCTGAATAAGTTCAGGCACATATT
>Ga0209016_1003135_pt1 | contig 10119 bp, 9 predicted proteins | sample EPASupsiteSAE305_FD_187265 | JGI IMG/M metagenome (GOLD analysis project Ga0209016, IMG submission 187265) | Bioremediated contaminated groundwater microbial communities from EPA Superfund site, New Mexico - SAE3-05 (SPAdes) (version 2) | ecosystem: Environmental > Aquatic > Deep subsurface >...
TTGGAACAGCGGCTAGTGCAGTAGGAATGTCAGGAAATGGAACAAGAAGATCCACAACAAATGATGAGAGAGGAAGAAGTCTCAAAATAATTTTTGTTACTATACCAAGCGTTCCTTCCGAACCAACCATCAGATGCACAAAATCATAGCCGGTAACATCTTTCCGGCGCTTTCCCCCGAACCACGTCACTGATCCGTCCGGCAGCACTACCTCCATTCCAAGTACATGGCTGCCGGTAGCACCATATTTAATAACTTTATTCCCTCCCGCGTTCTCAGCAACATTCCCGCCGATAAAAGAAGCATCGCCGCTGCATGGATCACCGGCGTAAAGAAGATGATGATCCGTTGCAGCTTTGTTAATTTCGGCCGTAACAACGCCGGGTTCAACAGTAATAGTCAGATTTTCCTCATCAAAATCAAGGATATGATTCATTCTTTCTAGTGAAAGTTCAATTCCTTTACATGCAGGAACAGCACCTCCTGATAGACCTGTACCTGCTCCGCGCGGAGTCACAGGGATACGATGCTCATTGGCATATTTCATAAGAGCCGATATCTGTTCTGTTGTTTCTCCAAAACAAACGACCTCTGCACTGTATTTTTTATCCCATAGGTGAAGCGCAACTTCATCTTTTGAATAAGCATCAATTTTTTCCTTATCAACAGAAACACCTGATTTCCCAAAAATTGAAATCAGGTAATTAACTGCCGATTCGGTGACAGGAGTATAGGAAAAATTCGCTTTCATATTTTCATCTCCTTACGAATACGCGCAATGAGTCTAGGAAGAATATCATTTATTTCCCCGCATAGAGCAACATCTGCTACCCGAAAAATGGGAGCATCCGGATCTTTATTTACAGCAACAATTTTATTTGCGGTTTGCATTCCTGCCAGGTGCTGAACCGCTCCGGAAATACCTGCGGCAAGATAAAACTTGGGAGAGACAACTTTCCCGGAAAGGCCTACTTGATGGGGATATGATATCCATTTTGCCTCTACTGTAGGACGTGACGCGCCGACTCCGCCTCCCAGCAGTTCTGCAAGTTCACGTATTAAAGAAAAGTTTTCCGGTCTTTTTAGTCCTTTTCCACCCGAAATAATTATCTCCTTATCCTGTATATTCGCTTCATCCGCACTGTTATATTCCATATCCAGAACTTTTATCCGACTTTCAAAAACATTTTCAGGAATATCAGGAATTATAACTTCGCCGTAAAATTTCGAAGGTACGGGTATACGAAATGTTTTGGGGCGTACAGTAGACATCTGAGGAACATGTTCCGGTGTCTTTATTGTTGCCATGATATTCCCTCCTATGGCCGGCCTGGTCTGCATCAGCAGCCCATTTTCAGGATCTATATCGAGCCCTGTACAGTCAGCGGTGAGCCCTGTATGAACCATAGCCGCTACTGCGGGAAGATACGTACGGCCTTCTGATGTTGCAGGAGCCAGAACTATTTCAGGCATGTATTTTATTATTATATAACTGAGTAATTTTGCTGCAATTTCCTGATTAAAGTATGTAAGTTTTTCATGCTTTATCAAAAAAACCCGGTCAGCACCGTATGAGAACAATATTTCAGGCGGATCGATAATATCGCCGCAAAAAAGAATACAAGTAACCTCGGTATTTTTTTTATCTGCCAGTTCTCTGGCCTTGCCTATGAGCTCCATTGTCACTGAATGGATCTTCCCCTTACGGACTTCTCCGCAGACATATATTCCCTTTGATTCCGTTGCATTTCTAAGCATCAAGGCACCTCCTACAATACAGCCAGATCACGGAGAATTTCTACTACTTGGTCAAGGCCTTTATCAATCTCTCTTCCGCTGTAAAATTCTGTCTGCCTTGAAATTTTAGGATGGTAAATTTTAACAACTCTGGTTGGAGATCCTGCCAGTCCAACTTCTTCTTTAGCAATACCCAGTTCTTGAGAGCTAAATATTTGTATTTCGGCACGGCGCGCTTTTTTTTTGAGGTTCAAAGTTGGCATTCCCGGTTCATTTATATCGTTCAGCACTGTAACTAGGCACGGAAATACGAGATGCTGAGTTTGATAGCCTTCTTCTATGGTGCGTCTGACTTTAATACCACTATCGCAGACTACAATAGAACTTACATACGTCGCAAACGGAAGATCCAGCATTGCAGCAACTTCAGGTCCAACTTGCCCTGTTTCTCCATCTGTTGCCTTCTCCCCCGCAAGAATAAGATCAAAAGGACCAAGTTTTTCAATTGCTTTTGCAAGAACCAGCGATGTCGCCCAGCTGTCTGCTCCGGCAAAATACCTGTCTGACACGAGATAGGCACGATCTGCCCCTAGTGCAAGTGCCTCTCTTAATGCAATATCTGCCTGCGGCGGCCCCATAGAAAGGACAGATACCTCCCCTCCGTATTCTTTCCGTAAAATAAGCCCAGCCTCAAGTGCATTGAGATCAAGAGGATTGACTATATTACCTGCTCCTTCTCTTATCATTGTTCCTTTTTCTGGATCCATTTTTATTTCATCTGAATCAGGAACCTGTTTCACAAGAATCGCAATCTTCATATAAATATCACCTCTTGAGTCTATATAAAGGTTAATCTTTACTAGTTAAATATCAATAAGTACATAATTATTGTAATCAAAACATAGATTCTGAAAATTATGTAGCTTTGTATCCAATTATATTATGCCAATAATACTGAGACAATGGTCATAATACAAGGATTATCTCAAACTGTCTATATTAATTTTCTGTATCCATAAGCTTGCATTTGGAATAAAATATGATATTATTGCTGCAATGGATCTTTGGTAAATTTTTAAAATAGATATTGTACCCTATTATTCAACAAATACGGACCCAGAATCAAATAATCATGAATATGTGTTCAAGGGAGGGCGGCCGGCAACAGCAGACCTAAACAGCAAAACACAGTTTTGTAACAGATTGATTTAATACAGGTTAATTTATTTATGCAGAAATTGTTTTTTTATTTGTCTACATTAAGGGAGGAACTTGATTATGAAGAAGATATTCATTTGCGCTCTTGCTGTTATAACAGCAGCAGCTGCGTTTATCGGAAGCGCTGACGCAGCACCCATTAAGATGAAACTCGCTTATGTCGTTCCAGAGACCCAGTCAACACACATAGCTGCAGAAAAGTTCTTTAAGCCGTACGTTGAAAAACATTCTAATGGACAGATCATTGTAGAACTCTACCCTAATGGGCAGCTTGGCGGCGACAGACAGGTTATAGAAGCAGTCGGACTTGGAACGATCCACATGACAATACCTGCCGTGGCTGTACTTTCAGGTTTTGAACCACGTTTCCAGGTTTTCGATCTTCCATTTCTCTTTAATAACAAAAAGGAAGTGTATAAAGCTCTCGACGGACCGCTCGGCGACAAGCTCAACGCCCTTCTTCCACCGCTTGGGATCAAAAACCTTGCTTACGCAGAGAATGGATTCCGCATGATAACAAATAATAAGGGGCCGATCACGAAACCCTCTGATTTGGCCGGACTTAAAATTCGTACTATGGAAAACCCAATTCACATGGCAACGTTTCGTGCTCTCGGAGCAAATCCTACCCCTATGAGTTTCGGCGAACTTTACACAGCTCTGCAGCAGAAAACCGTAGATGCCCAAGAGAACCCTATCCCTCTTATTTACACTTCAAAGTTTTATGAAGTTCAAAAGTACTGCTCTCTTTCCGGACATGTATATGCAGCTACAGCTCTTCTCGTAAACGACAACTGGTTTAACAAACTTCCCAAAGACCTGCAGAAGGTCATACAGGAGGCAGCTTTGATTTACCGTACAGAGCAGCGTAAGATATCAGACAAACAGGACAAGGATATGATAGAAAGTTTGAAGAAGAGCGGAATGAAGGTTAATGACATAACACCGGAACAGAAAAAGGCTTTCATTTCTGCAACGGCTGGTGTCTATAATGAATTCGCGAAATCAGTCAAAGGCGGACAGGAACTCATTGATTTGGCAAAAAAGAAATAAATTTTTATTAAAGTGTTTTTAGGGGAGCCTGGTTTTAGCCGGGCTCCCCTAATTATTACCGGAGGTGATACTCAATGCTGAAAAAATTATGGAACAACATGGAAGAATATTTACTGGTCTATAGCTTGATGTTATCGGTTGGGCTTGTTTTCATTCAAGTGGTAATGCGTTATGTGTTCAGCAGCTCCCTATCGTGGAGTGAGGAACTTGCTCGTTATCTTTTCCTATGGCAGATATGGGTTGGAGCAAGTTATGCAGTCAAAGAGCACCGCCACCTCCGAATCGAACTGATCCAGGATTTTATTCATGATCCTTTCAGAAAAAAAATATTTGAATTATTTGCGCTGTCATTGTGGCTCGGATTTAGCGTGTTCCTGGCATTTGAAGGCAGCACTCTTACTGCTTTGCTTTTCCAGAGAGGGCAGGTTTCACCGGCAATGCGTATTCCTATGGCTTATGCATATGCATCTGTACCTGTTGGGTGCGCATTAATGTCAATAAGATTAATTTCCGAGATGGTAAAGATTATTAGTTCCATGAGCAAGAAGGAGGCTGTATAACATGGAGATTCTTGTGCTTTTCGGTTCTATGACAATTCTTCTTGCCCTGTCACTTCCGATAGGGATCTCACTCGGTTTTGCAACGGCACTGACTCTTGTCTATACAGATTCGGTACCTCTTATTATGATCGCGCAGAATGCTTTTGCTGCACTGGACTCTTTCCCTTTGCTTGCTATTCCTTTCTTTATGCTTGCAGGTTCTCTTATGAGCTATGGAGGTATTTCAAAAAGGCTGGTAACTCTTGCAAACGCAATGGTAGGCGCAGTAATAGGCGGACTTGCAATGGTAACAGTAACTGCATGTATGTTTTTTGCAGCTATTTCAGGTTCAGGACCGGCAACAGTATCCGCAATAGGGTCTTTTATGATTCCTGCCATGAAGGCAAAAAAATACGACGATGATTTTGCAGCAGCACTGACAGCAGTAGCGGGCTCTATAGGCGTAATCATCCCACCTTCTATCCCTTTTGTGATTTACGGCGTTGTCTCGGGGGTTTCTGTAGGAGAAATGTTCGTTTCAGGAATCATACCGGGCATAGTCATTGGTCTATCGCTAATGGCCTTGTCATATAGGATAGCCAAGAAGAAGAAATATCCTCGTGCTGAGAAGAATGTTGCTATTGGACATGCATTTAAAGAAGCTTGGTGGGCCCTTATGGTCCCTGTCATCATCCTCGGGGGGATCTACGGCGGGATATTTACTCCTACAGAAGCAGCAGTCGTTGCATCTGTATATGCACTTTTCATAGGTAAGTATGTTTATAAAGAACTTGACTTCAATACAATTTACGATGCCTTTAAGGATGCAGCACTTGTAAACGGAGCAACAACTTTTATGATCGGCCTTTCCATGTCTTTCGCCGCATTCCTTGCCATGGAGCAGGTACCGGCGCGAATCTGCGAATGGATGCTTTCTCTTTCTTCAAGTCCGGCAATGATATTGTTAATTATAAATATCCTGCTATTAACAGTAGGATGTTTTGTGGACAATATTTCTTCTATGATAATTCTTACGCCTATACTTCTTCCAATAGTTACAAAGATAGGAATTGATCCCGTACACTTTGGACTTGTTATGACAGTTGCTCTTGCAACAGGTTTTGCAACACCTCCTTACGGAGCAAATCTTTTTGTTGCATCCGCTGTCTCAGGTGTAAATATGGTTAGACTCTCAAAAGCAGTAGGACCATTTATATTGGTCATGATATCGTGTCTCCTTTTATTTACATATATTCCATCAATAAGCATGTCTCTGGTATGGATGTTGAGGTAATATAAAATGAGAGTGTCCTCATCCCTCTGTTTAACAAGCAGTACAGAAGAGTGGCATGCTCATATACCTCCAGGGCAATTACTAAAGATCGCAGAGAAACCCCAATTCAATAAACTTCAAAATATTGAAGAATACATTACAGAAAAGCTGGCAGGTTCTTCTCATGCTAAAAAGATGAAAAAGCTTGCCGGCCAATCAGGAAAAGTTTTAATAATCTGCGATGATGCAACCAGACCGACACCAACATCACGAATATTGCCCATTCTATCTGAATTTCTTGTCTCAGCAGGAGTAAAGCAAGAAAACCAAATGATATTATTTGCGACTGGAACTCACAGAATAGTATCAGAAAATGAAGCTTTTAAAAAAATAGGAAATACGCTCTGGGGTAAAGTGAAATGGATTAGTCATGATTGGAATATTGATCTTACAAAAATAGGCTGTACCCCTTCTGGAATCCCAATAGAGGTAAATCCGATTTTGTCTGGCTATCAAATTATCATCGGTATTGGCAGCGTATTTCCTCACCGTTTCTGCGGCTGGTCGGGCGGCGATAAAATTATACTTCCTGGTGTCAGCGGACCTGAATCTGTTTCGCAGACACACTGGATGCCTTATTATGACAATTCGATATGCCTCGGAAATGAGAACAATCTTGCACTGGAAGAGATAATGGCAGCTGCAAAAAAGTCAGGGCTATCTTTTCTCATACAGTGCGTCTGTGACGGAAACGGCAAATTAAGTGGTATTATTCTGGGAGAACCTCTGTAAACTCATAAAACTGCAATTATTAAAGCAAAATCAATTATGTCTGTTAAAATGCCGATTGCAGATGTTGTAATTGCCCAGGCATGGCCGGAGGATGCAGATCTCTGGCAAGCGGGAAAAGCCCTATATGCAGCAGAAAACATTGTCGCCCCAGGAGGACATATTATCGTTACAGCATCATTAAATGAGTGTATTGGACCTCACATAAAATATGCGGAGCTTATGTGCTCTGCTGAAGAAGATTTACTCAAACACAAAAAACAGCATAATGAAGTGGGACTAGCGGCAGCCGCGGCTTATGCGACATATTGCGTACGAAGAAAAGCCTCTCTGTCTTTTGTTAGTAAAAGCCATTTTTCCAGCGATATTACAAATTTGAGCGGACTCAACTTTTACAATAACCTTGATGATGCGGTAAGTTCACTATTAATAAAAAATAGTAAGATGACATTCTCTGTGATTCTCGAAGCACCTTTAACTCTGCCTATAGCTGATGAAGGAGATAAGCAATGACCAATAAGACATCAAATCTTGCTGATACTGTTTATTTTACACTTAAGAACAGGATACTCCGAGGAGAACTCCGCCCCGGGACTGCACTGCGTGAAGAAAATCTTTCAGAAATATTCCAGGTCAGCAGAACTCCTTTAAGAAAAGCTCTTACACAGCTTATGGTTGAGGGATATCTAACAAAAGGCAGAGACAGAACCCTTCGTATTCCTGAAATTTCACCGGATCAACTCAAAGACACACTTGCCGCACGTAAACTTCTTGAAACAGCCTCTGTAGAAGAAGCCGCAACAAAGGCAACAAAAGAAGACATCGGAAGGCTTGAGCACTTAATCTGGGATGAAGAAGAAGCAATGAGAACTCAGGATAACCTTCTTGTCGCCTCTATCGACCGAATGTTTCACAATTATCTGGCCCAGACATCCGGCAACAGAATCTACGAAGAGTTTATAGGTCAGCTTGGCTATAAAGTATCGTTATATCTTGCATTGAGCAACACGCTGGGAGAGGTCATAAACGAAGCTCTTAAAGAACATAGAGAAATACTTAACTCCGTAAAGCTTAAAATGCCGGACAGGGCAGCAAAAGCAATGAAGGACCATCTTGATAATGTTGAACGAAGAATGTTGGAATCGATAAGACACGAAGAAGAAAATTCGAAGTCACCAGCTCTTTCATCAAAGGTAAAAAAGAAATCAAAAATGAGGTGATCTGTGATGAGAAATATCGCATTTCCTAACAGCCGCATGGCATCAATCCAGATGTCGGGCGGAATACGTGAGATTCTAGGACGAGCTGACGAATTGGAAAAGCAGGGCAGAAGCATAATACACATGGAAATAGGCAGACCGGACTTTGATTCTCCTCAATGTGCAAAAAATGCAGCAATTACCGCATTGAACAACGGAGATGTGCACTATACAGACATGGCCGGCACACACAAGCTACGCGAAGCCGTAGCGGAAAAATATCTCAAAGATAACAGCATGCAAATAGACCCGGACAAGAACATTGTTATAACATCAGGTGCAATAGAGGCACTTACAGCAGCATTCCTGACAATACTTGAACCAGGTGACGAGGTAATTGTGCCGACACCTTACTTTCCTGCATACGCAGACCAGATCGCACTCGCAAACGGTGTTTTGGTAAAAGCTCATACAACAATAGAAAATGAATTCCGCTTAAAAGTTGCTGACCTCGAAAACTCCATCTCTAACAAAAGTAAAGTACTGCTCCTCAATACTCCCAATAACCCCAGCGGTGCTGTACTCACAAGACAGGATCTTGAAGAAATTGCAAGTCTTGCTATAAAACACAACCTCTGGGTCATTTCGGATGAATGCTATGAAAAATTTCTTTATGAAGGAGATCACATAAGTATTGCAAGCCTGCCCGGAATGGCCGAACGCACTGTAACAATTTCAGCAGCTTCAAAAACATGGTCAATGACAGGCTGGCGTGTCGGTTGGATAGTATGCCCTGAACAGATGAGACCCTTTGCCAATAAATGCCACCAGAATCTAACCACATGTGCGACCTCGTTTGCTCAGGCTGGTGTTACAGAAGCGTTTAAGCATGCAGACAAAGATGTAAAGACAATGGTTCTGGAATACAAACGACGCAGGGACATGGTTATGAAATGGCTAAGCAGGACCAAAGGTTTCGAACATGTAATCCCTTCAGGTGCGTTCTATGCATTTCCGAAAATCTCATCATTAGGTATGGATGGATTCAAATTTTGCTCGTGGCTGCTTGAAGAAGCAGGAGTCTCCACCGTACCGGGCGAGGTATTCGGCAGCCCTGGACATATCAGAATAGCCTACTGCAGATCCTACGAATATATCGAAGAGGGCATGAAGCGAATCAAAGAAACCGTGGAAAAAATATAACAGTCTAATATCTCTATTTATAAGACAAAAAGAGAGATAGTTTTTCGGGTTTAATAAACAGCTGGAAAACTATCTCTCTTTACATAACACAGCATGTCGCTATGGTGATCCAGTATTTTCTTTACTGAATCACAGTCAATCTCTTTAATTGACATAAATGGCTTGGGTTCAAGATCATAATCCATGATATTTTTTTCAAACCAGACCACATCATGCCATGCACCGCATTTATATCCTGTATTATGATATATTCCCAATCTTTTGAACCCAAAATGTTCATGTAATCTTTCACTATTCTCATTTGGAAAAGTGACAACTCCATAAACATTTCTAACATTCTGCAATTTCAATATTTCAATCAGGGTGCTGTAAAGCATTTTACCTACTCCGCAGCCCAAATGGGCCTTATCAATATAGACAGACAGTTCTGCATTCCACTGATATGCGGCCCTCTCCATTTGTCTGTTAGCATATGCATATCCGATAATTTTACCGTCTGACACGCAGACGATATAAGGATAATCGGACGATATCTTCTTAATGCGGTTACGGAATTCATTCATAGAAGGTGTTTCACATTCAAAAGAGATTGCTGTATTCTCTATATAAGGTTTATATATGTTTAAAATCTCAGCAGCATCTGTTTCCTGTGCAAGCCTGATAATATTGGTTTTCATTACACTTACATCTCTTTCCTTTAACAATTTAGAGGAACAATAATATATATTCCTACAGAAGAAAACACTGTTTAATATCGACCGTACCTTTCCATGTCTCGGGATAAAACACTGCTTTCAAGTATGAGGTATGTCAGTAATACGATTTGCTAATACAAAAATAGTTAGCATATCATACCATTATACGGCGACAACTTTGAAATCGTTTACAATTTAAATTACCACTGCGACGTTTTATGTTGCATAATTCTCCGCCAAACGCATCACCCGGCAAATTCCCAGCGGATTATTTCCCCCTGCCGCCAAACAACCGCTCGCAACATGGGAAGCAATTGTTAAAACCATGAGGGACAGCAATCGGGGCAGATCAGAGATGATGACGACGCAATGCGGAGAAGGTCGAGCTAAGGCGTATTTGGCATACGTCGAAG
>Ga0209016_1003137_pt1 | contig 10118 bp, 7 predicted proteins | sample EPASupsiteSAE305_FD_187265 | JGI IMG/M metagenome (GOLD analysis project Ga0209016, IMG submission 187265) | Bioremediated contaminated groundwater microbial communities from EPA Superfund site, New Mexico - SAE3-05 (SPAdes) (version 2) | ecosystem: Environmental > Aquatic > Deep subsurface >...
CAGAGCGTAAATCTTGAGAACTCAGGCTCTTTTGTGCCTACTTTTTACAAAGCTTATGAAGAAAAAGACGATGATATAGATGCTTTTAGGGATGAAGACGGGCGTGTGCGAGGGATACTTACCACTTCAAGTTACGAGGCTAGAGCTTACGGCGTAAAAACGGCTATGAGCATAAAAGAGGCTTTGGGCTTATGTCCGCAACTTATCATAAAAGCTCCAGACATGTCGCTTTACCAAAAACTCTCCCATGAGCTTCACGATTTTTTGCAAACCAAAATTCCGCTTGTAGAACAAGCTAGCATAGATGAGTTTTACGGAGATCTAGGCGGATGGATCGAAGATAGCGAAGTGGAAAATTTTATACTTGATTTAAAAAGTCAAATAAAAGAGAAGATCCAACTTCCCGTCTCCATAGGAGCCGCTTCAACCCGCTACATCGCAAAGCTTGCCACTACTTATGCGAAGCCTTTTGGATGCAAAGTCGTATATCCGCATGAACTGGAAAGTTTTATAGAAAATATTCCGGTAGGAGAGTTTGCAGGAATCGGCAAAAGCATGAAAGAAAAACTCCGCTCGGCACAAATTCACACGCTTGGCGAGTTAAAAAGAAGAAGAGGAACGATTGAGTCGTGGAGTCCTTATGCAAAAGAGCTTTACGCCAGAGTATGCGCACTTAGCGATGATGAGATACAAACTAAGCACATACGAAAATCCATCGGAATTTCACGAACATTCGATCCTCTTTACGATAGAAGCGAACTTAGAAGAAGAGTGCATATTTTAGCCCGTCATCTAAGTTTTGCCATTTTAAAACTAAAAGTTATTCCTACCGTTTTTCATATCTCGATCGCTTACGAAATGAATCAAAAATCGCATAAAAATATAAGTCTGTGTGAGATTTTTACGGAAAAAAAGTTCGACTCTTTATGTTTGAGCCTTTTTAACGAAGCAGATGTTTATAAAAGGCTTCATGTAATTAGGATCGGTATAAACTGTTCAAGCTTTACGAGAGAGTCAAAAAAAGAGCTTTCTCTCATAGGATTTCATGATGAATTGAAGATGCACAAACTTACGGAGCATTCTCAAAGCATACGGGAAAAGTACGGGATTGATATGTTGAAATGGGGAAGTGAATTATGATAAAATAAAATTATGTTAAAGACTAAACTATTAGAGCAATTTCGTTCATTTTATGCAAGAAACTATCCGGATGACATGGAGACGCAAATTGAGTATTTTGCAGTTTTTGGCGGACTTGACTTGGAAATAGACACGACGAGACCTATAATCGTTTTGATTAAAGAGCTGATTCTTGAGAATTACAAAACCATAAATAAAAAAATAGAAGATTTAACATTGGCAGACAAAGAGTGCTTACGGCTTCTGCGTGCTTTGGCAGTGGGAGATCGAAAGATATTTTCCGCCTTTAACAGAGCCGGACTAAACAATGCCAACGGAGGAAGCGCTCTGAACTACTTGGAGCAAAAAGGCTTAATCCAAATAGAGTTCTCAAGGGAAGAACCAGCCAGATCTCTAAATCCAAAAAGCAGACTAAAAAGAGAGATCTCAAGATACAGAATTTCTCATAAAGTGTTATTTACGCATCCTTTTTTAAGATTTTGGTTCTATTTTATAGCTCCACATGCCAAAAAAATAGAACAAGGCGAATATGAGACTTTTTTTAAAGATTTTGAGATTAGACAAACCGGTTATACCAGTTTGGTTTTTGAAGAACTTTCGGAAATTCTGTTAAACTATAATCTCAGAGACTCTCAGATCCTAAGTTCAGGTAGTTACTGGGATGTGAATGTTGAAATAGATATACTCACAATCACAAAAGATGAAAAAATATATGTCGCAGAGTGCAAATGGACAAACCATAAAGTAAACAAAAGCGAGTGGCATAGAGTGGTTGAGAAGTGTCAAAAGCTACAAATTGAGCCGACTCAAATTGTGATATTTTCAAAAAGAGGATTTTCAAAAGAGCTGACAAAAGATCAGGGCAAAAAGCTGGCACTTTACTGTTCAAAGGATTTTGAAGCACTTTTAAAAAATGTGAAAAGGGACGAAAGAGCCGAGAGACTTTTCAGAGACAATCTATAAAGTTATTTTATTTAAAAAATCAAGGAAATAAGAGATGAAAGTACTTCTTACCGGTGCTAATGGTTATATTGGAAGAAGGCTTAAACATAAGCTTTTAGATGATAAAAATATAGATCTAAGAGTGATGGTGAGAAATAAGAGTTCACTCTCTTCAAATCTTGCAAATATAGAGATAGTCGAAGGCTCTACATTTGATATAGATTCACTCAAAAATGCTTTAAACGGTGTTGATATTGCGTACTATCTAGTGCATAGTTTAACCTCAAAAGATTATGAGCAAAAAGATAGGTTGAGTGCAAAAAACTTTCTCCAAACAGCAGTCGCATGTGGTGTAAAAAAGATAATATATCTTGGCGGTCTTGGACAAAAAGAGACAGCTTCAACCCATCTAAAAAGCAGAATTGAAACAGGTGAGATACTCTCAAGCAACCCTGAGGATATACAAACTATATGGTTTAGAGCAGGTGTAATCATAGGTTCAGGAAGTGCAAGTTTTGAGATAATTAGAAATATAATACAAAAGCTGCCGATTATGATTACGCCAAAATGGGTAGGGACTTTAGCCCAACCCATAGGAGTTGATGATGTTATAGAGTATCTGCATCAAGGTCTATATTTGCCATATGATAAAAATTTGGTTGTTGATATTGGAGCACAACAGATGTCGTATAGAAGCATGATGCTAAAAACAGCACAAATAATGGGTCTTAAAAGATATCTATTTCCTGTGCCTTTTTTATCCCCTAAAATCTCATCATATTGGCTTGCCATCTTTACGCCTGTACCATATAACATTGCAAGTTCATTGATAGACGGGCTAAAGAGTGAGGTTATAGTACAAAATCAAAATGCTGCAAAATACTTTAATATTGTTCCAAAGAGTTTTAATGATGCCATTTTACAGGCTCTTCATGAGATAGAAACAAACCAAGTGCTAAGCAGATGGAGTGACAGTTTTGGAGATGTATGGGAAAAAGATCACGTAAAAGACATTGCGAATGCGGTGTTTATTGATAGGCAGGTAAGAGACATATCGCACGTAGATAGCTCAAAAATATTTGAATCTTTTATGTGTATCGGAGGAGAAAATGGGTGGTTTGGATATGATTTCTTATGGGAAATACGCGGATTTATAGATAAACTATTTGGCGGGTACGGCACAAACAGAGGGCGGAGAGACAGCTGTTCTCTAAGAATTGGTGACGGAGTCGACTTTTGGAAAGTTGCTGATGTAGTGCAAAATAGAAGATTGCTGCTATATGCCCAAATGAAACTTCCCGGCAAAGCTTGGCTTGAATTTATAATCGAAGATAATAAGCTTATACAAAGTGCCTATTTTTATCCAAAGGGCATCATAGGCAGGCTCTATTGGTATGCTTTGACTCCTGCACATTTTTTGATATTCAGCAATATGATAGACAATATTATCAAAAGATCAAACTCTAATTTACAAAAAAATAATTAACTGACTATGCGAAGTGCCGAGTAAGCCTCTTGAAGCAGTTGAAATTTTTGAGTGTAGTGCTTTATCATATGCGGTGCTTCTTGGAGGATTTTATCCGGATGGTACGCCTTAGCCAGCCTTTTATAACTGTCTCGCAGAGCATCTTGACTCGCTCCGATTGGGCATTGCAAAACTGTATAAAAATGATTTTTTTGAACTTCATCTTCATCTCTGCAAAGAGTTCCAAAGCTGAAATTTGCGAAGTCGCTGTATAGTTTGCTGATGAAACGTTCATTGTAGCTGTAACTGATTTGATAATGCAGGACATGGCGTTTATTTAGAGCTTTCTCAAGTCTTGCTTTTGCTCTATAGTCAGAAACATCAAGCACCAATGATGTGTCGGTTCCTCTCTCAACATAGACTTCAAGCTGAGAGCGAAGATAGCTTAAAACCCAAGAGTTTGGATAATCAAGCGAAATAAGCACCGTATCGCTGTTGTAGGCATAAAGATTTACTTTGACATTTTGCGGTTCTTCATCTTTGTTTAGTTCGACACGGATTGGCTGATTTCCAAATTTTAGCATGGAACGTAAAAAAAACTCATGAGAAAAGTCGTGTTTTGCGGCATGAAACTGGCTCAACTCTTTTATGAACTCTTCTCTAGCTTCAGTTAGAGTTTCGTTTCTAAATACCAGTACTGCTTTTTCCAAAAAAAGCATACCCCTTGAGTGATTACTTAAAAAATCCCTCATCCACTGAGTATTTAATGTATCAAAGTCTGTAGTAACGAGAATAAGATTATTTCTTAGCACAATCTCCATAAACATAACCTCTTTTGGACTGTTTTGCTATTTAAAGCAATAACAGTTCCAATTTTTTATGTCGATAAGAAAGTTTATTTTTTAAAATGATAAAGCGGCAGAAAGTGCGGTTGCTATCTCAGGAGAGACATAGCCTTTTGCATAGTTTAGAATTATGGGTGCAAATTGAGAAACCATGGAAGAATTCATTCCTAATGCTTCAAACTGGTTTGCAACACTTGCACTGCTCAGCAATGAAGCTGTGGAACCGCTGCTTAAAATATCACCTAACCCCGGAGTCTGTTTTGTCAACTCTGAATATTGCAAAGGCTGCATTTTGTTTTTTGCACTATTTAAAAGCACTGCCGTTCCACCGATTGCCTGAGTCGGCGTAACACCTAAAGAGGAGCTTAAAGAGCTTACAAGAGAGTTGTTTTGCGCTGTCGGAGTTTCTGCCAAACTGCCTGCCACAATCGGTGCAGCAGACTTTAACATAGATCCCATATCAAGTGCGGATAAATGCACACTAAACAAACTTATTGCTAAAAGTGCTGAAATTGTAACCTTTTTCATATCTGTCCTTTTATATCTATTTCCTAGATTATAACAGATATTTAGTTACTGATATCGCAAATATTGCCATACGCTTTTGGTTGTCTATCTCTTATAAGTCCCCAGTAATGTCTCTGTTTTTGGTTATCTTCTATGTCAAACTCTGCATAAAGAATTTCCTCTTTATCTCTTGAAGCCTCGGCAATCTTAGCTCCCGTATAGTCCGTTATAAAAGAAGAGCCATAAAAATTCAGAGTACATGTAGCACCTTTTTCTTCACCGATACGGTTTGCGACGACAACCGGAACTGTGTTTGTAGCGGCATGTCCCATTTGAACTCTCTGCCAATGCTCTTTTGAGTCAAGGTGAATCTCAGGCTCGCTTCCAATTGCAGTCGGATAAAAAATTATCTCAGCACCCATAAGCGTCAAAGCTCTTGCAGTTTCGCAAAACCACTGATCCCAGCAGATGCCGACGCCTATTTTGGCGTAAGCGGTGTCATATACTTTAAAACCTGTATTTCCCGGTTTAAAGTAGAACTTCTCTTCATATCCGGGACCATCAGGAATATGTGTTTTACGGTAGTTATCCATCACTTTGCCATCAGCATCGGCAACAACCAAAGAGTTAAAATAGCCCTCATCGCTCTTCTCAAAATAGCTGATTAAGATAACTGCATGCAACTCTTTTGCAAGGTTACTAAATCGTTCTATGAGTTTATTGCTCTCTCTAGGAGATGCCCATGAAAAATATTTCTCATCCATATCTTTGCAAAAGTAGTAACCCTCAAAGAGTTCCGGCAAAAGTATGATCTGTGCGCCATTTTTTGCCGCTTCTCTTGCCAACTGCTCAGCTTTATCGACATTTGAGAGCTTATCTTGGCTCATCTGCATCTGAATTGCACTTACTTTTACCATCTTACTCTCCGCTAAATCAACTTTGCTTTTTCAATTTTTTTTCTCTCAACCTTCATACGATCTTGAAACTTTTTGCTTCTATCTTTTGCGAAAACCTGCATATCTTCGATCTCATCCATCTCATCGACTATCTCAACTCCCAACAGAGTCTCTATGGCATCTTCAAGAGTAACGACACCTACAGTTTGTCCATAGTTGTCATATACTATAAAAAGGTGTGTTTTTCGCTTTACAAACTGGTCTATCAGGTTTGGAACAGGAAGATTTTCAGACACCATATGCACTTCATGAGAAATACTTTCTAATGTAATATTATCATTATCTTCATTGCTCTCTTCAAGAATTCTTTGATTAAAAACTATACCGACGACATCATCAAGCGTTTCTCTAAAAATCGGTATACGAGAGTGAATATACATGCGATCATCTTCAATAGCTTCTTCAATGGTAGTAGAAGCAGGCATTGAAAAAACAACACTCCTTGGAGTCATAATATCTTTTGCTTTTATGTTTTTAAGCTTTAAAAGATTTTCGATCAGATCACTCTCTTTGCTTAAGATTGTTCCCTCTTTTTCACCCATCGCAACAACTGCCATAATCTCATCACGAGAAAAATTACTCTGATGCTTTTTATTTTTTGAGATGTAGTTAGTTAAAAATGATGAAATCCATGTAAAAGGAGTGGTAATAGTCACTAAAAACGAGATCAGATGAGCTGATGGAATCAGCAGTTTTTTCCAGTACAAAACACCATATGTTTTAGGAATAATCTCTGAAAAATATAAAATAAGCAGCGTTACTATAAAAGCGATGAGCGTTTGCCACTCATCTCCAAAAACAATCTGAGCTTGAGCACCGACACCTGCCGCACCCATAGTGTGTGCGAAAGTGTTTACAGTCAAAATAGAAGAGATTGGTTTATCAATATCTGCTTTTAATCTTTTGATTTTGTTGACTAAATCTTCATTATGATCTTTAGACAAACTCTCAACATAGGAGTTGGTACTTGATAGTAAAACTGCTTCAAGCATCGAACATATAAAAGATATAAAAAGAGCGATTGAAAGATAAATTATCAGTAGCGTCATAGAGAAAGTCCTATATAAGCAGGGGGAAAACTACGCGAGGCGGGGTCGCTTTGGATCATTATAAAATTCCTTTAAATTTTTTAGGACACAAGTATATCATAATTAAGTTACTACTCGGTTTCTGCAAACAAGCAGAGCCTCCTTAAGAAGAGACTCCTTTTTGTTTAACCGAAGAGTAGAGTGAAAGAACTATAAAGGCAATACCGATAAGCCCTGTAAATATTTCAGGTATATGAAACTTCATTCCAAATAGCATAATAAAAGCCAAAATACCTATGGCATAGTGTGCACCGTGTTCTAGATAGATATAAGAATCCAGAGTCTCTTTTTCTACCAAATAGATAGTCAAAGATCTCACAAACATAGCTCCGATACCAAGACCTATCATAATAATCACGATATCTTTCGTAATGGCAAAAGCGCCTATTACACCGTCAAACGAAAAAGATGCATCTAAAACTTCAAGGTATAAGAAACCGCCTATGCTCCCTTTTTTAACTATGTCGGCAACTGGAGCATCGTTTTCTTCTTTTTCTAAAATAAACCCGATGATATCAACGGCTACATAGATAACAATCCCCCAAAGTCCCGCAACAAGAACCGCTAGTTTATGTTCTTGATCTACAAAAGAGCTAAAAGAGAGCAAAACGACTAAAGAGATAAAAATTGATATAGCCTCTATTTTTCCTAAAAGTCCAAGCTTCTCTTCAAGAACTTCAAACCAGTGAATACTCTTTTCCTCATCAAGCATAAAGTTAAGAAAAACAAGGAGTAAAAACATCCCTCCAAAAGCCGAAATCTCAGCATGATGCGCTATAAGCTTGCTTGAGTATTCAGACGGATTGTCGAGTGCTAAATTCCAAACTTCTATCAAAGACATATCAGCAGTTTGACCGACTATGACGAGAGGAAATAGAAGTCTCATCCCAAATACCGCAACCAAAATACCCACAGTTAAGAAAAGCTTTTTCCAGTACTCATCCCAAGTTTTTAAAATGGATGCATTAACGACTGCGTTGTCAAATGATAGAGAAACCTCCATAAGACCCAAAATCACAGCAATTGCTACAAGATTTAGTGCATTTGTCCAGCCTCCGAGCTTATATCCCCACCATGCGGCGATAAGAAGACAAACAAAGGTAAAAAGAAAAGAAAACCTAAAATACTTCAAACAAAATCCTTATAAAATAGTTTTGGAATTCTACCCTTATTTTATGTTGCTTTTAGTAATGAACCGCAAGCCAAACGCTCTCTTCATCAGGTTTGTAATTCATTTGAAATATACCTTTTTACAATAGAAACTAAAAATTTATTGACTTCCATACATAAAATAAAACTTTTTGCAACAAATTTGCAACAATACTGCTATATACTCCCGCCGTAAGTTAGTAACTAAGGAGGTAAATAGTTCTATGACACGTAAATTAATAAAATTATTTACTCTTATGTTTTTTACTAACTCTGCAAAAAATTATGCACTTAAGCTTTTTTTAATATCATTTATGATAGAGAGAGAGACGACGAAATAACGATAACAATTATCGTAATCTAATGCACTCTAAATATTTACCTTTACGCTCTATTTTTATCAAAAAAAATATCTATAAATTCAAATCTAACTTACTTTCTTTGATCAAAAATATAAAAGGCAACCCTTCACAAAAAATAATTTTACTCTTTATCGCACATAAGATATTGAGTGGAAACTTCATATAACGAACTAGTTTTTAACTTGAATATATATCTTAAAAAAAATGATAAGGAAAAAAATGAAAGATTTAAGTATAAAAATCAAATTATTAATTTTAGTATCAGTTCCATTAATGCTAATTTTAATATTATCATCAATTAATATAGTAGAAATGTTAAGTGTAAAAGAAAATCTTGAAATAACTAAGAACCGCATTTCAGAGGCTGAAGTATTAGCAACAGCAGTTCATCTTATGCAAGTTGAGAGAGGGCTTAGCGTTGGATTTGTAATAAGTGGCGGCAAAAACGGTAGTGACAAACTTCTAGCAATAAGACAAAAAGTTAACGGTGCTTTAGAAGATATAAAAAACGTTTATGCTTCTACGCATGGAAACAGCTCTGTTTTAAATTCTTTGAGTGATTTAAATGAAAAAAGAGCCTCTATTGATTCATTATCCATAACTGCTCCGGATACCGGTACATATTTTACAAACAATATCAAAACATTTTTAGATGTTGCATTAATTATACCGCCGCTTATTGATGATAAAGACGGAAGAAATATTATTCAGGCATATACACATTTAGCTACATCCAAGGAGTCTTTGGGGCAAATTAGGGCAAATCTAAACGGTGCTTTTAGTAAAAATAGTTTTGCAGAAGATACTTTTTTTAAATTTGGCGGTAGCTTAGGTGCTTATAATGTGAATTTAGGCAAATTTGACGTATTGGCATCAGATAAAGTAAAGAGATTTTATAGAGATACATATAAAGGCGAATCTGTAGATAAAATCACTGCTATGATGGATATCGCAAGATCAAAAGGAATGAGTGGCGGATTTGGAGTGGAACCGTCAGTCTGGTTTAATGAAGCAACAACTTCTATAGATCTACTAAGAGACATTGAGCTTGAATTATACAAAGACGTTTTAAAGTTAGCTGATTTAAAAATAGAAAAAACAAATAATGATATTGCTGTGTTATTATTGTCATTAGTTATCGTTCTTCTTCTATTTTTTATATCAGTTATTATGATATTTAAAAATATTACAGATAGTATTAAAAATATTCAAGCAGGTCTTTTCTCGTTTTTTACTTTTCTTAATCAAAAAACAGATAAAGCAGAATCAATAAACCTTGATTCTAAAGATGAATTCGGACAGATGGCAAAAGTCATAAATGAAAACATCTCTTCAATCGAAAAAGGACTGCTTGCAGATGCAAATACTGTGGCAAATGCAGTAGATACTGCCAATAAAGTAAAAGCAGGTTACTTAAATGTACAAATCAATGTTGTACCAAACAATCCTCAGCTTGTAGAGCTTCGCAATGTTTTAAATGAGATGTTTGTAGGATTAAATGCAAATATAGAAAAAAGCTTAAATACATTAAAAGTATATGCAACAAATAATTTTACATCAAGAGCCGATAAAGCTTCACTTGAAGGAGAAGTGGCAAGTTTGATTGACGGCATAAACAACCTTGGTAACGAAATCTCAACCATGCTCTCTTCTTCTCTAACAAA
>Ga0209016_1003139_pt1 | contig 10116 bp, 10 predicted proteins | sample EPASupsiteSAE305_FD_187265 | JGI IMG/M metagenome (GOLD analysis project Ga0209016, IMG submission 187265) | Bioremediated contaminated groundwater microbial communities from EPA Superfund site, New Mexico - SAE3-05 (SPAdes) (version 2) | ecosystem: Environmental > Aquatic > Deep subsurface >...
TCGGCTCGATCAGCGAGGTTTTCGATGCCGAAGCGCCCTATACGCCGCGGGGTTGCGTGGCGCAGGCGTGGAGTGTGGCCGAGGTGCTGCGCTGCTGGGTGAATACGGCATGAGCGTCCAGGAATAAGTGATGCTAAAGCCGTTAGGTCCATATTGAAGGGCAATTTCGCCCTCGTCATAGCATTCCCCGTAGAACCTGCCGAGAAACGGCGCGAGCTGTTAAGCAGGAAGAGCTTCTTGCAAAATGAAGTTCGCAGGCTGTGTCATCGACCAAGTGGAGAAATCTCGTGTCTCACCGGACGGGATTTCTAGCTACCGCTCGAAATTGACACGAAAAAACGTTTCGCTCTTTTCCAGATAATCGGGTCAAAACAAACAATCTTTTCATTGTGCAACAGGCTCGGAAATACCATGTTTCGCGTCTTGAAAACCAAACGATGGACTGAACCGGATGCGATAGGTTGCTGTCGGGAGCTTCATGGCGGCTTCCCTGCCAAAGTGGAAACCTATAACAGCCAAGAGGGCAGCTGAATGCGAAGGTTCTCCGCCAACACTGTGGCATTGTGGATCCAGGCGCGAGCATGCTCGTCACCCGAACCGGCCTTTTCCTTGAAGTCGGAGCAACAGGTGTGCAGGATCTTATAGCAGATGTTTTGGGTTTTCCAGAGGTTCACCTCGAAGGGGAGTGCCTGGACGAGGCTGGTTGCCTTGTTCAACCGCTCCATGAGAGTAACGTCGTCGGGTTGGGCGAGAAGTTCTTCGGCCAGGTGTTCGATGTTGGCTGCCAGCAACAATCCCAGAGCGGTCGCATCCAGAGCTGCGCCGGCCAAACGAGCCTCCTCCAAAAGGGGTTGAATGACCTGGGAATCAAGCCCGTCCCCTTGCAGGGCTCTGCGCAGCTTGGCATTGAGGCAGAAGGTCGCTGCGACTGACAGGACTTTGGGTTGCGGTGTGCCGGACCTGTCCAAAAAACGAATCAACGGCGCATGGTGCTCGTAGATTGAGCTATAGGCAGCTTCCGCCTCTCTCAGGGTCGGCGCCATGATCATGTTCAAAACTTTTCGGCGTTCATCGGCAAAAAGCGAGTTCAGAGAGTAGGTGGACGTGCCGAAGTGCTTCCCCAGCAACAGTATGGTCTTGGGAAAATCTGCTCCGGCGAAGGCGTCTGAAATCTCTTTGACAAAGGCTTCATATTTCTTTGCACCTTGATATTCACCGGTGCCGCAGGCGATGTTGTGATCCCCGAGGTGGAGGACGCCAAAGCACAAACTGGTGGATATCCGCGTAATCTGTGAAGTGACCTTAGCCCGCCCAATGGCAAGTTTGGTCCCCCCTGCCTGAAAATTGCGGCAATCCTCCATATCGGCAGAATACGCATAGATCGATTTTCGTTCATCGTCGCCTTGAAACAGCGAACTTATGGCATAGTGCGCCCCCACGGCAGTCAGGCCGAGCATGGCCGGCCTGACGAATTTCTCGTAAATTGCCCGGCCGTTCCCGTGTTCAGGAAGGTTGCTCCTGGCACGTTCAAGACGTTCGAGAAAACCTGGTTCGAAGGCCTCGGTGAAAAGCTGGTCGGCTAACTGCAGTACTCTGCCTGCATATTGGATAACCTGAACCGTCTCAATTCCGGAAAGCTCGTCAAAAAACCAGCCACAGCTGGTGTACATGAGCATGGCGTGGCGTTGGAGCTCCATGAGCTTCAGGACAGTGATCTCGTCCTCATAGCTCAAAGGACGGGCCGCGTGGCAGTTCAGAAACGCTTCAATGCGTTCGGGTGAGCGGTTCAATATGATGTCGATGTAAGCGTCCCGAGCCGCCCAGGGATCGTTCAGAAGTTTTCCGGCCAATTGTTCATACGCCGGGTTCACGGCATCTCTGAGCCAATCCAGCGCTGCGCGCAAGGGGGCGCGCCAGGCTTGATTCCAGCCCGGATTGCCGCCGCTGTTACACCCGCAATCCGACTGCCAGCGCTCCACCCCGTGCATGCAGCTCCACGAGCTGTTTTCAAAGATCGCCACTTCGTGCGTCGGTGGATGATGCTCCAGGTACTGGCCATAATTGGTCAGCTGCGCCAGCGCATTGGATTCGATGTAATGAAGGGCATGCGCCAGGGCCATGTCGCCGCCGCGATGGTGATGCCCATAACTTTCGCCATCCGTTGCGATGTGGACCAGGCGAGGGGCAGATTGGTCTGCCGGGAACGCGGACAGCAGCCTGTCGGCGAAAGCTTCGCCATTGTCGAGCAATCCTTCAAAGGCCAGAGCCTGCGAAATAGGGCCGTCGTAAAAAAACAGGTTCATTGTCCGGCCTGATGGCAGCGAGATCCGATAGGCCATGCCGGGGTCGATTTTTCCACCACGCACATCATGCCATTCTTTTCCGTCCAGGGGACGAACCTGCTGCGCCTGACTGGGGGAAAGGATCGCAAAGGCGATTTCGTGCTGGGCCAGAACCTCCAGAGTGGCGAGATCAACCGCTGTCTCCGGAAGCCACAACCCTTCGGGCTTGCGTCCAAAGCGATATTCGAAATCATGTATTCCCCAGATAATCTGGGTTTGCTTGTCACGGGTGTTAGCCAGCGGCAGGATCATGTGATTGTAGGCCTGGGCCAATGCCGATCCGTGCCCCGAGAATTTTTCCATGCTCTGCCTGTCCGCCTCACGGATGGCCTCGTAGACGTCGACGGCAAACTTCTCCATCCAGAGCAAAACCGTCGGGCCGAAATTGAAGCTTATGCTGGCGTAATTGTTGACCAGCCGGGCTATTCGCCCTTTGGTGTCCCAGATTCTCGACACGGCGTTGGCTGCGTAGCATTCGGCTGAAATCCGTTCGTTCCAGTCGTGGTACGGAAAGGCGGAATCCTGGATCTCGATGGTCTCCAGCCAGGGGCTTTCCCTGGGCGGTTGATAGAAGTGTCCGTGGATGCAAATGAATCGGTTCTTCATGTTGACTCCATTTTGCGATATCACGCCGTGTGACTCTCTATGTACAAAGACGATGGATATATACTGCAAAAGCAGGCTGTTCCGTTAAGCTCGAAACGATACCTTTCATAATAAAAAAAAATCACTCCGGATACAACAGGCTCGGCCGCAACCCCGATCCTCGAGAACAGGCAGGCCGGACTGACAAGGTGAATATTCAGATCGTTGACGTCTTTCCCTTTTCAGAAGCAGTTGCTCATTCATCCGCCATTGAAGAGTTGCTCATGCCTATCACTTCCCAATACGAATCGAGGAAAGGTCTCCTATGAGTCCGAAAACATTCAAGAGCCAAATAATCACGGCAATTATAACGACGACGTTGAGAATTTTTTTGATAGTGGCCTGCATCGGAATGTAGCTGTTAATCACCCAGAGGACTACTCCAACGGCAACCAAAACAATGACTAATTGTAATAATGGCATAGCATGTCTCCTTGTTCGTGTTGTTTTGCGTACGTGCAGGCAGCAAGAAGGAACAACCCAAATCTCCTCTCACGATCTGCCAACTTTATGTGCGATAACTGTTTAAAAAATAAAGATATTTTTTCTTTTTCAAATGCTTCCGTTTCAGTTCGTCACTCCTGGAGGTTAGCACCGACGATTGATTCAGGTGGCGAAGGCTTGGCATTTGTCTTGTATCCGGACCACTGTTCCTCGAAGGACAGAGGCAAATAATAGGGCTTGTAGTTTTTATTCCGTGCAATTCGATCAATCTCGAATTCGAGGGATGAGCTCGGCTGCTGGTTGTGGATGGTCACAGAGGCTACCGGCTGCCTGCCGGCAACCAGAATCCAGAGCAGTCCATCTCCGACCGAGGAGGCGGAAGGTGGCGGACTGTGAGAGATATAGTGAGATCTTTTCGTGAGGGTCTGTAACTCGTTGGCTGATAGCCTGGTCTGTCGATCACCGCACAATATCACGGCCCCATATCGTTCCTTGAGCATCGGGTGCGAGAAAAGAGCGTCAAATTGCAGTAGTTGCAATTGCCTTGATCCGCAGAGTTGCAGATTAAGGACTAATATCGAAGCCCCGTTCGTACGGACAAGTGCAAACTGGACAACCCCCCTCGATCCATCCGGCTCATAAACTCCCTGAAAACTACCACTGTTGAGTGGCCAAATTCCGGAGCCGGTCAGAATGGCAAGTCCGCTGACCCCCTTCACTTTTCGTTCTGTTTTTCTTTTCCAGGTATGGCTTGCGGCGAAAAAGCTGGAGTCCATCCGCAACGATTTCGCCATCATTTGCGTTTCGTCCTCGCTGTCGCCTATCGCGGGCCAGCCACCTTGGCAGCACAGGATATCAATTTGCCTTGGACCTAATTGCGCCACACGTTCATGCAGGTCAGGGGTTGTTTCCCCATGGCCATCGTTATTGTTCAGTGTTACAGCCCTGATCATAATTTCTCCGCCTCCAAGAACGTTGCGGTTTTTTTTGAGCGATATTCTCCTCCTCCCCAAAGGCGACAACCTGCTGGGTATTCCCCGTAGGATTCTAATTTTGGTACTGGCCGGATTAATATTTCGTTTCGGTGGTTGTTGAGGTGCGGGTCCGTTTCTCTTGCAGACCAGGTTGTTCCGTCGTCGTTGTAGTGGTTTTCCGAACGACTACTTTTTCAGCGACCATGCGATCACCTTCGCGGGTGTAGTACACCGTTACCGGCAGGCCGGATTTAACAGTCTCCACGGAGACGGGAGCACCGGTTTCGTCCACATAGGTTGTGCTTTTGGTAGAGCTGTAGTTCATGGGGGACGAGCTGGTTTCCGTCCGAACCACGATGGTATCAGGACTCATCTCACTGATTGTGCCGGCGGTTTCAGTCGAGGTTCTCGTGTCGACAGTGGTCATGGATTGCTGTTGGGCAAATGCCCCACAGGGCAAAACCAGTACGGTCAGGGCAATGATGCACGATTTCAATGTGTTCATGATATTCTCCGTTTAAAAATGTATGGCATTCGATGTAACGCTGTGATGCTCCGTGCAGTTCTTCATTCCTGGGGTCGGAATGGCAGGAAGGCCTCAGTTTGTGTGCTGTGCGTAAAGAATGTTCCTCTTTCTTCCTCGATAAATAGCCGGCAGGGCTCTCCCCTCTACATGACCCTGAATCATCCTTTCTCAACTGTTTATCGACTTTCAGTAGTCGTAGTGGTGGTTTTCTTCTCTTGTATCACCGGGGTTTCAATGGTCGTGCTCGTGCTTGTGCTCGACCTTCGTTCAATTACCTGCTCTGACCTGTCGTCTTTGGATGAGCAACCGACCATGGTGGCGAACAGGACAACAATGACGAGATACAACGGGGCAAAGAAATTTTTCTTGTTCATAACGGTTTTCCTCTTGAGATGATTGTGGAGAAGGCCAACTCTCGCTGGCGAGCTACTTCTTGTTCAGCATCTTACGTTTCAATTTTTACGCCAAGATGAGAATGATCCGAATATTGTCTGTATCACTCCGATTTTTATAGGAATAATGAGATGGAAAATATTTGCTGACAGGTGGCAATAGCTGCAGGCAAGGGTCATATATAACCGGTGGTTATATGTGACCTTTTATTGAATGTGTTGCGGGCTTGTTCCTTGACCATCAACACCCAGTTGAGTGCAATGGGAAGAATACGTTGGTCTGAAGCAGGATGATTTTAAATTTAAGCCACCTGGCCGTCATGGCACTGAATTGCCGGACAGACTCTTTTGGTTAATCCACGAGAATTTGCATAAACAGGTTCCTTCGTCAACTTTCGCCGCTGGCATATTTTTGCTTAACTTTCTGAATTTACGCAACAATCAACCTCGTGCAGCCCGTTCGCGATACCTTCCAGTCCGCCTTTATACGATGGGAATCTAATCGAATGGACATTCACAAAAGCGCAGCTGCGTTCAAAGGATAACAGGCGTAATGGAAGTGTTTCAACGCAACGGTTTTGTTGCGATGTCACAGTATTGTTCGCCGTTATCTCATTCAACCAGCAAAGGCAAAATACTAGTATTATTAAATAATATAAAAATAATTCAATTTAAAGATCGCTGGTCAATCAGGCGCAAAGTTTGCTGAAGACTAATTGAGTGGCCTACTGGATGAAATTATACTGTTCGTAACTGATCGCCCCGGCCGACTCTCTTCTGTTGTATGAATGACGTCCGCCACCTCAACCACCCAGGCGAGTTGTGAATATTTTAAACATTTATGAAAACAGTGCGCATCAGTTGATAGTTGATAAACCAAGACGGCCGGTCTTTGTTGAAGTCTTTTTCAATATCCTTGGTTCGATTCGTCAGCCTTTCCTCGTGCTTGATTACGATTTGAATGTCGTGAAGGCCAATCGTCACTATTACATGAAGTTTGTCAGTGAACCCGCTCGGACCGAAGGACAATCATTTTTTGATCTTGGAAACCGCTCATGGAACATACCGGGATTGAAAAAATTGCTTGAAGCCGTCCTTCGCGAAAATGCGGTGATTAATGACTTCGAAGTCGAACAGGACTTCGAGTTTATTGGCCGGAGGGTCATGCACCTTAATGCCAGCCGGATTTTATATAGAAAATCGTCTGTATCCCAACTCATTCTCTTGTCTATTGAGGATGTCACAGACAGTGAACTGCATAAAAGAAATCTTGAGGAACTTGTTACTAAACGAACAGTTGAGTGTGTTGCCGCACAGGAAGAGGCGGATAAAAGGAGAGCGGCAGCTGAAGATGCCCTTGCAGAGATACAATCGCTCAAGGAACAGTTAGAAGCGGAAAGAGCGTATCTCCAGGAAGAGATAAAACTCGAAAACAACCACGAGCGAATTGTCGGCCAGAGCGATGGCCTTAAATATGTACTGTATAAGGTCGAGCAAATCGCCAGCAGCGATACCACGGTCCTCATCTTAGGCGAAACGGGAACCGGCAAGGAGTTGGTTGCCCGGGCCATTCACGACTTGAGTCTGCGCAAAAACAGGGCGCTGGTCAAGGTGAATTGCGCCGCACTGCCGGCCAACCTTATCGAGAGCGAATTGTTCGGCCATGAGAAAGGGGCCTTCACCGGTTCGCATGCCAAACACATCGGCCGTTTCGAGGTGGCAAACGGCGGAACTTTTTTTCTGGATGAAATCGGAGAGTTACCCCTCGAACTCCAGGGGAAACTGCTCAGGGTGCTCCAGGATGGCGAATTTGAACGATTGGGCAGCACCCGTACAATCAAAGTTGATACACGAATTATTGCCGCGACAAACCGCAATTTGGAAGAGGAAGTGCGTAAGGGGCGTTTCCGGGAAGACCTCTGGTACCGGTTAAACATTTTCCCGATCACCATGCCACCGCTCCGCGATCGCCAGGACGACATCCCGCTTCTGGTAGAGTTTTACGTGGGAAAGATTGCCAAGCGAATGGGTAAAACGATTGAGGTTATTCCTGCAGGGGTTATGAATGCGTTGCAGCAATATCATTGGCCCGGCAATATCCGGGAACTCGAAAACGTCCTCGAACGTGCGGTGATCAACTCTTCAGGTCCCAAACTGCGTCTGGCTGATGAACTAAAAAAACCATCCCGGGATGTATGTTCAATTCCCAAAACCTTGGCCGCGGTTGAGCGAGACTACATTCTTCAAGTGCTTGAGCAAACCAGATGGAAAGTCAGCGGGAAAAACAGTGCCGCTGAAATCCTTGGCCTTGACCGCAGCACCCTGCGTGCGCGGATGAGCAAGCTCAATATTGAGAAATCTTAATTTAATCAATCTATTAACCTTTAGGGTTTTCGAAACTTGCATAGGGCAAGATTTCGATATTCAACCAACGTGGAGGATGAACAATGAAACAATTAATGGTTATGCTGTACATGGTCGCCGTTGTTCTCTTTGGTACGCAGGCTTTTTCTGCGGACAAAGAGGCTATCAGTAAAAATGTGGATGCAGTTGTTGCTGCCATTAATGGTGGCAAGGGGGCCGCAAGCTTTGCCGCCGATGCGTACACGCCCTATGTTTTTATCATGGAAGCAGAGGGGAAACTCATAGTGCATCCAACTTTGGCCGGGAAGGATCTGAAAGTCGAAGGCATGCCAATCTATGAGGCAATAAAGGCTGCAACTCCTCAAGGAGAATGGGTTAAATACGTATGGAAAGAAAAAGAGAAAAATACCTACATCAAGAGGACAAATAACAATATTATTGTAGGTAGCGGATATTAAAAGGTAAAAAATTTGAGTTGCTTGCTTGTAGGGATTCCTCGCGGAATCCCTCTTGTTTATGTACTTCTAGAGCAGCAATCTTCGGATACAACAGCTCCCTTCTCTCACGCTACCCTTCCTCTCATCTGACTTAAAGAATATAGAGCTCGCATATTTTGCGGTAATGATAGCCGTAAATGGAGAGCGTAATTGCCACCGGTATCAGCCTGGGTCTGCGGATAAGCGTCCAGAACATCAGTTGCCAGTATTGAAAACGCTCTTGCCCCAAGATGCCCAGGCGGATTGCGGCTCGAAAAAAGGAAAGGAAGCGTTGCCCGCTCATGGGTTGGTTGATTGCAGGCGTCTTGAGTTCCTGCAGCAATGTTCGCACCCGCCGGTAGTAATTTCTCGGCGAATAAATATACTCCATAATCGTTTGATAGCCGCGCGATAGCGTTTCGATCCCCATTTGCGGGATGATGTTGGTTGTGCCATCAACATTGTCGCCGGAAAAGGTGTCGGCGACCCGGCTCTCCCGCTGAAGACGATCAAAAAGACGCGTCCCCGGAGGCGCTTGGAGCATGCCCACCATGGCGATGACGATGCCGCTGCGCTGGATGAAATCGATCTGCCGCTGAAAAATTGACGGCAGGTCACTGTCAAATCCCACAATAAACCCTCCCATCACCTGGAGCCCTGCGCGATGAATTTTTTTAACACTTTCAAGAAGATCGCGATTTTTGTTCTGCGTTTTATGACATTCTGTGAGGCTGTCCTCGTCCGGTGATTCAATGCCGATAAATACGGAATCAAATCCTGCTTTCACCATCAGCGCTAGAAGTTCAAGGTCATCGGCGAGATTGATCGAAGCTTCGGTGAAAAAGACGCACCCTTTTTTGTTTTGCCGCCACTCGATCAGGGCGGGCAATAGATGATTCTTCAGATATTCCTTGTTGCCGATAAAGTTGTCGTCGACAAAAAAGATGCTGCTCCGCCAACCGGAGGCATACAGACGATCCAGTCCCGCGATCACTTGCTGCGATGTCTTGATCCTCGGGCGATGACCGAAAAGGGTCGTCACATTGCAAAATTCGCAGTTGAACGGACAACCCCTGGAAAACTGCAGGTTCATCGAGGCGTATTTCTTCATCTTCACCAAATCCCATAATGGTGCAGGGGTAGCGCCAAGATCGCAGAACCGTTCAGCCCTGTAGATCTTTTTCGGTTGCCCGCGGTACAAGTCCGCCAAGAAAACGGGCAGGGTGAGTTCCGCTTCGTCGAGAACAAAATGGTCCACCTCGTTGAAGGCATCGGGTTCAATGGTAAAAAGAGGCCCTCCTGCCACGATTTTTTTATCCGCGGCGCGGCAGCGGGCGATAACCTGTTGAGCTGATGAGCGCTGAATGGCCATGCCGCCAATAAACACCATATCCGCCCAGGCAAGATCCTCGCCGGTGAGGCTCTCTATGTTTAGGTCCACGAGGCGTTTATTCCATTGCTCAGGCAACAGGGCCGCCACGGTTATCAGGCCAGCCAAGCGGCGGAAAAGCCGCTTTTTTACCGATAAAAGGCAAGGCATAGGTGAAGGACCAGAAGGTATCCGGAAATTGCTGATATATCAGGAGAATATTCATGGCAGGGTACTCCTTGGCGCAAGTAGAACGTGTTGAAACCAATTTTTTTGTTTTTTTGACCATTTCAGCGCAAGGTTGCGGCTCTCAAGAGCTAAGCTGACACTGCTCAACATCTAACAGTGCCAGTCGCCTGGTTAATTTCGCTGCAGCACCTCCCGTACTTTGGTTGCCAGATCATGAACGGAGAAGGGCTTTTGCAGGAAATTTATACCTGCCTCCAGTACGCCCCGGCGGGCGATGACGTCGGCGGTGTAGCCGGACATGAACAAAATTTTCAAACCGGGAGAGGCGGCTTGCAAGCATTCCGCCAAATCCCGACCGTTCATTTCCGGCATAACCACATCGGTGATCGCTAGGT
>Ga0209016_1003141_pt1 | contig 10106 bp, 11 predicted proteins | sample EPASupsiteSAE305_FD_187265 | JGI IMG/M metagenome (GOLD analysis project Ga0209016, IMG submission 187265) | Bioremediated contaminated groundwater microbial communities from EPA Superfund site, New Mexico - SAE3-05 (SPAdes) (version 2) | ecosystem: Environmental > Aquatic > Deep subsurface >...
TGATCCTGACCCAGCGTGCGTACTCAGCCAACTCAAAGACCATTACCACAGCTGATGAGATGACTCAGGAGGTGCTGAATCTTAAGCGTTAATAGCTAGTTAACGCTTTATATGGTGTTACTGCCCCCGTTTGCCTGCAGCTAGTTGCAGGTGGGCGGGGGCGCAATTGTATCAGCACTACATGAATAATGATTGCAAGTGGTTGCAAAAACCTCGTTTTCGTTTTAAATAGGCAGAACACTACCTGATCAGTTTATGGTGGATAGATACCGGAGGAGCGAATGGCAAAAGAAGAGCAGGCGGCAGCCGAAGCCCCGGCAGAAGGCGGCAGTAAGAAGAAGTTGTTCATTATTATCGGTGCAGCGGTGCTGGTGCTGGTTATTGCCGGTGTCGTTGTATTTATGATGATGGGCAAAGGTGATAAGAAAAAAGAAGGGGCCGATGCGCACGGAGCCCCTGCAGCCGCAGAGGGGGGGCACGGTGCAGCTCCGCCAGCCGCAGGTGGTGGTCACGGTGCTGCAGGTGCTGCGGCGGGTGTTTCTACGGTGTTTACGCTCGAACCGTTCATTGTAAATATTTATGATGGTCAGGAGCTGCGCTACCTGAAGGTCAAGGTGGAGCTTGAAATGTCAAATGCCGCTGTAAAGCCTGAGCTTGAAGGGCGTCTTGCAGCGATCCGGGATGCTATTCTGGTGGTACTTACCACCAAGACGTTGCAGGAGATTCAGGATGCGCAGGGTAAAAATCAACTGAGGGAAGAGATACTGACCGCCATCAGCAAGATCGTGGCCCAAGGTAAGGTCAGCAAGGTCTATTTCACTGACTTTGTTGTCCAGTAACTGATCGGGGACGTCGGGTGGCCATGGAGAAGATTCTTACCAAAGCCGAAATTGAGGCGCTACTCAATGCGGTTTTTGACGGACGGATTGAGCCTGAAAAGGAACTTTCCAAGTCTGAGAGCACTGCCGTCAGTTATGACCTCTTTAATACAGAGGCGTACCGCGGTTTTGTTCCGAACCTGGATATTGTCTATGACGGCTTTATCCGTTTTAACCGGATTACCCTTTCAAACCGTCTTCGCAAGGTCGTTGAGATCAAGAAGGTCGGTGCCCGCTCCTACAAGTTTGATGATTTTCTGCAAACGCTACCGTCGCCGGTCTGCATGGCAATCTTCAAGCTTGATCCCTTGAAGGGGGCGGCCCTGATTGCGATGGACAGCTCCCTGGCATTTGCCATTGTTGATAGTGTGTTGGGGGGGACGAGCCGTACGGCATTGGCCCTGAACCGTCTTTTTACCACCCTTGAACTGCGACTGGTTGAAATGGTGCTGGCTGATGTCATGGCTGACCTTGAAAAAGCCTGGGCCCCGCTGTATCCAGCAAAATTAAGCATTTTGAGAATGGAGATGAACCCCCGTCTGGTGACTATTGTGCCGCCTGAATATCAGGTGGTAACCATGACGGTGAAGGTGCATATTGAAGAAAATGTCGGCACGATGATCTTTGTCGTGCCGATTATGACCATTGAGCCGATTCGGGACAAGCTCAAGGAGGGAATGCAGTTTGATCTGATGGCGATTGATCCTCAGTGGTCGCATCGTCTCTCGTCAGAAATTCTTGATGCACCGATGGAACTTGCGGTTGAGCTGGGTAATTCAAGCATATCCCTGAGAGAGCTTCTGGATCTCGAAGTCGGTGATACAATTATGCTGGATAAACCCTGCACCAGCGAACTTATGGTGAAGGTTGAAGGTGTGCCAAAATACCAGGGAATACCCGGTATACGGCATGGCAACAAAGCGATGCAGATCAGCGATATTATCTCCAACAAGGGGAACTCACGTGAACGACAAGCCTGACGCCGCAGAAGCTGAACAGGAACGGAAAAATCTGGAATTCATACTTGACATCCCGCTTCAGGTTACGGTGGAACTGGGGCGTACCAAGCTTCTTGTCAAGGATATCCTGCAATTGAATCAAGGTGCAGTGGTTGAGTTGACCAAACTTGCTGGCGAACCGTTGGATATCTTTGTTAACTCAAAACTGGTTGCCAGGGGGGAGGCTGTGGTAGTGAATGAAAAATTCGGCGTCCGCCTGGTTGATATTGTCAGCCCGAATGAGCGGGTGGAGAAAATTTTGTGATCAGACAGTCTGCCCTGCTGCTTCTTTGTTTTGTGGGGTTGTTTCCTGCCTTGGTGCAGGGAGTTGAGGGGCAGGCACAGGCAGGTGGAGGCGATTTCAGTTTTCTTTCCAGTTTTCTTCAGATGATTGCCGCATTAGTGCTAGTTGTCGGTTTGATATTGCTGACGTACTATCTTTCTACCCGCTTGATGCGTAAAATTCCGGCGTTAAAGCCCGGCAGCCAGCATATCAGAGTGGTCGAAGTTCGCGCTTTGGGCCCCCGTAAAGCGCTTGTTCTGGTAGAAGTTGCCGGAGAGTACCTTCTGCTTGCAAGCAGTGGTGATCATCTTAATCTGATTAAGCAGGTGCCGATGCTTGAAGAGATTGAAGTGATTGATGAACCATCTGATCGGTTGTCTTTTTTTGCGTTACTGAAGCGTGCAGCATCACGTCGTTAATATGCTTAAGCCCGCTCTGGATAAACTATGACCTCTTTTGTTGGAAAACGTTTTTGGGGAATCGCGCTTGTACTGGCTGCACTTGTTGTCGGTACGGTCACCTTTGCTGCGGCGGCACCGGTTCCATTGCCAGCGCTGAACATTGGTGTGGGTACGGCAACAAAACCAGGCGAAGTGGCGACAACAATTCAGATTTTTTTGCTGCTTACGGTACTTTCGTTGGCCCCAAGCCTGCTGATCATGACCACCTCGTTTACCCGCATTGTTGTGGTCCTCTCGTTTCTGCGAACGGCCCTGGGTACCCAGCAGGCTCCCTCAAACCAGATCATTCTGGCCCTGTCCCTGTTTCTGACTTTTTTTATCATGACCCCGGTATGGCAGCAGGTTGACCGAGACGCCTACCAACCGTACAAGGCTGGTACCCTTTCTCAGGAACAAGCCTTTGAAAAGGCAACGCAGCCGGTACGTAAGTTTATGCTCTCTCAGACCCGTGAAAAGGACTTGGCCCTGTTTGTTAGTCTTTCCAAACAGTCACGACCTAAAAATGCCGATGATATCCCGACCCTTACCATTGTTCCGGCCTTCATGATTTCGGAACTGCGTACCGCCTTTCAAATCGGCTTTCTGATTTATATCCCTTTTATAGTGGTGGATATGGTGGTCGCCTCAGTGCTGATGTCCATGGGGATGATGATGCTGCCACCGGTCATGATCTCGTTGCCATTTAAAATTTTGCTTTTTGTTCTGGTTGATGGGTGGGGATTGGTTATCAGTTCTCTGGTCAAGAGTTTTGGTTAGAAAGGATATGCCATGACCCCCGAACTGGTCGTGCAGCTGGCACGTAGAAGTTTTGAAGCAACCTTGCTGCTGGCAGCACCGTTGTTATTATTCAGCCTGGTGGTCGGTCTTGCCATCAGTGTCTTTCAGGCGGTAACCTCCATTAACGAAGCGACACTAGCCTTTGCCCCCAAGATTGTTGCCGTCATGGTTGCTATCATTATATTTTTCCCCTGGATGATGAGCTACATGAGCGACTTTACCCGCGAGATTTATGCGTTAATTGCTGTAATGCGGCGTTAGTCAGCTATGTTTCCCTTTGTCTCGCCGCTGCCAAGTCAAGCCGACGTATTTCTGTTTGCCTTGGTGCTCTGCAGGATTGGAGGTCTGTTTGCTGCCCTTCCGCTGTTTGGAGGGCGTCGTTTGCCGACCCGGATCAAAATTGTGGCTGTTCTGGCTATTACGTTGGTCTGCTTTCCTATCCTTAAGATTGTGCCTCCTCCCATCCCAGGTGATGCCTTTACCCTTGGGCTGTTGGTTATGCGTGAGATGCTGATTGGGCTCACCCTGGCCTTTATTACCCAGATCATCTTTGCTGCCGTTGAATTCTGCGGTCAGATCATCGGTCTTCAGATGGGCTTCAGCATCTCTTCAGTAATTGATCCTTCCATGGGTAACCAGATGCAGATCATGTCGGTCATGCAGAGCCTGCTGGCCACGCTGTTTTTTCTCTCCCTGAATATTCATCATGTTTTTATCCGGGCTATTGTTGACAGCTTTACGGTCATTCCGCTGGGCGGCTGGAAGATGAGTGAAGCGCTGATACATTTTCTGGTTAAGGCTACTACTGATGTTTTTATACTGGGGATCAGGCTGGCCGCTCCGGTTATGGTTGCCCTGCTTTTAACCAGCGTAGTCCTTGGTATCATGGCCCGTGCCTTTCCTCAAATGAACATCTTTATGGTGAGTTTTCCGCTTAACATCGGTCTTGGGTTCATGGTGTTGGGAACGACCCTTTTGCTCTTTTTTCATGTACTGGAGCTTTCGTTTGGCAACTTGGCTGTCCAGGTGGCAACGATCTTCAGGCTGCTTGCAAAGGGGGGATGATTTCTGGCAGAAGACGACGACAAACACTCTAAAACAGAACAACCGACCGGGCGAAGGCTGGAGAAGGCCAGAGAGAAGGGAGCCCCTCCGTCTTCGCAGATGCTTAGTCAGAGTCTTACGCTGTTGGCTGGTATCATCGCTTTGTATCTGCTAGGTGGCTATCTGATGAATGGACTTCAAAGTACTACCGTACAGGTCTATTCCCAGATTGGCAGCTTTGAGCTGACTGAGCGGAATGTTTACACCATGCTGCTCAGGATCTTCGGGGTGATTCTGATGCTGATCGCCCCGATTACCTTAACAATCATGGCCACCGGCGTGCTAGCTCATGTTGTGCAGGATAATGGGCGTATCGACTTTCAGTGGGAAAGAATCAGCTTCAATATTGATAAGCTTAATTTTATCAGTGGTTTTGGCAAACTGTTTAACAAGGAAGCGCTGGTAGAGATTCTGAAGTCACTGCTGAAGATTTTTGTAATCGGCTGGATCGCCTACCAGGTGCTACGGGATGAACTGCAGAATATCATGGTGCTTGCTGAATCTGATGTACATGGCATTCTGGCGTACACTGGGCATGTTGCATTTAAGATCGTCACCCATACCTGCGGGATTATGATCGTTATTTCAATTTTCGATATGTTCTATGTGAAATGGCGCTATACCGAGAACCTGAAGATGACCAAGCAGGAGGTCAAGGACGAACACAAGGAGCAGGAAGGTAATCCCGAAGTAAAGGGGAAGATCAAGAAGATGCAGTTTCAGTCGGCTCGGCGTCGGCTGACCAAAATTATTCCCACTGCAGACGTTGTGATTACCAACCCGACTCACTTTGCCGTGGCGCTGAAGTATGACCGCAGTAAGATGGTTGCGCCGATGGTAATTGCAAAAGGGATGGATGAGATGGCCCTTGCGATCAAGGACATGGCCCGTGAGAATAAGGTGACGCTGGTTGAAAACCGCTTTCTGGCCCGAGAGCTGTATGATCAGGTGGCAGAGAATCAGGAAATTCCAGAGTCACTCTATGCAGCTGTTGCTGAAGTGTTGGCCTATGTCTACCGGCTTAAGGGGGCGATGTGATAGTGTGCTCCTGCGTCATAATTCAGTCGTTGTCAATATTATGACTTTTGTGGGTTGCTGGTGAAAAAGGCTGCTTAGTTAACATGCTGTAATTATAGGGGCGCCTTGGCTGTCGCTTGTCTGGTGTGACCGAATTTTGACGGCATGAAATCTGCATACATACGCCATGGGGTAGTGTCAACTGCTCCTGACCCAATGGCCTTTTGTGGCCGTAAGGATGTGGTTGAACCATGGCAAACGGAACATCTGCCCAAGCTATCGAGCTAAGCAACTTTAGAAAAAATTCTGACATCTATGTCGCCATCGCCCTGATCGGGGTGCTGGCATTGATGATTATACCGTTACCCGCATTTATGCTGGATATCTTTCTGGCTGCGAATATTACCATTGCGCTTGCCATTCTGCTGGTTTGCCTCTATACCCGCCACCCCCTTGATTTTTCAGTATTCCCTTCAGTGTTGCTGGTCACTACCCTGTTTCGCCTCGCTTTGAACGTGGCTTCAACCCGCCTGATCCTGATGCACGGCAGGGAAGGGGTTGAGGCGGCAGGAGCGGTTATCAAGGCTTTCGGCTCCTTTGTTGTGGGCGGGAACTATGTCGTGGGTGCGGTTATGTTCCTGATTCTGGTTATTATCAACTTTGTGGTTATCACCAAGGGTGCTGGCCGGGTGGCTGAAGTCTCTGCCCGCTTTACCCTGGACGCCATGCCTGGCAAGCAGATGGCTATCGACGCCGACCTTTCTGCCGGTTTTTTGACAGAAAAGGAAGCGCGTAAACGTCGAGAAAAGATTCGTAGAGAATCAGAGTTTTACGGTGCCATGGATGGTGCCAGCAAGTTTGTACGCGGTGATGCGGTTGCCGGTATCCTGATTATGCTGGTGAACATCTTTGGCGGCTTGATTATCGGTGTCTGGCAGCAAGGATTGGCCCTTGATGTGGCTTTGACCAACTATACCCTGCTGACCATCGGTGAGGGACTGGTGGCCCAAATACCGGCTCTGGTTATCTCAACCGCTGCAGGTATTATTGTAACGCGTACCGCTGATGAGAATAACTTCGGTCAGGAAGTGACCGCGCAGTTTCTTAATTATCCCAAAGCCTTCTATGTCGTTTCCGGTGTCATGTTCCTGTTTGCGTTGATCCCCGGTCTGCCCCATTTTGCCTTTTTGCTGTTGTCTGGGATTGCCTGGCTGGTGGGACGGATGTCCCGTGAGATGGCCCAGGTAGTTGAAGAAGAGGCCGCGGCAGCAGAGGCCGCGGGAGAAGAAGAGGCACAGGATCAGGCCTCTGCCATCCGTCCTTTGGATACCCTTGAACTTGAGGTGGGCTATGGTCTGGTGCCGATGGTTGATGCTTCTCAGGATGGGGAGCTGTTGGAACGCATCCGTTCTATCCGGCGTCAGTTCGCACAGAAGATGGGGTTTGTTGTGCCGCCGATTCATATTCATGACAACCTGCAGCTGAAGCCCTATGAATACAATATTTTGATCCGTGGTGCCCGCGTGGGAGGCAGTGAGATGACCGGGCAGTACCTTGCCATGGATTCCGGGGCAGTTATGGCGCAGTTGCCTGGTCCCACCTCCAAGGAACCGGTCTTTGGTCTGCCGGCTGTCTGGATTCGCAGCGAAGATCGGGAGCAGGCGCAGGTTAATGGCTATACCGTCGTGGATAGCACTACGGTTATTGCTACCCATATCAGTGAGACAATCAAACGGTATGCCCAGGATCTGGTGGGACGTCAGGAGATGCAGCAATTGCTTGATAACGTAGCGGCTACTGCGCCGAAGGTGGTTGATGAACTGATTCCTGGGCAGCTTGGTCTGGGAGTTGTGCTGCGGGTGGTAAAAAATCTGCTGAAAGAGGGGATCTCCATCCGGGATTTACGTACCATTCTGGAGAGCTTGGCTGATTACGCCGGCCTTACAAAAGACCCCGATGTATTAACCGAATTTGTACGTCAATCACTGGGACGGTTCATTGTTGATCAGTTCAAGGTCGATGAGGATACGCTCTATCTGGTGACGATTGATCGTGAGGTGGAAGATGCTATTGCCGAGGCAATTCAGCCATCGGATCAGGGTAGTTACCTTGCCATCGAACCAGGGGCTGCGCAGCAGATCATTTCCTCGGTGCGCGGGATGGTTGATCGTTTCGGCATGTACGGCGCACAACCGGTCATACTTGCCTCACCCTCTATCCGGCGCCATGTCAAAAAAATGATTGAACGTTTTGTGCCCCATGTTGCAGTGCTGTCCCATAACGAGATTCCTCAAAATGTCAAAATACAGTCATTAGGAGTGGTGACCTTCCATGCTGGTTAAAACCTTTCAAGCACCAACCATGGCAGAGGCCTTACGGCTGGTTAAGGCTGAACTGGGCCCTGATGCGATGATCCTGTCCACCAAGAAGGAAAAACAGGGTGGTATTCTGGGCTTCTTCAGCAAGCAGGTGGTTAAGGTCACTGCTGCTATTGATCCCCATCGGCCTGCGCCCCCTCCCCCGCCACCAGTGCGAGAGCGCCCTGAGCGGGAGCGGACAACAAAAGAAGAATTTGAGAATTCGATGCTGGCACCCTTGGCGCGTGAACTGCGCGACCTGCGTGAAAAGGTTGAGATCATGACCAAGCGGGATGAGGAGCTGCGTCAGCGCCAGAATGAGCAGATTTCGGCACCTGCTGAGCAGCAGGGTACAGCGGGTGATGGGGGAATTAACCTCAATAATATTCCTCGTCAGGATCTGGAAGAGATCAAGAAACTGTTGTTGAACACCCTGGTCAGAAGTCAGGAAGGTGGTGTTAAGTCGGTACAGTGGCCGGATGCAACGATACAAGCGGATGTCGGAATTGAAACGCCTGCAGAAAAGCCGCCATTGGTACGGGAATTGGAACGCCAGGGAGTTGAGCCAGATCTGCAGGGTAAAATTATTGAGACGGTCAATACCTTGCCGTTGGGTCCGGGGGAAGAGACGCTGAAAGGACGTTTAGGTGAGGCGTTTGGACGGTTGATCCGTTTTGCCGGCAATCTGCGGATGAAGAAGAACGCCCCGCGGATCATTGCGCTGGTTGGACCCACCGGCGTTGGCAAAACGACCACAACAGCCAAACTTGCAGCCATGTATGCCTTGAACCGTGGAAACAAGGTCGCCTTGATTACCATGGATATTTTTAGGGTCGGGGCGGTTGAACAGCTCAAGACCTACACCAAGATTATGGGGATACCCCTGGAGGTTGCCTCGACACCCAAAGAGCTGGAGCGGGCGGTGGAGCGACATTCGGATTGTGATCTGATCCTCATTGATACTGCCGGGCGCAGCCACAAAGATTCTGACAAACTGGAAGAGATGAAGGTCTTCCTTGAGACAACGATTCAATCAGATATCTACCTGTGTCTTTCTGCCACTACGAAAGATCGAGAGCTGGAAGTAATCCTAAACCGTTTTAGTATTTTCCCGATCAGTAAAGTGGTGTTCACAAAGCTTGATGAGTGTGAGAGCGTCGGCTGTATTGTCAATCTGCTTTTGAAGGCAAATCTGCAGATTGCATACTTCACCACGGGCCAGCGGGTCCCGGAGGATATTGAGGTCGCAACATCAGAGAAGCTGGCAGAACTGATCCTGAAGGAGGGTGCGCAATGAGTGCAGTGCGCGGAACCGGCGATCAGGCCGACACCCTCCGGCAGATGGCCCGATCTGCCAAGCAGAACAGCCAGGCTGCTGCGGGCAATGCCGTACCCTTGGCGGACCAGCAAGGAATACGGGTTATCTCTGTTACCAGCGGCAAAGGTGGCGTGGGCAAAAGTAACGTGGTGGCCAATCTTGCCATGGCGCTGGCGGCCCAGGGCAAGAAGGTTCTGATCATTGATGGTGATCTTGGGGTGGGTAACCTTGACGTATTGTTGGGGCTTTCGCCGCAGTACAATCTTAATCATGTGCTGTCCGGCGAAAAGAGTCTGTCTGAGATTATTGTGGAGGTGACCCCAAGTATTAAACTGATTCCAGCCGGGTCAGGAGTGCAGGAGTATACCAGCCTCGGGCAGCATGAGAAGCTGAAGCTGCTTGATGAACTGGATATGCTGGAGGAAGAGTTTGACATCATGATTATTGATACCGAGGCCGGTATCTCTGAGAATGTTACCTATTTTACGGTGGCTGCCCAGGAAATTCTGGTGGTTGTAACGCCGGAACCGACCTCGATTACCGATGTCTATGCCTTGATCAAGCTGTTAGCCACCCGCTACTCTGAACATCACTTCAAGGTGTTGATCAATATGGCCCGTGACAGTGAAGACGCCCTGGAGGTGTTTCGGAAACTGGCCAATGTGGCCGGGCGCTTCCTGGATATATCTCTTGATTATTTGGGCTGTGTTGTACGGGATGAGCGATTGATCGACTCGGTAAAGAAACAGAAGGCTGTATTCGAATTATATCCGGATTCTGATGCCTCAAACTGTTTTAGTACCCTGGCCAGACGGGTCATTGAAAATTCACGTCAGACACGCTTGAAAGGAAATATCCAGTTCTTCTTCCGACGTTATCTGGAAGGGTCAGGGGGAGGCGGGGTATGAGTAGA
>Ga0209016_1003144_pt1 | contig 10096 bp, 8 predicted proteins | sample EPASupsiteSAE305_FD_187265 | JGI IMG/M metagenome (GOLD analysis project Ga0209016, IMG submission 187265) | Bioremediated contaminated groundwater microbial communities from EPA Superfund site, New Mexico - SAE3-05 (SPAdes) (version 2) | ecosystem: Environmental > Aquatic > Deep subsurface >...
CGCTGGTACTGTAGAAGTTGCTATAACGCTTAGCAGTAGTAGCCGATCGGAATATGCCTATAATTCCACTAATAGCCAAAAAGATGTTGATGAAACGGGTAATTCCACTTCCCAAAGCGTTGAGACTAGTGTCAGCCAAACATTGGCTACCGATGACTCCGGACCGGTTTTAGTAGAAGAAACTATGCCCCAGGTCCAGGGAGTGTTGGTAGTGGCAAAAGGAGCGAGTGATCCTTATGTGCGGCGCCAGCTTTTTTTAGCAGTTGAGGGGCTTTTTGATTTACCTGCTCATCGCATAGTTATCGTGGCTAGTGAATAGATATAAAGTAAGAAGTAAAGGAGGTTAAAATAATGAAAAAGAGAAGATCGTTTTCCCCGGTAAAAAAATGGCTGGCGGTACTATTTGTGCTTTGCATCGGGTTTTTGGTATATGATATCGCAAGTGGCGATTCTTTAGGTTTTATTAAGGATGAAATACCGGTAGTTAGCCCAGCTGAAGAACAAAGCCCAAATGCCAATGAAAATCAGACTGAAGATACTCAGGAAGAAGAATCAGCGCCTGCTGCCGATACTTTCTCCGGTGATTATCAAATGGAGAGAGAACGAGTCCGTGCCCAGGAATTGGAACTTATCCAGCAGGTCATAGACGATAAAACTTCTGCAGAGAAAGTAAAAACGGAAGCTCAGGAACACAAGCTGGCTATTGCCAATGATATGGAAAAAGAATTACAGCTGGAAACATTGCTTGCAGCTAAAGGCTATAAGGATGCAGTGGCCTTTATCCAAGAGAAGCAGATTACAGTCGTCATTGGTAGTGAAGTAGATGATCAGGCAGCAGCTCAGATAGCTGATTTAGTGAATGGAACTACAGGTATCGGCTATGAAAATGTAATCATAATGCAAAAGAAATAAATATAAAAAAGACACCTATATAGGTGTCTTTTTTATATTTTTGTGTTATTGCTAGGATTTTTCTTTTATTATCTCTGCATTGTTTTCGGAAAGCGGATCAGCAGACAATTTTTCAAGCTTAGTAGAAAGATCACCAAATTTTTCTTCGGCCATTTTTTCTACAGTATTTTTAGTAGCATGCTGAACTTCCGTATCATATTTTGTTTCCAGTTCATCAGAAAGATTGATGATATAAGAGCGGGCAGGTGTTTCGCTGATCTCGATGGATAATAAAAGCCAGCCCCTGTCATAAAGGATTTTTTGGATCTGTTCTTTTAAATAATTACCGAGATTTTCCAAAGTCGGATTGATAGTTTTAAAAGGAGAAACGGTATTGATATGAACGTCTTGAAAGCGTGATAAAAAAGTTTCCATTTCTTTTTCTATTTCATGAAAAGGAACGAAGCTATTTTGTATTTTTAAGGTGTTGATAGTGACTTCCCAAGTGTGATGGTGCGCTTCTCCCTGGTTTCCTGAGGTATAGATCGCGTGACTAGCATTAAAATAAAATTTAAATCGATATTGACTATATGGTAATTGACTTTGCGACAATTGATTCGTCTCCTTTATAGAAATATTATTTGCTTCCCATTTTCCATATGCCTAATTACTTTTCTCAAGTTGTTTGTCAGTAAATTTACCATAAAGGAATTTTCTAAGGTAATATATTGCGAAAAAGGGAATGACTATAGAAAGACCTTTACTTAACAGAAGTCGGTTATTCAATCCATGAGACAAAAACAGATGTTGATAGGAGAAGGAAATTATCCAATCAGCAAAAACCAGGTTTAGAAGAAAAGTTAAAAAGTAAATTATGAAACCTTTTGAGCTGTAATTAGTTTTAAAAACGGATTTGGAAGATAATAAATAGTGGGCTAAAAAACCTGCAACCACGCCGGCCGTATTGGCTACGACAATTGGCATATTGGGAAAAAGGTGCATCAGTGTCCAAACAATTGCTACGTCCAGTATAGTTACTATTATGGAGTAGGTTCCATACAGGATAAGAGATAGATGGCGAAGAGCAAGTCTTTTAAAAGCTTCTTTCATGTTTACACCACGCATTGTTATTTAATTTTGTTTATTATAATTTAATAATTTCAAGAACTCTTTGACCACATGTGGATCATAACGTCCGGCTTCGTCTATCGCTAAATCATCAGCAGCTTCTTGAATAGATTTTCCTGCTGAATAGACGCGGGTATGAGTCATGGCATCAAAACTGTCCACGACGGCAATAATCCTGGCGTTCATGGTTATTTCCTCGCCTACCAGACCTTGCGGATAACCTGTGCCGTTAAAGTTTTCATGATGTTGCAGAATATCGGTAGCGATCTGATCCAGGTTTGGTATGGTTTTCGCGATGCGGCAACCGATTTCAGGATGTTTGCTGATGACTTCTCTTTCTGTTTTGGTAAGAGGTCCTTTTTTATGTAAGATACTGTCCGGGATACCGATTTTACCAATGTCATGTAGCTGTGCGCCAATGTCGAGTTTAGCAAGCTCCGGTATAGGCAATCCTAGTACCCGTCCCAGACGCATAGCGTTTACTTTTATCCTATCACAGTGCGCTTCTGTTTCACTTGTATATTCGACTAAGCTTCTCTTTAATAATGCTAAAATGATAAAAGTATCACTATTGGGATCGCGCAGTTTTTCAATATTGAGGTTTTTATGAGCATCTTCGATAAGAAGGTCGATATCATAGCCTTTTTCTTTGGCTTGTGCTACACCAAAAGATAAGCTTACATGTGGCAGATCGCAGATGCCTAAAAATTGCCGGCGGATGTTTTCAGCAAAGGCATAAGCGTCATCCTCTTCTGTATTGACCATCATAATCGTGATTTCATTATAATTGGTGCGGGCGGAGATATCTGTTTCTATGCAGGATTTCTCTACGATATTTGCTATCTTAACAAGTAATTCGTCACTGGTGAAATAGCCGCTATTCTCATGGACGGTAGCTAGGCCATTAATACAAATGACAAGTGTACTAACCGGCCAGAAAAGCTCTTCTTTGAGTTTAGGTAGCATCGCATCAAAGAATTTTGGGTTATAGAGACCAGTGATGCTATCGTAAATGCTCGCTTTTTGCGCCGCATCGCTTTTATTGGTCAGCTTTTCTTCCAGAGAGTGGATTTGATTATTTTTATCAAAGATACTTTGGGAAGCAGTATTGTTTTTACGGGCGCTAAAAAATATCTTTAGTCCTAAAGAAAGTGATAAAAGCAAAGTAGCTGCCGTAAATACTGCTGTCAATAGGTTTATATATGTGGTATGTTCACTGGTCTTACTAATACGGAGTACATAATCTTGCAGGGTGGAAAGTCCTAGAATGTAACGGACATTATTAATAGTAAAGATCTCTATTGAAACGATTTCCTGGCCTTCCTGGCTATTTTTAGAAAATACCTGTGTGCCATTTTTTCCCTGGGCCAACAATGTTTCAAAACCTTCGATATCTTGGCCGCCTTGTAATTTCCATTCCCGGATCAGATCAGCTATCTTTGCCCCGTCAATTTCATTGGTAGTTTGATCATCCTTTTGAAAGATGAGTGTATCTCCGGAAAATAGAAAGTAATACTTACTGGCAGAGATTAACGACTTTTTAATAACATTATTCACCATCTTTTGCTCAGCCTGTTGCCTTGTAAGCGTTCCTCCTGAGATTGCTTCTTGCAGGGTGGTCTTGGCTTTTGCGGCAGTATCATCCAAAAGGGATTCCTGATATGAAGCAAAGGTATCAATGGTTGCCTGGCGGTAGTTGGCGTTTTCTCCCACAACAAGTACCCAGATGACAGTCAAAAAAATAGCCGTGGCAATGCCCAGAAGAAATATTTTCAGCATGCATTTTTCCGTTTTGACTTCCGACATATTTTCACTCTTTCTTAGTTTCGTCATTGAATAAGGTGGAATTTATGATTTAGGAGGTAATTGTAGATAACTGCGAATATCCTGGGTGCTTTTTTTATAAAGACGAATAATTTTATCATAAAAGAAAATGAAGAAGAAGAGACAAATAGCCGCAAAGATAGAGATTATGTAACCGATTTTGCCATATTTGGTTATTCCATATTCCAGAGTAACCTGATGTTCTCCTGCTGGTAGGGAGAGAAAAATCAGGTTATCTCTTTGGCCGACCGGTATTTCCTTGCCATCTAAATATGCCTTCCAGCGTGGAGCATAGGTTACGGAGACTATGATATCCTGGTCCGCTTTGCTATTATAGGTAAATGTGCCTCCTTTATAATTCCACTCGGAAGTTTCGACAGGGTAGTTCCCTGGCCAAAAGTTAAAATTGACATTCATATATTTGAAAATATCGTTAAAGAGCACTTTAGTTTCATCAGCACCTAGTGGAAATTTTTCATCTTCAGGGAAGCCCCAGTTGCGCGCATAGACAGCTTTTAGCTGTTGACTAAGGTGCATGCCGATAAATAAAACACTGCCGCCATCAATATTTTTAATACCAATCACATCATCGTGCATGGATTTATCATTTTGGAACAATGTATAATATGATTCATCAAGGCCGTAAAGTATTCTGCCATAGTTATAACTTTTATCAATAGGCAATTGTTTAATATCAGATTTAAAAGCGCATGCTGTTTGTTGGCACATCACTGGGTTATCCTCTAAAGGAATATCTGTAGCCAGAACATCAAAGAGCATCGAATCAGCATTTGCTGCCGGTTCAATGATAATCTTTTTACCTTCTTTGACTAGAGCGCTGATAACATCTTCTGTAGCTCTTTTCTTGTTTTCGGTAGGTACTTTAGGTTCACAGAGATAGATTACATCATATTTTTCCAGTTCCTCCATGCTATATTCTGTTATATCGTTACTATAGCCTTTAACAAGGAATGGAAATTCAATAGCAACCGCTAATGACCCGGGGCCTAAAAGGAGTGCATTACGGGAATCAGTAAGAAAGTATGATGAAGGAGTATTACAGTAGTAAAAATAATTGTTACCCCGCTCAGTTTTTAGTTGGAAATTATATTTTTTATTAAGAGATGGAACCAATTTTGGGTATTCTTTATTAACCAATAAATAACGGGTATTCCAAAAAGCCAAGTTTCGAGATACGTAATCATAATTATCTGTGGCCAGAGCCGTAATGAAATTCCAAATGATCTGGTTATTGGGAGTGCCTTCAATATTCCACCCGTCGCAAGTGTTTAGGTTATATAAAAGCGGGAAATATGTTTCGCTGGAATCAACGGGGCTTAACCATTCATACCGTCCCTTCTCAAAATTAGAACCAGAGGTATCAACAGAAGATATCATATCGTTGAAAGAACCATCGGCATTAGGGTTAAGCGTGCCATATTCATAAGTTAAAGGGTTAATCTGGGTTAATACCCCGAACATAATAGCAACACAAATAAAAATTGTTACTAGTTTTGCCGCCAGTTTTTTCCCTTTGGCAAAAGAACAAATAGCATAAAAGGCATAGGCACCTATAATAGCCCCTGAGGCAGATGTAAAGCTTAAAATACGGCCGGGAACCATATTGGATGAAAAAGGCAGATAATGAAAAAGAGGCAAGTATAGGCCGAAGGAAAAGAGCATAGTAAAAAAAGTTAGGATGATACAAAAAAGGATAGAAAAGGCACTACGCACCTGTATCTTTTTTTGTGTCCACTGGATGATATAAAGTATGAGTGCGAGAATATCAAGTAGAGTAAAAGGAATAGCATAGTAAAAAAAGCCTTGATAAGATGATTTATTAAACCATTCCAAAGTTGCTGTATAAAAGAATACTGCTTCCCCTAAAAGAGTAGGGATGGTTGGATTTTCCAGATGAGTGGCTCCTATTACAAACCAGAATGCAGTTAAAACGGTCCCCCAGATAATTGCGAGTCCTATAAAGATATAGGTTCTAAAGGATACTTTTTTAAAGGGGATAAACGGTAATAATACGAACATTATGCACAAGCATACCATAAAGGCATGCATGGCATGGCTAAGTACAAGTATAGCTGTAAGAATAGCACAAGCAAAAAAATTTTTGGCCGATGGTTTTTTAACACAGGAAGTAACTGCTATTATTAACCAAGGTGTAAAGGCAAATATCGGACCTTGTGCGAGAACCCCGGCAGCAAAAAAAGCAAGTAAAAGAAAAGGTTGTAGGCAATATAATACCGAACCATAAAGACCGTACCAACGTCCGATATAAAAACGGCAAAATGCCCAGATACCCATACCACCAGCAAAAAGCATTAAGAAACAGAAAATTTTGTAAGTTACCATAGTATTGCCGGTCAGGATTTGAATCGGGGCCATTATTAAATAAGAAAGAAGCGGATAATACTGAGCAACAGTTGCCCCACTATACCAATATGGGAACCAAGAAGGTATTTCTCCATGAGATAAGCAGTCGGCAATATATTTGACTTTAGCCATATGCCCCAGGGCATCTGCCGTTTGAGGGAATTGATCATTGGGCATAAATAAAACATTGGTAAAACCAATACAACAAGCTACAGCCGTAATAATAATAGCAAAAAATAATTCCCTTTGAAATAATACCCAATCATAATCGAATAAAGACTCTTGCTTTAGTAGCGAGCGGTCTTGTTCTGGTATATCTTTTTTAAATGTCTTTTTTATCTTTTTTTTTATTCCTTCCACAATGTGCTCCCTTTGAATGGCATGGTTATCCATAATATATGTGTTAAGGTTCGAGGGCTATCTTTTTTAGTTTACAGGCCAGAGAGAAGCTGTCAATAGAAGTTTTTATTACTTTCATTTTACTGCTACCAGCCTTTAGATCATAACGCAGATAAAAAGGCACTTCTGCAAATTTGGCTCCACAACAATATAGCTTATATAAAAGCTCTACCATACAGGTAAATCCGCTTTCATTGATCAAATTTTCCTCGAAGCGTGTCTTTGCCTTTTGCAATATCTCACGCTTATATAGCCGGTAGCCACAGGTATAATCTTGGACATCTGGTACATGCAGAATCATGGAAAAGACTACTTTTGCGCCTTGACTTGTCAGAAGGCGAAAGCCGGAAACACCGCGTACCTTTGCCCCTGTTTGATAACGGGAGGCGATTACTATGTCGGCTTTTGTTTGCTTTTGTTTTTTTAACATATCTAAAACAAATTTTGGATCATGGGTATTATCGCTATCCATGAGGCAGGCAAAAGAACTTTGAGGACGATTATCCAATATATAATTGATGCCTGTTTTAACAGCTTCCCCCAATCCTTTATTATGTGGATGGTCAACAAGCGTTATATTCGGGTTTTCCGACTCGAGTATCTTGCCGATTTGATGAGTTTGATCACGGCTGCCGTCGTTGACAATTAGAATCATCAATTTCAGAGCGTAGGATGAAGCTATTTCTTGCCTATATTGTTGCCAGTTTTCAACCAAGGGGGCAAGAGCTTCTTCTTCATTATAAGCGGGGAGGATAACGGTCAATTCCTCTTCTTGGGGAATTGCATTAATTTCTGCCATTGTCTTAGTCCTTCTTTACTTATATTTAATTTATGTTAATTCTGATATTTATTCTCCTATGTTAAATACTCGGCGGATTCTTTTTAGTATATTTCTGCCTTTGGAAGCATCCTTATCGACAATGGTTTTAAATGTCTTAACTTCCTCGGCTAAATTGGTAGTTTTCCAACGCCCTTCACTATTGATGCTGTTGATGATGCCGGCAAGCCTCATCCAGAAGACGAAGAAATTAAATATAGGTAAAAGAAAAACCAGGTACAACTTGCCAGAATAGTATTTTCTAATATCTTTAAATTTCTTTAAATACATGCGGATATTGATATAGTATAAGAATGAAGTAAAAGAATAAAGCAGATAAATGATAAAAACTGAGCCTACGACCAAATACATTGGATAATTTAGAAATACCAGATACATCAGTGCAAAATACCAAATCATCCGGGGAAAGGCAAAGGTATGGTCATACATCAGGAGGCGGACCATAAAATTGGAGAAAAAGCCTGTGGCCGGCTGTAATTCCCCTTTGAGAAACATATGCGAAACTTCAATTTCGCCTCTTTGCCAGCGTTGTCTTTGGGTATAGAGCTTATTCCAGCTTTCGATGGGGTCAACGAAAAACAAAGCATTTTCGCAGAGATGAACTTTTTGATTAAGTAAATGCCGCACCTGGAAGGTAACATGCGTATCTTCACAGACGGTAGCCATATTATAGAGCTGTGTTTTGAGGATAGTAGATTTGCGAAAGGCGGAAAAAGCGCCGGATAGAGTATAGATACTGTCTATTTCCGAGGCGAAATTACGTCCGGCTAAAAAAGCCTGGGCATATTCAAAAAACTCACAGCGGCGCAGCAGCTTTAAAATGATATTTGCTTCATCTTCTACCATATCTATATTGGTCAACACAGCACCGGTAAGACAACTGATATCAGGGTTTTGCTCAAAACGGGTGACCATATTCTTTAATGCTTGCGGATGCAACATACCGTCGCTGTCGATATTGATGACATATTTATCCTGGCTATTAAAGAGCGCCATGTTAAGCGCCTTGGATTTACCCTGTTTAGCATTAAGCCAGGTCATAGGCAGGTTTTCAAATTCCTTTTGACACTCGGTAAAGATATTAAAGCTATTATCAGCGCTTTGATTGTTGATCAGGAGCACATGTAGTAAATGTTTGGGATAATCTGAAAGATATACCGATTCTAGACAAGTATGTAGGGTTTGTTCAGAATTGTAAACGGGAATAATCAAGGTTATATCTGGAAAATTCTCGGGGATGATATCGTCCTTATGGGTAAAACTTTTTTTAAGCAAGAGAAAGAACCCACCTATAGCGGGTATAATTTCCATGATCAAAGGGATGACTATCCAAGCCATCCAGAAGATGATTTCTCTTGTAATTATGTTAAAAAAAGCTTCCATAAGTTGCTTGGCCTACTTTCTTCCTAGAGCTTCTCCATAGGAAAACTGACCGACTTTTTGGCGGATGATGTGAGCGCGTGTGAAAACATAGAAATACAAGGTTACAGAAAAGAAGTAAAAGATCATTCTGCCGAAGATGGTGTGCGCAAAGTAGAAAACATCATTACCTAAATAATAAATCAGGACACAAATCAAAAATATCCGTAAGATATTGGCGAAGAAAATAACTAAAGCACCGATTAAGGTAATAATAACCTTTTCAAGGGGGTTATAAAGAGGAAAAAACCACAGCATGGAAGTAAAGGCCATTATCTCGATAACGCCGGAACATTCATAATCTATGTATAGCGAAACGGTGGTTGTTGATTTGGGGATAAATAAAAGTCCATATTGATAATATGAGTCATAAAGACCGGAAATATTGCCTGCTATACCAGCAACAGCAGTGACCGCTTTGGTAAGATATCCTATTAATAAAGGCTCACACCAAATCATCAGAAAAAAGAAGAGGCCGATGCTGCCGAAGCAGAATAGTAAAAATTTCAGGCCACCTCGTCTAAAGACAATTATTATATATAGCCAAAAAATAAATAAGATAAAAAATATTATTTGCATAAAACGCTTCCTTTATTTCTTTCTTCGGTTCTTAGGTATAACAATATTATACTCGATTATAGCAGTTCCCCTGCAAATTTAAATAAACATCAATATTTGAATAATATTAACTAACTTTTAGGTGAATTTCTTCTTATGTTTATAAAAAAGAAGTGATGCTGCTACTATACCAGCGCCTATAGCAGTACCCAAATATGGTCCTGTGCTGACACCCATACAGGAGACTGCTTGATCGCCCAACTTTGGCAAACGGACGGTAATGTCCGAAATGTTTAAATCACTACTGTTAATAGAGGATATAGGTACATAAAATTCTGCCTGGTCGGGGTCCCCCTCCGAACGGGTATAATATCCATGACCGACAACATTGCTGCCACTTTGCAAACTGACAGTAAGTTCGCCGGTGCCATATACATGTGTTTTTGAATTAGATGGAGAACTGCTATCGGTAGTGGTGTCCGTAGTCGTATCAGTTGTTGTATCAGTTGTTGTATCAGTTGTCGTATCGGTAGTGGTATCAGTTGTCGTATCGGTAGTGGTATCAGTTGTCGTATCGGTAGTAGTATCAGTTGTCGTATCGGTAGTAGTATCAGTTGTCGTATCGGTAGTAGTATCAGTTGTCGTATCGGTAGT
>Ga0209016_1003147_pt1 | contig 10079 bp, 5 predicted proteins | sample EPASupsiteSAE305_FD_187265 | JGI IMG/M metagenome (GOLD analysis project Ga0209016, IMG submission 187265) | Bioremediated contaminated groundwater microbial communities from EPA Superfund site, New Mexico - SAE3-05 (SPAdes) (version 2) | ecosystem: Environmental > Aquatic > Deep subsurface >...
CAGATAATGCGGAGTTCCCCTGTCCGCTTCCGTTCCAGAAAGGGCCAGTATCCGTTCGATGTTCACCGCCTGCGCCACCAGCTTGGTTTGCTGGAGCAGATCAAGACGCATTTCCTGATCCGTTCGTTTGACCGTCCACCAGGAAAACAGCGCACCGGCGATTACCACGATTGCAATCGCGATGATCGCCGGCGGAACCACAGGCAAACTGGGCCCATCCATCGGTCGGTTAGTCATGACGACTTGGAGTGATGCGCGTTCGTTGGTCGGCAACTCGATAAGAGGTGCAAAATGGCTGCATTGGGTGCTTTCCGGCAGAATCCCTTGTTAAAATAGGCTGTTACAAAATGAACGGTGCAGGTGGTGTCATTTCGACCGGAGAGAGAAATCTCATCGTCCAGGAGGTCCGGATTTCTCACTACCGCCCGAAATGACAATATAAATTTCCTCTGTCTCGCGAGATGCGGACGGGAAGCAGCGTTTGTTTCTGTCATGGTGCAAAAGGTTCAAAATTTAAAAATATTGACTACGCCTTGAAGCTCGTTCGCCAACCCCTGCAGTTGTTCCGAGCTTGTTTTTACTTGCTGACTGCTATTTGAGATGTCATTGGCTGCGGTGTTCACCCCGCTTATATCCTGGGTGATGGTCTTCGCAACCACCGAACTTTGACTGACATTTTCATTGACCTCGCCTAACCCGATCGAGGCCTGGGCGATATTGGCGGCGATTTCCTCGGTGGCCTTCGACTGTTCGCCTACCGACATCGACATCGTGGCGATAATGTTGTTTATTTCATGGATAATCTTCGAAATTTGATCGATTTCCTCCACCGTGGCCCGGGTCGTTTCCTGCACCCCGTCGATCTGATTTTTTATGTCCATGGTGGCTGCTGCGGTTTGTTTGGCCAGCTCCTTGATTTCATTGGCCACCACGGCAAACCCTTTGCCGGCCTCTCCGGCCCTGGCGGCTTCGATGGTCGCGTTGAGGGCCAACAGGTTAGTCTGTTCCGATATTTCGGTGATAGCCTCAGTCACCTTATTGATTGCTTGTGCAGCGTCGCCCAATTCGGCCATCTTATTCGAGGTGCTGGAAGCCTGATTCACGGCTTGCAGTGAAATTGCATGCGCCTGTTCGGCACTGTGGGCAATTTGATTGATGGTCGCGGTCATCTCCTCAGCGGCACTGGCCACCATAGTGGTATTGATGGTGGATTGCTCCATGGCCGCCGCCACACTATTCAGATTGACACTCATTTCCTCCGCCGCGGTAGCGACATTGTCGGCACGGCCCGAAGTTTCTTCGGCGTTGTTGGTCAGATCGGCGGCAATTCCGGAAAGTTCGTCCACCGATTTGTGGACCAAGTTTGTGTTGTCGCTGATCTGGATGACGATTTTCTGTAACTTTTCAATGAAGACGTTGAACCATTGGGCAAGGTCGCCGACCTCGTCTTTCGAGGTGACCGCAAGACGCATGGTCAGGTCGCCTTCCCCTTGGGCGATATCCTTGAGACTGGCCACCGCCCTATTGATCGGCCGGATGATCGAACTTGCCGCCAGGAAGATGATGCCGGAAGCAAGCGCGATCGAAACGAGGCCGATCAACCCGATGGTTTTTCGCATGGCAACGGCGCTGGCAAGGAATTCGTCGGCATTCTGGGTTGCAGCCACACTCCAATTTTTCTGCTTGATCGGGGCAAAGCCGGCCACCTTGTCGAATCCTTTGTAGGCATACGATTCGGCTCCGGATTGGCCCGCCATCATTGCCTGGGTTATCTTCTCCATTCCCGGAAGGGTTTTTAAATCGAGCTTTAAAATATTCTTCTCGTCCGGATGGGCGATGATCAAGCCCGAGGAATCGGTCATGAAACTGTATCCGGTTTGGCCAATCCTTTTGTTGGCGATCAGGTCGGTAAGCGCCTTGACCTTGAGGAGCGCACCGAAAACGCCGAGGAAGGTGCCATTCTCAGAAAATACCGGTCCGCAGAGCAACATGAAGAGCTTGTTGGTTGTCTGCGAACGTTCGATATCGCCGCTCACGGTCTGTTTTGAGGTTTTTGCTTCCTGGAAAATCGACTGTTGCCCGATATTCAGGGCATTGAGATCTTCTCCGGGTTCGGAAGCTTCGGCATAGACCACACCGGCCGCATCGGTCAGAAATATCCCGGAATACGAGTTGTTCAATTTTTCAAACCGTTTCTTCATATCCGCGCGGATCACGTCCACATTGCCGGCGGCGCCTTCGATTCCCTTGGCGTTGACTGCCTCGGCGGCGATCTTTACCTGCGTCCGGCTGGCAAAGGCACTGGCAAACTTCAATTCCCCCTCATAGGTGGCGGCGATCTCCGTGGCCGAACCATTGGCAATGGACTGGGCGTTGGCTCTGCTCAATTCGGTGGCAACCTTGGCAGCATTGGTGGTGGCGACATAGCCGCATGCCAACAAGGGAACAAGAACCACCAAGATACCGCCGACAATAAGTTTGAAACGAATCGATGAAGCCCGCATATATGCCTTTCTCCTTAAAAATCGTATGTATTGCACTGGTATGAGCCCGAAGCCTCCTTCTGGCCAACCGGTACAGCCCCTGCTTCGCCACCCGGCGTTCCCGGCCTGTGGCCTGTCGCGCTTTGTTTCGACCATGCTCGGCGCCGATGACCAACGCGAACGCTTGCATCAATACCGAGTGGAGGGTCAGGGTGTCTTCCGGTGAAGACGTCCTGCATTGACAGCCTCGATTTCCTGTATCAAGTGGTCAAGGGTGAAGGGTTTTTCCAGAAAACCGTCACATTTGTTTTTCAAGGCCTCGATCACCAGCTTCGTCTCGCCATAGGCGGTCATGAGGACCACCGGCAAGGTTGGAGCTCTCTGCCGGATCGCCACGAGCAGATCGATGCCGGTCATTCCGGGCATCAGGTAATCGGTGATGACCATGTCGATCCGCTGCCCCCCTTCGAACAAATAATCCAGGGCCTCCTGACCGCAGTTGGCCGCGATCACCTGATGCCCTTTGCTTTGGAGGCCGATCTTTATCGACTCGACCAGAACTGCTTCATCGTCCACCACCAGAATATTCATCTCTCTTCCTGTCATGCGTGGTGTTGACGCTGAATGAACCGGCGATCGAAAAAAAAATCACAGCGTACAAACTGGGTGACAACCCGTTTGCCGAGAGTATCTATTGCCGGTCATTCTCTTTGCCCGATCATAGGGCAAGGTTCGTGCCATCCAGGTAATCCACGCGGAATAAAAAGATAACTATCCGATGAAAAAACTATTTTTTCCTTTCAACTTCAGGACGGGGAGGGAGCGGGTGGGAGAGGAGCGACGGCCGCACTGGTCCATTTTGGACCAGTGATTCGAGAAAATGGTTATAATTATTTCATTTTTTCAACATACGCCATTTTGGAACAGCCAGGCCATTTTGGCGTTTCCGCAGGCCTCTATTCCAGTCCATAGGATCGCAGTTTGCGCCGCAGAGTGTTCAGGCCGATCGCCAACAGGCGGGCGGTCTGCACCTTGTTGCCGCCGGTGGTATTGTAGGCGTTGAGGATATGGTCTTTTTCCGCATCAGCAAGGGGAACGATGGTGGTGCGGATCGTTGACGGTGTTGATCGTTTTTTTGCCGAGAGTGCCGTCATGACATATGTCGGCAGATGATGGACGGTGATCGGCCCGTTTTTGGCCAGATTGACGGCGTACTGCACTATCGATCTGAGTTCCCTTAGGTTTCCCGGATACTCGTAGTCGTGCAGCATGTTCCAGACCGGCGCTTCAATCTCTGGGTGATCGTTGCCGCCAAGATATTCCTTGAAAAAGGATTCCACCAACAGGGGGATGTCATCTTTTCGTTCGCGCAAAGGCGGCAGGTCCAGCCAAGCTCCACACAACCGGTAGAACAGATCCTTACGGAACAACCCCTGGTCCTGCAATCGGTCCAGCTCGGCATTGGTGGCGGCAATAAAGCGCACATCCATCCCCTGGGGGCGACTGGTTCCCACCTTGAAAAATTCCCCCTCTTGCAGCACCCGCAGCAGTTTGCCCTGCAAGTCGAGGGGCAGGCTGCCGATTTCGTCGAGAAACAGGGTCCCGCCGGATGCGGTTTCCAACAACCCCTTCCGATCCTGCACGGCGCCGGTAAAAGCCCCCTTGGCATGGCCGTAAAATTCAGACTCGAACAGGGTGGCGGTCAAGGCCGACATGTTGACCGGGAGATAGAGGCGCTCGGCCCTCGAACTGGCCAGGTGAATGGCGCGCGCCAGGAGTTCCTTACCGGTGCCGGTCTCCCCGGTAATCAGAATGGGCACCTTGCTGGCAGCGTGGAGTTCGGCTTCCTTCAGGATCTTCAACATCTTGTCCGATCGGGTGACGATGTCGGCAAAGGCCTCTGGCCGGGTCAGCTCCAGCCTTTTTTTCTGCTTGCCGATCCGCTGAATCTCCAGCAGATTCTTTCTCTCCAGGGCCTTGAATATCACCACCTGCAGATCTTCCAGGCCAAGCGGCTTAATCCGGTAGTCAAAGGCCCCTGCCCTCATGCACTGCACCGCCAAGCGGGCCTCGTCGGCGGCCGTCACCATGATGCACTCGGTGGTGGGGCTATCCTGCTTGATGCGGTGCAACAATTCTAAACCGCTCATTTTCGGCATGGTGATGTCCAGAATGGCGACATCTACCGGCTCTGCCCGGCAAAACAGCTCCACTGCCTTTTCCGGGTCACTCTCTGCCCGGATATTCCGAAAACCGCTGATCAGCAGTCCTCGTTCCATACTCTCAAGAAAATCCTGTTCGTCATCCACCAGCACGATATGGGAAAGCATTTACGGTATCCTCAGTGTAAACGATTCGTTCGGGACAGTTTTCAAGATGATGCTGAAGGTACTGCCAACGCCCAACTTGCTCGCGACCTCGATCCGCCCTCCGAGTTCCGTCACCAGCCGATGAGTGATCGACAAGCCGAGGCCGGTGCCGACACCCACTTCCTTGGTGGTGAAAAAGGGATCGAATATTTTCCCTTGGGTCTCATTGTCCATGCCGCAGCCATTGTCGCTCACCTCGACGACTATTTCGTTTTCCGGCACCCTTTCCCTTCGTATCGTCACCTTGACCCATGAATCGTCCTTATCCGCCGCCTGAATGGCATTGACCAGGAGATTGACCACAATCTGCTCCACGGCCAGCGGATCGGTCCGGAGCGGCGCCAGGCCGTCGGGCAGGTCGGTATCGAAACGCTTAATGGTTTTTCTGATCCGCCCCTGGCAGATGAAGATCCCTTTTTCCACGATCTGTTTGAGATCGATCCACCGTGGTTCGCCCTTGCCCCTTTCCCGCACGAATTCCCGCAAATCCCCCACGATCTGGTTGATCCGCGAGGAACCGTGCTCGATATTGTCCAACAGCTTGAAGCAATCCTCCCGGAAAACCGGGTAGGGACGATTGAACACCTGCATATCCGGACGAGTCGCAACATATTCATCGACGATGGGCAGAAGAAACTGGAGGTAGGAGCGCAGGATCGGGGTGTTGAAAAAGATGAAGTTATTGGGATTGTTGATCTCGTGGGCAATGCCGGCGATCAACAGGCCCAGGGAGGCCAGCTTCTCGCTTTGGATTAACTGCCTGTCCATCTTCCGTTCTTCCGTGATGTCGAAAATGCGGACAATATAGGCTTCGGTTCTGCCCGAAGCGCCAACGACCTTATCGACAACCACCTGTTCAAGCCGGCTTGAATCGATGGCTCCCTGCCGCTCGAACACTCCCGAAAAACCATGCATGCTGGAAAAGGGTTGACGGCATCCGTTGCAAGGGAGCGACCTGTTCATGAAGGCCTCGTAACATTGCCTGCCGATCGCCTTTTCGTACCCTTCGAGGCCGTAATACCTCTTGGCCGGCCTGTTCAAGCGCAAGACCCGCATTTCCGGGTCCAACAGAATGAGCGGATCGGACATGCCGTCGATGGCCAGGGCCAGGGTGGCCTTGCTGTGAGCGAGTTGCTGCTCGGCCCGCTTGCGCTCGGTGATGTCGTTGACCACCCCATCGTAGGCCACGATCGTTCCCTGAGCGTCGTATTGCGCAATGAGCTTGTCGCTCACCCAGCGCACCCGCCCGTCCTTGCGCCGGATGCGGTATTCGACCGGGGATGGCTCCGGTATCTTCCCCAGGGTCTGCTTGACGCTGGCGATGACCAGATGCCGATCTTCGGCATCGATCATCCGCATCCACAACGAGGGGTCGACCGCAAACTCTTTGGAGCTATAACCCGTGACCGCCAAACAGGTCGGATTGCGCACCGTCATTGTCGCCTCGCCGTCCTGGGTCTTGACGAAGTAGATAAAATCCGTCAACCCTTCAGTGATGCGCCGGTAGCGCTCTTCGTTCTCACGCAGGACCGCCTCAATACGCTTGCGCTCCTCCATTTCCCGACGCAAGGAAACATTCGCCGCGAACAGGTCGGCGGTACGCTCTCGTACCCGTAACTCCAACTGTTCGTGGCTTTTTTCCAATATTTCCTCAACTTGCTTACGTTTGGTGATATCGAGGTGCGCCCCGTACATCATCAGAGGATCGCCTTCCTGGGTACACGTCAGAAGACGGCCAGAGGAAAGAACCCATATCCAGTTGCCGTCTTTGTGCCGCATCCGGTATTCGCACTCGTAATGGGGCAACTCGCCGTCCAAATGCCGTTCCAGCAAGGCAATAGGACGCTTCTGGTCGTCGGGATAAACCAATGTCTTCCATATCATAACGCTTGTTGTGTCCAATTCAGCCAGGGTGTACCCGAGCATCTCGGCCCAACGCTTGTTGACGATCACCTCACCGGTCTGAACATTCCATTCCCAGGTACCGATCCGGGTGCCGTCAATGATGCTCTCCATTTGCTGACGCTCATACCGCAAGGCCTCTTCTGCCCGTTTGCGTGCACTGATATCGCTGACGCTGCCGATGCGCATCAGAGGCACTCCCATGGGGTCGAAGAAAGCGGTGAATCGATCCAAAAGCCAGATGTACCGTCCCTCCTTGTGCCGGAAACGGTATTCCAGACGGCACGCCGTGGTGTTCGAATCAAACAGAATCCCAATCCAAAGACGCCGGACATGCATTTGATCGTCGGGGTGGATGTATTGGATAATTGATTCCGTCGACCAGCCCATGGACTCTTCCGGACGGTATCCGGAAATTCGGGTAAAGACCGGGCTGAGATACTCGTAGACATCCGTCTGCAAATTGCGTTTGTACGCCGCATCCTGCGCATTTTCAAGGAGTTCGCAAAACCGGTCCTCGCTTTGCCGGAGAACTTCCTGTTCACGGTGGGCGGCCTCGCGCTCACGTAAGAGCTTCTCGGCTTGCTTGCGCTCGGTGATATCGTGGATGATCGAATAGAGGATGTCTTTACCGGCAAACTCGATTCTGGAACTGAACACCTCCACCTCGCGAATGGAGTCATCCGCCCGTCGATGACAGAACTCGAACCGATTGCATGCCTCGGTCGCGGCTTGGTTCATGGCCGCCATCAATGCTTCCGGAGGCAGGGTATTGAGCTGCTGATAGGCCATCTGCTTAAGCCGGGAGATTGGCCAGCCATAAAACTCCGCCGCCGCCTGGTTGGCATCGAGGATGGCTCCGGTAGCGACGTCAATGAGCAACATCGCCGAGAGATGATGGGCAAAGAGGTTCCGAAAGCCCTCTTCGCCTGCCCAGAAGACCCTATCGGCCGCTTCGACAGGGTTCACTGCCCTGGCTGGCGACCGGGTGCCTTGGTTCCGAATATTCTTTTTTTTCAACATCATGATCTTCCGTGACCCAATAGCAATTGAGAGGTGACACACTGTGCCGATCCGTCATCAAAGCGTCCCCGCGAGGGATAGCGGGCGACGATCTTGCGCTCAATGATGGCCTCTTTACCGCTCAGGTGACCGGTCAGCAATGGCGAGCGAGGGTCGTGGGCCGTCCGGTTGGCGGTCACAGCCCGTTCGCTGACGTTGGCGTAGCAGTAGCGGCAGCCGTGCGGGCAGGTGTTGTAGGCGCCGATATCGATGCTGGCGATGCAGCCGCATCCTGGCCGCTGCCCCCTGTCCTTGGAGATGCGCACGAGATGGCCCAGGATTGTGGTCAGTAAACGGTCGTCGATACAGCGGGCCGCCTCGATGCCGCATTGCTCGTTGAGAAAGGGATCGCAACAGGCCCGAAGGCCGATATCGCTCTCCGCCGCTATCTCGACAAGCCTCCGGACGAACGCCATCCGTTCCTGGTCTTCCGGGATCAGCAGATCAACGCCGACCAGATTTCGCCGGCATTTGGCGTACAGACTAAGAAAGCTGACGGTGCATTGACGGGTATATCCGCGCAGTTTTGCCGCCAGGTCGGAGAATTCCCGGAGCAGCAGCTCCAGCCCCTGGGAGCGGGTGAAGAGGATCGGGTCAAAACGCCACAACACCCGTTCCGGTCCGATCCGTTCCGCCAGGGTGCGGAACGTGTTGAGCCGTTCGTCCTTGGCCGGAACATGCCGCTCCAGGCTGCGGTCGCAGGCGGTGATGGTGAATTGGAACACATACCGGTAACCGAGCCGGTCGATCTCCGGTAGCCGGGGCAGCAAGGGCGCCGGATTCTTGGTCCAGAAGACGATGCAGTCAATTTGTTGCGGATCGAGGTTTACCCGAGAAACCTGCAAGGGATTGAAGGGGTTACGAACCAGGACCACGCCCTGCCGCAGCCGGTTGAGCAGCCATTCGCCGTAGAAAGCCGGGATATCGGTCCGTCTGCTGGCGCTGACGATCATCGTTTTTTCTCCTGTAATTTGTTGCCAGGTAGCCGGGCGCGAGCTTCGAATAGGCTTTCGCCCCTTATACCGCAACTCATCGACAGACAACGTGGCAGGTCATCATGACTCATCACCGTACCCTATCGGGTCAGTGTGACCCAATATTTCATCCCCTTCTTCCTCAGATTTGGTTATGCTCTCTTGGTGTCAGGTCAATGGCGGCTTTTTATCTGATCGACCGAGGGTCATTTGTTCCCATGCAGGGAGGAAACCGGGCCATCGGTCGCCCCGTCTGGACCAGTGGGCACGAAAGCTGCAAAGAAACCGAGAGGGGTTATCCTGGAGCGCCGGAGAAGAAGAAAAAGGCACGACGGCTACGCCAGCGTCGGAATCGACAACATGGCACTTATACACAACAAAAAGAACATGGACATCACCAAATTCGCCATCCCTGAAATCATCTTTGGCCGGGGCAGTCTCAACTATGCTGGCCAATGCGCGCTGCGTCTCGGCGCCAAAAAAGTTTTTCTGGTGAGCGACGAGGGTATTGAGGAAGCCGGATGGCTGCAGCGCCTGATGGACATTCTCGAAAAAGAGGGGATCGAGTGGGTCTATTATCCTGGAGTCACATCGAATCCCCGCGATTTTCAAGTGGAACTGGGGGCTGAATTCTACGCCAAAAACGGCACCGACGTGATTATCGCCATCGGTGGCGGCAGCGCCATGGACACCGCCAAGGGCATTGCCATCATTGCCAGCAACGGCGGCCGCATCCAGGACTATGAGGGGGCCAACCGGGTGCAGCGCCCCCTGCCGCCGATGATGCTGATCACCACCACCGCCGGCAGCGGCTCGGACATCAGCCAATTCTGCATCATCACCGATATGAAGCGCGGGGTTAAAATGTCCATCATCACCCGGACCCTGGTGCCCAACATCTCCATTGTCGATCCGTTGATTCTCCGGACCAAAAGCGAATCTCTGATCATCCAGAGCGCGGTCGATGCCCTGGCCCACGCCATCGAGGCCTACATGTCGCGCATCGCCTCCCCATTCACCGAAATGCACTCGCTCAAGGCCATAGATCTGATCCTGGCCAATTTGCCGCATGCTGTAGCCACCCGCTCGCTCGACTCCCTGGAACAGTTATCCATCGCATCGGTTTCAGCCTCCATGGCTTTTTCCAACGCCGGGCTCGGAGCCGAGCACGCCCTGGCCCACTCGCTGGGCGGCCATTTCGACATGCGGCACGGGGTGGTGCACCCCATTCTCCTCACCAGCGTCATGCGCTTCAACCTCGGGATCAATCCGCAAAAGATGGCGGATAT
>Ga0209016_1003148_pt1 | contig 10077 bp, 9 predicted proteins | sample EPASupsiteSAE305_FD_187265 | JGI IMG/M metagenome (GOLD analysis project Ga0209016, IMG submission 187265) | Bioremediated contaminated groundwater microbial communities from EPA Superfund site, New Mexico - SAE3-05 (SPAdes) (version 2) | ecosystem: Environmental > Aquatic > Deep subsurface >...
GATTTATCTCTTCACGAAGACTACCGCAAGCCGTAGTTGCAATAATTTGAGTACAGCCCAAATGCTTCAATGCATGGATATTGGCACGGTTATTCACATGCGTAGGCGTAATGGAATGCTCAAAACCATGCCTTGATAAAATACAAACAGAGTTTCCTTCAATAGTCCCTGAAAGAATTTCAGAAGAAGGCTCCCCCCAGGGAGTACTGATTTTTTGTCGTTCAGGATTTTGAAACAAATTTAGCTTTTCAAGCCCTGAACCACCTATAATGCCAAGTTTTTCTTTACTCATCGTACAATATTCGTTTATCTTTTCTTCAACGAAATCCTGCATTGAAATGTTTCACCACGATCTAAAGATAATACAACATTAGACAAGTGTTCATTATAAACTCAGCAAGTAATCAACAATTTAAGGTGAAAAAGAAAATCAACATCTAAAGCACATTCCAACAATCTTAAATAAGCAAAAATATAAGAGACTTAACTCTCAACTTGCATAAAGTCTTTTAGCATGACTAAACATTGTGGTATTTCTATTTTCTATTCCAAAACAATAATACATATACATTTATTTATCAGGAATTTACGCAAAAACATTGGTCTGTCAGATTAAATTAACAAAAAAAACTTGCTACTTACTTACTAGTAAGTATCTTTGCATAAATTTTTCACATACTAACAAATGTCAGTTACCAGAGAAAAAATTTTAGAATTAGGAGAAAATCTTATTCGGACTAAAGGATATAATGCTTTTAGCTATCAAGATATATCAACAGAGCTTGGAATAAAAAATGCAGCGATTCACTATTACTTTCCTTCTAAAGAAAATTTAGGAACAAGTATCGTTAAAACAAATATTCAACGCTTTGAAGAAATGATCGACAATATGCATAGCCGGAATTTTGATGAATGGCAACAACTCGATACATTTGTTAAGATATATATCAAAAGCCATAGAGAACAAAAACTATGTATAATCGGTTCTTTGGGATCCGATTTCAATACGCTGAGTGAGAATACCAAATCTGAACTCATGAGAATGACAGAGATAATTATAAAATGGCTCACAAGCATTCTCATTTCAGGTAAAGAAAAACGAATATTCGCTTTCGACGAAGATCCCCAAAACAAAGCTCTTCTTATTTTTTCGAGCCTGGTTGCCAGCTTACAATTATCAAGAATCTTTAACAAATTAGATTATAAAGGCATATATCAAACAATTATTGATGATTTAAAACCCTAAAAAAATTTATTCCATATACTTACTTACTAGTAAATATGTTACAAAAAAATATCATAATAAACAATACGTGAGCATGTTCATTAAAACCATATTCAGGAAAATATCTCACATGCGGGTTTTGTCCTGATTTCATTTAAAATTATTCACAAATGAAAAGAGCAGTAATAACAGGATTAGGTGCTGTAACTCCAATAGGCAATAATGTTTGCGATTTTTGGAAAAGCTTAACAAATGGTGAAAGCGGAGCATCTGTAATTACAAAATTTGACGCAACATATCATAAAACAAAATTTGCATGCGAAGTTAAAGGATTCGACCCTTTGCAATATCTGGAAAAACAAGAGGCCAGAAAGATGGATTTATACACCCAATACGCACTTGCTGCGGTTGACGAATGTATGAAAGATTCCGGATTAAACCTGAAGGAGTGCGACCTTAACAAAATCGGAGTAATTCTGGCAACCGGAATTGGCGGAATGATCACACTGGAAGAAGAAATACTACATTTTGGAGAAACCGAAAAAATTCCAAGATTTAATCCTTTTTTCATCACGAAAATGATTTCAAATATCGCGGCAGGTCAGATATCAATCCGGTACGGACTACGTGGGATTAGCTATTCTATAGCTTCAGCCTGCGCTTCGTCGAATAATGCAATCGCAAACGCCTTAGACCTTATCCGATTAGGACGTGCAAACATTGTTATAACCGGAGGCTCCGAAGCTACAATTACTCAAACTGCAATTGGAGGGTTTAATTCGATGAAAGCACTTTCTACATTAAATGATTCTCCTGAAACTGCATCCCGCCCGTTTGACAAAACCCGGGATGGTTTTGTAGCGGGAGAAGGTGCAGGCATTCTTATGATTGAAGAACTTGATCATGCTTTAAAAAGAGGAGCAAAAATATATTGCGAATTAGCCGGATATGGAGCCGCTTCTGATGCTTACCACGTTGCAGCTACCCACCCTGAGGGATTAGGGGCTATCCTGGCTATGAAAGACGCATTAGCTGATGCCGGACTAACTCCAAACGAAGTTTCGTATATAAATGCTCATGCTACATCAACACCTGTTGGAGATATAAGTGAGTGTAAGGCTATTGAAGAAGTTTTCCGTCAATCAATCAACAAAATCCAAATCAGCGCCACAAAATCCATGACAGGACATTTGTTAGGTGCTGCCGGAGCAATAGAGGCTATTGCATGTATAAAATCAATTGAATGTAATGTTATTCCGCCAACAATTAATTTGCATGAAACTGATCCGGAAATAAATCCTCAACTAAATCTGACACCTCTTAAAGCCCAGGAAAGAGAAGTTTCTGTTGCCCTTAACAACACATTTGGATTTGGAGGACACACCTCTGCAACTATTTTCAAAAAATTCAATCTATAACACCTCTCAAAGCAAATTAGTACAAAATTGTTTTTTCGAGATTTCAATTTCCAATTGCGTTAAGTTAAATACTACCCGTTAAACCAGATTCTATTTACGTATTTTATATGTTCAGGCAAAGAGGGTGATTATTCTGCCCCCTTTGCCTCTTATGAAAACAGATCTAAATACAAACATTTGCAAAATATTTAGAAAATCAAAGCGAATAAAAGAATTTATTATAGGAATTTAATTATTCATTTTTCTGTTCACTTACCTCCCATCATTTTCTGTTCTCACTTGTTTATGGTTTCAATTCCTATATCTTTGTCCACAATCAAGAAACTTATTAAAATGAACTATATCGGAGAACAACTTTTTTGGGGAATTGCCGGAAATTTGGCTATCTATATTGCTTTTGCGGCTACTTTGCTTTCATTGTTTTTTTTCTGGCAGGCAAAGGATGAAAAACCTTCTTTTATAAGAAACATCCAATTAGGCCAATATTTTTATCTGTTGCATATCATCGGTATTTTTATTGCATTGCTGGCTTTACTGGGTGCGCTTAAAGGAAATTGTTTTGAATATCAATACGTTTGGCAACATTCTTCTTCAGAAATGGCTTCCAAATATGTATTTTCGGCACTCTGGGCTGGTCAGGAAGGCAGTTATCTGGTGTGGATTTTCCTGCAAGGTTTCTTTTCAACATTTTTGTTATTTCGTAACCGGAATATGGTTCGGACAATTTTTCCACTTATCAGTATTGTACAACTTTTGTTAATACTGGAAATACTGGGAATCAATCTATTTGGATTTACCATCGGAAGTTCTCCATTTACTCTGTTACGCGATACTGTAGAAAATACTCAGGGTACAATATTCGAAAACGCACACTATCTCAGCATTCTACGTGACGGGAATGGTTTAAATCCTTTGCTGGAGAATTACTGGATGGTTATTCATCCTCCCGTACTTTTTGCCGGGTATTCTTTAACCTTATTTCCATTTGTGCTGGTACTGGGGTCAATGCTTTTCCCCAATCGGTACAATGGATTCAAAATAGCTTATCCCTGGCTGATTGCATCTATTTTCTTTTTGGGAACAGGGTTATTACTAGGCGGAGCATGGGCCTATCAATCACTCACTTTTGGTGGCTTCTGGGCATGGGATCCGGTTGAAAATGCTTCACTCCTGCCCTGGCTCTTACTGATTGCCTCCTTACACTCCTGTTTTTCGGTATTGAAAAAAGGAACAATCTCGCTTCAAGCATTTATCCTTACATTATCGACCTATATTTTCGTAATTTACGCAAGCTACTTAACACGTAGCGGGGTATTGGCAAACAGCTCTGCACATGCATTTACCGGAAATGACAAAACTATTCCATTGATCATACTCCTGTTTGCAGCCTTGGCGTCAACTATTTATGCCGGATGGAAAAACCGTAAACAATTTACAGAAGAGAAGCTTCTGTTTCCCGAACGTAAACTCTGGATATTTTTGGGAGTATTGGTAATTGGCTTATCTGCATTTCAGGTATTTATCACCACTTCTATCCCATTAATCAATCAGATTTTTGGAACCAGTATTGCTCCTCCATCCAATCGCGAACTATTTTATAATAGCTGGCAAATGCCTTTTGCATCACTGGTACTCTTATTTATAGGGCTCTCTTTCTTCCCAAAAGAACGTCCCCGTTACGAATTCTGGCTCAGACTATTCCTAATTATACTGGTAGCTGTTGCTGATTATTTCATAAACAAAACAACTGAAGCAAACTGGCAGATGTCATTGTTACGTTTCGGTGGAGTTTTCACCGTGATGTCGGTCATAATTTACGGATTTAAAAACTTCTGGAAGAAAAATTTCGGAGCATGGCTTTCACATCTGGGTTTTGCACTCTTTATGTTGGCTGTTCTGTTCGTCTTTTCAGGAAAAAAAACATTGACAGATCCTCTTCAGTCTGCCAATGGCAGTGAAAACACCGTGTTGATTAAAAACCGAACTACTCAACTCAGTGATTTTAAAGTTCAATACCAGAACAGCCATACGATCGATGACGAAACCTCTTACAAATTGGCATTCACTTGGCTTACAGATTCTTCTTATCAATTTGAATTAAAGCCCACTGTAAGCCATACCTCCAATATGGGTTTTATGATGAATCCGGCAATAAAGCATCGTATCGATGGGGATGTATTTGTTTATCTGGCCTCTAATCCGGAGGATACACTTACAACTCTTAGCGATACCACTCTCGAAATTGCAGTGAAAGAAAGTATTTCCGCTTATTACTACACACTCACTCTCGACAGCATTAAAACCGTTTTCAACCCTAACGATATTGATTTAAAATCAGTTGACATCAAAGCATTTATCACATTAGTCAGTAAAAACGGCAAAAACAAAGATTCCTGTCTGCTTCGTGTTCGTGATAATATGATTACTTACAAAGAAGCCTGGATTGAGAATCAGCATGTATGGGTTCGACTGGAGCAAATCTCACCCAAAGAAGGTCATTTACTGATGCGCATGGTACATTACAAACCCAAACACATTGTTATCAAAGCTTACTTCTTTCCAAACATCATCCTGTTATGGATTAGCGCCGGACTAATGTTAGCGGGGATATTGTGGGTATTGATAAAGAGGATATAAAAATGTGCATCATTTCATTTTTACATACTAATATTTCAATGTGCATCCATAAAAAAACAACTCCTCTTTGCTAACTACTATCCCGAATTTGAATGCTTTTTTAAATTCATTACATACATCAAAATCAACATACTCTTCGTCTTTAGGATTTGAGTTCGCAATTGAGATGGCTCTGTTATAATAAGCTTCACCAAATGTTGAATCAGCCTCCAGAGCTTTATTGAAACACTTGATCGCTTCTTTATACTCCTTAATCTTTTGAAATTCAACACCTTTTAAATTATACTCAATTGCTTTTGATCTGTTTAATTTGGTTGAATCTGTCTGTGCTTCTAATTTTATAGATAGCAGTAAGCACACCATTATTAAGACATACTTCTTCATAATATCAAATTTTAATTATATACATGAGTCTAGTCCATAAAGATATTGCATTTAATCATTATACCTTTAGGGACTCGACTCATGACATTCAATCATTATTTAGACTGACAACCTATACCCCTGCAAACACAATTCCATGTTTGATTACCTATCATGTAATTAGTGTACCATAATGGCTGCATTGCTTGGCAATAAGCACCCCACATACAGGCTGCATCGTGAGTTTTAAAATCTCTACATAAAGTATATCCTTCCGAAATTACTTCTACACATAAAGTTACATTACCTTTGACATCTTCAGATTCATAAATTCCCGCTACTTTTACATCCTGAAAAAAGAATTTCACCTCCGGACTATCCAGGTATTCTTTATAGTTAAGTTCGTTAATAATCAATTCACCTTTACTAACCGACTTAACCTTATCAGTATTTTCTACTTTATTTTCCTTATCACAAAAATAAAAAATTATCATAACCAACATTACCAAGCCTACCTTTTTAATTATCGATTCTATATTATCATATTATTAATTTTAAACATTATAATTCGAATTATGTAATTATTTATATTTAATTTATAAATATTCAAAATAATTAAGATATTCATATTGTTGTATATTGTAAAATATAAATATACAACAAAAAAAGTTAAATCATACTGTTTTTTTTAATATTTTACCAAAACACCATAATCATATGATTTAGAAAATATTACCACTACACATGTTCGCTGCATATTTTTCACACCTCAACATGAAGCTATTATGAGGTCAACTATCACTCTGGCAAATATGTAAGATTTTGTATCTATTTCTAATAGTCCTGATTCTTTTGTAATTTTGGCATCCAAAACCGGAAGCTTTGAAAAAATTTGAGAATATTGTTTTGATTGGAGCCGGAAACATTGCGTTCAATTTGGGAAATGCGTTGTATCGTAAAGGATTCCAGATTGTTCAGGTTTATAACCGTTCAATTTTTTCAGCCGAAGAGCTCGCATTTAAACTACGATGCGAAGCCACCAATAATCTTAATGATATCCGAAAAGATGCTGATTTATACATCATCGCTGTCAGTGATTCAGCATTACCACTGCTGGCTAACGAGTTAAATCTGGATTCAAAGCTGGTAGTTCATACTTCCGGAACAAGCAGTATGGATGTTTTACATCCTATTTCGTCCAACATTGGCGTATTTTATCCGCTACAAACATTCACAAAAGATAAGCTGTTGAAATTCAAGCAAATTCCAATATTACTAGAAGCGAACAGCACTGAGAACGAAGATATTTTACTCGAAATTGCCGGAACAATCAGTAATGATGTACGCTTTCATACATCTGAGGAAAGACGTATAGCTCATCTGGCTGCAGTTTTTGCATGTAATTTCACGAATTACATGTATGCTGTCGCCGAAAGTATTCTGGAAGAAAATGGAATGGAATTCAACCTTCTCTATCCTTTAATCCGGAGAACCGCAAAAAAAATAAAACGAAATGATCCGCGTTCAATCCAAACCGGGCCGGCAGTCCGAAATGACCAGATAACCATAGAAAAACACCTTCAATTATTAAACAATAATCCAGAGATCAAAGAGTTATACAAAATACTCAGTAATTCCATTCAGGAACATTCCCTCGAATTCAACATAAAGAAAAAGCTATGATTAACTTCAGAGAAAACCTTCCTCATATCACCACCTTTATTTTCGATTTTGATGGCGTACTTACCGACGGTAAAGTAACTGTCATTAATGAGCACGAACAACTTCGCAGTGCATATGTGAAAGATGGTTATGCATTGCAATATGCCGTTAAAAAAGGATATCGTATTGCCATTATTTCAGGTGGAAAATCACAATCGATGAGCATGCGTATGGAATCCTTGGGAATCAAAGATGTATTTCTGGGAGTCCACGACAAAGTCGACATTTTCAAAAAATACCTTACAGACAATCACTTAGACGCATCTGAAGTTATTTATATGGGTGACGATATTCCTGATTATCCTGTAATGAAACTGGTTGCAGTTGCAGCTTGCCCGGCCGACGCAGTCGAAGAAATTCGTTCCATCTCCCACTATATTTCCGACAAAAAAGGAGGTGAAGGATGTGTTCGCGACATCATTGAACAGGTTTTACGCTTACAGGGCAATTGGTTTAAAGATACGGAAGCATTTATTTGGTAGAAACTAATCTGGTGCACGATTGTAGATTTTCAATTACTTAATATTTAAAAATACATTCAATTGTTTACTTCATGACTAAACAATATACACAGATAAATTATTAATATTCAACATAAAACAACATACAAAGATGAAAGCTTTTTTGAAGTTAATACGTTGGCCCAATTTATTAATGGTAGCGGCAACAATGTACCTCACCCGTTATTTTCTGATTCAACCTTTTTATATTCTTCAAAAAGCTGAATTACAACTTTCAAACTTCAACTTTTTTATTTTTGTATTGGGTGCTGTATTGATTTCAGCTGGTGGTTACATCATTAATGATATTTTTGATTTATTTATCGATCCTATAAACCGTCCAAAACGTATGGTTGTCGGAAATCAAATCCCGAAAAATAAAGCTGAAAACATCTATTATATTATCAGTGGAATAGGTGTCGCACTTGAAATTTATATTGGATTTGTGGTAAAATCCATAAATATCGGGTTTCTATTTCTGATTTCGGCTATGATCTTCTATTTCTATTCGTTACGATATAAACGAATTTTTTTCTGGGGCAATTTTGTGGTTTCTTTTCTTACAGGTTTTGTCCCAATCATTGTATGGTTAGTTGAATTTTTTGCGACCAAAGCACATCCAGCAGAATTTGCAACTATGGCAACAAATTTATGGCTCATCACCTGGTTTGTTTTAGGATTTGGATTGTTTGCTTTCTTTACTTCACTTATTCGCGAGCTGATCAAAGACATTGAAGACCGTGAAGGTGATGCACGCTGGGGTTGCAATACAATTCCTGTTGCCTGGGGTGTAGCAAAAAGCAAACAATTGGCTCTGATTTATACAATTGTCTTGCTGTTTTTAACCCTCGGCGCAGCATACATGCTTTACGATTATGGGATCAGCTATCTCGCTGGATTTTCAGGAGTTGTAATCGGACTTCCACTGTTATTCTTTATCTCAAAGCTTTTGAAAGCAGAAAGCAATGAAGATTTCCACTTCCTTTCTACATTTATGAAAATCATTATGGCTATCGGAGTGCTTTCCATGATTGGCATATATCAAACTATTGCATAAATGATTGATTTTCTGAAACATTATCATATTATTCTGGGATCACAATCACCTCGCAGAAAAGAGCTTTTGCGTGGAATGGATATTGATTTTGAAGTATTAATTCAAAATACAAAAGAAGATTATCCCGAAACACTGCCAACAACAGAAGTTCCTGAATACCTTGCCTGCAAGAAAGCGACTGCTTACAATTTTTCTCAACTTCCAGAAAATACACTGCTTATTACTTCTGATACCATTGTATTACTGAATGATGAAATACTCGGGAAACCTCAGGATGAAGAAGATGCTCGTAAAATCCTTTCAAAACTCTCAGGAAATATGCACACAGTTTTATCAGGAGTATGTTTAAAAACCAACAAAAAACAACATTCATTCACGGCAACCAGCCATGTTTTTTTTCGCCAACTTGAAGACATTGAAATAGACCATTACGTAACACACTACAAACCACTGGATAAAGCAGGGGCATACGGTATTCAGGAATGGATTGGCTATATCGGCATCGAGCGCATCGAAGGATCTTATTTCAATGTAATGGGCTTACCCACCCAAAAACTTTTTGTGGAAATGAAAAAGTTTTTGGAAAAAATCTAATAATTACTTTTTCCCCCTTTATTCAGGACAAAACAGCAAAGTGAATAATTAATACGAAGTCATTCTGTTATATTGCTCCAACCAGCATAAAATTATAAAAAAGGAGGCAAATACTTTCACTTTTTTCGATATGCCACAACATTACATATCGCTAATTTTCAATAATTTCGTCTTATTGTTACCTTTTTCATTAACACTCAATTACAGTATTTTACAATCGGGAAATGGAAGAAATTCCGTAATTTAGCCGCCCATAAAACCTACCATTTATGCGCGTAAAACGCTTACCCGTTTCAAAAGAAGCAGTTACAGAATCAAACATCGATTTAGGGCTTATTGAACCTGTATTGCAAAAGTATAAAGGCAAAAAAGGGGTTATTATTCCTGTTTTGCAAAGTATTCAACATGCCTATGGTTTTCTTCCGAAGACAGCTCTCGAAAAAATGGCTACTGAAATGAATCTGAAGCTTAGCGATATTTTCGGTGTTGCTACCTTTTATGCACAATTCAGGCTGAATGCTGTTGGAAAGCACATCATCAAAGTGTGTCACGGTACAGCAT
>Ga0209016_1003149_pt1 | contig 10077 bp, 8 predicted proteins | sample EPASupsiteSAE305_FD_187265 | JGI IMG/M metagenome (GOLD analysis project Ga0209016, IMG submission 187265) | Bioremediated contaminated groundwater microbial communities from EPA Superfund site, New Mexico - SAE3-05 (SPAdes) (version 2) | ecosystem: Environmental > Aquatic > Deep subsurface >...
ATGCCTGTCAATAGCTTTTTTCTTCGTTTTCTTGCTTTTTCTTCCCTCAAGTTTCTTGTCTATTCTTTCTTTCCTCGAGGGGCGAAATCTAATATACCACATTCTTTCGATACCTGTCAAGAAAAAACGAGTTAATTTTTTAAAAAATTTTATAGTTATTTTTAAGTATATCTATTTATTTAAATTGCAAACAAAATGCCTGCACATAAAGGGTCTTAAAAAAACTTTTGATTTTAATAATTTTTGAGGTTTTTTCTTGTCAAATAACCTCATTAAAAGCAATAATTACTTCTTTTCCCAACATATTTTTAACGCGTTTCTACCTATTTATTAACTGTCTAATTTACTTATCTCTTTTTCAATCATAATTTTTAATTGATAAACAAAAACAGCTCTTCTGGGCACAAACCCAAAAGAGCTGTTTATTGGCTCAAATAAAAATCTAGGGTTAACCGATTATTTACCGGCTAAGAAACGATATGCGTCATATCTATCCTTTGCGTCTTTTTCTGTTTTGGCAAAGAGTTCTTCTGCTGCTTCGGGGAATTGGCGCAGAAGAGCAGAATAACGAACTTCGCTTTCGATAAATTCGCGGAAGGAAGCACTGGGAGCTTTAGAATCAAGGACAAAGGGATTTTCGCCCTTATCGCCAAGCAGTGGGTTATAACGATAAAGATGCCAGTATCCGGCCTCGACGGCTTTCTTCATCTGGACCATGGTATTGGACATTCCGCCTTTGATACCATGATTGATACAGGTGCTATAGGCAATAATCAGCGAAGGACCAGGATAACTTTCGGCTTCCCTAATAGCCTTTAAGGTCTGGCTCATATCGGCGCCCATGGCGATCTGCGTTACATAGACATTACCATAAGTCATCGCCATCCGGCCTAAGTCTTTTTTGCGGGTACGTTTACCGCTGGCGGCAAATTTGGCAATCGCTGCGGTCGGTGTAGCTTTGGAGCTTTGTCCACCAGTATTGGAATAAACTTCGGTATCAAAGACAAAGACATTGATATCCTCACCGCTGGCTAAAACATGGTCCACGCCGCCATAACCGATATCATAAGCCCAACCGTCGCCACCGAAGGACCAGAAGGATTTTTTGATTAAATGGTCTTTGGCTTCATAGACTTTTTTATCCAATGGATTATTGGATTTTTCGAGTAATGGGAGGAGGCGGGCAGTAGCCGCTTTGGATCCTTCACCACTATCGATTTGTTCCAGCCAATAACGATAAGCATCGGCTAATTCTTCACTAGCACCTTCTAAGGCCTGATTTACTAAAGCAGCCAAACGAACACGGATCTGTTTGGCACCCAAAAGCATACCGAAACCAAATTCAGCGCAGTCTTCAAACAAACTATTACACCAAGCCGGACCTTTGCCGTTTCTGTCAGTGCAGAAAGGATTGGCAGGAACAGGCGCCCCCCAGATGGAGGAGCAGCCGGTAGCATTGGCAATCATCATCCGGTCGCCAAACAGCTGAGTGATTAATTTCATATAAGGCGTTTCGCCACAACCAGCGCAGGAACCGGAGAATTCAAAATATGGTTGATGGAACTGGCTGTCCTTGACTGTCGTCGGTTCGGTCAAAGATGCCCGGTCGGGAATTGATACTGCATAATTCCAGTTTTCGGATTGATTTTCGGTTTGTTTTTCAATAGGTTCCATAACTAAAGCTTTCACTTTAGCAGGGCAGGTAACAACACAAGCGCCGCAGCCCTGGCAATCTAAAGGACTAACCTGCATGCGATAGCGGTATCCTTCAAATTTTTTGCCTGCAGCTTTAAGTGTTGTAAACTCTTCAGCTTTAGGCGCTTTATTTGCTTCTTCCTCGGTAAAGAGGAAAGGACGAATGCAAGCATGTGGGCAGATAAAGGAGCATTGATTACACTGAGAGCAATTTTCCGGTATCCACTCAGGAACAAAGGCGGCTACGCCACGCTTTTCACAACGGGAAGTATTGAGTGGGAAGGTACCGTCTGCCCGGCCATCAAAAGCGCTGACCGTCACGGAATCTCCATTAAAAGCATTCATGGGATTCATAATTTCCTTAACGAATTTCGCATCGAGATCGCCATAACCACGGGCGGCATCTTCCTGGTCAGCAACATTGGCCCAATTAGCGGGAATATCAACTTTTACTAGACTTTCCAGACCAGCCTGGACAGCTTTTTTATTCATGTCTACGACTTTGGCACCCTTCTTACCATAGGCTTTTTCTATAGAATCATTAAGTGCGCCAACAGCCATATCCAAAGGAATGACTTTGGAGAGTTTGAAGAATGCTGCTTGCATGACCATATTGGTACGATTGCCTAAGCCTAAATCTTTGGCTATCTGTACAGCATTGATGATATAGAAATTAATCTTATGTAATGCAATATAACGCTTAAGTGATGCTGGCAGTTTCTCTTCTAGCTGTTCTTTATCCCAGACACAGTTGAGGAGGAAAGCCCCGCCGTCTTCTAAACCGGCCAAGAGATCATATTTATCAACATATGACTGATTGGAGCAGGAGATAAAATTAGCTTTTTTGATCAGATAAGGAGCGGGGATCGCTTTTTTACCAAAGCGTAAATGGGAAACGGTAACCCCACCCGATTTTTTAGAGTCATAAGAGAAATAAGCCTGGGCATACATATCGGTATATTCACCGATGATATCTACCGCCTGTTTATTAGCGCCTACCGTACCGTCCGAACCAAATCCCCAGAATTTGCATTGGATAGTACCTTCGGGCAATAAATCTTCCGCTTCTTTACTGAGCAAGGAAGAATTGCTTAAATCATCATTGATGCTAATGGTAAAGTTATTTTTAGGTTCGGCAGCGGCAAGATTATCAAATACGGCAATGATATCGGCAGGAACAGTATCCTTGCTGGAAAGACCATATCGGCCACCAATAATTAATGGCATGTTTTCCTGGCCGGAAAGAGCCTTCACAACGTCCAGATAAAGCGGTTCGCCAGGTGCGCCGGGTGTCTTGAGCCGATCCAAAACAGCAATGCGTTTGACAGTCTTCGGCAGGGAAGAAAGGAAATAATCCACCGCAAAAGGTCTGTACAGATGCACATTGAGGCAACCGGTCTTTCTGCCCTTAGCATTTAAATAATCAACAACTTGTCCAGCTGTTTCTGCGATTGAGCCCATGACAATAACGACTTCTTCTGCTTTAGGGTCACCATAATAATTAAATAAGTGGTATTCACGTCCGGTCAGCTTGCTGATTTCCCCCAGATAATCTTCAACTATCGCGGGAATAGTCTCAAAATGGGGCGAGCAGGCTTCACGTGCTTGGAAGAAGGTATCCGGATTCTGATTGGTCCCACGGATGACCGGATGTTCAGGATTAAGGGCATTATTGCGGAAGCGTTCTAAAGCTTCCTTATCAAGCAATGGTTCTAATTCTTCATATTCTAATACTTCAATTTTTTGTTGTTCATGAGATGTTCTGAATCCATCAAAAAAATGCAGGAAAGGCATGCCAGCGCGAATAGCCGCCAAATGGGCAACGCCGCCGATATCCATAACTTCCTGCACACTGCTTGATGCCAGCATAGCAAAACCGGTTTGAGTACAAGCCATCACATCGCTATGGTCACCAAAGATCGATAAAGCGTGCGTAGCTAAAGTGCGCGCTGTAACATGCAACACGCCCGGCAAAAATTCACCTGCCATCTTATACATATTGGGGATCATCAATAGTAAGCCTTGGGATGCAGTATAAGACGTGGTAAGTGCGCCAGCTGCCAAAGAACCATGCATAGCTCCTGCCGCGCCGGCTTCTGATTGCATCTCGACAACTTTTACAGTCTGTCCAAATAAATTTTTCTTGCCATTGGCTGCCCATTCATCTACATTTTCAGCCATATTGGATGAAGGAGTGATCGGGTAAATTGCCGCAACATCCGTAAATGCGTAGGAAACGTATGCGGCAGCTTTATTCCCATCCATTGTTTTCATTTTTCTTGCCATCTTAAAACCCCCTTACAAATTCCTTTCCCACAAAGGCTTGTCACTGCCAAAGACAGGCTGCATAAGTGAGAAATACTTTCGCCAAATTCTTGTTTTAACAAGAGTGCCATTTTAGGTATATTAAATGTATTCTATCAAAAAAGATTGATATACGCTACATTTTTTTAAAATTTTTTACAATTGCCACTTTTCATAATTTAATCTTCTTTATATTGCAGCCATTATTGCCAAAGCAGCCACACCTGGTATACCTAAAATTCCGGAAACAGCTAAAGTCATGCCATTGAGTGGCAGAAGCACCCCTGACCAGCCAGCAAAAAGATTGATGACGGTAAGGACAAGCACACCTAACACACAATTAAGCGCTAAATGACCTAAAAAACGCAAAAAACCCATAGGTAAAATAGCTGCCAAAAGCAAAAGTAAAAGTCCTCCTGCCGCCAAAGCTACATTTTGCCATAATTCCATAATAAATCCCCCCGTTAATTAAATTTTTTTAAATATACAATAATCTTTATTCTGACAGCCGCTATAAAGCTCCATATGGCAAATCTTTTTGCCTTAGCCATCTTTGAGGCCAAGGAACTGCTTGAGCTAGAGTATATTGACAAACACCTTTTTGCCTGGCCTCCAAAAGCAGCCTTTCATGTTTTTTAGCTGCCGCCGCCATGGCAAAAATTGCCTGTTCCACTGCATAAGCATCAGTAGCATTAGCAAAAAAGCTTTGGGCTGTAAAACGCTCTTCTTGCGCTATTTCTATTTGTCTAATGAGGTCTTTTTCTTCTTGGTTAATGATATTGTTTTCCGAAGGTTTTTTTAAAATCATCATGCTCCTCCTCGCGGCCTAACTCTATTTATACCTTTTTCTTCCATATTATGTAGTCTCTATTACTAGACCTTATATGCTTGTGTAACTAATTGTATGAAAAACAGGTCGCGAGCATGACTTCTTAGTCCCTAAAATTTATCAAAGGCAATAAAAAAAACGCCGGGTTCTCCGGCGTAAAATAATAATATTTTTGCTTTTAAATTTCTAAAGTTCTTTTCTGCCAAAAAAGGCCTGAGCTAAAGTAGCTTCATCAGCGTATTCCAGGTCTCCCCCGACCGGCACGCCATGGGCAATACGCGTTATTTTGATCCCCATGGGTTTGACCTGGCGAGCAATATAAAGGGCGGTAGCTTCCCCTTCTACATTGGGATTGGTAGCCATCACAACCTCCTTTATCTTGCCGGAAGATAATCGCTCCATAAGCGAAGCAATATTAAGCTTATCCGGTCCGATACCATCCATAGGAGAAATAGCTCCGTATAGCACATGATAAAGCCCGTTATAGCTTTGGGTGCGTTCCATAGAGATGATATCCCTTGGCTGCTCCACCACACAAAGCAGACCAATATCCCGGCTAGAATCACGACAAATAAGGCAAAGATCCTCATCAGTTAGATTACCGCAGATACGGCAATTGGAAACTTTTTCCCTGGCCTCCACGATGGCATGGGCAAGGCCATAAGCATCTTCCTCAGCCGTATGTAGCAGATGCAAAGCTAGACGCTGTGCAGTCTTAGGGCCGATGCCAGGCAATTTAGTAAGCTCATTGATTAGACGGGAAACGGAATCAGGATAGTAATAACGCATATCTGCTCCTTTATCATTAAATTAGGATAATGTCTAGGCGTTATTAAATCTAACCTAGAATAAGCCGCCGGGAAGTCCTCCTGGTATGCCGCCAGTGATCTTTTGGATTTTTTCATTGCTTAAATCAGTGGCTAAACGCAGGGCATCCAGGAATGCTGCCAAAATCATATCTTCCAGCATTTCTACATCTTCCGGATCAACTACTTGCTGATCTATCTTAATAGATAGGGGCTCACCTTTGCCATTAACAGTTACCTTGACCATACCGCCGCCTGATGCGCCTTCTACAGACATTTCCTTTAGTTCATCCTGCGCACGTGCCATATCAGCTTGCATTTTTTGTGCTTGTTTCATTAATTTTTGCATATTAAAACTCATTTTTCTTCCTCCTTAATTATATCTATATAAACTAATTTTCTTATAGCAACTCTGGCGGAAAAAGTCCTTCTTGCTCTGGCAATATTTCTGATTCGGATGGAGATATTTTCTTTTCCTGCAGCTGACCGCAAATATTGATATTAAACTGCAGCTTTTCGCTGATCTTTTCCTCGATCAGATGCTTATGAACCTGCTTTGTACAAACGGTACGCATATGAACTTCATATTCGGGAGAAAATTCTAAGAACAGTTTATGCCCTTGAAGGCGATAAGGTCTACCCGGTTCCAAAAACATATAAGAACCGATATCGGCCTTTTTGATATCCGCTAGTATAGCCTTCCAGCTATGCTTAATTAATTCGATATCTATCGGAGCGGCCTCATCCACTACCGACTCCGGAGCGGATTGTGCTTTAGAGGCTGCTTCCACTTTTGCCGTTACCGGAGCTTTTACCGGCGCTTGTTCTTTAACAGCAGTAGGCACAGCAACAGGCTTTGCTTTGGCAACTGAAGATGCAGTCTGAGCTTTGGGAGCAGCTTCTTCTTTAACTGTAGCCGCAGGAGAGTCTTTGAAGCCAGTAGCCTGGATCAATGCCAATTCCAAAGCTATCCTGGGCTGCATCGAATAACGTAGACGGCTGTCGGCCTCCGCCACAGTCTGGATTACCTTGAGCAAACGGGCAGGAGCGATGTCAACAGCCCATGCAGTAAGGGCGTTATTATCCCCGCCAATTCGCAGTAAAAGCGTTTGCCGTAAATATTCCATTAAATCATTAAGAAATTGACGAAGGTCACGTCCGGAATCAGCCAGCTCTTCGGTAGCTGACAATACTTGGCTCAAATCTCCCTGGCAGATATTAGCCGCCATGTGTTCGATAAATTCCCCGTCAACACAACCCAGAACATTGTAAACCGTGGCGGTACTAATGCTGCCATTAGCAAATCCGGCGCATTGGTCAAGTAAATTTACTGCATCACGCAAGCCGCCTTCAGCCTTTCGGGCAATCAAAGCAAGTGCATCCTCTTCGACTTTGATATCTTCTTCGGAAGCAATATGGCGTAACCTTTGAATGATATCATTTTGCCCGATACGGCGGAAATCAAAACGCTGGCAACGGGAAAGCACCGTCAAAGGTATCTTATGGGGCTCGGTCGTGGCAAGAATAAAAATCACATGCGCAGGCGGCTCTTCCAATGTTTTCAAAAGGGCATTGAAAGCCTCTCCGGTCAGCATATGCACTTCGTCAATAATATACACCTTATATTTATCTTGGACAGGGGCATATTTTACCCGCTCCCGCAAATCTCTGATTTCATCAATACCCCGATTGGAAGCAGCGTCTATCTCTAAAATATCCATACTATCGCCTTTGGCAGTACGCAGGCAAGAGGCACATTGACCACACGGGTCGCCGTTTTTTGCAAGGTCGATGCAATTTACCGCTTTGGCAAATATTTTCGCCATAGAAGTCTTGCCAGTGCCTCTGGGCCCACAAAAAAGGTAAGCATGAACAAAGCTGCCTTTTTTGACAGCATTGCTTAAAGTACCCCCGATATGGTCCTGACCGACAAGCTGACTAAATGTGTCTGGACGAAATTTGCGATAAAGCGCGGTGTAAGCCATAATTCTCCTTTATTGCTCTAACTATCTTATGCTAAAGGGTTCTGAACTTTAAAATATATGACCTGGGTTATTTCTCTATATGGATGATTTTTTCCTGCACATAGTTTAGGCATCAGAAGGTGAAAAAGCTTTTAATAGCGAAAAGCTATTATATTTCTTTGTAAAAAACCATCATGGGAAAGGACATATATAATGGATGAATTAAAATACGGGCATAGCTCTATTAAAATACCCGATTGGATCAATAAAAAAGCGACTTGGCTGCTGCCTAATACACCACCCCCACCGGTAGAAGACCCAAATGAAGAGATATTACAGGCCTTGCGTAATCCTTGCCAATCCTTGCCGCTGCGGGAAAGCGCCCATCCTGGGGACAAGATAGCCATTATCGTCAGTGATATCAGCCGTCCCTCTCCCAGCTATCTGCTTTTGCCACCTATTTTAGAGGAATTAGCTGCCGCCGGATGTACCGATGATAATATTATCATCGTTTTTGCCTTGGGCATCCACCGCAAGATGACACCTGAAGAAATGGCGAAAGCTATTGGTAGCGAGGTTTTTGCCCACTATAAAACCGTGCAACCGGATGATTTTGTCTTATTGGGGCATAGCTCCTATGGCACACCTTTTGAAATCGCGCGTGAAGTAGTAGAAGCCGATTTCGTTATTCTTACCGGCAATCTGGAATTTCACTATTTCGCCGGCTATAGCGGAGGGTATAAAGCCATTATGCCCGGCGTTTCCACCCGCGCCGCCATTCAGAACAATCACAAGATGATGCTCGACCCGGCATCTGCCATCGGCGTGGCCGACGGTAATCCTGTACGCATGGATATCGAAGAATGCCGCAAATATTTCCCGCGCACCTTTATGCTCAATGTTCTTCTTGATTCGCAAAAGAAGATCTTGGCAGCCGTAGCCGGAGACCCTATCGCCGCACACCGGCAGGGAGCCATCTTGCTCGACCGTTATTATAAGATTCCTGTAGAAGAAGCTGCTGATACGGTTATTGTCAGCGCCGGTGGGTTTCCGAAGGATATCAACCTCTATCAAGCTCAGAAGGCACTAGACAATGCCTCCCATGTAGTAAAAAAAGGCGGCCGGATTGTCCTGGTCGGTGAACTCAGTGAGGGTTTTGGCGAAGATATCTTTGAAGAATGGCTGGTCAATGCCCCAGATCCGCCCAGCTTACTACAAAAAATACGCGAACAATTCATCTTAGGCGGACATAAAGCCGCTGCCATCGCCAAAGTTCTAGGGTATGCAGATATTTACCTGTTATCTCAAATGGACGCGGATCTGGTACGCAAAATATTCTTCATCCCCATTAGCCAGATAGAAGAAGCCGTACCGCAAGAAGGCAGCATCTATATCATTCCTTATGGCAATCAAACGCTACCTGTACTCAAATAAGTTTGGCCTGAGCTTTACCGACTAAAAATATTATACCATTTCATATCAGCCACTTCTCTTTTTGGTATTAAAAAAGCATCCTATGAGGATGCTTTTTATTTATTTTGCTTGTATGTCTAAAGACAATGTGCCTTTTTTAACGATGTATGTATAATCTCCGTTTTTGCCCTGTTTGACCTTTGTTACTATAGTTTTGCTATCAGTTAATCCGAGATCATTCACGATACTATCATATAAATCAGGATCGAAAGTCTTTATCGTGAGGCCTAAACACATAGTATACATTTTCTTGCTCTCTTCAGTCCAAGTATCAGTATTCACTATATATTGAATGTCAAATAGTTTCCCGTCCTCCACGCTCGATTTAAGATTCAATCGTAAGCCCTCGCCTAGATTATATATCAGTTTTTCAAATTCCCCTATACCTTCTATTTGGCCGCTGTCGGTAGCTTTTTCACAATCTGAGATTTTGGGATAACCTTCTTTTACCAGCATTTCACCCAGCCTGGCTATCATCTGCTCAGTCTTTATTTGAAATCTTCCGTTTCCTGATTGCACCTCCCCATAATAAGGCATCTTTTCCCCGCTTTTTGTGTTATTATCAGCGCTCGCCCTATTCTCGGCACTACCACAGCCAATTAATAAAACAATGCAAAGAAGCAATCCCCCTAAAAGACCAGTAATTTTTAAAAAATTCTCCACCTCAGCCAATATTATTCTGCCCTGATATAAAATAACACGACCCCTGGAGATATTCAATCATTTCGACAAAAGAAGCTATAAAGCAACAAAACATCCATCAAATAGCTAACTAATAAGCCTTAAAAATTAGTCGACGAACACCTGTTTATTTTAAAAAATAAATTATTATTGTAAAAAACATTACTAAATCCATACAAAATCCATACAAAAAAAGGACAAGCTTTTGCTTTGTCCTTTTATTTTTAAATATAATTGCCGTGCGCCTTGCTTCGAAGACATCCTTCCGGGCGGGGCTGTAACAGCCATCTCCGGCCAGGCACTCCTGCGGCACCCGAAGCAAATC
>Ga0209016_1003152_pt1 | contig 10069 bp, 7 predicted proteins | sample EPASupsiteSAE305_FD_187265 | JGI IMG/M metagenome (GOLD analysis project Ga0209016, IMG submission 187265) | Bioremediated contaminated groundwater microbial communities from EPA Superfund site, New Mexico - SAE3-05 (SPAdes) (version 2) | ecosystem: Environmental > Aquatic > Deep subsurface >...
CCCCATTAGTCAGCACTGGTCGTGGGACAGAATTTTACGCTCTTGCTTTATTAAGCAAAGCGATGTTCTTCTTGGAATTTACCTCTATCGCAATTATTTCGACAAGGAAGCTATCAAGAAGAATTTCCTCTTTTACGAACCGCGAACACTTCACGAATCGTCGTTATCTTATTTTGTCCACGCCATCTTGGCAGCTCGTATAGGAGACGTTGATAATGCTTATGATTTATTTTTAAAAGCTACACGTCTGGACCTTGATGATTACAACAATGATTTAAAAGAGGGACTCCATATTACTAGTATGCCTGGTAGTTGGTTGGCTTTAGTAGAAGGATTTGCCGGTATGAAGTTAGACAGGGGAAAAGCATCTTTCGAACCGCTTATTCCACCCAAATGGAAATCATATCAATTTAAAGTTAAATTCAACGGCTACTTTTTAGTTATAAAAGTCAGCCATAAAGAGATGAGTGTAAATAATCTTGCAGACACAGATGTATGCATTCAGGTATATGGTAAAAACTATTCCATTAAGCCAAAATCTGAATTAATAATCGCTATAAACTGTTGATAAAAGAAAAAAAAGGAACATTTAAAAGAACGTGCTTAATAAATAATCTTTGTGAATTGTTTTTTGTTGTATATTTGCGCCCAATATGAAAAGGATATTATTAATATACATACTCTTAATGACTCTATGTCAGGCATACGTTCATGCCCAGATCAATGAGTCCCGCATGAGCTCTCGTAAAAATAACGAGGCACAAAAAGACAGTTCACAGGTAAGCACAGCGGCAATTGATCCAAAACTCTATATGTGGAGTTTGGATGAACGGTTGGGAAACAGACAAATGATTCCTGCTGACACGATTTACCACAACTTCCAGAATGAAAACCTGGTAGAAGGTATAACTGGACATAACAATTATCTGGGCAATCTTGGTTCACCATCAATGTCCAGAATCTTTTTTGATCGTCCGGTAGAGAATTCACAGTATTTGTTTATAGACCCTTATTCTAGTTTTTTTGTTAAACCACAGAATTTTAAATTCGCGAATTCACGTTTACCATACACTAATATAACTTACTTTAAATCAGGATCAAAAGTAGATGGCGAAGAACGTTTCAAAAGTTATTTTTCTGTAAATGTAAGCAAACGTTTAGCATTTGGATTTAATATTGACTATCAATATGGCCGTGGATTCTATACAGACCAGTCGACCTCTCATTTTAACGGAGCTCTTTTTGGTAGTTATATTGGAGATCAATATCAGGCACATCTTTTATACAACAACTTCAGTATAAAAATGATGGAAAACGGTGGTATAGCAGATGATCGCTATATTACAAATCCGCTAGCCATGAGTGAAGGTAAAAAGCAATATGAACCAGCCAATATTCCGGTTAATTTCACTGATACATGGAATAAGAACCATGACTCTTATGTATTTTTGACTCATCGCTATAATTTAGGATTTAAAAGAGAAAAGATTAAAGATATAAAGGAATTAGATAAAATAAAAGAAGAGAAAAAAGGAAACGGTAAAAAAGCTGAGAATGGTGAAGCCAAAGAACAAAAAGAAGAAAAGGTAATAGAATTTGTTCCGGTTACAAGCTTTATTCATACTATGAAATATGAAAGAGCTCACAAAAAATTTGTTGCATACTCTGAAGATAAAGATTATTACGAAAATACATATTTAAACGGAAGTAATCTTTCATCCAGAGATTCTACCAGCTATACATCTATTAAAAACACATTTGGGATAGCACTTCTGGAAGGATTTAATAAATATGCTCAGGCTGGATTAACCGGATTTATTTCTCACGAACTTCGCCAGTATAACTTAATGAATGCTGATTCCATAACTACAGATAAATTTACTGAAAATGAAGTCTATGTAGGAGGTGAATTATCGAGAAAAGAAGGCAGGCTAATCAATTATACAGCTATTGGAGAAGTGGGAATGCTTAAGGAAAGTATCGGTCAATTTCGTTTAAAAGGGGATGTTCGCCTTAATTTCCGTTTGCTGAAAGATACTGTTGCACTTATTGCCCGCGGAAATGTTAGCAATACATTGCCATCTTTTTATATGCGTCATTATCACTCAAACCATTTCTGGTGGGATAATAATGATTTCTCTAAAGAATTCAAAACACACGTAGAAGGAGAATTATCTTTCAAGAGATTAGGAACCAATATTAATATTGGCATAGAAAACATTAAGAATTACACATACTTCAACAGTAAAGCAACACCCGTACAGGCAAGCGAAAATTTACAAATACTAAGTGCATGTCTGAAACAAAATTTCCAGGCTGGTATTCTCCATTTAGATAATGAAGTGACTTATCAAAAGTCGTCGAACAATAGCATTTTACCACTTCCTGAACTTTCTCTTTACCACAACTTGTATCTGGAAACAAAGCTGGCAAAGAAAGTCCTGAGCTTGCAATTGGGAGCTGATGTTCGTTACTTCAGCAAATACTATGCACCGGATTATACTCCTGCTATTGGAACATTCAATTTACAAGATGCAACAAATACTGATAAGTATACTAAGATTGGCGGATATCCTGTCGTAAACCTATATGCTAATTTGCATCTGAAACGTACACGATTCTTTGTAATGTACTATCATGTTAATCAGAGTTCCGGCGGATCTAATTCTTTCTATGTACCTCATTACCCAATCAACCCTCGCCTATTTAAAATAGGTATTTCCTGGAACTTCTACGATTAATAACATGAAGTTAAAAGGTAAATATATTAAGTATTTGATTCCTGGGATAGTATTGATCATTCTCGCCATTTTCTTTACACGGGAAGAATCAGAAACAGGAAAACCACGTGACTATGCCGAAATTAAGAAATCCAAAATTCTTCGGGTAGTTACAGAATATAACTCTTTGAGCTATTATGTAGACGGAGATACAATCTCAGGATTTCAATACGAACTTATAAATGCTTTTGCTAAGGATAAAGGATTGCGCCTGGAAATAACTCCTGAGATGAGTTTTGATAAACGGTTAAAAGGGCTTTCCAATGGCAAATTTGATATTATTGCTTACAATATTCCGGTTACCACCGAACTTAAAGATTCCATTCTGCTAACCACTCCTATAGTTCTTAATAAACAAGTTTTAGTTCAAAGAAAGGCCGGAAAAGGTAATCCTGCATTTATTAAAAGTCAGCTAGACCTGGCACATAAAATTCTGCATGTAGAAAAGGGCTCCCCTTCTATCCTTCGCATCAAAAACCTAAGCAATGAAATAGGCGAAGCTATTTATATTAAAGAAGTGGAGAAATATGGTTCAGAACAACTTATGGCTCTGGTAGCCCACGGAAATATTAGTTATGCAGTATGTGATCAAAGCATAGCTTTAGCATCAATCGATTCATTTCCACAACTAGATATTCATACTGATATAAGTTTTACCCAGTTCTATTCATGGGGAGTAAGTAAACACTCTCCTGTATTGCTAGATACCCTTAACTCTTGGCTTAAATCGTTTACCAAGAGTGAAGAATACAAGCGTATATATAAGAAATATTATAAAGGTTGATTTAGTTCCAAATCTTTCTCTACCTGTTTTTGAGTTGCACTAAAGTACTGGAACATCATTGATATTGTTGGAAGCAACTGTGCCAGATAAGAAACAAAGTAACCTATCACACTCAACACAAACATTAAGATACTGAAATAGGTTGGTAAAGTTGAAGTATTCCCATCAAGAATTGAACTAAAGGATAAAGACTGAACAAAAGAACCAACTCCCCAGGGAGTGAATGCTATGCCTTGAATAATTAAAGCAAATATTTCTGCCAGAATTAAAAGAAAAAATGTTCCGGCCCAATTGGGAATACCTAATTTAAAACCTTTCTTCACTGCAGTCATTACTTTTACATCCTCAAACATATAAATTTCTTGTGCATAAGTGAAAGGTATAGTTATGAAAAGTAAGAATGGGAAAGTAAGTACCAACGTCCATGGAGAAAGGAATAGCAAGCCTGCTAATAAAGCCACGTAGACAATAAGGAGTAATGCCAAAACCAAACTAACAATTAAAAAGCGTTTGATATTAGCAACCAGCTTGTTTTTCATTTCTTTGAATGACAAGCGTGCAATGGACTCTCGCAATGAATATTCTTTTACCAATGCAAAAACTGTTCCTTTAAAAAGAATATCTCCGACTATACATACCAATACTAAGGCAGATAGTAAAACCACATATTGGGTTAACCCCGAAGCTGTAATATTGCCTTGAACAATTTGTGCTGCAAAATTATTGTATACAATAAAAAACAATGAGATAAGAACTGCAACAGGCAAAATTATAAAAGAGCTGAACTTAGCCAATACTTTAAAATTATTTTCTATAAAATCGAATGCAGCAGAGAAACGTCCTGCCAGACTACGTGATTTATAAAATACTATTTTTGATGTTTGATTTTCCATTTATAGAGTGTTTTTTATCAGTTTATTTATGTTTTGTTATGACAAAAGTAATTAAAAACAATATATTTGCAATTCGATTAACTGTAAATTTTGTTATAAGATAAATAAAGAGGATTAACGAATATGATTAAATGGGGATTTATTGGTTGTGGAAACGTAACAGAAAAGAAAAGTGGACCTGCTTTTAAGAAAATTGAAGGTTCTACTGTTGTTGCAGTAATGAGTCGAGACGAAGAAAAAGCTAAAAACTATGCTGAAAAAAGAGGCATTAAGAAATGGTATACTGATGCGATGGAACTAATTGAGGATCCGGAAGTTGATGCTGTTTACATAGCTACCCCACCCTCTTCACATGCTACTTATGCCATTATGGCCATGAAAGCAGGTAAGCCGGTTTATATAGAAAAACCAATGGCTAGCAGTTACGAGGAATGTACTCGTATCAACAGAATTTCCCAGGAAACAGGGGTTCCATGCTTTGTTGCCTACTACAGACGTTACCTGCCCTATTTTATAAAAGTCAAAGAATTGATTCAGGAAGGAGCTATCGGAAACGTAATTAATGTACAAATACGTTTCGCTCAACCTCCATACGATCTGGACTACAATAAAGAAAATCTCCCCTGGAGAGTTCAACCGGATATTGCAGGCGGAGGTTATTTCTATGATCTAGCATCTCACCAACTGGATATTCTTCAGGATATATTTGGCTGTATCCTTGAAGCTGAAGGTTTTAAAAGCAATCGCGCCGGTTTATATAAAGCAGAAGATACCGTAAGTGCTTGTTTCCAGTTCGATTCAGGACTGGTAGGCTCAGGTTCATGGTGTTTTGTTGCTCACTCTTCTGCAAAAGAAGACAGAATTGAAGTAATTGGCGATAAGGGTATGCTTTGTTTTTCTACATTTACATTTGATCCAATTGCCCTGCACACAGAAAAAGGTAGAGAAGAATTTGTAATAGAGAACCCCGAACATATTCAGTATAATCTCATTGAATCTGTTATTCATCACTTACAAGGGAAATCAATCTGTGCTTGTGATGGTATCAGTGCTACACCAACAAATTGGGTTATGGATAAAATCCTTGGTAAAATTTAGTTCAAAATTACTAAGTTATTATTGATGAAATTAGCGTTTGCCTTCTTATACTTTCTTTTATCTTCAACATTTATTTTGTTGGCTCAGGATGAAAAAACAGACTTTTATAAGTTCGGAAAAGAACTGAAAGAGAAAGCAAAAGAAAATGTAAATACAATTGGACATAAAATAAACGAAATTGATACCAGTTATGTGGAGCCAAATAAGTTTAATTATGCATTTATGTTGGAAAACAGTAACTGGTATGAATATTATATATTTGAAAGCAAGGAAGAGAATCCTCAGCGATTAACAATTTCGCCCAATATGAGTTATAAGCTAGGCGCATACTTTGGGTGGAGATGGATTTTCCTGGGATGGTCTGTGGACCTGAGTGATATTTTTGGAAAGAAAAAGCTATCAAATAAAAAAACAGAATTTGGATTAAGTCTTTATAGCCCCATGATTGGAGGCGATGTTTATTACCGAAAAAGTGGTAGTAATTTCAAGTTGAGAAGTACAAGTGGTATTTTTGAAGACAATGAATATCCAGCTATTGCTACTGATATTAACGGTTTTTCGGTTGCGATAAAGGGGCTAAACGCTTATTGGGTCTTTAACAACAAAAAGTTTTCTTACCCGGCGGCTTACAGTCAGTCAAGCAATCAACGTCGTAGCGCGGGTTCTTTCATAGCAGGATTTTCATATTCTCAGCATAATATTAAATTTGATCATACCCAGTTACCGGCTCCTATACTGATAAAATTAAGTGATGCATTGAAATTTAAGGAGATCAGTTATTCGGACTATAGCCTTAGCTTTGGCTATACATACAATTGGGTATTTGCCAAAAACTTTCTGGCAAACATATCCGTGGCACCTGCAATAGCCTACAAAAAATCGAAAATGGATTCCGGTGACAGAATACTACCTACCCTTAAAGACATGAATCTGGATTTAGTAACCCGGGCAGGAGTTGTATACAATAATTCTAAATATTTTGTCGGTGCATCATTGGTAATGCATACTTATGATTATAGAACCGAAAACTTTTATCTGAACAATAGCTTTGGAACTATCCGGATTTATGCTGGATTCAATTTCAATAAAAAGAAATTTTATAGAAGTAAACAGTGAACAAAATAGCGTTTAAATACCTTTCTATAGTAACTAGCAAGCTCTATAAGGTTTAAGTTTGACTATATCATATTCGTTAGAGTTCCTCAAACAAAAATAAACTAATACAAACGTTATGAATAAAGAAGAATTCATGCGAAAGGCCATTGCACTTTCAACAGAGAATGTGGCAAAAGGCGGAGGACCGTTTGGCGCCGTTATTGTGAAAGACGGAGAAATCATTGCCACCGGTGTAAACCGGGTTACAAGTTCGTGTGACCCTACTGCACATGCAGAAATTAATGCTATCCGTGCTGCAGGGAAAGTATTAGGAACATTCAATCTGAGTGGTTGTGAAATTTATACTTCCTGCGAACCTTGTCCCATGTGCTTTGGAGCAATTTATTGGGCCCGGCTGGATAAGATGTATTACGCTAATACAAAGACTGATGCAAAGGATATTGGCTTCGATGATTCATTCATTTATGATGAGTTGGAACTAAAACCTGCTGACAGAAAACTACAATCGGAACCACTGCTTCGTGAAGAAGCTCTGAAAGCTTTTGAAAAGTGGACTAAGAATACGGATAAAATTGAATATTGATCGGAAAACTTATTCAATCTCTCTTTTCATTTTTATATTTCCTTGTACAAAAGAATAAATAGTTCTGTACAGAATATTATTTTCTTTTGTACAAGAATTATATAATTTATTTTGCTTAGTTTTGACTGATGAGTGATGAAATAAAAAATCCTCTTCTGATACACTTTTTTATATCAGAAGAGGATTCATTTTGTTATCCTGACAAGTTATCTAATTACCTAAAATCTAAATCCTAAAGTTAAAAGAACTTGTTGTTTATCGTTATTCACAGAAGTCTTAGTTAAATCTAAATTATCGAATGGGTAGAAATCTTCCTTATACGCACTATATTGATAAGCAATATCTGCATAAAAGCTACCAGCTCTATATCCTAAACCAAGCGTATAGTTATCAATAGATTTCTCATTTGAATAATCAGTATCTGTACGAACAGAATTTAAAGGCAGATTTTTAAAAGCATCATTTGTAAAAGCTCCAGCAGAGTGATTGTATCCTGCACGGATTGAGAATTCGGGTACCAACTTTATTTCTGCACCTAAACGAAGTGTACTCACACCCTTCAGAAAATCTTTCATCATGCTATTTTCATCACTCATTCTTGTACCATCACCATAACTTAGTTTTGCTGTAGAATAATCCTGATACTCATATTCAGCACCAAGAGCTACATTACTTCCAATAGTATAACCTAAACTTAAATTATATTTCCAGGGAGTAGTAAGCTGATAATCGGTAACAGCATCACCACCTATTTCGTTATAAGTATCAAGAGAATAAGATTTAACCGGAATAATATGCTTTTGAGCATCAACATCCGCATTGGATGTTAATATAGCACTATTATGCATCGTTAAATTATAGAAAGTTGGTGTATGTATAGCAGCTCCAATCCTTAACGGAGATTCTTCAACAGGACGGAATATAATACCAGCTTTGAAATCAACTCCTGTGCCTGTAGTTTTCATGAAACTCTCCAAAGAATAGGAATAATCTGTATTTTCTAGAAAAAATGGGATCTCATTACCATTATTATCAAGAGGATTAATGCTAGAAGGGAAATACTCTGAATACATTGTATTCTTTGTATAATTCACATCATAAGCACCAAGGGTAAATCCTAAATAAACGCGATTGCTAATATTAAAGGATAAATTAAAATCATAAGCATCTATACCTCCTCTTTCTCTTGAAGAATAACTGCCAGAAGGGTCATTGGCAGGGAAACCTATGTATTGGTTTGCAGAAGCTGGATCCTGATGAATTAAACAACCGTTCCATCCTAAAATTGATAACCATCCTGCCCTGACACTATTTACGTCTAAATTATTAAGGTTCATATCGCCTGTACTAAGATCACGACTAGAAAGAGCCATTTGATCTGTTTGGGAGATCCATCTGGTACTACCGTTATATGCAAAACTCAGATCTCCTCCCATTGCAAAATCTCTATTAAACGATTTTGCTTTATGGTAATTGAATCCAAAGTTCACATATCTCAAAGCTGTTTGATTTCCTATTTTTGAAGAATAAACAAAACCAATATTATCAAATGAGCCACGATATTTATCGGAATTCATAATACTTCCCTTATAATTGCTTTCTGAAGAAGTATAATTGAAGCCAAAAGTAGTCATCAAATCATTACTTCTGTAAATACCAATACCGGCAGGATTCGTGCTTATTGTAGAAATATCACCGCCCAGTGCTCCCATAGCACCACCCATACCTACAAAACGCGCTGTACCGTTAAGATCTTTTCCTGAAAACTTTGCTGCATCGTATATTGTCTGAGCACCCACTTCTGAACTAAGCAAAAGTGTACACGTCATTATTTTTAATAAATTTATTGTTTTCATTGTATTGTTCTTTATTCTTTATAATGAATACCTATTATTATCTCTCTTATGGAATAAAGGGCTTACCTTCTACCGCCACCGCCACCAGCACGAGAACTGCCACTGCTAGAACTTCCACCACTAGAGCTGCCACCACCGCTAGAGCGTGAACTGCCACCACTAGAGCTGCTGCCACTGCTACGATATGAACTGCCACTATTATTACTTGGTGAATAGCTACGGGTTGATGAACTATTATCGTATGAGCGACCGGATGAACTGCTTCTGTTATAATTGCTTCTAACATCATTGCTGCTGCCACGATTATATGAGCTACTTCTTGTTGTAGTTGATGGACGATCATATGAAGAACTTCTTCTTTCTATACCTTCACTACTTCCAGAATAAGTACGTGTTGAACTAGGACGTGCGTAAATGGTTCTTCTTGAAGTTCCATCTGTGCGGTCATTATAACTTGATTCTGATCTAATATAACCCGAACGACGGCTTACTCCTGTTTCATAACCAGAACCAGAACGAGTGCCAACCACCCTTCCACTTCCAGAACGACGATAATAAGTAGAAGTACGATCTTGCAAGCCACCAGCACGAGAGTATGATGAAGTACGATAACTGGAAGAACCGGCACGCATGCGAGAATCGCCAAAATCTGAACGGCGTGTATTATAATATCCAGCATGGTTTAATCCGTATCCACCATAGCCGCCACCATACCATGGTCCATCCCATCCATGATAAGGATGTCCCCAATATCCATAGCCACCCCAATAGTTTCCATAATAGCCACCATAGTAACCAGAATAGTAGTTACCGTAGTAACCGCCCCCGTAAGGATAGCCCCATGAAGATCCCCAGCCCCAGCCGAAGGAATTATAGCGCCAATCCCACCACATACGGTTTGTATAAGTAGGGAATGCATAAGCATAGAAATCATCAACATATACATTCCAATCCCATGA
>Ga0209016_1003159_pt1 | contig 10061 bp, 8 predicted proteins | sample EPASupsiteSAE305_FD_187265 | JGI IMG/M metagenome (GOLD analysis project Ga0209016, IMG submission 187265) | Bioremediated contaminated groundwater microbial communities from EPA Superfund site, New Mexico - SAE3-05 (SPAdes) (version 2) | ecosystem: Environmental > Aquatic > Deep subsurface >...
AGATGGACTGGGAGAACAAGCAGGTCATGCTGGCTTCCCTGCTGGAGACCCGGCGCGAAGTCCTGCAGCTCTCGGTGCTTTCCAGGGAAGGCGCCGAGGTGGTGAAGATCCTCAGCCCTTTCGGCAGCAAGGAAGAGCCGCTTAAGAAGTACGCCGCCGACCCCGGCTTCAAGTCCGCGCGCGCCGGCCGCCGCAGCCTTCTGGTGCCGCCCGGCACCAGGGTGGCCGTCTTCTATTATCCTTTCGGCAAGGACATGGCCCTCCGGGCGGAACTCGACCTGGGGACCTTCATAGATTCCCTGGACCTCAAGCGGGTCGGCTCCGACGGCTTCCCCCTGATACTGGACCGCGATGGGAAGGCCATAGCCTGGCCCGCAGACCTGGCCCCCGAGGCCGTGCGTTCCGCCGAAGGGTGGCGCGTTTCCCAGGACGCCGTAAAGGCGCTGTCCTCCGGCTCGGTGGAGTTCTCCGACGAGGCCGGCCGGCAGATGCTGGGCGCCTACTCCCCGATCTCCGAACTGGGCGGCGCCGTTATCGTCAGCCAGCCGCAGGAAGGCGCCTACAGCTACGCCCTTTTCATGAAGCGCCAGGCCGTCTACGCCGTGCTCCTCTTCCTGGCCCTGGCCGTGGGGGCCGCCTGGTTCCTCAGCCGCAGCCTTTCCAAGCCTATCACCGTCCTCACCCGGGCCGCCGAGCATGTCGCCGCCGGGGATTTCACCCATAAAGCCGAGGTGCACACCACCGACGAACTTAACGACCTGGCCGAGACCTTCAATACCATGGTCTCCCAGCTCAAGACCTACTCCGACATGCAGGTGGACCGCATCATCCGCGAGCAGAAGAACACCGAAGCCATCCTTTTCTCCACCGAGGAAGGCATCATGATGATCGACATGGACGGCCGCGTGCAATTGGCCAACCGCCGGGCCAGGTCCGTGCTCGGCATAGGCCAGGAGGAAGCCGTGGAAGGGCGGCCCCTGTTCGACCTGATCCAGGCCGAGGTCATGAAAGAGCCGGTCAAGGACGTGCTGGAATCCTCCAAAGAAGGTCATTTCCGCGAGATCGAGATCTCGCTGGAGCATTCCCGCCGCTACTTCAAATGCTTTACCACGCCCATCACCGCCCCCGGCCATAGCGCGCCGCTGGGCCGCCTGCTGGGCTTCTACGATATCACGCTGGACAAGGAGCTGGACCGCATCAAGGACGAGTTCCTTCACTCCATCACGCACGACCTGCGCAATCCGATGGGCGCCATCAAGGGCTTCGTCGAGTTCATGATCAAGGAGATCCCCGGCCCCGTCAACGAAGCCCAGAAGAAGATGCTCGTCTCCATAGACCGCGCTGCTTTCCGCCTGCTCGGCATGATCAACAATATCCTCGACGCCGCCAAGATGGAAGCTGGCAAAATGGAACTGAAACTGACCGAGATGAACCTCCGCGAAGTGGCCGCGAGGGTCATAGAGCTGATGGAATCACTCGGCCAGCGCAAGCAGATCAAGTTCCAGATCGAAGGGCCCGAGCAGCTCCTGATCACGGCCGACAGCGGCCTGATGGAGCGCATGTTCACCAACCTCATCGGCAACTCCATAAAATTCACGCCTGAGAACGGCACCATCACCATCGGCATGTCGGACGGGGGGGATTCCATCCAGGCCTGGGTGCGCGACACCGGCGACGGTATCCCGCCCGAGTACCTGGACAAGGTCTTCGAGAAGTTCGAGCAGGTCAAAGGCCAGAAAGCCGGCGGTACGGGCCTCGGTCTGACCATCTGCAAGTACGTGGCCGAGGCGCATAAGGGCCGCATCTGGGCCGAATCCGACCCCGGCAAGGGCGCCAAGTTCGTTTTCTCCATTCCCAAGCGCCAGCTCCCCGCCGTCAAGGCGGTCTCGTGAGGCTCCTGGCCGCCCTGCTGCCCGTACTGCTTTTTTTTGCGGCCGCGCGGGCCGCGGAGGAACTGCAGACCGTGGTGGTCCGCCCCGGTGACACCCTCTGGAGCATTTCCAATACCTACCTGAAAGACCCCACCAAGTGGAACGAGATCCTTAAATACAACCGCCTGCCCGGCTCCGATCCGTCCATAGCGCTGCCGGGCATGGCGCTCAAGGTGCCGATCCGCCTCATCAAGGAGCAGTATCGCGCCGCCAAGCTCATCTATTACCTCAACGAAGTGCTCTTCCGCCGCACCGGCGTCACCGACTGGAAAGGCGTAGAGATGAAGATGGACCTCTTCAAGAGCGACACGCTGCGCACCCGGGTCAACGCCCGGGCCGACGTGCGCTTCTACACCGGCGAGGTGCTCAACCTCTACCCTAATTCCATAGCCGTGCTGCGCCCGCCGGACAAGAAGAACACCGACGTGGAACTGCTGGCCGGGGAAATGCGCGGCCTGCGCTCGCGCGTGGTCACGGCTTCGGCCCGCATCACGCCCAAGACCAAGGACACCGAGTTCGGCGCCAAGCTCAAGGACGACCTGACCACGCTGGTGCAGGTATATAAAGGTAAGGCGGACGTAGAGGCCCAGGGAAAGACCGTGGAGGTTTCGGAAGGCTTCGCCGCCGAGGTCAAGATGGACATGCCGCCCTCCAACCCCATCAAACTGCCCCCGCTGCCGGAACTGGAGCAGACGCAGACCGCCCTCGCCGCCTCGGGCGCGCCGCAGCTGCGCACCGAAAACGGCGTTGTGTCCCTCAACCTCAAAAAGAACGGCAAAGTCCCTTCCGTTGGCGTGGCCCTGCCCAAGGACAAGGACCTGACCGGCAACCTGCCCAAGGTCGGCGACGTGGACGACAAGAACATCGACGCCGCCGAGATCGTCAAGATGATCTCCGTGGCCAACCCGGTGCAGAGCTACCACCTGCAGGTCTCCAGGGACCAGAACTTCACCAGCCTGGCCCTGGACAAGACCTACGACGCTTTCGAGACCATCGCCCTGGCCGAACTTATGCCGCCAGGCGATTACTATATGCGCGTGTCGCTGGTGGACCTGCTGGGTTTCGAAGGCAAGTTCAGCGCCCCGCGCCGCATAACCGTCGGCAAACCCCGGTAGCCCGCCCGGCCGCCTATAATTAATATAATCCCTATATCATGACGCACAGCCGCGCCCTGGCGCTAGCCGCCCTTCTGTTCGCAGCTTTCCCTGCGGCTGGCGGGAGCGTGCCGGCCCCGGCCGGCCAGAACACGGTCTGGGACCGGATCATGGCCGAGCAGAGCGCCGTGAACCTGCGCCGCGGCTACGCGCTGATGGCCGCCGAGGATTACTCCGCCGCGGCCGACGAGTTCTTCCGGGCCGTGCAGCGCAGCCCTTCCGATCCGTGGGCGCGCCTGCTGTACGGGTCCGCCCTATACTGGCTCGGCACCCCCGACAAGGCGCTGGATGAATTCGAGGAGGCGCTGCGCCTGGACCCCCGCAATCCCATGGCCCTGCAGCTGCGCGGCATAGTGCGGGCCCGCACCGGCGACTACGGCCTGGCGCTCGCGGATTTCCTCGCCTCCGAAAAACTGGACCCTTCCCGCTCCGACGTGAAGATGAACGCCGGGTCGGTCTATCACGCGCTCGGCGAGTTCGGCCGCGCGCTGGACTATTTCCGCGCGGCCGTAGCGCTGGACCCGGCCAACCCGCTCTACCGCTACCAGCTCGGGATGTTCTATTCCCGCCTTGGCCGCTACGAGCAGGCCGCCGCCCAGCTGGAGAAGGCGGCTTCGCTGTTCTCCGGCTACGAGGACGCCCTGCTGGAACTGGCGGTGCTGCGCGAGCGCGACGGCGACCTGCCGGGCGCCATAAAACTTTACCGCAAGGCCCTGGCCCTTAAGCCCCGCGACTCGGTGGCCAGGTTCCGGCTGGCCTGGGCGCTGCATAAAGCGGGCAGGGTTTCCGAAGTGGGAAAAGTTCTGGACGGCGCTTTCCTGCTGGCCCCAGCCAATCCCAAGGGCGGTATTTCCATGGGACTGGCCTACGCCGGCCCGCCCCCCGGCGGGGCGGAGGCACCGCCACAGAGCCCGCTGTATTCCTCCCTGAAAAAGATCCCCGCCGGCCAGGACGCGCGAGTGACGGTTGAGCTGCTGGAAACCCCCAAGGCCGCCCTCACGCCTGTCGCCGGGGGGGAAAAGCTCGGGGCCCGCCTGCAGTCCGCTTTCCGAAAGCCCAAGGTCAGCTATACCCGGCGGGAATATTTCCTGCCGGCCTCCTCGCCGGAGGAGCGCGAGCGCCGGGCCGCCGCGGTGGCGGCGGAGGCCGACAAGCTGATGAAGGCGGTTTCCTCAGGCAACGACGCGCGGCTTAATTTCAGCGTTGAGACCGGGCCGCCGCGCTCGTCGGCGGCCGACAAGGCCAAGGCGCTTTTCAAGCCGCGCGACGTGGGCAACGACATGGGCCTCTGGGTGATGGGCGACAACTGGCTGGAGAACGCGGCCGAGGCCCTGGAGGAATTGGAAGGCGAGGCCGGCGGCGGGCGGGAGCTCGCCCTGATCCGCGGTCTCGGTTACCTCCTGCTCGGAGAGCACGCCCTGGCGCTGAACGAATTTTCAGGAGAGGGCGCGCTGGCCGCGCTGGGGCGCAGCGCGGCCTGGGTGGAAGCCGGCGCGGAGGCGAAGGCGCTGGAGGAATGCCGGGAGGCGCTGCGCCTGGACCCGGCCAATAAGACGGCCAAGGCCAACAAGGCCTGGCTGGAGGGGAGCAAATGAACGGCGCGAAGAGGGAACGGATCTCACTGCTGGCGTTCAGTTTTACCGACTGCGCGCTCAAAGAGCGCCTGGCCGACAGGCTCTGTTCGGTCTACGGGCGCTGGCTGGGCGGCTTCCGCACCCGCGAACTTCGCGAAGGCCGCGCACGCTCTGGGTTCGAAGTGGAAGGCCTCGGCGGGGAGCGGGCGCTGCTGGCCTCCAAGGCGCTGGTGTCCCCGGTAGCTTTCAACAAGTACGGGGTTTCGCTGCCGGCCCTGGAAGTTACGGCGTTGCGGGCGCTGGAGGAGGCCGCCGGCGCCGGCCGCGCGCTGCTTTTCGACGAGCTCGGTCCCATGGCGCTGCTCTCCCCGGCGTTCAGCGCCAGGGCGGTGGAGCTGCTTTTCTCGGGCCGGCCCTGCGTGGTCTTCTTCCGCCGGGGGGCGAAACAGTTCGAGGACGCTTTCTCTAAAATGGCGGATACTGTTATAATTGAGCTGGCCCCGGAGAGCTGGGCGGAGGCGGTGGCCGCCTCCCAGGCCTTCATGGACCGGGCCGTCGCGGCGATGGAGAACCCCAAATGAACGATTACTCCGAAGAACTGGACCTTTCCCGGGTGCGCCTGGCGCGCTTCATCGGCATAGGCGGCATAGGTATGAGCGGCATCGCCCGCCTGATGCTGGGGCTGGGCTACAAGGTTTCCGGTTCCGACGCCAGGGAGTCGGAGATCACGCGGGCGCTGGTCCGCGAGGGGGCCGCCATAACCATAGGGCATCACGCCCGGGCCCTGGGTTCTCCCGACGTGGTAGTGGTCAGCTCCGCCATCAGGCCGGATAACCCCGAACTGCGCGAGGCCTTCCGCCGCGGCATCCCCGTGGTGCGCCGCGCCCTGATGCTTTCCCGCCTGGCCGCGCTTAAAAAGACGGTCACCATAGCCGGCACGCACGGCAAGACCACCACCACCTCCATGACCGCGGCCGCGCTGGAAGCGGCCGGCGCCGACGCCACCGCCGTGGTGGGAGGCATAGTTAAAGGCGCCGGCTCCAACCTGAAGCTGGGCGGCGGCGAATACCTGGTGGCCGAGGCGGACGAGTCCGACGGCTCTTTCCTCTACTTCTCCCCGCTGGTCACCTGCGTCACCAATATAGATTCCGACCACCTGGACCATTACGGCAGCATGGCCAACCTGAAGGCCGCCTTCCTGGAGCATCTCGCGCGCCTGCCGTTCTACGGGCAGGCGGCCCTGTGCTCCGACGACGCCGTGGTCAGGGAACTGCTCCCCCAGGTGAAGGCCCCCTATGTCACCTGCAGCCTGGGCGGCAAGGCCGACTGGACGGCCAAGGACGCTGTTTTCTCCGGCGGCGGGTCGGCCTATACGGCTTACTTCCGCGGCCGCCGGCTCGGGCGGGTGCGGCTGAAGACCGGCGGCGAACACAACGTGCGTAATTCCCTGCTGGCGCTGGCCGCCGGGCGCTACCTGGGCTTCGACTTCGGCCGGCTGGCCGAGGGCCTGTGGAATTTCAGCGGCGTGAAGCGCCGCATGGACCGCTTCGGTTCCGCCGGCGGCGTGGAGTTCGTGGACGATTACGGCCACCATCCCACCGAGGTCAGGGCCACGCTGGCCGCGGCCCGCGGCATCTTCAAGGGGCGGCGCCTGGTGGTGCTGTTCCAGCCGCACCGCTACAGCCGCACTGCCCTGCTCTATAAAGATTTCGGCCGCGCCTTCTCCGACGCCGACAGGCTTTACGTGGCCCCCGTCTACGCGGCCGGGGAGAAGCCGCTGCCCGGCGTGGATTCCGGCCTGATTCTGCGCCAGCTCAAGCGCAACAACCGTCCCGCCTCGCCTTTCCCGGGGGCCCTGGAGGTCATGAAGGAACTGCGCCCCGGGGACGTACTGCTGACGCTGGGCGCCGGCGACGTCTGGAAGACGGGTGAAGAGATAAAGCTTAAACTGCAGACGCTTGGGAATTAGCCGGACAAGGACTTTTTTCGCCGGCACCCCGGCCACTTATGCCCAAATACAGCCAGGTCTTCCTTAGCGACAAAGGCATCTGCGCCCGGATAGCCGCGGCCCTGGACGCCGGGACTTTCGACAGGCTCGTCGAGATAGGCCCCGGGGGCGGCGCGCTTACTTCCCATCTTTTCCCGAAGTACGGCGCTGCGATGAAGGCCGTGGAGATAGACCCGGACCTGCTGCCGGAACTGCGCCGGAAATTCCAGGGGCTGGAGATAATTAATTCCGATTTCCTGAAAACGGACCTCGATGCCGCGGCCGGGCCCGGGCGCGCCGCCTTCATCGGCAACCTGCCCTACGAATGCGCCACGCCCATCCTCGACAAGGTTCTGGCCTTCCCGCGGCTGGCCCTGGCGGTCTTCATGTTCCAGAAGGAAGTGGCCCGCAAGATCCTGGCCGCCCCCGGCGGCGCGGATTACGGTTTCCTCACCCTGCTGACCGGCGCCCGCGCCTCCAGCGAACTGCTGATGGACATCAAGGCCGGCAGTTTCCGCCCGGTGCCCGCGGTGGATTCTTCCGTGGTGATCTTCCGGCCGCGGCCTTTCTTCAGCGACGAGGCGGGGGAAGCCCGCTTCCGGTCGCTGCTCAAGAAAGCGTTCGCCCACCGGCGCAAGACGCTGATAAATTCCCTGGCCCTCTGCGGCGTGGAGAAAGCCCGTGCCGCCGCGGCCGTTGAGAAGGCCGGGCTCAAACCTTCCGTCCGGGCGCAGGAGATCACGCTGCCCGTTTTCGCGCGGCTGGCAGAAGCCGTCCTGGGGGAGAGATGAAGAAGGTCCTGGTCCTGCCGGCGTACAACGCGGTCAAGACCCTGGAGGCCACGGTGCGCTCGCTGCCCGCCGGAGTTTTCGGCGAGGTCATCCTCGTGGACGACCGCTCTTCGGACGGGACTTTCGAACTCGCCCGCTCGCTCGGCATCCGGGCCGAACGGCACGCCGAGAACCGCGGCTACGGCGCCAACCAGAAATCCTGCTACCGCCTGGCCCTCGAGTCCGGGGCCGATATAGTGGCCATGCTCCATCCCGACTACCAGTACGACCCGCGTGTGCTGCCTTTCCTGACGGGGATCATAGAGGCCGGGGTCTGCGACGTGGTACTGGGTAACCGCATCCGCACCCGGGCCGAGGCGCTGGCCGGCGGCATGCCTGTCTATAAATACGCCGCCAACCGCCTGCTGACCGTGGCCGAGAATTTGGCCGCCGGGCAGAACCTCGGCGAATGGCACAGCGGCCTCCGGGCTTATTCCCGCGAAGCCCTGCTCGCCGTGAACTGGGAGGCCAATTCCGACGGCTTCGTCTTCGATTCGCAGTTCCTGTTCCAGGCCGCCTTCCGCGGCCTGCGCATAGGGGATATCCCGGTCCCGGCCAGGTATTTCCCCGAGGCGTCCTCCATCGGGCCCGGCGCCAGCCTGCTCTACGGGGCCGGTACCCTGGCCGCCATGGGCGAGTTCCTCCTCAACAAGACCGGCCTGGTCTCCACGCGCCGCTACGGCCGCCCTTAATAATAAAATAGTATAATTGGAGGGCCCGGCTTGTTGTACCAGGCCGGAGTCCCGGCATGGCCGGCAAGGACCAGTTATGAATATACACGCCAAACGCATTAAAGACCTTCAGCACCTGCTAAAGCAGAGCAAGCTGGACGCGCTGGTGGTCACCCGCAACCTCGACGTGGGTTTTCTGACCGGCTACCACATGGACGATTACCTCCTGCTGGTCTCACGGAACTCCGCCTGGGCCATAGCCCCCAAGATGTTCGTGGAGGACATAAAAGTGCGGGCGCCCTTCGTGGAGCCTGTGGTGCCCGAAGCCGGCTTCGAACAGGCCGTGTTCGCGCTCTGCAAGACGCACAAGCTGCGCAAGACCGCTTTCGACCCCGAGTACGAGACCTATACCCGCGGTTCCCTCTGGCGCAAGCACGGCTTCGCCGAGCAGGGCGGGCTGGTGGGCTCCCTGCGCGCCGTAAAGGAGGGGGAGGAGGCGGCCGACCTGCGCAAGTCCTGCCGCATCGCCGCCAAAGCTTTCGGCCTGATAAAGCCCCGCATAAAGACCGGCCGCACGGAACTCTCCGTGTACCGCGAGCTCGAGGACATCATGCAGGCCATGGGTGCCAAGGGCCCGTCTTTCAACCTGATCGTCGGCTTCGGCCCCAATTCCGCCCTGCCGCACCATATCACCTCTGAGCGCCGCCTGAAGGACAACGAGGCCGTGCTGCTGGATTACGGCTGCGTCTATAACCATTATTGCTCCGACATCACCCGCACCTACTTCCACGGCCGCCCGACGGAGGAGTTCAAGAAGGTCTATTCCATAGTGGCTAAGTCCCAGAAAGCCGGCCTGGCCGCGGTCCGGGGCGGCGTCAAGGCCGTCGCCGTGGACAAGGCATGCCGCGACGTCATCTCTGACGCCGGCTACGGCCAGTACTTCATCCACGGCACCGGCCACGGCGTGGGGCTTGAGATACACGAATTCCCGCGCCTCAACACCAAGTTCGAAGCGACGCTCCGGCCCGGCATGGCCGTGACCGTGGAGCCGGGCATTTACCTGCACGGCAAGTTCGGCGTGCGCATAGAGGATTCCGTGCTCGTCACCAGGACGGGCTGCGAGATATTGACTAAGACAGCGTAGGAAACGCGGTAGATACGGAGGAAATAATGACTGTATTGGCTATAGTACTGCTTGTTCTCGGCGGCTGGATCGTCTTCACTTTCAACGGCCTCGTTAAGCTTCGCAACCAGGTTACGAACGCTTTCCGGCAGATCGACGTGCAGCTCAAGCGGCGCCACGACCTGATCCCCAACCTCGTCGAGTCCGTGAAGGGCGAGATGAAGTTCGAGAAAGAGACGCTCGAGCGCGTGATCCAGGCCCGCGCCGCGGCCGTTTCCGCCGGGCAGGGCGGCAATACCGGCGACATCCTCGCCAAGGAAGGCATGCTCACCCAGGCTCTCGGCCGCCTCATCGCCATCTCCGAGAACTACCCCAACCTGAAGGCCAACGAGTCGGTGAAGAAACTCATGGAAGAGCTGACCCATACCGAGAACCAGATCAGCTTCGCCCGCCAGTTCTACAACGACGTGGTCACCAAGTTCAACACCGACCAGCAGGTGTTCCCCACCAACATGTTCGCGGCCATGCTGGGCTTCTCCCCGGCCGCCCTCTGGGAACTGCCGGCCGATTCCCCCGAGCGGGAGAATCCCAAGGTCAACCTGACCGTCTAAAGACCAGCCGCGTCACCGGCGCGGGCAAGACCCGCGCCGGTGACGCAGCGTTTTCCCGGACCATGAATATTTTCGAACAGCAGGCGCATAACCGCCGCATGACAGCGGGCATCCTGGCCCTCTTCGTGGCGCTTTTCCTGTTCCTCGGCCTGGGTTTCGACTATTTCTACGGCAGCTTCA
>Ga0209016_1003163_pt1 | contig 10051 bp, 10 predicted proteins | sample EPASupsiteSAE305_FD_187265 | JGI IMG/M metagenome (GOLD analysis project Ga0209016, IMG submission 187265) | Bioremediated contaminated groundwater microbial communities from EPA Superfund site, New Mexico - SAE3-05 (SPAdes) (version 2) | ecosystem: Environmental > Aquatic > Deep subsurface >...
ACCGGAAAAGAGGACGGCCTCAACAGCCGATCACAACCTGACAAGGAACCCCGTTGGTCGCTAAACTGGAAAATAAACTTGGCGACGGGGCTGGAAAATAAGCCTGGCGGTTGACACATTGACCCTTTTGCTTCCGTAAGCTCGCTGTGCCGGTTTTTCAAGCGGCTTACCATCCATTATTTGTTTCGTGTTGTCATGGAACTGGTCTACTGTTTTTCGTACAAGCCCCGGGGTCCCGTCACTTATCTCGATATCCGGCTGTGCTGCCGGCGCGGGTTTCTTGATAGCTTGCCTTATGCTCCATATTCCCCAAAACAACAGCACTACCACCAAGACAACCCCAAACCAAAATCCAACTGCAAATTTCTTCTTCTCTTCAAGCCGCCCAGGGAAACCCATGGTGTGGTCCTCTCAGTTAACAAGTAAGCCGCTTGGAATTGTGTAATAAATAAATCGGCCTCGGATGCTTCGCGATGCGCCTCGATCACCCAGAGCCCGGTCAGTTCTAGGAGCTTCTGACACGGGAAACTTCATGACCGTTAGTTCGCCAGTTGTGGCAATCTGGGTTTCACCAACTCCGTTCAGCCAAACAGCTTGGCCGCTTGCATCTACAAGAGATATCATGTCTGAAATGTCTGCTTCAGCCCGCTCAACCCACCGGGTCTCCCCTCCTCCCTTCAATGCTTTTAACTGTGCCTCAAGCGTAAGACGCTCGCTTTCAGCCGTTTTGGCTCTTGAGTTAGCACTCACAAGCGCAGCTTGTACTGCCTTGAGTTCCACATTCCGACGCTCAATCTCACCCTTCAATTTCTCATTCTCGGCCATGAGATCTTTACTTGATGAAACCTTTGGAGCAGATACCAAAGTCAGGACTTTATGCTTTGTCGTTTCTGCATACGCATTTACAGACAAGGCCCACACCAGCAGAAACAAACTTGCAGGTTTCTTCGAAAAAATCATTACACACCCCCTTTTATAAAAGCCAATACGTTTTGCTTAGTTGTTACTTCCTTACGTATTTCTGGGGGTTTCGGATAAACCATGAACGTATCCATACCGGCCTTGAGGGTCCTTTCGCTAAAGTCATTTAAGTCCCCCACTCCTACTATGCAAGGACGCTTGGCAACCTGAAATTGTCGAATAAGTTTAGCCACGGTGAAGCTATCCATTCCTGCGTTCATTCTCCCCAATACGACAATATCGAAAGAGGGATCCCTCTCGTAGATCTCGATCGCTTTAACACCGTTCTCCGCCAGCACAACCTTTACACCCATCCATTCGAGAAATTTCCCCAAATCAACTCTGTTAGCTGATGAATCGTCCGCAACAAGGGCACGTCTAACTCCAAACATGAAATAACCCTCCTATCACATCCCATACTTCTGCAAATTGTTGTTGGAAATAACCGGCCGCAAAGAATCCCCGCACCCATGCTATAGTCGCAAAAATGACAATCAGCCCCACAACTGTTACTTCCTCGCTGATTGTTCCCGTTTTGTAGATTTTGAGACCTATGCTCTGTCCAAAAGGAGTCTTCAGAGGGATACCGCCAATGCTCAATGCATCCTCACAAATATGCATCACAGCCCCTGCCGCAAGAAAAAAGATCAGGTAAAGAGTGATTGAACTAGAACCACTTCTGTTGAACGAAAACCAGACGCCCAGGCATATGGCAAGCCATCCCCAAAGCGAGTGCGTGATCGTTCGGTGTCGAATGAGCCCACGGAATTCAAGAACGTCTGGTAACACAGATCCAGCCATTGCAGCCAAAGCGGCCACCATGCCTCCGGTCAGTGAATAAATAACTCCAGCTGTTACAATTTTATGGTTTTGCCACTTCATGCCGCTCATTGAAATCAGGGTAATATGTTCTTCCACGTCCATGGCCTGAAGCCCCAGGAGCGAACTCTACTCCTAAACTATTGACGCCTCGGCCGTCTTTCTTCTTGAAATCCCAAAACTTTACTTCATTGTTTTCCACTTTTTTTGCCGGTCTGTCCTCGGTGAAGTTCTTTTTCCCTTTTCCAACGAAAACGAATAGAGCAACGATTAAAGCGAGAACAAGCAATAGGCCTAAGTGTGTTGACCCTTGGCTATTTAACCGCTGATAAGGTGTCTGAAGTATGCGGCGTCTCATAGAACTCCCGAGTTGTTTACTTGAAGAATCCGCAGGCCGGGGGACAATAAAAAAACCGCTCACAGTTTCCCATGAGCGGTTGATTGTCTATTTTTTCTAAATGCGGCACTTGCCTTATCGAGTATTCGCTATTTTTGCCCGTTCTTTTCGTACGATTTCGCGCCCTGCCCTTCCCAACACATCTTCGCAATCCCCGTTAAAAGGATCTTCATAGAGAGGGAATTCAACAATATCGCTGTTTCCTTCCGGCAAATATTCATCGCGGGCATTCCAGCGCTTGAGATTTTTTCGGCTCAGAGGGACACTTGTTCTTGTTGCCACCTTTTGGGAAATGTCAGCACAAAACAAACGAGTAGACTCCGTTATCTGCTCCTGTGAAGTGTCAGGTTTGCCAATGTACAATTTTGAATTTTCAGTCATAAAATGCACCTGAACAGCCGTTCGATAAAATTCCGCTTTTCGTTTTTCAAATTCCGGCGACCCGACGGAGGGCTTAGAAAGCACATGGCCTAGACTTTCAGTTACGATGCCTATAAGCGCTATCCCCCCCGATCCACTCCCAACGCCCCCAACCTCCAAACCCTGCCCTATCTGCTCTGCCGACATCGTGGCACACGCCATAAGATTCAGCATACAAAAGCTAACCAGCAGCGCTAAAATAGTCCTTTTCATATAAATCAACCTCCACACGAACTTGTATTATATATATAAAATATCACATCATGCGGGTTTTGTCATCTATTAGTTGCTTTTACGGGCTCCGCCAGTTACATTGCACTGCGGAGGGTAGCACATCTTCTTCCGGGAATTGACGCTCAAGTTTTTCCATGAAAGATTCCCGCTCAGTGGAGTTTACTATGGTGCTATACAGTCCATCAAATATCGCCTCCTGCGAAATTTCACCCGTCGTAGCAAGCACACACTCAATTGCAGACTTAAGTTGTTGCCTCCCCTTATCCAAAGACGGATCATCTTGCTCTGCGTCACCAATGACCATAATGGACTGCATTGCTGAGGCAAACTGTCTCGCCGCCATGCGCTCTTGCCCCGAAAACCGCTGATCGACCCACACCTGTACATCATCGCGAATGCCGTCATGGTCGGCATCTTCACCAGCCAGAACCTGTTCGGGTGCTACAGAAGCTCCAATGACAAGACCACAAAAACTAAGTTGCACTGCAACCGCGAAAAAGACAAAACGCATTGCAGAAAAACTCATTTCAAAGCCTCTGTTGCTCTCTCCAGAGCTGAGGAACCGGATTCTTGCGCAAATTTGGATAGTATATACCTGAAGTTTGCATCTCCCGACAATGAAAGCACCTTGCTCGACGATGCAACGTTTGAGTCAAACCCTTCGCTTCCCCCAGGGTTTTTCAATTCAAGCCCTTTTACATACACAAATGACGGGACACGGCTTATTCCATATCGTTGAAACAATAAAGGATCAACCAAGAAATCCACCGCCATCATTTCACAAGTAGTTTCGGCCGTAAGTTCACATAGTGGGTTTTTTCTCAAAACCTCCGCAATAAAATGCGTGGTTGGAACCATACGCGACATTCCACCTATGAACCCCCTCATAACCATCTGAACTTTTCGATCACCCAACTTTGCAATATCGGACGCATACGTTCTGAGAACATGCTGAGGCATCGAGCTGGATACGAACACATAGACCCTTTCATCGTTGCCCAAGTATCCTCCTGCGTCGGCTAGGTCCCCTGGATAATAATGAGCGGCTTGCGCACCTATACTCCCGTTTAAAATCGCGTCGGCCTGTTTTTGAACCTTGGCCTGGAATTCTTCCGAATTGTAATAGGAACTTAGTGCTTCAGCTTTTTTCTTCATACCGGTTTCATGGGGGTTTTCAGGCAAAACCATTCCTCGTGCCAGCTCCGCACCCTTATCAAGTGCACCCTTCACGTCAGCAATAGCCAACTCCTTTACAGTCTGGGCACCGATAAACCGCCCATCTGCATAAACGTTTACAACATCTCCAGGCTTGTTTTCCACGAATGCTCGCCCGGGCGTCCCCTTGCATATTCCGGCCGATTGGAGATGAACTTCCCCTGGAGATACCCCATGGAGAATCATACACGCATCAGGAGTGTCCAGATAACCTGCCGCAGAAGCTTCCTTCGCAAGAAATACCAGAATTATTAGAACGAATATCCAACGCAGCATATTCTTGCCCTCGTCATTATCCACATGAAGTTGTCAGGAGATTGCGAACCTGTTCCCATGGGCGGGTTCAAACCGGCCCCCCACAAAAAGTCAGATCTGCCTATCGGAATGCAATCATTACGCTTGCGAGGTTTTGCCGGTTGTATGCGGTAATGGCTTTTGTTCCATATCGGCGCGATTTCGCCAAAAGCGGAGCACCCCGATGTATCTACAGCAGTATCCCAAAGCAAAGCCTCTCTCCCAAGTTTATAGGTCATCCTGCCAACCATTGAAGCATTCAGGTGATTAGGATTCGTAACTGTAGAGCTACCATTTAGGGGATATGCCCCGCCCCATGAGCCCTGACACCAAAAAAGAGGATCAATCGGAGGGCCGAACGTGGTCGCCACGCTGTCTGCCATACACGCCAACTGAGTCACAGGATTTCCAAACAAAAGGGCCTCTGGATTAAGGATGAAAGATAATAAGTCGTCCTGCCAGGTAGGATCAACTTCTGAAGGGTACGCCAAATCAAATCCTGATCCATCATTACAGGGGAAATCGGTAAACAAATCCAGCATTGTCCAGACAGGAAATTTATACCAGTGAACCTGCTGTGAAGCATAACTCGAGTCAGCATCGCCGTTATTCTGGTTGCGATTAGTCCCCCCGAGTAATTCATTCATGCCCGTATCCAAACCAGTACCGAGTGCAACCGTGCACCATGGGTCTTTCACAGTTTCAACCAGGTAGGCATGCTCCCAAAACGCAACCTTCATACCTGCAACAATACCGCTGCCATCGGCACATCCGCACACAGGGGATCCTGAGTTTGCCCCGGGCAGTGTATCACCAGCTCGCCCAAATTCGATCGCACCAAACCTTGCCGGGAACATACATTCCCAACAAACATCTGTGAGCGGGTTAAGGGGCGTCCCTTGACATGCTTCCGCCAATGCTACTGATACAGTAGCAAAATATATAACGGCCATAATGCTAAAGACCCTTGACAACATATTCGGTCACCTCCATGGCACGGCCAGACTGCTTAACTACAGAAGGCAATACTTTGACCTTGAACTTATCGACAATCCGCGAATCAGCATAATAGACAGGCCGATGCACCTTTTTGCCCATGTCCAAAAACGCTCCATCGGTTATCATCAAAACGACATCTACTCGCCGGGCGTAGTCTGACTTTAGAAACCACTTTACTTGCCCTTTGTCTTCTGCATTGATAATCACTATGGTCCGGGGGTATGAAACATAATCTAGGGGGTTAAATGTGTATCCCTGGGGATATAGAACCCCTCCCTTCCCGTCTGGAATATCCATATCCAACGTGTATGACATATCAACAAACCTTACGGCGTGCCTTGCCGCCCGAGGCAGATAAACCCTGTTCGCAGGGCGATAATTCTCCGGCTTAATTCTGCCCAAGTGCTTTTTCCAATCTATCCGCGAAGCTCGTTCCTTGATTTCTTCAACTGCCGAGCGTTCAGTAATAGGATAGACCTTCCCTACGGTTCCAAGATCTTGGCCATACGCAGACGATGCGACGCTAAACAGCCACAGCCCAATTAAAAACTTAATTCGCATTCTGGATTTGTGTAAAACGGTCTGTGATTGTTGCATTAACACGGTCGGCGGCTCCCTGTACTTTCTGTTCAATGTCTTTAAGTACCTGCCCATAATATTCGCTCATATCAACTTTACTAAAGTCAACTGCCTGGAATTCTTCCGGCGTGAACCCTCTACAGTTCGGCCTTTTCGCAGAGCCCCAAGCACCATCTGGCTGAAAAGATACCAACTGTGGCCTCCCTTGCTCATGGATGATCCGAGCCAGAATTGAATTGTAACAACAATGGCCTTTTGCTTTTTGCACACACATACCTAAGATTTTTTTCTCGCAATATCGGCCAACATAGTGGCATCGATCGGATGCTATGTCATTGGAGGTCATAATGTCATTTGCATCGCACCCCGTTCCCATCATGAACCGCATGGCGGTCATAACGACAACGCCAACAACAGCTTGAGGTCCTGACATCAACACCAAAGTTGCAGCTAATTGTGCAGCCAACTGTACATCCTGATTACCTCCAAGAGCGCTTGTTACCGCACCTACCGCATAGACACCAAGAGCAGGCCCCATTGCGGAAACGCCTGCAGATATCACTGAACCGGTCTGCGATACACCAGCGACAGCCGCTTCTGCTCCCGCTTGCGTACCGGCAATGGTTGCTGATGAGGCGCCAGATGCAATTGCTGTGTCTACCGCTTTGACTGCCAAATCGAACGTACCTCCGGCTGCCGTCACAGAATTATACGTGGTGTAAGCCGCATATGCCGCTGTTGCCCCTTTGTACAAACTATAAGCCCCAGACACCAGGCCCGCATAATTGCCGGTATCTTCTGGAATCACATCACCACCAGCACAACAGTCGTTGATAAAACCGACTGTCCACCCTTCCGGCCGGCAACGCGAGGGCTTGCCAGAAAAAATATAGACCTGGCCCAGACAGTTACCTTGTTCATCCCTCGGGGCATCGTTTTGGAGGTAGTCTTCTGTAAATGGTTCGAGTTCGACCCCTTCGCCTGCTGCAGCATTTACACAATCGTAGGGAGAACACTGGTAAACCCCCTTCGTATTCTGCATACAGGTATAAGTGGAACCATAAGGGCAGCCAAGAGATTGAAGGCATTGGTTGGCAACCGGATCGTAGTAGATCGCTCCGTTGCAGATCGGGACAGCCTCACACTGCATTACCGGCAAACCATTCCAGGTTAGCCCCGTCGAGCAAACATGATCAGGGGCGCCAACGCACCGGTCAATATCTGTAGCCAAGCTCGTGGTAAATGGTGTCGAAGTCGGACAGGTCACATTCTGAAGACATTTAACGGCTGTCGCGTCCCAGGTGTACGTCCCGCAGTTGCGAGTTACCGAAGCTTCGCAACGATCACGCACCGTCTGATAGGCGCCCAAGTCGCAAACCGGAGAGGAATAACAGATGGTATTTGTAGAATCAAAGGTATAAGTGCCACAAGTCGGAGTGGAAGCGGCCTCACACTTGTCCCTGGCCACATTGAGCGTTCCCCCGGCACACCCTGCAGACTGGTAACAGACATCGAGGCTTGTATCGAGAGTGCCCGCTGAGCAAACACTCGCCGTTGAGCTGCAAAGATTGATCGCGGTATTATAACTTCCGCCGGTTGCGCAAATTGGTGCTGCTTGACAAGTGGAAACATTCAGGGTGTAGCCGCCTGGGCATGTAAGGCTATACGCCATCTCGCACTTATCGGATGTGGTATTAAGCCCCCCGCCGTTGCAATTTGCGGCGAGATAACACTGGCCATACGTTGCGGAGTAACTATACCCGGTAGAGCAAGAATATGTTGCTGTTGTGGTGCACAAGTCTATGCTGCCACCGTTGAAAGCACCAGGAGATGTGCAAGAAGGGGTTGCGATGCAAATGGATCCGGAAAGCGAATACCCGCTTGGGCATCCGGCAGAAGCAGACTGATAACAAACATCTATGGTGCTATCGAGTGCTCCGTTACTACAGGCCGCTGCAAGGGTGCAAAGGCCCGACGTACTGTTGTAGGTTCCTTGGCTACAAGTCGGGGTGTAGGAAACATAACATGTGTCAGTAGAATTGTCGTAAGAACCACCATTACAGGTAGGGTTAGAGACACATTTATCGTTAACAGTGTCAAGGGAAGTGCCCGCAGGGCAACTCGCCGAGGTGTTTGTAGCGGTTGTGCAAGTTGTCCCTGTAAGTGTACCTCCAGAAGGGCAAGTTAAGGATGCAACCAAAACACAATTTGTTCCACTTAAGGCCCCACCGCTGGGGCAAGAATAATTTGAGCATCTATAAGTATTGTATGCCGCATTTTCGTAAGATGTGGTGGTAGATGTATATGGAACACAAACTGTTTCATTAAGGTCGTAATCGAAAGAACAAGTGTATCCTGTGCTTGTCGTGGTAGTTCTTGTAAGATCTTGATACCCTCCTCCAGTAATATAGGGCAGATATTCGCAACTTGTCATTTCCTCAACAGAACAGTCCCTCATTGTGTCTGGCCCGCCGCACCCAGGCCCAAGGAAATTATTATAACCATAGCACAAATCGAAACAAAGACTTTCGTATGCATCATCAGCCGTGCCACTACAAATGACACTTTTAGAACCAGAATCTTTACATAAGATTTCGGACAGTGAAGCAGAGTAGGTCAACGCACATTGTTTTCCATCGAAAGTATAACCACTTGGGCAAGAAGCCACATAACTTGTACTACTGACACACTGGTTGCTGGCAGAATCATACGTCCCACTGGAACAACCGGGGTTCGCCTCGCACCGATTGGTGCTGGCATTATAGTTCGTCCCGTTTGGGCAAGTGGGTGGGCTGTATTCGCACCTGTTACGGGTTGAATTATAGGTATATCCAGTCGGACAAGACTTAACTATTGCCTGAGTACAGACGTTGTAAGTTGTATTGTACGTCATCCCAGACGGACAAAACGGCGTTTTCTCGCACCTGGCACGGGTAGGATTGTAGGTATAACTTGAATCAGAACAAGAATACGAAGGGGAAGCCTCACACCGGTCATTGGCGGCATTGTATGCCCCGCTGTTGCATATAGGAGCTGCCGTGCACTTGCCATACGTGGCATTGTAGTAGAACCCACTGGGGCAGGAAGCTCCGGTGACTGCCGCAAGACAAACATTGTACGTCGCCGAGTACGTTCCAGGGCTCGCGCAAGTAGGTGCCTGTTCACACTTTCCCGTGCTGCTGTTGTAGGTCCAGCCGGCAAGACATGTTGTTGTTGCAGTCAGTTCACATTTATCGGTGGTCCCATTAATGATTCCACCGCTTGAACAGCTGGCCGATACAACGCATTTGTCCAAGGCAGCATTGTAGCTGTAACCGGTCGGACAATTATTTGGTGTTATCTGACACCGGTCTTTCGTAGTGCTGTAGCTCCATCCATTTGTGCAATATGGCGCAGCCTCGCAAATTGCCAGCGCACTATTGTACGTGTAGCCAGTTGGGCACTGCCACGTAACAGGCTTCTCGCACCGGTCAAGACTTGCGTTGAAACTCCCGCCGTCAGGACAACTGACAGCTTTCTGGCAAACCTGAAGAGAGCTGTCAAAGGTGTACCCAACCGGGCAATCGTTCTGTACCAATTTTTCACAGCGGTCAGTGCTTGCGTTATAAGTCCCACCATCAGAGCACGGCGGATACATCACGCATTTATCAGTGCTTTGGTCCCAGGTGTACCCCGTCGGACAATTCACTTGGTCCGGATCCTTCTGGCACATATCCCGCTCAGTATTCAGCGTAGACCCCGACGGGCAGACTGGAGGTTGATAATCCGTATTGCAGTCAAGCGCCCCTACCGGACAAAGGTTCCCTTGGGTCGTAGTCTCGCACTTACCAGATTCAAAGGGCCCAGACAGTTCACCGTCATTATTGATATCCCCCATGCAAATGAGCCCATCATAGGACGCCAGTTCATCCAGAGTTGCGGCATCGGGATTTGTCGGAGGCGGCTCAGGGGGCGGGATGGTAACCGTTGGGTCAATAGCACAATCAAGTTTCCCGTCAAACTCAACTATTTGCTTTGTAAACGTGCCGGACGTAACAGGAGTCCAGCCGCCGGTAGAATCCATGGCGACAGCTGCCGGAGCAGCAGTAGGCGCCGGGAGTGACGCCCACGAAATGTACGGCAGGCTTGACCCGT
>Ga0209016_1003167_pt1 | contig 10042 bp, 10 predicted proteins | sample EPASupsiteSAE305_FD_187265 | JGI IMG/M metagenome (GOLD analysis project Ga0209016, IMG submission 187265) | Bioremediated contaminated groundwater microbial communities from EPA Superfund site, New Mexico - SAE3-05 (SPAdes) (version 2) | ecosystem: Environmental > Aquatic > Deep subsurface >...
GAATATACAATTGAAGGCACCGGCAAGAAATTAAATAGTTTTTTTAAAAAAATTCAAACTGATGAATACAAGAAATAGTAATTTATTAAGGACTCTATATTACCATTGGAAGAACTTATCGGGTAAACACAGTTATAACCATGGGAAAGGTAACAAAATCCAAAACAATGGTATAAAGGTGGCTTCTCGTATCCACCTAAATGGTAATAATTTACAGTTTATTATTGAGGATGGTGCTGTATTGTTAAATACCGCAGTAAGCATTACTGGCAACAACAGCATTATTATTCTTCACAAGCATTCCTTTGTAGAACAAGCTGAATTGGTTATCGAAGGCAATGGATGTTACATAGAAATAGGCAATAAAACATATGTCGGCAACCATACGCATATTGCATGCACAGAAGATGGTTTAAAAATAATAATTGGGGGCGAGGGAATGATTTCTTCTTATGTTCAGGTACGAACCGGTGATTCACATTCAATTTTGGACGATAAAGGAATTCGAATTAATGAGGCAAAATCAGTTTATATAGACAAACACTGTTGGTTAGGAGAGGGATGTAAAATTCTGAAAGGAGTTCGACTAGCTGCAAATACAGTTGTCAGTACGGGTGCAATCGTAACGAAGTCTTTCAATGCAAATGTGTTGATAGGCGGTATTCCAGCCAAAATATTAAAAGAAAATATTAATTGGGACGAAAAACGAATATGATATGAAAAGAATCTTGTTTACAACTAAACATCCTGCACTTTATATAAACCAAATGTGCGATATTCTAGAAAAAGAATATGCCATTGATGTGGTTTATGAAAAGCGGGACGATAAGGAAAAAGAATGGAAAACTGTTAACGGAAAAGATGGTTTATTTTATGATCAGCTCACATTATTCTCTTTTTTGCAAAAGGTTTTCTCATACGATATGGTGATAATTGGCGGGTGGAAAACTTTGTATGGTATTATAGCAATCATATTAAGTCCATTATTTAAAACAAAATGTGCAGTATATTCAGATCATCCAGATAATGAGAGTGTAAAACATAAGGCTTACTTTTTTAAGAAATATCTGCTTTTCAAATGTGTTGATTATATCTTTTGTGCAACCGAAAGCACTAGAGTATTTTATCATGAGAATTATGGGGTGAATTATAATAAATTAAAGTTATTACCCTATGCCTATAATTCAACTTGCTCAGATCAAGAGGTGGTGGAAAATAATCAAAAAAGAAAGAAATTATTAAGCAACCCAGATGAAAAGAAGCGATTGTTTATAGCAAGTAGATTTATCGAAAGAAAAGGATATGGTGTAGTAGCTGATACATTTAGAAAGATGAAGGATGCAAATATTCTTGACACCTTTGATATCACAATAGCAGGATCAGGACCGCTAAAGGACACTATAGAAAAACAAATAAAGCAATACTCACCATATATCAAATTTGTAGGTTGGATTGAAACAGACGAGTATATTAATTATATCAATAATTGTGATATATACTTGCACGCCTCTATTCAAGAACCATTTGGTATACCACCGTTAGATGCATTAGCAAGGGAGAAACTTCTAATTGTGTCCCATGGTGTTGAGTCTGTAAATGGTTTAGTACAAAATGGAGTTAATGGATATGTCTATAAATCTACAGATTCTGACATGTTGTTTTCGATCTTCTCTGAAATAACAAACAGTTCAATCTATAAGATAGGCAAGGAAGGTAAAAAAGTATTGGTGAAGGCATATAATAATCAAGTATACTTCAATACTGTTGATTCATGTTTTTTATAATTTATAGGTATGTATACAATAGTTCAGATAAATACAGTAGCAGTAAACGGATCGACAGGTAGCATAGCTGAAGGTATTGGAGTTGCAGCTATCGAAAGAGGCTATAATAGTGTCATTGCTTATGGCCGCAATAACCCTTCTATATCAAAATCTAAACTATTTCGTATAGGTAATGAATTTTGCGTTAGAGAGCATGTGCTTGAGACGCGATTGTTCGATAGACAAGGCTTAGCCTCAAAAAAAGCTACAAGCAGTTTTATTAAACATCTCAAAGATGTAAAACCTGATATCGTTCATCTACACAACATTCATGGAAACTACATCAATTATCAAATTCTATTTGAATATCTATCAAAGAATCACATGCCTGTAGTTTGGACCATACATGACTGTTGGCCGTTTACGGGACATTGCGTTCACTATACTGCTGTAAATTGTAGTAAATGGAAGACGAAGTGTTTTGATTGTCCGAGATTAAAAAGTTATCCTCAAAGTTTGTGGTTAGACAGAAGTAGACAAAACTATATAGACAAAAAGTGTGCATTCACATCTGTAAATCAAATGATTGTTGTTCCTGTTTCTAATTGGCTTGGTGGTGTGTTGCATGATAGCTTCTTAAATAAATATCCCATACGGCCAATACATAATGGTATTGACATTAAATCATTCTATCCAAGGCCTGAGGCTGTTAAGAAAATTCGAAAAAAGCACCAATTGTCCAACAAATTCGTAATCTTGGGGGTCGCTACAGGTTGGAGTAAAGAGAATGGTCTGTATGATTTCATTGAGTTACGTAAAAGGTTAGATGATTATTATACCATTGTTCTAGTTGGAGTAACTGATAAAGTCAAAAAGATCTTACCTCAAGGCATTATAGGTATATATAGAACTGATAGCCAATCAGAACTTGCCGAACTTTATACTACAGCTGATATCTTTATCAATGGATCGTTTGAAGAGACTTTTGGCCTTGTTACGGCTGAGGCAATGGCCTGTGGAACGCCTGTAATAGTATATAACTCAACAGCATGCCCTGAGATAGTTACTCCAGAAACAGGATATATAGTTGCAGTTGGGAATATTGACGAAATAGTTGATTGTATAAAAAAACAAGAAAAAAAAACAGAAGATGAAATAATAAAACAATCAATGATATGTTCAAATTACATATGTGATAATTTTGACAAGCAAGTAAAGTATAATGAATATTTAGACCTCTATGATGAGATTCTTAATTATTCTTTAAAGGAATGAAAGCATTAATAGTTTCCCTCAAATTTCATCCAGGGCATGTAAGTCACATGATAGCAAGCTACAATCAATGTGAAGAGTTGGGCTATGAGTCTGTCTTCTATGCAGATCAGAACTTTGTAAACTACCTGCCCAAGGATAGCCGGATTGTAATAAATGGACAAACAGTAAGTCCAAAGGTAGATCTAGCTATTTTCCTGTTCCCAAGCCAAAATAATCTGAAGTTGATATGGCAAATGAAACGTATAGGAACGAAAGTGGTTTATATCTTCCACGAACCTTTGGCTCCTATGATCGAATACAGAAAGGCAGGATTCTCTTATAAGTATTTAGCAAAATTATGGATAATAAATAAAATAAGCTCCCTGACAGTTAAGTGGAGTGACATTATTATATTGCCTTCCATGAAGGCTGTTGAGTTTTATGAGAAGAATCCACTCTACAAAAACGACAACTATCATAATCTTCCACTCATGTACGATGATGAGCGTCAGGAAGGTCATACCTTTATGCCAAGAACGTACTTTAGTTATATCGGAACTGTAGCTGCAGATCATTCCTTCCAAGAGTATTTGGATTTCGTTTGTTGGGCTATACGTGAAAATAGACTTCCTGATCTGAAGTTCATGTTGTGCACAAAGTCTGTATTTGAGGTTCCTAAAGAGTTGGATAGAAATCCCAGGGTTGTCATCCATCAAGGTAAGCCAATGTCCAATGAAGAGATTAACACCTATTATGCATCTACATATGTGGTCTGGAATGCCTATGCACGCACTACACAAAGTGGCGTGTTGGCTAAAAGTTTCATGTTCGGCACACCAGCCTTGGTTCTCAAGAAGAACATCAACGAGTTCGCTCAAGATGGTGTCGAGATAAAAGCCATAGAAGACAACTTCAATAAGGAGGAGATAGCAGCTTCTGTTGAGGTAATAATGAAAGACTTCAATCGCTACTCAGAGAACTGTCGTAAGCAGTTCCTGCAGTCATTTTATTATAGGAAATACAACAATGAATTTGCTTCGCTAATCAAGTAAATGGGAAATAAACAAAAGACTCTTTGGATAGTCACGGAACTCTTTCCACCTGATGAGACTTCTACATCATACATTCTTGGCGAAATAGCCAATGCTATGACAAGCAAGTATAGGGTAAAGGTGATTTGTGGTCCGGAAATATATGACAAGCGTAAGAAACTGGACAAGGATAATAAGTTCAAACTTGACTCTTCGATTGAGGTGATGCGTGCCAATGGTACTGATTTGGATAAGAATACAACGAAAGGCAAAACGTTGTCTTTCCTGCTGATGAGTAAGCGGTTGTTTGCGTTGGCTAAGGCAAACATCAGGCAGGAAGATAAGGTGTTGATGGTTACAAATCCGGCTCCACTTGTGCTGCTAATAAGTAGGCTAAAGCGAGGGCGTGAGTTTGAATTGAACATACTTGTGCATGATGTATTCCCAGAAAACACAAAGCCTGCAGGACTGAAACTCCCGATGTATTGTCTGTTCAAAAGGCTTTTTGATAAGTCTTACAGTAGAGCGGATCAGTTGATCGCATTAGGACGTGATATGGCCGTTGTGCTCAATGGTAAAGTTGAAAGGTTTAAGGGCTTGAGTGGTTCAAAGAGTCCGAAGGTTACGATTATTGAGAATTGGGCAGACATTTATAACATAAAGCCACAAGCGATGCCAGAGGGAAAGATTGTGCTGGAGTATGCCGGCAATATCGGTCGTGTACAGGGATTGGACAAAGTGATAGAGAAACTGCCGGAGGATGTGGAACTACATCTATATGGTACCGGATCAATGGAGGAAAGACTGAAAGAGCTTAAAAGTGAAAATGTGTTTTTCTATGGGTCCTATTTACGTTCACAACAGAACGAGGTGTTGGCAGCTTGTCATATAGCCATTGTAACCCTTCAGGAGGGAATGTACGGACTTGGAGTACCAAGTAAGACATACAACATACTTGCTTCTGGTAGGGCTGTAATGTTCCTTGGACCAAAAGACAGTGAAATAGACCTGTTGGTACGTGAAGAGGGCATCGGCTACTGCGGATGGCCTGAGAAATGGGATAAAGAAGAACTGAAGGCTATGGGCAAGAAAGCCCGTGAGTTGGCTGAAAGAGACTACTCAAAAGAGATAATATTGAATAAATTCATTAACATGATATAATGAAAAAATTACTTTTTACGGGAGGAACTGGATTCCTTGGCAAAAATATTCGTCCTTTACTTGACAAAATGTATGAGGTTACGACTTGCGGAATTACTCCCAATGACACGATAAAAGTAAACTTTGTAACGGATGTTCCAGAGTTACCTGAACGATATGATGTGGTGCTTCATGCTTGCGGTAAGGCGCATATGATACCCAAGACGGGGGCTGAGAAACAGGCTTTCTACGACGTTAACTTTACAGGCACCATCCATCTGTGTGATGCACTGAAGAAGGTGGGTGTGCCTAAGGCTATCATCTTTATCAGTACTGTTGCTGTATATGGATGTGAGTTTGGAGAACTAATTACCGAAGAACATCCGCTTGATGGCGATACACCTTACGCCAAGAGTAAGATAATGGCAGAACAGTATCTTACCGATTGGTGCAAGAAGAACAATGTCATATTAGGTATACTTCGTCCATCTTTGCTGGCTGGCAAGAATGCTCCGGGCAATCTTGGTGCAATGGTGAAGGGTGTGCAGAAGGGATTCTATATGAATATTGCCGGGGGTAAAGTAGTGAAGAGCATTCTGATGGCAGAAGATATTGCTCGTATCCTTCCGCTCATGGCTGAAAAGGGTGGCGTTTATAATGTTTGCGATACCTTCCAACCCACTTTTGGACAGATATCAGAGTCAGTGGCAAAGCAATTGGGTAAAGGTAAACCTTTGAATATCCCATATTGGGTTGTTTGCTGTATGGCTAAGGTGGGTGATCTGCTTGGAAACAAGGCTCCTATCAATAGCTATAAGTTGGAGAAAATGACCAAGAGGTTGACCTTCAGTAATGAGAAGGCACGCAAGGAACTTGGATGGGAACCGCTGGACGTGCTGACTAATTATAAGGTGTAAGGACGCGAAGATAAAGGGGGCTCTGGGTATCGACAGGATGCCGGTGAGTGCCCGCGAGGGATTGTTGATTACGTTGAATAGTTTTAAAGAGGAGGTATGATTTACGTTTATATTGCGTTTTTGTTATTTTTGCTGGAGTTAGGGTATTTCTGTATTGCCCGGAAATTTAACATTGTAGACAAGCCCAATGAGCGGAGTTCGCACAGGTCGGTTACCTTACGGGGGGGCGGTATAGTGTTTTATCTAGGGGTATTGGTATATATCTTGTTCTTTGGGTTGAATCATCTCTGGTTTGCCTTGGGGCTTACACTGATTGCGGGAATTAGTTTGGTGGATGATGTACATCCGGTATCGCGTAAGGTACGGCTGGCTTTCCACATTACGGCGATGTTGTTGTTGTTTGCCCAATGGGAGTTGTTTGGCAGTTATTCGTGGTGGTATATTCCCATCGCGCTGGTGTTCTGCACGGGGATTATCAATGTGTATAATTTTATGGATGGTATCAACGGGATTACCGGGGGGTATAGCCTGGTGGTGATGGGGATGCTGGCGTATGTGAATTATTTTGTGCAGCCTTTTATGGACGCAGATTTTCTGTATGTGAGTATCATCTCGGTGCTGGTGTTCAATTTCTTTAATTTCCGTACCCGCGCCCGGTGCTTTGCGGGTGATGTGGGTTCGGTGAGTATAGCGTTTATTGTGTTGTATGCGTTGGGTACGCTGATTCTGAAGACGGGCGACCTGAGTTATATTGTGTTTCTGGCTGTGTATGGGGTGGATAGTATTCTTACCATTATCCATCGCCTGCTATTGCACGAGAATATTTTCGCTCCGCACCGCAAGCATGCGTACCAGCTGATGGCCAACGAGCTGAAGAGGCCGCATGTGTTGGTTTCGTCCTTTTATGGTATTTTGCAGCTTGCCATTTCAGGGCTGTTCCTTAATTTCACGGAGTTCCGCTGGTATTACGTGGTGGCTGTTCTGCTTGTATTATCCACGGTCTACATTTTGTTTATGCGCCGCTTCTTCCATTTGCACCTGCAACGGATCTGAAAGAAGGCTGATAGAATAAATTATTTAGGCTAACACGGTTTACAATTGAAGAAATATATCTATATTTGTAAACCAAAAAGTACAATCATGGAAACCGTTTTTGCTCAAAGGCTTAAAAGTGCCCGAATTATGAAAGGATTCTCGATGGATGCGTTATGCGACGTTATGGGGCATATGGTGTCTAAACAATCCTTGTCTAAATACGAGAATGCCAAAATGCTTCCGGACAGTACAGTACTGATCGCTCTTTCGAAGGCTTTGGAGGTAAGCGTGGATTATTTATTCCGCCCTTATCAAATTGAAATGCCATCTATTGAATTCAGGAAAAAAAGCAAGTTGAAAGTTACCGAAGTAGATAGTATCAAAGAAAAAGTACGCGACCGGATTGAACGCTATTTTGAAATAGAAAATATGCTGGATATAAACACTGAATTTAAAGTTGATTTCTCCAATATAGTTGTTCAACGTGCAGAAGATGTAAAGGCCCTGGCGCTCCGCTTACGTAGTGAATGGAATCTGGGGGAAGATGCTATTGGAAATATAATCAGTATATTGGAAGATAATGAGGTTAAGGTTATTGAATTAACTGCTTCGACGGAATTTGACGGTTTGAGTGGGTATGTGAATCACTCTTTTCCTATTATTGTTTTAAATAATAACTTCACCGCCGAAAGGAAACGTTTTACGGCTTTGCACGAACTGGGGCATCTTCTATTGAATTTTGATCCGTCTTTATCACAAAATGAAAAAGAAAGTTATTGCAACTTGTTTGCCAACGAAATGCTTATTTCCGGAAAGCAATTCATCAGGCAAATAGGATCTTCCCGCAAAGATATTTCAATGCTTGAACTGATTCCCTTACAGAAACAGTTTGGAATTTCCATTGATGCACTGATGTATAAGGCCAAAGAGCTGAATGTAATAAGCGAGCAGCGTTACAGAACGTATTGCATCAAAAGAAACGGCAATCCGGGTCTGAAGGAAATGGCAAATGAATGCAGGTATTCAAATGAATATTCAGATCGTTTCGAGCGACTGATCTACAGGGCTGTGGCCAGCGAAGTTATTTCGTACTCCAAAGCTGCTGCCTTGCTTGGAACTCCGGTGCACGAACTGAAAGCTAATTTAACCTTCGTGTAGGATGGAAACTATTGTTGTAAACGACACCAATATATTCATTGATCTATGCAATATAAACTTACTTAATGAATTTTTCGACCTTCCGCTGCAAATACATACCACTGATTTTGTAATTGGCGAATTGGTAGAAACAGATCAGAAAGAGAGAGTATTGGCTTTTCATAAAGCACAAAAATTATATATTAAATCTCATTCAGCTAAAGAAGTAGCGGAAATAGTAGCCTTCCAGGCAGAATGTAACAACAATGTTTCCATTGCGGATTGCTCTGTTTGGCTTTACAGCAAACAAAACCAGTTCCTATTGATTACAGGAGATAATAAATTGCGAAAATCGGCGATTGCTTCCGGCACAGCGGTATCTGGTATTCTGCATATATTCAATCTTCTTGTTGGACATAAAATAATCTCACCACAGCAAGCTATAGAAAAATTAAAAGAGCTTACTGCCCAAAACATCCGACTTCCAAGGAAAGAAATAGATAAAATGGTGAAACTCCTGAGCACTGAAATTGATGACGCAGAATAAGTTTGCAGGAGTTCTTAAAGAACGTGCGAAACGAATTACTATCGATGGTGAATCAATACGCCATTTATATGTGATTGGAAATGGATTTGATCGATATCACGGTGCTGATTCATCATATTATGATTTTCGCCAATACCTTCTGAAGCACAAGCCTACCATTGTCAAAACATTCGAATTGTTCTTTGGCCCCCGATCACTCCTCAATAGTTTTAGCAATATGAGTGAGTATTTGTGGTGCTTGCAAGAAGGACTTGATGTCCCTGCTCCGAAAAACAGTTGGGCTACAAAATACCTATGGAAAGATTTTGAGGTCAATCTAAGTCAACTAAACAGAGAGAGGGTGTTCGATTTTGTTGATAGCCGGTTGCCTAAACTTTATGAAGATGATGAAGATTTTAGGTATGCGGATTATTATGCACCAATAGATAACATCTACGATGTTGTTCAGTCTTGTTCGACAGAAATGCAGTACCAGTTTCATCGCTGGGTGAATACTCTTCATTATTCGAAGGGATTCAAAAAGAAAATGGTGCATTTGAATAAGTCTGCTGCTTTCCTGAATTTTAATTACACCTTGTTTCTTGAGTCTGAATATCAGATACCACAAGAGAGTATTCTATACATTCACGGCAACAGAAAGCAACCTTTTGGATCCTTGGTTCTCGGTCATAATGAAGAAGATGATACTATTGGATTTGAGAAATGGGTATATCAACATAAGAATCGTAGAAGATATCGTCCGAACCTGAAGGATAAGAAAGGGAATTATTTTCCAAATGACAAACTCGCGTATTTGGCTTTCTTCTTGAAAGATGAAACAAAGGGTAACTGGAGGAATCCTATTCGTTATTACGCAGTTAATGACATAGAGGAGAGGTTAGAAGATTATTATTCCAGGAATATCAAGCATTGTAATGACATTATTGACAAGAATATTGGTTTCTTTGATTCTCTTGGAGATTTGGAACGGGTTACTGTGCTAGGGCATTCATTGGGTGATGTTGATATGACTTATTTCAGGAAAATAAAATCAAGCGTTGCATATCCGGATAAATTGCAATGGGAGTTTAGCTACCATACTGATGCGGATAAAACAAGTATCAAACGATTTTGCATACTTCTGGATATCCCATTGGGAGAAAATGTCCGGCCATACCAGATGTCTGAATTTGTAAATTGACCGGACTCGCGCCCATTCGCATGCCATTGGCTTCATCT